>JAESFK010000704.1_pt1 | contig 13960 bp, 13 predicted proteins | sample 9269391 | NCBI WGS metagenome assembly JAESFK01 (sample SAMN14506231, study PRJNA617097) | algae metagenome | isolation source: Drouetiella hepatica UHER 2000/2452 and co-occurring heterotrophs from... | place: Slovakia: Slovak Paradise National Park, Hrabusice, Kosice Region | collected 2000-01-01
CCTCGGGAACGGCGAGCGACAGGCGCAGTGTTCGTTGCCGACGTTCGCGGCCCCAATGCGCAGCGCGCCGGCCGGAGACGACATTCGCACAGCCGGAAGGAGTCCTCGACACCATGAACATGCGACGAACAACCTTCGCAGCCGCTTGCTACGCGAGCTGCAGTGCGCGCGTATTTATTGATGGGCCTTCTGAGCCATCAGCACCCGATCGCGAGGTTGCAGGGATCGATAATCGATCAATCGTATCCAAGAATGTCGGCCCTGCCGAGCGACGGGGTCAGTTACAAATCTCGACGGATCCGCAGGACTCGGGGCGTGATGGGTGTGTCATTGTCCGCTCAGATCACGCTGGGCCTCCCTCTCTCAAACGACCTTTGCTTTCTCTCATCAAGGTCTGCCCGGCGTGGTCTACCCCTGCGATACCTCGCATAGCCGGAGCGTCCGCTCCGGCTATGCGAGGGCTCCCGCACATTCTCCTTACAGCTGGTCTTGTTCTAACGCTGATCGGCAGCGGGGCGCCCCTGCTCGCACAGCAGATGCCGGAACCAATGCCCGTGTCTCGGCCGACCTCGGATCCTCTGCTCGCAGGACTTTCACGCTGGGACACCGATTTCGACGGCACATTCACCTGCGAGGAATGGAAGCGATACGTCGAGCAACTTTTCACACGCTCGGACAAGAACGGCGACGGCGGACTGGAACGCACGGAGTTCGCGACCCTCGGCAAGTACGAACCCATCTTCTCCAAGGCGGACTTTGCCTATTTCGATGACAACGCGGATGGGAAAATCAGCCTTCGTGAATTCGCCGACAAGCCCAATCCCCTCTTTGCCCGTTACGACCGGAACCGCGACTGCCAGTTGACCGCGGACGAAATCAGCGGCCGGGGCACATCGGGCGCTCTACCCAGCGGTCCACCAGGCAGGCAACAGAAGCCACCACCGGGCAGTGTCGAACGCGGCGGCGCGCAAGGGATCCCATAGTCGAACAGACGAGAGCCTTGAGTTCTCCGCGACATCGATCTCCAGGCGCGGCGCGGCATTCCTCCAGATCGTCATCGTGTCGCTGGTACAGGCGCGCAACCGGCCGGAGGACGGTCTTCCGTCCGACCGCGACGTGCCCGTCACCTGGAAAGACCTCGGTGATCGGATGGACGATCCATCCCGCGATCCATCCCGCCCTCACCCCCTGATGTCGCAAGAAGCAACGCCACGACGAGGGACGCAAGGACGAGTGAGATGGCGAATGCACGGATAATGTAGGGGCGCCAGCTCATTCTTGTCCTCGCCTGCTGTCAGAGCGAGTATCGGCAACCGCTTTCCAGCTGTCCAAGACGGGGGCGCTTCAAGTGGTTTCCATTCGTTGCGCTCGCGTGCGGAGAAACGCCTGGAGACACGTTGGACCGACAAGCTCCCATTCGAGACGTCGTGCAGCGGACAGCCCGCCGGCCTGCGCAGACATGGCAGTTTGTTGTTGCCCTACTTTTCAGGACTTGCCGTAGAAGCATGGTGAAACACAGAGAGCACTGCGCTTCTCACCATTATTTGGGACTGTCTCGTTGCGAGTGCCGTCGCCGCAAGCAATCCGGCCGATCGCTCAGTCCATGGCCTGAGGAACTCAATGCGTCAATTCACCGTCCTGGAGAAACCGGACAGAGCCGAGTCCTCACAAGCAGCAACGATTTTTCCACGTCTCGTGCCGAGCTCATGCGGCCCTCTTCAGGGTGGCGGCCAGCCGAGGACTGGAGCATCGACGTCAGCCGTCTCGACCGGCTCGACCGACCGGCAGGACTTTGCACTTGTCGTCAGTCAGATTCACATTCTGCCAAGTGCGTCGAGCATCGGTTACACCGTGAGCTTCTACGCCAAGCTTGGTGAACCGGACGGCTGGTGTCCCGAAGCATACGGCCATATCCGCGGCATCGCCCGACTGCCGGAGAGCACCGGGACCCAGGCGCAACGCGCCTGGCAAGCCGCAGTCGTACGCCGACTACACTGGCAGGGTGTCAAACTCTTGCCCGGTACGGACGCCGATGCCTACGAAAGGATATGGGGTCGCCTTTGGTCGCTTGTCTGGAAGACACCGATATTGAGATATCTCGTCCTCAACTGATGTCCCGCCCGCCGAAGGCCCGAGGCGCCTGACGGTCACGATAACGCCAAGCTGCCCGGTCAACTGTTACAGGATCTGGAAGACCTCATAAACAGGCCCGGCAGGGTCGCGCCGGCCGGTTGAGACGCAGACGATGCGGTTGAGGAACCGGTACTTCTCCGACGCCGTCTCGAACCAGGGCGTGGCGCGGAAGTAATACTGGCTCGGGTCGACCTTCTCGCCCTTGTTGAGCTGCTCGATCACCCAGGCAGGGCCATGCCGCATGCCGCGATAGCTCATGTAGATAAGGTGCCCGTCGTCGGTCTTGAGGGTGAGCCGCACGTCGAGCTGCAGGATGCCGTCGCGTCGCTGCAGCAGCCAGTCGCCGGCCGGTGCCGGCAGGACGATGCCGCGCAGTTCCTCACCCTCGAAAGTGCCGCCCGTGACAGTGGCGATGCGGCGGCGGCCATAGGGCGTCTCGCCGACATCGACAAAGTTCGGATCGACCTGAAGAGCAAGCGTGAAGAGATGAGTGGAACGGAGAGTCGGTTCGGTCATGCTTGTCCTCAGATCCTGGCTGTCCGGCCTTCCCAATAGGGAGCCCGCAGTTCACGCTTCATGATCTTGCCGATGGTGCTGCGCGGAAGCGAGTCGCGAAACTCGACGGCGACGAGGCGCTGCGTCTTGCTGAGCTCGCCGTTGGCCCACGCGCGCACCGCCTCCTCGCTCACCGTCGCGCCGGCGCGGCATACGCACAGAGCCATCGGCGATTCGCCCCACTGGTCGCTTGGCACGCCGATCACGGCGACGTCGATCACGTCGGGATGCTTCAGCAGCAGCACCTCGATGTCGGCGGCATAGACATTGAAGCCGCCCGAGATGATCATGTCCTTCTTGCGATCGAGCAGGATCAGGAAACCGTCCTCGTCGAGCTTGCCCATGTCGCCGGACTTGAAGAACAGCCGGCCGTCGGCGTCGTACCAGAACAGTTCGCGCGTCTTGTCGTCCTGCTTGTAGTAGCCCTTCATCATCATCTCGGCGCGACCGGCGATCTCGCCGACCTCGCCCTGCGGCAGTTCCCGGCCCTGCTCGTCGAGGACCTTCAGTTCAACGCCGAAGCCCGGCTTGCCGACCGTGTGGAGCTTGTCGGGATGCAGGTTGGCTTCGAGCATACAGCTCCCGCCGCCCTCGGTCAGGCCGTAGATCTCGATCAGCCGGCCGGGCCAGCGCGCGAGGCAGTCGGCCTTCACCTGGGCGCCCAGCGGCGCGCTGGTCGAGAGCTTGGCCTTGACGGAACCGAGATCGTATCTGCCGAAATCCGGATGGGCCAGGATGCGCTGATACTGGACCGGCACCAGCATGGCATGCGTCACCCGCTCGGCCTGCGCCAACTCGAGGAACTTCACGACGTCGGACTTGCGCATCAGGATCGACGTGCCGCCCACCCCCACGGTCGCCAGCAGCGCGACGAGAGTGGTGTTCGAATAGAGCGGCGTCGAGACCAGCGAGATCGTGTCCGGACCGTAGTCGAAGGCCGGGAAGCGCACCGGAAGCTGGCTGCGCAGAGCGTGCGAATGGAGGATGCCCTTGGGCAGGCCGGTCGTGCCGGAACTGTAGATGATGTTGAAGTCGTCGAGTGGCCCGATCGCCGTCTCGAACGGCGCATCGCTTGCCGGTGCCAACCAGTCCTCGAAATCCTGCCAGTCCGGCCGGACGAAGTCGTAGGCGATGCGGCCGCCGGCCACCAGCTTGCCCAGACGTCCCTCATAGGGCTCGACCAGCGCGCGATACTGATCCGACAGGAACAGGACCTTGGCGTCGCAATCGTCGAGCATCTTCTCGAGCGCATCGGCGGCCGCCATGGTCGAGAGCGGAACGACGCAGACGCCGGCCCGCAGGCCGCCCATGAAAGTCTCAAGATACTCGATCGAGTTGGCGGCGAGGATCGCGATCTTGTCGCCGCGTCCCAGGCCCATGCCCGACAGCCGCCGGGCGATCCGGTTGATGCGGGCGTCGAACGCCCGCCAACTCCGGACCACGCCGTCGCACTTCACCGCCGGCTTGTCAGGATGGCTCCTCGCATGCCGCGCGATGTAGGCCGGGATCGACGTGAACTCGGGAATGTCGTCTATGACCGGCTGGGGAACGACAGGCTGGTCGGCGCTCACGGCCGACCTACTTCTTGGGCTCGACCGTCTCCACCGGGCCACCGGCCTTCTTCCAGGCGCCGAAGCCGCCCTCGAAATGGGCGACCGGCGTGAGGCCCATGTCCTGCGCCGTCTTGGTCGACAGGGCCGAGCGCCAGGCGCCGGCACAGAAGAACACGAACTTGTTGCCGGTCTGGAAATAATCCTTGGCGTAGGGGCTGTGCGGATCGATCCACATTTCGAGCATCCCGCGCGTCACGTTGATGGCGCCGGGAATGGTCCCGTCGCGCCACAGTTCGCGCGGATCGCGGATGTCGATGAAGGTCACGTCCGGCTGGCCGTGCATCTTCATCGCGTCGGCCAGCGACAGCGTCTCGATCTGGCTGTTGGCCTCGTCGACCATCTGCTGGACCGTCTTCTTGACTTCGAGCGGCATCGAACCCTCCTACGCGCTTCCTTCGAGCGTCAGTAGCATTTTGGGCGCAGCGCGCAAACGACGGCCAAAGCGCCGCGTGAAAATCGCGGCAGCTATTTGCCGCCGGTCTCCGGGATGGCCTTCATCTCCTCGAGCCAGACGTCGGGGCTGCCGTCCGACGGCGCCCGCCAGTCGCCGCGCGGCGAGAGCGAACCGCCGGACGATATCTTCGGTCCGTTGGGCAGCGCCGAGCGCTTGAACTGGTTGGTGAAGAAGCGGCGCAGGAACAGCGTGAGCCAGATGCGGATCTCCTCCAGCGTGTAGGCCCGCCGCGTGCCCTCCGGCAGGTTGGCCGGCCAGGCGCCCTTCTCGATGTCGTGCCAGGCATTCCACGCCAGGAAGGCGATCTTCGACGGCCGATAGCCCAGCCGCGTCAGGTAGAACAGGTTGAAATCCTGCAGCGAATAGGGCCCCACGAAGCTCTCCGTCGCCTGTACCACGCCCTTCTCGTCGGCCGGGATCAGCTCGGGTGAAATCTCGGTGTTCAGGATGTCGTGCAGGATCTCCGCCGTGTCCTTGCCGACGTCGCCGGAGGCGGCGACGAAGCGGATGAGGTGCTGGATCAGCGTCTTCGAGACCGAGCCGTTGGGATTGTAGTGGGACATGTGATCGCCCACGCCGTAGGTGCACCAGCCCAGCCCCAGTTCCGAGAGATCGCCGGTGCCGACCACCATGCCGCGCTGCTGGTTGGCCAGGCGGAACAGATAGTCGGTGCGCAGCCCCGCCTGCACGTTCTCGAAGGTCACGTCGTAGACCTTCTCGCCCCTGCCGAACGGATGGCCGATGTCGGCCAGCATCTGGGTCGCGGCCGGCTTGATGTCGATCTCGGCCGCGGTGACGCCCAGCGCCTTCATCAGCCGCCAGGCATTGGTGTACGTCTTGTCGGAGGTGCCGAAGCCCGGCATCGTGTAGGCGAGGACGTTCTTGCGGCTGAGGCCGAGCTGATCCATCGCCCGGCAGGCGACGATCAGGGCGTGCGTCGAATCGAGGCCGCCCGAGACGCCGATCACGGCATTCTCGGTGCGGCTCGACTGCAGGCGTTGCGCCAGCCCCTGGACCTGGATGTTGTAGGCCTCGTAGCAATTGTCGCGCAGCTTGGCGGGATCCGACGGCACGTAGGGGAAGCGCTCGACGGCGCGATCGAGCGCGACGCGATCCTGCGGCGGATCGAAGGCAAACCGGACCTCTCGGAAGCGCTCGACCCTCTCCTTCTCCTGCAGGGCGCAATCGGCGAAGCCATTGTAACGCAGGCGCTCCTGGCGGATGCGGCCGACATCGACGTCGGCCTGGATCATCGTCGACTCCCTCTCGAAGCGCGACGACTCGACCAGTTGGTCGCCCACTTCATATATGGCCGCGTGGCCGTCCCAGGCGAGGTCGGTCGTCGATTCGCCCGGTCCCGACGCCGAATACGCGTAGGCCGCGACGGCGCGCATAGACTGGCTGCCGCACAGCAGCCGCCGCGCCTCGGCCTTGCCGATCGTGATGTTGCTGGCCGACAGGTTGACCAGAAGCTCGGCCCCCGCCAGCGCCGCGTGGCTCGACGGCGGGATCGGCACCCAGACGTCCTCGCAGATCTCCACGTGAAAGGTGAGATCGAGGCCGGTCGCCTTGAACAGCAGGTCCGTCCCGAAGGGCACGGTCTGGCCGGCCAGTTCGACCTCATCGCAGATGACGTTGGCGCCGGAGATGAAATGGCGCTTCTCGTAAAACTCGCGATAGTTCGGCAGGTACGTCTTGGGCACCACGCCCAGCACCTTGCCGCGATGCACGACCACGGCCGTGTTATAGAGGCGGCTCGCCACCCGCAGCGGCGCCCCGACGATCAGGACGGGGAAAAGGTCGCGCGACGCCTCGACGACCCTGGCGATCGACCGCTCGACCTCGTCGAGCAGCGCGTCCTGCAGCAGCAGGTCCTCGATGGCGTAGGAGGAAAGCCCCAGTTCGGGAAAGACCATGACGGCCGCCCGCGCCGCATCGCCCTGGGCTGCGAGCTTCAGCGTCTCGGACAGATTGTAGGCCGCATCGGCCACGCGGGTGCGCGGTACGCAGCAGGCCACGCGCACGAACTCATGGGAGTAGAGGGAGAAGAAATCGGACATCGGAACTCCAGCCATTCCCTACTGGTGCCTCGGCGTTCGTTTCCGATCAAGGGCTGTAGGGAGAAGGCGATGGTGGGCGCGACAGGGATCGAACCTGTGGCCACTGCCATGTCAAGACAGTGCTCTACCGCTGAGCTACGCGCCCATCACCTGCTGTTGCCGGGGTCGAGGACCAACCGGTAACGCGGAAGCCCGGTCGTCTACATTGCCGCAAACGGATTGGCAAGAGCGCGAGGGTGACGCGTCCGGTCACACCCGCTATGAACATGGGATGGATTTTCTCCCGGTCCTGCCCGACCACGAGGCCCTGGATTGCCGGCTGCCGGCGCACCAGACGGTTCCGGTGGTCGTGGCCTCGCCGCACAGCGGCTCGAACTATCCTGCGGCCTTTCTCGAGCAGGCCGTAGTTCCGCTCGCCGCCCTTCGCCGGGCGGAAGACGCCTTCGTCGACGAGCTTTTCGCCGCCGCTCCCTCGCTCGGCATACCGTTGCTGGCCGCCCGATTTCCGCGCTCCTACGTCGATGCCAACCGCGAACCCTACGAACTCGATCCGGGCATGTTCGAGGGCCCGCTGCCGCGCCCGCTGAACCATCGCACCACCCGGGTGGCCGCCGGTCTCGGCATGATCCCGCGGGTGGCCGCCAGCGGCGAGGCGATCTACCGCGGCCGCGTCCCCTCCGACATGATCGAGCATCGGCTGGAAACCTGCTGGCGGCCCTATCACCAGACGCTTTCCCTGCTGGTCGAACACACCTACAGCACGTTCGGCGGCGCGCTGCTGATCGATGCCCATTCGATGCCCTCCTCGGCGTCCACCCTGGGCACGCGGGACCGCGACCAGCGCGTCGACATCGTCCTGGGCGACAATCATGGGGAAGCCTGCGCGCCGGAATTCACCGCCGCCGCCGAACGGTGGTTTCGCGCACGCGGCCTGCGCGTTCTGCGCAACCAGCCCTATGCGGGCGGCTTCACGACCCAGCGCTATGGCCGCCCGGCACTGGCCCGCCACACGCTGCAGATCGAGATCAATCGGGCGCTCTACATGGACGAGGCCCGGCATGAGAGGCTTCCGACCGTGGGCGTTTTCGCCCGCCTCATCACCGGCCTGCTCGAGGAAATGGGCCAGCAGGCCCAGGAAACCCTGCAGCCGCCCCGGCCCCTGGCCGCCGAATAGCACCCGCGGATCTGGCCGTTCGGGCAAAAAAAAGGGCCGTGACAAGCACGGCCCGAGTTTAGGGAGGAAACGCCCAAGACGGGCATACAGCAAACAATGCGGCTACCGAGGTAGCGTTTGCTGCCCCCAAAGAATGGTGCACCTGCGAAGAGAATGCAAGAGCGAAAAAGAGCCCTGAATTCACATATTTAGCGTTCGTTGATGTCCGGCTGGAGGTGTGGCGTTTTTGCAACGCACCATAATAGTGCGATGCAGCTTTGCACTGGAAGCATTGCTTCAGCAAACGCGCGAGGTCGGGATTTCTATAGGGTGTTCAAAGACTTAAGACCTGGATGGAGGGGTTGTTGGCCAAGAAGTTCGTAGTCGCGATGATGATGCACGAGACCAATACGTTCTCGCCCCTGCCCACCCCCATCGACTCCTTCGCCCGAGGCGGCGGCATGGGCGCCCTGAACGGGCCTGATGCCATCAAGGAGGCCGAAGGCACCAATACCTCACTGGGCGGCTTCATCGAGATCGCCCGCAAGGCCGGCGCAGAATTCACCGTCCCGATGGCCGCTTCTGCCCATCCTTCGGGCCTGGTCACGAAAGCAGCATACGAGCAGATGACGACCGCCATCGTCGATGAGGTCAAGAAAGGCTGCGACGCCGTCCTGCTGGCCCTGCACGGCGCCATGGTCGCCGAGCACTATGACGACGGCGAAGGCGAGCTGCTGAACCGCCTCCGCAGGATCGCGCCCGACGTGCCGATCGCGGTGGCGCTCGATTTCCACACGCAGATGACCGACGCCATGGTCAATGGCGCCACGATCATGACCGGCTACCGCACCTATCCCCATATCGACATGGCCGACACGGCCCGCCGCGCCGGCCGCACGCTGCTTCGCACCCTGGCTGGCGAGGTCGAGCCGAAGATGGTCTGGGGCAACCGCCCGATCATGAGCAGCTCGCTGGTCCACACGCCGTCTCGCGAGCCCATGAAGACGCTGATGGGCATGGCCAACCAGGCCGAGGATACCGGCGAGGTCCTGAACGCCTCGGTGTTCGGCGGCTTCCCGCAGGCCGACATTCCCCACCTCGCGCTCTCCTCGGTCATCGTCTGCGACAAACGGACGGCCGAAGGCGAGATCCTGCTCAACCGGATCCTCGATACGGCCTGGGAAAAGCGCGAAGGCTTCCTTTTCCATCCCGAGCCGCTCTCCGTCCAGGTCGGGCGCGCCAAGGGCTACACGGATTATCCTGTCGTCATGGCCGACCATGGTGACAACACCGCCTCGGGCGGCACCCAGGACGTGATGAGCGTCATCGAGGAGGCCCTGAAGCAGGAGCTCGAGGATGCCTGCGCCGGCCCGATCTGCGACCCGGCCTGCGTCGAGCAGATGATCAAGGCCGGCGTCGGCGCCGAAGTGACGCTCGAACTGGGCGGCAAGATCGACATGCCGGCCATGGGCCTCAAGGGCAAGCCGCTCAAGGTCACCGGCAAGGTGAAGGCCATCACCGACGGCCAGTTCACCGTCACCGGCCCGATGGCGACCGGCACCACGGTGCGCATGGGCCGCACCGCCGTGCTCGACACCGGCAAGATGCAGATCGTCGTGTCGGAGAAGCGCGCCGAGCCCTACGATCTCGGCGTCTTCACCCATTGCGGCATCGATCCCCGGCGCAAGAAGTACGTGCTCATCAAGTCGCGCCAGCATTTCCGCGCCGGCTTCGAGCCGATCGCCAAGCACATCGTGATGTGCGACGGCGACGGCTGCACCGCCTCCGACCTCAAGCTCTTCAAGTACGAGCGGGTCAAGCGCCCGCTCTACCCGTTCGACCTCGACATGCGGCTCGGCCGCAACGAAGCCTAGGAGTTCCCATGGCCACTTACGACATCGTCATCCGCAACGGCCAGGTGGCCGACGGAACGGGCAGGAAGCTCTTCGCCGCCGATGTGGCGGTGAAGGGCGACCGCATCGCCGCCATCGAGGCGCCGGGCACCCTGCGGGGCGACAATGAGATCGACGCCACGGGCAAGGTCGTGGCGCCGGGCTTCATCGACGTGCACACGCATGACGACACCGCCCTGATCGACAATCCCACCATGGCGATGAAGGCCAGCCAGGGCGTCACCACCGTGGTGTGCGGCAATTGCGGCGTCTCGGCCGCGCCGTACGTCCGGCCCGATGTCGGCCACTGGATGTCGCTGATCATCAAGAAGAAGGAAAACCTGTCGAAGGACTTCGCGTCCTTCGCGGCCAAGGTCGATGCCGCCAAGCCGGCCATCAATGGCGCCTTCCTGATCGGCCACGGCACCTTGCGCATCAACTCGATGGGCGACGACCTCAACCGGGTCGCCACGGCGGGCGAGATCAAGCAGATGCGCGAACTGCTCGACCAGAGCCTCGAACAGGGCGCGATCGGCATGTCGAGCGGCCTGTTCTATGCCGTGTCCAGCCACGCCTCGACCGACGAAGTGGTCGAAGTCGCCACGCCGCTCGGCCGCTGGGGCGGCGTCTACACCGCCCACATGCGCGACGAGGGCGATCATATCCTGAAGGCGATGGACGAGACCTTCGAGATCGGCCGCCGCGTCGGCGCCGAGATCATCGTCTCGCATCACAAGTGCTCGGGCCGCTCCAACTTCGGGCGCATGAAGGAGACGCTGCCTCACTTCGAGGAGGCGATGAAGAAGCAGCAGATCGCCTTCGACGTCTATCCCTATGTCGCCGGCTCGACGATCCTGCGCAGCGACATGCTGGAGCGGGCCGACAAGGTGCTGATCACCTGGTCCGACAAGGTCGAGGGCATGAGCGGCCGCGACCTCAGGGAGATCGCCGAGGAGATGGGCTGCTCGATGCAGGAAGCGGCCGACCGCATCCAGCCCGCCGGCGCCATCTACTTCATGATGGACGAGAAGGATGTGCAGGCTGCGATGTCCCATCCGGGCGCCATGATCGGCTCGGACGGCATCCCCTTCGACGCCCATCCGCATCCGCGCCTGTGGGGTACCTTCCCGCGCGTCCTCGGCCACTACTCGCGCGACCTCGGGCTCTTCCCGCTCGAAGACGCGGTGCGCCGCATGACATCCTATTCGGCGCAGCGCTTCCATCTTGCCAAGCGCGGCGAGGTGAAGACCGGCTTCTACGCCGATCTCTGCGTCTTCGATCCGACGACAGTGATCGACACGGCCACCTTCGAGAAGCCGATCTCGCCGGCCCGGGGCATCGACACGGTGATCTGCAATGGCGCCTTCGCCTGGCGCGACGGCAAGCCGGGCGGCGGCCAGGCGGGCCGTGCACTCAACCGCCAGGCCATGCAGGACGAAGCGAGAGCCTGACCATCCTGAAGACGAGCACCAAAGAAAAGGCCCGCGGAAGCGGGCCTTTTTGCTGGTCAGTCGTTGCCTTCGTCGCGGCGGGTGCGCTCCATGCGTTCGTGGCGCTCCTGCGCCTCGACCGACAGGGTCGCGATCGGCCGGGCCTCCAGACGCTTCAGCGAGATCGGCTCACCGGTCTCCTCGCAATAGCCGTAGGTCCCTTCCTCGATCGACTTGACCGCCTGGTCGATCTTGGAGATCAGCTTGCGGAAACGATCCCTCGTCCGCAACTCCAGCGAGCGATCGGTCTCGGCGGTCGCGCGATCGGCAAGATCGGGCTGCGCCAGACTCTCTTCCTGCATGTTCTGGAGCGTCTGATTAGATTCCTCGATCAGCTCGTCCTTCCACTTCAGCAGCTTCTGCCGAAAGTACTCCTGCTGCATCGGATTCATGAAAGCTTCACGTTCTGACGGCCGATAATTCTGCGGCAACGTAATCGACATCGTCGGCAACTCCACTCGAAGCCACGACAGTCCGCCCGGGAAAGGCGGACCCTTTTCGAAGCGCGCGGAGTATAGGGACGGGCCTTCCCGGAGCAAGAACGTTTCGGGGCCGCCGACCGATTCAGCCGTGCAGCGCAACAATTACAGCGGTTGTAATAATCCCAAATTTTCGAGGCCTTTTTGGCCGCCTCGTCAGCTTTCATACTGCAGCGCAGCAAATGCCTCCAAAGCCAGCAGTCTGGCAAGGATCCTGGACGGATCGACGGCAGGATCGGCGCAGACCGCGGCTTCGGCCGCTTCGCCCAGGCTCGCCCCCTCGACGAGCGCCGCAAGGAAGACCTCTTCCGCCGCGTCCAGGCTCGCGAAGGCGGCATCATCGGGCCGGCGCAGGACCACTACCGATGCCCGCCCCTCCTCCAGGGAAACGGTCCCGATCGTCGCGCCGGGCTGGGAGGCATGCCAGATCCGGTCGATCGGGTAAGGGGATCGAAGCAGGGTCGAACCGGCCGCCAAAGCCGGCTTCAGATCGAACAGGCGTTCGGCGGGCAGCTCGGCGAGGCCGGAAGCGGTCAGCCTGTCCTCCTGCGGCGCATGGAAAGCCAGATTGAGGGCCCAATCGAGTTGGGCCATGTCGGCGAGGTAGGGCAGCGTCGCCGCCGGCCCATAGACCGAGACGAAGGCCGGGAAACCCTCCCCGTACTCGGCCAGCACCGGTTGGCTCGGCAGCTCGCGCAGGACGAATCCCTCCGCCAAAGTCCGGAAGAACGCCTCGCCGACGATCGCCTGCACGGTCGGGAACGTCGCCGCGAGTGCGCCCACCAGGCTCTGCCGCACGTGATGGCGATGGATGCGCAGGCGCGCCGCGGCAGAGATCGTGTCGCCCACGACGGGATCGGCGAGGTCGGGCCGGTCCTCGCCCTTCAGGTGTGCTGCGAAAGCCGCCTGCAGATCACGCAGCGCGGGCATCGCTCTCTGCCTCGACACCGAGCGCTCGGCCCGCCTGCCGCGCCTCGTCGAGCAGCACGTCGAGCGCCGGAAGGTCGGTGTCCCATTCGACCAGCGTCGGGCGCGGCCCGTAGCGCCGCACGATCTCGCCGAACAAGGTCCACACGTCCTCACCGACCCGGCTGCCATGATCGTCGATCAGAATCGGCTCTCCGTCCGCATTGTTCACGGCGTGGCCGGCGAGGTGATACTGGCCAATCGCCGCCGGCGGCAGCTCGCGCAGCCACGCCCGTGCATCGAGCCGCAGATTGTGTGCCGTGACCACGATGTTGTTGGCATCGAGCAACAGCCCGCAGCCGGTTCGACGAGCGAGTTCGGCCAGGAACTCCGGCTCGGACAAAGTCGAATGCGCGAACGCCAGATAGCAGGACGGATTCTCGACCAGAACCTGCCGCCCGAGCCGCTCCTGCAGCCGGTGGACATTGCGCTCGACGACCTGGAGCGCCTCCTCGGTATAGGGCAACGGCAGCAGATCGTTGAAATAGCGGCCGTCCGCCAGGCTCCAGGACAGATGGTCGGAGACCAGGGTCGGCTCGAGACGACGGATCAGCGCCGCCACACGATCGAGATGCACCTCGTCGAGGCCATCGACCGAACCGAGCGAGAGGCCGACCGCGTGGACCGAGAATTCATAGTCTTGTCGCAGGCGCTCGACGATCCGAAGCGCCGGCGAATTCGCGAGGTAATTCTCGGCATGGATTTCGAGAAAGCCGGTCGCCGGCCGGTCGCGTGCGATGTCCGCAAGATGCGGCGACCGCAGCCCGATGCCCGCGACCGGTTGCATGTTCAGCTGGCGGTGAGCTTGCCGCCGACGATCTTCTCGCAGGCGCCCTTGGGCACCGAAACCCAGGCGTCGGCCTGCGCATCCTTCTTCGACGTGCCGGCACAGGACGACTTCGCCGTCTGGCAGTCGTTCTTGCCGGCCTTCGCGATGCCGTAGCATTTCTCCATATTGCCCTGCGCCTGGCTGGTGGCCGACGGCAGCACGAGGGCGGCGGCGAGAGCCGAGGCGATTGCGACGCGGGTCCTGTTCATTGTGTCCTCCATGACATGATGACGCCCAGTCTATACTGCAGATTAAGGCGGCAGGGCGTCAGGCAGCCGCCATCGTACCCATAGAGCCGGAGTAACGAAAACTTGTTCGACAAACCCGGCAATGGAC
>JAESFK010000705.1_pt1 | contig 13956 bp, 15 predicted proteins | sample 9269391 | NCBI WGS metagenome assembly JAESFK01 (sample SAMN14506231, study PRJNA617097) | algae metagenome | isolation source: Drouetiella hepatica UHER 2000/2452 and co-occurring heterotrophs from... | place: Slovakia: Slovak Paradise National Park, Hrabusice, Kosice Region | collected 2000-01-01
TTTGTACAACGAGTAACAGGCGCAGCATCTATTCTGACTTCCGTGCCGAAAGATACGATATCTTGGTATGCATTCTCATTCCTTCAGGCATTATCATTGTCTCTCAAACACCGTGCCTTTCTTGAAGAACGGGAGTGGAGGATAGTATATAGGCCAAACCAATATCCGAACGGCAAGCTTCGGAAAATTGTTGAGTCAGTCAAGGGAATTCCTCAGAAAATTTATGTCTTGGATCTGAAAAATATACCAGAGGAAAATTTCTTTGGCGTAGAGATCCCTGAATTAATTGACAGAATATTGATTGGACCAAACGAGCATCCGCTTGCCATGAGACAGGCCTTCGTTCATGAATTATCAATAGCTGGAGTACCCAATCCAGAGAGGAAGATACACATAACGGCAATCCCTTTGCGACAATAGACGTAACAATGATCTTCCGTCGCTTCCCCACGTCGTACTCACCCTCATGTAGCCGCGCTCTTCCTTTTTCGCGCAGCCTAGGCGCCACTTGCCATATCATCTGAAAGTTTACTCAAAATCCGGCGTCGGGTCGACGAGTTGCGTCAGCCGCAGCATCGTCTACTGTGACGCGCTCGACTCGCTTCGTGCGTATGTGGCACTTGTGATTTGCGGATGTACCACCACGCCTCCCCCTCACCTTCGTCATCCTAGGGCGAAGCCGGAGCGAAGCGGAGGCGTAGACCCTGGGATCCATGCCTGAACGCCGCGGCTGCGCGGGATGGTGGAGGAAAGGCGGCCGGTCTCCACAGTTGCCCACCTCGCCGCCGTTCCGGCATGGATGGTCGGGTCAAGCCCGACCATGACGAAAGCGCAGGGGCCGGCGCCTCCCGACATTGCCCTACGCCGCCCGTTCCATCACCCTGATCTGCCCGATCTCCTCCTTCTTCGCCTTCGCCTCGACCGCGAGTTCCCACGCCGTCTGAAAATTCATCCAGAACTCCGGCGTTGTGTCGAAGAATCGCGCCAGCCGCAGCGCCGTGTCGGGCGTCACGCCGATCTCCTCCTTGGCGATCCGCTCGATGCGGGTGCGCGGCACCCGCAGTTCGCGCGCCAGGGCGCCCGCGCTCATGCCAAGCGGAACGAGATACTCCTCGCGGAGGAACTCACCGGGGTGGACGGGGCGGGCAAAGCTGACGCTCATCATCGAACTCCTAATGATAATCCACGATCTCGACGTCCTCGGCGCCCGCCTCGGTCCAGACGAAGCAGATACGCCACTGGTCGTTGATCCGGATCGAATGTTGGCCGGCACGGTTGCCTTTCAGGGCCTCCAGCCTGTTGCCCGGCGGCGAGCGCAGATCGGCCAGCACATGAGCATTCTCGACCGCCTGCATCTTCCGCTCGGCCACTGCCAGCAAGTCGGCCGGAAAGCCCTTGATGGCCCTCCCGTCGACCACGGCTGCCGCGAATTTTCCTTTCAGCGACACGATCACAGACGAGATGTATCATTAATTGATACAAAACACAATCTGCATCAAGAGGTGCCGATTTCGCCCCCCACTTCAGCACCAAAGGATGAAACCAAAACCCGCTTCATCTCGTATCATACGGCATGCCGCGATGGCCGCGGCCGGAGACCCACCATGCGCCGCATGCTGCTTGCCTTCGCCCTTCTCCAGAGCCTCGCTATGTCCCCCGCCATCGCCGACGAGGCCGGCATCGCCGCCGCCCGATCGGTCGTCGAAAGCCAGATCCGCGCCTTCCAGCGCGGCGACGACGCGGCCGCCTATGCCTTCGCCGCGCCGGGCATCAAGCGCTTCTTCCCCACGCTGGAATCTTTCATGGGCATGGTCGCCAATGGCTACCAGCCGGTCCAGAAGCCAAGAAGCTTCGCCTTCGGCACGGCCGAGCAGCCGAGCCCCACCACCGTCATCCAGCGCGTGCAGCTCGTCGGGCCCGACGGCAAGGACTACGAGGCCGTCTACACGCTGGAGATGCAGCCCGACGGCGGCTTCCTCATCACCGGCGTCAGCCTCAACGCCTCGAGCGCGCTCAGCATCTGAGGCGGTCAACGATCGAGATTGGTGCGAAACGTCTCCGCGACGTCGCGAAGCTCGGCGAGCCTGCCATCGGCATGCAGGTTCCACAGGATCTCCGCGTCCACCCGGATATAGGCGTGGCGCAGGTGGTTGCCGATATCGGCGAGGCGCCGCCATTCGATCTCCGGAGCGCTTGCCTTCAAGGAATCGGGAATATGCCGTGACGCCTCGCTGAGGATCTCGAGAAAGCGTTCGAATGCGGCTTTTGCAAAGGGATCGCGTTGCAGGCCTGAAAACGTTCGCCCTTGGAGCAGCGTATCGATCTTGTCTATGGCGTCGACGATGTCGCCCAGCCTGTAGACGACGCGATCGCTCATCAGAAAACAGGGACGATCTCGGCAGCGATGGTCTGGCGAAAGCGGTCTTCCAGGCTTCGCCGCATGAAGGCGTTTGCCGCCATTCCGGTGGTGTCGGAAACGAGCTGCTCCACACCCACGAGGTTGAGGATCGAGAAGCGGCCCTCGGGATCGACGTCGACGAGGAGGTCGATGTCGCTGTCCGGCCGGTTATCGCCCCGCGCCCGCGAGCCGAACAGCGCCAGATGCGTCACCCCTTCCGCCTCAAGTGCGGGGCGCAATTCGGTCAGCGCAGCGATGATCTGGTCCCGTTGCATAGGGAATGGTACCGCCCCAAGGTTTGCGAATCCAGTGGCAGGGCTCTGCGAAGCGTCGTCGCGCTTTCCTTTCTCTCCTTGTGAGGGCCGAAGGGCGGGCGAGACGCCTGGCTCGCCCCGGTGGTGAATCGGCCGATTACCGAGACGGATGAGGGGTGTTGCGAGATGCGCGAACCTCGAAGAACCGGGCCCAATCAGCGCCGTTCCTGTGTCGTCTCGCGGTGCCGAGCCTTCCCCCGCCAAGGTTGGGACGAGGAAACTGTCCCCTCCTCCTCCGCCCTGGCGACAATGCCGACGCCCGCAGTGCAAGGAGGCGGCGATGGACTGGACTGCCGCGGTCGAGAACAACCGAAACGCCCTGAAGCGCCTGCTGGCCATGCTCGTCGCCATGGCCGGGCTCGGGGAACGCTTTGCCTTGGCTACGCGAGAGGGGTCTGACGCCCGCGGTCCGGCGCGAGGAAAAACGCTGTCCCCGGCGCCGACCATCTCCCATGCTCTTCACTGCGCCGTGCTCCGGCTGCTGCGTCCCGCCGAGGCCGCGGCGCGAAGGCTGGTCATCGTGTCGGCGCGCGGCCTGGTCGTGCCGCCGGCGTGCCCGCGGCAGCCCCGCCCGATGGCCCGGCGCCAGGCGCACGGCCTGCGCGACGCGAGCCCCCGGCACCGCGTCCGCCGTCGCTTTCCCTGTTCGATCCCCTGCCGATGCCCCGACACCAGCGCCGGTCCGCCACCGGCGTGCCGCGCATTTGCGTTCCCGGCGTCAGCGCACCGTTCCCGATTCCTGTGCGCCGACCTGACGAACCGGTCAGCGCGGCGCGTCTCCTCTGGCGCCTCCAGGCGGTCGCCCGCACGCTGGACGATGTGCCGCGCCGGGCGCGGCGCTTCGCGCTCTGGCGGGCGCGGCTGGCGGAAGCCGGCAGGCAGGCGGGTACCCGCGACGCCATGGGCATGCGGCGCGGGAGGAAACCTGCCAGGATCCGGTTTCGCCGCGTCTGGCCGCTTCGCCCCGGCAGACCGCCGGGCCAATGCCGCAGGCCGGACCACGAGGTCCACGAGGTTCTGGGCGTCGTCCACGGCCTCGCCCTCTGGGCGCTGGAAAGCCCCGACACGTCCTGACGCTCCGGCCCCGGTCGAACGACAGACATCACGTTTGCGCGGCAGCGAGGCGCTTGCCGCCGCGCGGCCGGACGTCGGCTGCCCGTCGCGCGAGCGGCTAGGCCCGGCTGGCGCGGTTCACCGCTTTGCGATAGACCCGCGCCGGGAAGAGGAACGCGCAGCAGGTCCGGGAGGGCCTCGCCGGCAGGGAGGCCAGGAAGATGACCGATCCTGGATCGGATGCGGGAAGCCCGTTCCCGTCCCCGCCCGTGCCGGCGACCTCGTCGGAATACATCACCGTGCTGGCGCATTTCCACCGCGCCGAGATCGCGCGGATGGCGGGATGGCGCGACCGCATCGACCGCACCACGAACTGGGCCATCACCGGCGGCGGCGCCATGCTGTCGCTGTCGCTGTCGACGCCGGCATCGCATCACAGCGTGCTCTTGTTCACCGTTCTGCTGGTACTGCTGTTTCTCGTCATCGAAGCGCGGCGCTACCGGTTCTTCGACGTCTATCGCGCCCGCGTACGGCTCATCGAGCGCCACTACTTCGCGCCGCTCTTCGCCGGCGACCGCCCCGCCGAAGGCGACTGGGCGCGCATGCTAGGGCGCAGCCTCGACAGCCCGACCTTCCTCATCAGCCTGCGCCGCGCCATGTCGCGGCGGCTGCGGCGCAACTATATCTGGATCTTTCTCATCATCCTGTTCGCCTGGATCCTGAAGATCGCGACCCCGAAGCTGCAGGACCCCGCCGCGCCGCACGATCTCGTCTGGTCGCTGCCCGAGGCCGCGGACAACGCCGCGATGGGCTTCCTGCCAGGCTGGCTGGTGATCGCCGCGGTGGCGGCCTTCTATGCCTGGCTTCTCGCCGTCGCCTTCCTAGCCCGGAAGGTGGACGGCGAGCTTGCCTTCGGCGACGCCCATGTCTGATCCGCAGCGCAAGGCGGAGGCCGTCATGAATTACGGCGCGGATGTTGCGCGACGCCACCGCGTCCCCGATCCGGAACCGGGGTGAACCGCCCCTCCGGATTGCGGGCGGCATGGAAGACCACGAACCTGGTCGCCTCCCGCACCTCGACATTCGCGAACGCCGACACCAGGCGGCCGAACGAATGGCGCCGCGAGAACCGGCCGACAAATTACTGCATCGAGGTGAGCTTTCGGGATCGACCCGAAAGCAACAGCCGTGGATCGAACCTGCTGGAATGTCGGTTTTCGCTCAAGAATTCGTCTTGACGCCGAACACCTCCGCGCAGCGCGAGAAGCTGAACCCTTCGCCGTCGGAATCCCGGGTCGCCTTGATGTCGGTGATGACGCCCGCCTCGTTCGTGGTGATCTGTGCCTCGCAGGAAAGCTCGTCGATCCGCCCGGGCGTCACGAGCACCTTGCCGGGAGGCGCGGACTGGTAGGACGTGCCAATGTTGATGATGGTGGTGGGGTTGCGCTTGGCGTCGTCCTTCTCAGAGTCCGTCATGTCGCGATAGACGGGCGCGACGTTACGGGAGGTATCCCCTCCGTGCCACGTGAAGATGGTCCCGCCGCTGTTCATCGCATAGGAGCGGACCGGCGGACCGTATCGGGAAAAGAAGGCGTCGCTCGGCTGGCCGATCCACTGGGAGCGGATGGCGTTGGTGGCGTCCTCGGTCGTCGTGCACCCGGCAAGCGCCGCGCCGATGGCGAGAGCGGCGAACAGTCTGAGTTTCATCGTCATCCCCGCGAGATATTCGTGAATAGGCCAGATGATCGTGTTTGCCATCTTTGCTTCGTCCGACACAGTGCCTGCGCACGACTGTCTGCCAAAAAACGCCATGAGCATCAACATCCTGCTAATGGCGCTGCGCTTTCGGCATTCGGCCACGCGCTCCGTGCGCATCATGTGGAAGGAACCGGACCACGGGACGCTCCACGACCACATCAGCCTGATGTCGCCCCGGGCCTGACGAGCAGCTTCCGCAGCCGCTGCAGGATCAACTCGGCGCCGCGCCTTCCGGTATCCGGGCTGGCCTGCCTTGCGTTGGCCGTGTACCAGCTGCGGTTCTCCCCCACACGGCTCATCTCCACGGCGTCCGGACACAGCGCGAGCATCAGCGAGGTCTCGCCCTCGCCGGCATGGTCGAAGGGAAAACCAGCCATCGTTTCGGAGCTCATCAGCGGGTGCACCTGCACCCAGTTGAACGGGTTCGCGCCGGCCGCGTGGTCCGCGTAGTAGTTGGCGGACGCCTCGTTTCCCCACCAGCCCTCGCCATGCTCCTTCTCAAGGAACCGGAAGATCGCCTGCCGTCCGGCTGTCCTGAAGGCGAGGTCGGTCGGCATGCCGGCGGAAAAATTCTCGGTCTGGTGGTGGATGATCGCATGGATGTTGCGGAAGCCGACGCGCAGCAGCGAATAGAACAGCTCTTCCGCGAAGGGCGCCAGCGCATGGCCGCCCACCTGGATCGAGCCGTTTCCTTCCGGCTTCTCCACAGCGTAGCTCGCCGCGCCATAAGTGAAGGGCGGGAGGATGACCAGCGGCATCTCGCGCTCGACGAGGTCCATCATGCGCACCACGACGAGGGTGTCCATGCCCACCGCCATGTGCTCGCCGTGATATTCCAGCACGCCCAGCGGCAGCACGACCGGCCAGTCCTCGGCAATCGCCGTGCGGATCTGGTGCGGCAGCATCATCTCGTAGCGCATCGCTCACTCCATGTTGGTGTGGCGCGCGCGCATGGCGTCCGCGGATGCGCCAAGCAGGCCCTTGAGCTTCAGCACCATCACCTCGAACAGCACGAACATCGCGCCCTCGAAGGCGGACCCCATCGGCAGGATGGACGTCCTCGCCGCGTCCTGGTCGCTCGCCATGGTCTGGGCGGGGATCAGCAGCGTCACGTCGGCGAGCCCGGCGGCGCTGCCTTCCGGTTCGGCCGTCACGAGCACGACAGTGGCGCCGGCCTCCCTCGCGACTTTCATCAGGGTCAGCACGGTCGTCGTCTCGCCGGGCCCGGAGGACACGAAGAAGACGTCGCCGGCACCGAGCGGCGGCATGGTCATGTCGCCGACCACGCCGACGGGCATGCCAAGGTGGAACGTCCGCATGGCAAAGCCACGCATCTGCAGCCCTTCGCGTCCCAGCCCATGCGTGCCGATGCGGCGCGCGCTGGCCAACAGGCGGCAGACCTCGTCGACCTGCGCTTCGTCGACGCGCGCCAGCACGGCCGACAATTCGCCCAGCGCCGTATCGAAGATCGTGTCGCTCATGACAGTTCCGCCATGAGGTCCTTCGTCTGCGCGTAGAGCCGGCGGAAGACGGAATACTGGCGCCGGTAGGTCTCGGCATGCCGCGCGCGCGGACGGATCGTCCGCTCCGGCGGGTTCCAGGCGGCGATGTCGGCGCGCGCGACGCCACCGGTGGCAAATGCGGCGAGGAAGGCGTTGCCGTAGCTTGCGCCCATCGTCTTCTCCGGCACGGCCTGCGGCATGCCGCAGATGTCGGACGTCGCCTGCGCCCAGACGCGGTTGCGCGTACCGCCGCCCACCGCGAGCAGCTTCGCCGGCGGCCGCTCGATCTCCCGGTAGGTATCGACGATATGGGCGGTGCCGAAGGCAATGCCTTCGAGCAGGGCGCGATAGACGTCGCCGCGCGTATGGGTGAGGTCGAGGCCGAACACGGTGCCGCGCGCATGCGGATCGTGGATCGGCGTGCGCTCGCCCGAAAAGTAGGGCAGCACCACAAGGCCCTTCGCGCCGGGCGGCGAGGCTTCCGCCTCGGCCGCGAGCGCCGCGAAGGCGCCGGCGCCGTCGAGATCGCGCCCGAACTGGTCGCGGAACCAGTGGGTCAGCGTGCCGCTGGTCGCCAGTCCCGCCATCGAAGCGTGCTCGCCGGGGAAGAGCCAAGGCGCATACCAGAGCCGCGAATCCTCGATGCGCTCCGCGGACAGCATGATCGTGAAGATGGTCGAGCCGTACATGACCATCATGTCCCCTGCCCGGCGCACGCCGACGCTGACCGCTTCCGACGCCGCGTCGATGGTGCCGCAGATGACGGGCGTGCCGGCGGCGAGCCCGGTGGCGCGTGCCGCCTTGCGCGTCACCTGGCCGACGATCTCGGTGCTCCAGGCGAGACGCGGCAGGCGATCGGGATCGATCAGGTCGGACTTGAGTTCGCCGCTCCAGCCGGTGCCGATCACGTAGACCGGCGAAAAGTTCGCGGCCGAGTAGTGGTCGATGACGCACTCGCCCGTCAGCTTCTGCACCAGATAGGTGGTGGAGGTGACGATTTTCGCTGCCCTGTCATAGATTTCGGGGCGATTCTTCTTCAACCACAGGATTTTTGGGCCGACGGATTGCGAGGTGAGCGCGTTGCCGCAGGCCGACAGGATTCTGTCCCTGCCGATCTCGCGGTCGAGTTCCTCGATCTCGACCGCCGCCCTCGCATCTACGCCGTAGAGCGCGGCATTGGAGAGCGCCTCTCCTTCGGCGTCGACCGGCAGCATGCACGGGCCGATAGCGCTCGTCCCGACGCATCGGATTGCCTTAGGATCGACTCGCGATTCGGCCAGCATCGCCTTGCAGATGTGGACGAAGTCGCCCCACCAGTCCTGCTTCGGACGATGCTCCGCCCAGCCGGGACGCGGCACCAGCATCTTGTGCGGGCGCGACGCGGTGGCGACGACACGCCCCTCCCCGTCGACGATGACGCCCTTCGATTCGAAGGTGCCGATATCGATGCCCAGCGTGTAGCTCATCCCGGATAGTCGTCCCGATCGAGGCTGAAATCGGCGTCGATGGCCGCAATCGCCGCGACCAGCAGGCGGGAAAGCTGTTCGAGGTCGCCGAGGTCGCAGACTTCCAGCGACGAGTGCGAATAGCGCATCGGGAAGCCGACATCGATGCAGGCGACGCCGCCTTCCACGAGTTGCACGTAGGAGGAATCGGTCAAGGCGCCGGTATGGGCGCTCCGTTGCAAAGGGATGCTCTGGGCCCGCGCGGTGGCCTCGAACAGTTCGACCATCGCCGGATGCGGGATCGTGCCGTTGAGCGTGCCGCGGCCATGGAAGGAATAGAGGCTGATGCCGGGGCCCCCGCCCAGCCGCATGTCGCCGCGCGCGGCCATGTCCGGCGTGTCGGTGGCCAGCAGCAGGTCGAGCTGGATGGCGATGTCGGGCTTGAGGGCCTGCGCCGCCGGAAGCGCACCGCGAAGGTTGAACTCCTCCTGTACGGAAAAGACCAGGTGCACTGTCGGCCGCATGTCGATCTCGGCGAGCGCGCGGGCCACCTCGATGATGACCGCGCAGCCGGCCCGGTCGTCCACCGAGGTTCCCGCGATGCGCGTGTCTGAAAGTTCGAGCACGTTGGGCCGGTAGACCACCGGCGTGCCGATGCGCACGCCCGCCTCCTCCGCCTCGTCGCGGCTGGTAAAGCCGGCGTCGATGTAGAGTTCCTGATAGGGCACCACGCGGTACTTCTCGTCCGGCGTGGTGGCGTGGTGGCTCTTGTTGGCGATGATGCCTTCGCGGTCGCGGCCCTCGCCGACGCACAGCAGCACCGCCTGCGACGGCAGGGCGCGCTCGGGCACGCCGCCCAGCCGCTCGACGCGGATATAGCCGTCCGGCTCGATGCGGCGGACGATGAAGCCCAACTGGTCCATGTGCGTGAACAGCATCACGCTCGGCGCCTCCGCATCGCCGTCCAGCGTGGCGATGAGGTTTCCGAGCCGGTCGGTGCGGGTGGGGATACCCTGCCGGTTCAGTTCGAAGGCCAGGTAGCGCCGCACGCGCCCTTCATGGCCGCTGAGGCCCGGCAGCATCATGAGATCAGTCAGCAGGGCGCGCAGCCGCTGCACCGGCATCGCTCAGCCGCCCCGTGCCGCCCGAGCCAGCCGCATGAACTCGGCCGCGCGGTCGGGATCGACGGGCTTCCAGGTGTCGCCGTCGACCTTCAGCGACGATCCGACGATGACGCCGTCGGCGATCTTGAGGACATCGGCGATTGTGGCGTGCTTCACGCCGGTATTGGCGAGAACGGGGGTGTCGGGAAGCGCTGCCTTGACCGATTCGAGATCGACCATCTCGGCCGCCTCGCCGGTGATCTGCCCCGAGACAAGCACCGCGTCCGGAATGCTCGAGAACACCGCCGAGCGTGCGCGGTCGGCCAGGGGCCGGCGGTCGAGCGACCAGGCAAACTCGGCCGAGACGTTGTAGAGCATGGCGAGATCGGAGCGATGCAGCCGGTCGCGGTAGCGGTAGGCCTTGCCGGCATCCGCCGTCCAGGAGCCCATGTCGGACGCATAGGTTCCCGAAAAGATCTCGCGCACGAAGGTCGCCCCGGTGGCGGCGGCGAGGGCGACGGAAGCCATAGGATCCCACAACACGTTGACGCCGAACGGAACGGTGATGCGGTCCCTGACCCGACCGATGACATAGGCCATCGTGGCCGTCGAGGCGGTGTCGACCTCGAACTCGTAGGGCCGGTCGTTCTCGTTGCCGAACATCACGGCATCGACGCCCGCCGACTGCAGCGCGTCGAGGTCCTTCGTCACGCCGTCGATCAGGGCGTCGAGCCCGCCCGCGGCGTCATGGAGCGGCGATCCCGGCAGGGCACCGAAATGCACCATGGCGATCACCGGCTTGCCCGGGCCGAAGACCCGTCTGAACTTCTCTGTCATGTCCCCCCACGAACGGTCGTTTGCACCATGCTAACAACCGGATACCGCGCTGTCCAACCCTAGCGGTGAGCTGCATGCCGCGCATCGCGAAGGGCTGGGCACTGCGGCGGGGTTGGATCCGGAACCGCGCTGCCTACGCCTTGTCCGGAGAGGCCGGTCCCGGGGGCATCAGGCGGGCGTCGAGCATCGCCAGAGCGGACTGCAGCTTGCCGCGCAGCCGCGCTGCCCGCTCCGCGTCGAGGCGGGAGAGGTCGAGCACCAGCGACATGCCGTCGTCGCTCTCCGTCATCATGGTGGCGTGCTGCATCTCGCTCGGCCGGACACGCTCGACGAGATAGGGGATGATCGGCCGGCTGATGCCCTTCATGCTGATCGCCTCGATCGGCTTCGCCTCGACCATGTCGCGGACATGCGCGAGGGTCTCGTAGCTCATGACGATGCCGCCGGCGGGCGCGATGGCCTGCAGGCGCGCCGCGAGGTTCGCCTCGGCGCCGATGATCGTGTAATCCATCCGGTCCTCGCTGCCGAAATTGCCGACATTGCAGAAGCCGGTGTTGATGCCCATCCGCACCCGGAAGGGCTGCTCGATGCCCTTCTCGCGCCAGCGGATCTGCAGTTCCTGCAGCTTCTGCTGCATGGCGATCGCCATGCGCAGGCAGGCGCGCGCATCCTCGCGCGGACCGAGCGTGTTCGGGTCCCCGAAGAAGGACAGGATCGCGTCGCCGATGAACTTGTCGACGGTCGCCCCATGGGCAATGGCGATGCGCGACATCTCGGTGAGGTAGTCGTTGAGCAGCGCCGTCAGTTCCTCGGGCTGCATGCGTTCCGTGGTCGCCGTGAAATCGACGATGTCGGAGAAGAAGATGGTCAGCTTCTTCCGCTCGGCCGTCACCTTCACGTCGCGCTCACCGCTGAACACGCTCTTGTAGATTTCCGGCGAGAGATATTTCGCGATCTTCATCGACACGGTTGCGAGGAAATTGTTGGCCTCCTTCAGCTCGTTGTTCATCGATCCGAGCTGCCGCGCCTGCCGCCACTGCATGGCCAGGAAGGCGATGCCGGTGGCGACCAGCACGAAGAAATAGAGGAACATCCAGCGGAACCCGAGCCCGTCGACGGTCAGCGGCTGGGTGACCGCGACCGCCTGGATGCCGCGCACGTCGCCGACCTTCCAGTCGTGGCGCGGGCTGGCGGGATGTGCGTTGTGACAGGTGACGCAGGCCTGCGACATGCGGATCGGCGCGGCCACCCGCACCGTCGGGCTCCACTCGCCCTCAACTGCCTCCAGCGTCTGGAGCGAAGGGTCCGCGCGGAACGACGCGAGCGACCGCTGCTGGAAAGCGTCGAGGTGGTGCCGCTCGCGGCCAAGGAACGGTGCGTCCGAGAGGAATTCGTAGCGGACGGTGTTGTCCCGGGCGCTGGTGAGCTTGCCGATCTCCAGCGAGAAGGTTGCGGGAATGGGAATGGCGCCCGGCACGTCGCGATAATTGTCGGTGGCGGTCACCTTCGCGTCGCCCGCCTGCAGGACCCGCGCGACCACGTCGTTGGCGTAGAAACCGCGGATGTCGTTGATGATCCTGCTGATGTCGTTGGCCTGGCGCCGCGAGAGCTGCTCGGTCAGGTCGCGCAGATCTGCCATGACGGCGAGCGGCAGTGTGACGAGCAGGATCACGACGGCTGCGACGGCCGCCCACCAGCGTCGCGCTCCGGCCTCCGCGAACTGCTCCGACTCGATGCTCATCCTCGAATCCCCAAACGGAACACGGCGCGAGGCAGAGCCGCGCGCCGGACCGGTCAGGCAATGTATCGCCGCGTCCCGGCTTCCGCTACGGAATTCGGCCACGTACCCCTGAAAAGCGGCTCAGGCCTCCGCGGCCATCGCCGCTTCCACCGCGTCCTGCTCGGTGGCCGTGCTCGCGCCGTTGAAGAAGGCGTTGAGCGCCACCGCCGCGATCGAGGCGAGCAGGATACCGGACTCGATCAGCGGATGGATCGCGTGCGGCAGCCACATCCGGAAGTCCGGCGCCACCAGGGGGATCATCCCGAAACCGATGGAGACCGCGACCACGAAGAGGTTGTTGCGGTTGGTCCTGAAATCGACCGCCGACAGGATGCGGATGCCGGTCGCCGCGACCATGCCGAACATGACCAGCCCGGCCCCGCCGAGCACGAAGGTCGGCAGCGCCTCGACCAGGGCGCCCATCTTCGGCACGAGCCCCAGCACGATGAGGATGATGCCGCCCGCGGCGCAGACGAAGCGGCTCTTGACGCCGGTGACGCCGACCAGGCCGACATTCTGCGAGAAGCTGGTGTAGGGGAACGTGTTGAAGAAACCGCCGATGACGGTGCCCAGACCGTCGGTCCGCAGCCCTGCGGAGAGCATCGGCCGCGTCACCTTCTTGCCAGTCATCTCACCCAGCGCCAGGAACATGCCGGTGGACTCGATCATGACGACGATCATCACCAGCACCATTGTGGTGATCAGGACCGGATCGAAGATCGGCCAGCCGAAGCGCAGCGGCGTGATGAGTTCGAACCAGCCGGCGGTCGCGACCTTGTCGAAGTGCATCATGCCGAGCGCAGCCGTGATGAGCCCGCCGATGACGATGCCGGCCAGAACGGCGATGTTGGCGATGAATCCACTTCCGAACCGGGCGATGAGAAGGATCGACACGAGGACGATCGCCGAGATGACGATGTTGGTGACGGGCGCGTAGGCCACATTAGATTGAGTGGCGGCGAGCGCCAGACGCTCCGGCAGGGCCGGGACGATCGAGCCCGGGGCCGCGGCAAGATCCCCAACCGTCTTCAGCCATGCCGCGTGCTCGGGTGCCACAATGCGCGGCGCGGTCGGACCGACCGGGTTCCCGAAGATCCAGTTGATGCCGATGCGCATCAGCGAGATTCCGATCACGACGATGATCGTGCCGGTCACCACGGGAGGAAAGAACCGCAGCATCCGGCTCACCAGCGGCGCGATGAGGATGCCGACCACGCCGGCCCCTATGATCGCGCCGAAGATCATGCGCGCGCCATCCGGCCCCGGATTGGCGTTGGCCATCGCGACCATGGGCCCGACGGAGGCGAACGTGACGCCCATCATGACCGGCAGCTTGATTCCGAACCACTGCGTCGCGCCGAGCGACTGGATCAGGGTGACGATGCCGCAGACGAAGAGGTCCGCGGAGATCAGGAACGCCACCTGCTCGGGATCGAGCTTAAGGGCGCGGCCGATGATCAGTGGTACGGCGATGGCGCCGGCATACATGACGAGCATGTGCTGGATGCCCAGCGTGAACAGACGCGGTGCGGGCAGCACCTCGTCCACCGGATGCGGTATGGATGACATTGCGACAGTTCCCCTTTATCGTTTGGCGCTCTCGGTGCGCCGGCCGCATTTTTGCGGCATTGCACAAAGGATCGTCGCGATGGGCGCGTCTTGCAATCAAGTTCTGTTTGAATGACCGATGAGGGATTCATGAAAATCGCGACCTGGAACATCAACGGAATCCGGGCGCGGATCGGAAACCTCACGAACTGGCTGCA
>JAESFK010000707.1_pt1 | contig 13933 bp, 11 predicted proteins | sample 9269391 | NCBI WGS metagenome assembly JAESFK01 (sample SAMN14506231, study PRJNA617097) | algae metagenome | isolation source: Drouetiella hepatica UHER 2000/2452 and co-occurring heterotrophs from... | place: Slovakia: Slovak Paradise National Park, Hrabusice, Kosice Region | collected 2000-01-01
GACGTGGTCCACGCCCACCAGGTGCTGCAGCACCTCAGTGACCCCGTCGCGGCCCTGCGGGAGATGGCCAGGGTCTGCACGCCGGACGGGGTCGTCGCGGTCCGTGACAGCGACTACTCGGGGTTCACCTGGTTCCCGGCCGTGCCCGAGCTCGACGAGTGGCTCGACCTGTACCGGGCCGTCGCCCGCGGGAACGGAGCCGAGCCCGATGCCGGACGTCGCCTCAAGGGCTGGGCCCGGGCCGCCGGGCTCGAGGTCGTCTCGTCGAGCGCCGGGGTCTGGTGCTTCTCCTCGCCGGAGGACGTGGCCTGGTGGGGCGGTCTGTGGGCCGAGCGGGTCGTCGGCTCGGACCTCGCGGCACAGGCCGTCGCGCACGGGCTGGCCGGCGCCGAGGACCTCGACCGGCTGGCGCGGGGATGGCGGAGCTGGGCCGCATCACCGGACGCGTGGTTCGCGGTGCTCCACGGCGAGCTGCTCTGCTCGCCGGGGACCGCGGACTGACCGCGTCGCACCACCCTCCCGCCCTGCGGAACGCCGGTGACGCGAGCAGCCGGGTGGGGCCGGTCCTCAGGAGGGGAAGTCGGGGCCGGCCTCCAGCCGGAGCCGGAGCAGGACGTCGAGGGCCACCGAGTCGCCGTCCCTGCCACCTGCTCCGACCTGGAGCGGGGCGTCGCTCGGATCCACGTGGACGCCCGTCAGCCGGCCGCGCAGGCTGGGCGCCACGACGAGGACGTACCAGCGGCCGTCCGTGCCGACGGCCGCGCGCTGGTCGCGTCGCACGTACCAGCCGACGACGTCGGTGCGCAGCCGGCCGCCGCCGCTGTACGGGTGGGCGCGCAGCCGAGTGGGCTCGACGCCCGCCGACCGCATCGCCTCGGCGAAGTCCGCCACCATCGGGGCCGTCCGGCGCGCCTCGGCCGCCGCCGCCCGTGCGGCGGCGGCGTGGTGGTACTCGGCGTTCTCGCGCGCCTGTCGGCGTCGGACGGCTGCTGCATCCTCGGGCTCGCTCTGCGGGCTCATCCGCCGATCATCGCAGTGGCGCCGCCGCCGACCGGGTCTTGACGGGCACACTTGCATTTTGCAAGCATGCCGGCATGAGCCTCTTCATCACCTGCCCCGTCGAGAGCGTCGACCGCTCGACCGCCTTCTACACGGCCCTCGGGTTCACGCTGAACCCGGAGATGTCCGACCACAACGTGTCGTGCTTCGCCATCGCCTTGGAGCAGTACCTCATGCTCGGGAGCCGCGAGATGTACGCGAGCGTCGGCGGTACCGAGGAGCTGGTCGGCGGACCGGACACCCCCTCCAAGGTCACGGTGTCCTTCGACCTCGACAGCCGCGAGGCGGTCGACGAGCTGGTCGACCGCGCCGGTGCCGCGGGAGGTCGGGTCGGCGACGTCGACGACTACCCCTTCATGTATCAGCGCCAGTTCGACGATCCGGACGGCTACCACTACTCACCGTTCTGGATGAAGCCGACGACCGACGCCACCGAGTGAGCGGCCTCGCCGCGGCGCTCGACGTCGTCGGGAGCCGGTGGGCCCTGCTCATCGTCGAGCGGCTGCTCGACGGCCCGCAGCGCTACGGCGACCTGCAGCGCGACCTGGGCGTGCCGACGAACATGCTGGCCACCCGGCTGCGCGAGCTGCAGGCCGCCGGCGTCCTGACCCGGCTCCCGCTGCGGCACAACACCCGGGCGTACGCGCTGACCGACCGGGGGCTCGCCCTGCGGGAGGCGGTCGACGCCCTCGGACGCTGGGGCGCCGAAGCCTAGGAACTCCTCGCCCGCTCACGTCCTCGCCCCCCCACACGATCGACGACGGTCCGTGGTGAGACGGACCCGCCCGGGCATCGACGCGGGCCCGGTGGGTGGCGGATGATCGGTCGATGGACGTCCGGCCGGTCCTGGTCGGTCGCGAGCCTGAACGCCAGGCCCTGCGGACGGTGATCGAGCGCGCCGTGGCCGGTGAGCCGGGCCTGCTGCTGCTGCACGGTGAGGCCGGCATCGGCAAGACGAGTCTCGTGCGAGAGGCCGCCGCCGCCGCCGGGGAGGAGGGGCTCCACGTCCTGTTCGGCCAGTGCCTCCGGTTCGGCGCCCACGTCACCAGCTTCGTCCCGTTCACGCAGGCCCTCACCCAGTGGCTGCGGACCACGGACAGCGAGTGCCGCGACCGGATCGCACCCCACGGTGTCCTGAAGGACCTCGTCCCCTCGCTGGACGACCCGTCCGGCGGCCTCGCGCTCCTGCAGATCGGAACCGCCGTCGACGCCATCCAGGCCGACCGGGCGACGGTCCTCGTGGTCGACGACCTGCAGTGGGCCGACCCGAGCTCGCTGGACGCGTTGTCCTACCTCGTCGCGGGTTTCGCCGCCGGCCCGCGGCTGGCCGTCCTCGGCACGTACCGCGATACCGACCTCGACGACGGGCACCGTCTGCACGGCTGGCTGGCCGACGCCCTGCGGATGCCATCGGTGTCTCGCGTCGAACTGGGACGGATGGACGCGTGGACCATGGAGGAGATGGTCCTGGCTCGCGGTGGCCCGGGGACCGCCGCGGGACTGGCGGAGGACGTCCTCCGCCAGTCCGGGGGCAACCCCTACCTCGCCGACCTCCTGATCGGTGAGGGCAGGGACGGCGGAACGGGGCGGACCTCCCGGGACGGCCGCCTGGTGGACGCGCTCGCCGCGTCCTGGCACCGGCTGTCGGCACCCGGTCGGCGGGTGACCCAGCTCCTCGCCGTGGCGGGTGCGCCGGTGGCGTACCAGGTGCTGCGTGACCTCGCCGCCCAGCACGGAGTCGATTCGGAGACCACCTCGAGCGCCCTGGCGGAGGCTGCGGCGCAGGGGATAACGATCGAGACCGAGACGGGCGCGATCTGGTTCCGGCACCCCCTGTTGGCGGAGACCATCGCCGCGAGGATGCGCAGCCGGGAGCGGGCGGAGCTGCACAGCGACCTGGCAGCCCGGTGGCACGCTGCCGTCGGCGTCGACGAGCGGGACCGGGCCAACTTCCTCGCTCTCCACTACGTCGCGGCCGACGACACCGACCAGGCCTTCACCTGGTCGCTGCGGGCCGCGGACGAGGCCGCCGCGATCCGGGCCAGGGAGGAGGAGGCCAGCCACCTGTCGACAGCGGTGTCCCTGGTGCCGACGGTGTCCGACCCGGTGGCGGCGACGGTCGACAGCGTGGCTCTCGCCCTCCGGGCGGGACGGGTGTGCGAGGACGCGGGCGATGACCGCAACGCCGTGAGGCACTACGAGGGCGCGCTGGCGCGGGTGGAGTGCTCGCCCGGCGATCCTCTGCTGGAGTCCCGGATCCTGCTCGCGCTGCACCTCGTCCGCAGCCGGATCGGCGCCGTGCAGCACCTGGCCACGACCGAGCCGCGGCAGGTGCTCGCGCTCACGGAAGCGCTGCCCGGCAGCGAGGAGCGTGCGCGCGCCTACGCCCAGCTCGCCTTCGCCGAGGCATTCGCCGGCGGCGAGCAGGCTGCCGCACACGCCGAGACAGCAGTGCGGCTCGCGGAAGCAGTCGGTACCGCACCGGCCCTCGTCTGGGCCTACGGCGCCAGGGCGCAGACCCGGTGGGGCAGCGGCCTCGGTGTGCGGGACGCGCAGCGGGCGTTCGCCCTGGGTGCGGACGCGGACGACACCCAGCTCTTCGGCTGGGCCGCGCTCTTCCTCGGCAACAGCCTCGAGGCTGCGGGACGCTATGAGGAGGCCGCCGACATGGCGGCCTCTGCCTATCTGACCCTGCGCGACGCCGGGGCCTTCGACGCGGCCGCCTTCGCCGGGAGCATCACCACCCGGTGGAACCTCGCGCTCGGCCGCTGGGACGAGGTTCGGCCGATGGTCCGGCAGATGCTGACGTTCGCCCGCAGCGACAACTGCGCGTCACAGTCACGATGTGCCGCAGCCCTGTTGTGCGCCCTCGAGGGCAGACGTGCAGCGGCCTTCGTGCACCTGCGCCGCGCTGGGGAGCTGACGTCCAACGTGCCGCCGGTCGGCAACCCTCTGATCCCCACCCAGATCCAGGTCGACCTCGCGGTGGACGACCCGGTGGGCGCTCTGAGCACGATCGCCCAGCACATGGCCGAGGTCGTGCGCATCAGCCGGGTGGACGCCGACGAGTGGCTCGTGTACGCGTCCCAGGCCGCTGCCCAGCTGGCCGACCGCCCGGCGGACAGTGCCGAGCGGCAGCACTCACTCCGCCTCCTCGACGCCATCGAGTCCACCCGCGGTGACGACCCGCCGCCGTTCGCCCCGGTGAACCGGCTCGACGTCGTCCATCCCGCCTTCGCTGCGCTCCACGCCGCCCAGCGTGCCGAGTGCACCGGCGCCGGCGCCGCACTGGACGAGCTCTGGGGAGCGGCGTGCGCCGCCACGGCGGAGGCCGGTCTGCTGTACGAGCATGCCCGGGCGCAGTACAGCCTGGCTCGTCACCTGCTCACCCGCGGGCACGACCGGACGCGGGCGGCGCAGGCCCTCGTCGCCGCGCGGAGCATCGCCGCCGACCTCGGGGCCTGGCCCCTCCTGGCCCGCATCGACGACCTGGCCGCCCAGTCGCACCTCGCGGTGCGGGCCCCGGAGGGCGACGGACCGTCCTCGCCCGGACGTGCCGTGATCCTGCCCGTCAGCCCACCACTCACTCCTCGGGAGGGGGAGGTCCTCGGCGGCCTGCTCGCGGGATGGACCTACGCGCAGATCGCCTGCAGCCTCTTCATCAGCGACAAGACCGTCAGCAGCCACGTGTCCACCATCCTGCGCAAGACCGGCGCCGCGAACCGCATCGAGCTGGCCGAGCGGGCCCGTCGGGCCCGAGGCACCCAAGGGGCCTGAGCGGCAAGGCATCCCGACGTGACGGGTTCCGAGGGGTGGTCGCCGTCGCGCTCGAGCCGCGCCCCGCCTCGGCGCGCCAGGACCCCGGGGTGGGTCGCCGAGCGGTGAGCCGCAACGGACCCATCTGAGGGGGACGGGGTGCGTTTCTGAGGAGGGTCGCCGGATGCAGGTGAGGACGCCTGCGCCGGAGCGTGAGCGAGTCGGGCACCCCTCAACCCCTCAGGAGTTGGTCATGGTCCAGCAGCACGAGCGTCAGCGGCTCACGAGAGGGCTGGCCGCCGACCTGATGGTCGCCGTCCTCTCCATGACCGGAGTGACGGCCGCTGCGGCGCATCCCCGCGAGCGCCCCGCGGTCACCGAGCTCGCCACCTTCGTCGACGGCCCGTGCACCGACGACATCTGCAGCACGGGCAGCACGGTCGGACCCGGCGGCGACCTCTACGTCACCGACTCCACGGCGGGTCGGATCCGACGCGTCGACACCCGGCGGGGAACGGTGAGCACGTTCGCCGACGGGCTGCCCCGGGCGATCCCGGGCGTGGTCGGCGGCGGCGTCGCCGACATCGCCTTCCGGGGGCGCACGGCCTACGTCCTGGTCACCGGAGTGAGCGAGTTCTGGACCGAACTCATCGGGTCCTCGGCCGCTCCGGCGGCCGAGGGCATCTACCGGCTCGACCGGGTGGGACGCGGGACGACCCGCGCGACCCTGGTCGCCGACATCTACACCTGGAGCGAGGCGCACCCTCCGCTGCACCCGGGGTTTTTCATCCCCGGAGGGTTCACCTACGCCATGCAGCCGTACCGTGACGGCTTCCTGGTCACCGACGCGCACCACAACCGGGTCCTCCGGGTCGGCCTGAACGGCCACGTCAGCGTCTTCCGGGACTTCGCCGCCGACGTCGTGCCCACGGGGCTCGACCTTGTCGGTCGGACGGTTCTCGTCGGCGAAGCGGGACCGGTCCCGCACGTCCCCGCCGCGGGACGGGTCGTCGCCCTCCGCCGCGCGGGTGGGCCGGTCGCCGACGTGGTCTCCGGGGCGCCCCTGCTCGTCGACGTCGAGGCCCGTGGCCGCACCGTGTACGGGTTGGCGCAGGGCGACTGGCCCTACGCCGGACAGGAGGGCAAGGAAGGTTTCCCGGCCTCTCCGGACACCGGGCTGCTCATGCGGGCCGACGGACACGGTCGGTTCCGGCCGGTGGTGTCCGGGCTGGATCGCCCGACGACGTTCGAGCTCGTCGGCACCACGGCGTACGTGGTCACGATCACCGGCAAGGTCCTCGAGATCACAGGCGTCCAGCACGGCCACGCCACCCGGTGATCGGGCCTCAGGGAGAGGGGTCGAGGCAGCGCTGGCTGCTCGTGGCCGCCGCCGAGCCGTCGAAGGCGCCGACGACGTAGCAGACCTGGGCGGCCGCGGGGTCGACCCCCTCGACGACGCCCTTGGTCGTCCCGGGCGGGAACTGGGCGACGACCTTGGGCTCGGGCAGGCCGACCTGCGTGATGAAGAAGGTGACCTTGCCCGCGGACGGGTCGGTCCACTCCAGGGCGACGCTCGTGCCGCCGGCGCGAGCATCGACGATGACCGGCCGGAGCTCGGGTTCCTGCACCGGAGGCACCGGCGTCGCGGAGATGCTCGGGGCGAGGCTCGCCGTCGGGACCGTGTTGGCGGTCGGTGTCTGCGAGGGCTGTGCCACAGGGGTTTCCGACTGGTCGAGAGCGAGCACGAGGGTGACGCCGATGGCAGCGCCGGCCACGAGTCCGAGGGCCACGCGGCGACCCGGGGTGCCGAGCAGGCCGGGCTTCGCGGGCGCCGTGGCGGGCGCGACCACCGACGCGGGGTCGTCGGCCGGCAGCGCCGGCGCCGTGCCGGTGGGCTCTGCGTCCCGCGGCTCGGCGGCGGTGTGGGCCAGGGCCGACACGGCGGGCGTGGGAGCAGGGGTCGCGTCCGGTGGTGGGCCGGGCGGGACGGACGGGGTCAGGGGCTCGTCGACCGTCGCGACGACGGGCTCCGGGGCGGCCGGGGCAGGGGGCACAGGAAGGCCCGGGCTCGTGGCCACCGAGCGGTCGTTGGTCGCCGGCTCGGGGTCAGCCACGACCGGTGCGGCAGAACCCGGCTCGCCGGACGTCGGCGCCCATCCGCTCGACGCCCCCTCGACGCGGGACAGCTCGTGGAGCAGCTGCTCGGCCGTGCCGATGCGTGCGGCGGGGTCCTTGGTGAGGCAGCTCGCGATGACGTCGTCCAGCCCGGGAGGCAGGTCGCCCCGGGTCAGGGCGCGCGGCGCCTCCGTCCGCACCCGCCGGAGGTAGGCGAGCGCGGTGTCGTCGGCGGGGTCGTCGCTGGCGAACGGCGGCCGGCCGTCGAGGAGCGTGAAGAGGGTCGACCCCAGCGACCACACGTCGTCCGCGGCGGTCGGCGGCATGCCGTCGAGCACCTGCGGCGCAGCGTGGCGGTACGAGAACTGCTCGACCGACGCCGTGGCCCCCGAGTCGGCGAGCCGGGCGATGCCGAAGTCGGCGAGCACCCACGACGTCGGCAGCACGAGGATGTTCTGCGGCTTGACGTCACGGTGCAGCACGCCCTGCCCGTGCGCGAAGGCCAGGGCGTCCGCGATGACCTTCCCGACCCGCACGACGTCGGCGGCGGGTAGCGGACCGGTGGCCCGCAGGGTGTCCTGCAGCGACCCCCGCTCGAGGTACTCCATGACGATGCACGGCCGCCCGTCCGCCGTCGTCCCGGTGTCGAGCACGGTGACGATGTGCGGGTGCAGCCGCCCGAGCCGGACCGTCAGCTCGAGCTCGCGGCGGAAGCGGGCGGCCGTCGCGGGGTCGTCGACCTGGAGGACCTTGACGGCGACGTCGCGCGCGAGGGCCCGCTGCCGCGCCCGGTAGACCACGCTGTCGGCGCCGCGGGCGATCTCGACGGCGCCGTCGTACCCGGGCAGCAGGTCGGGGCCGGACGCGGGGGCGGCCGGCTGCTCCGGGGGACGCCACGCGTCGTCGGTGCTCACCGTGCACCCCCCGACCCGCTCGACTCCACCGTTCCCCTTCCAGGACCGCTCCGACTCGCCGTCATGCTATTGCCCGCACGCCGACCCCGCCCGATCGGCCATGATCGTCCCCGTGCAGGGAATCCCGGTCGTCCTCGACGTCGACACCGGCGTCGACGACGCGTGCGCCCTGCTGCTCGCGGCCCTCCACCCGGGGATCGACCTGCGGGCCGTCACCTGCGTCGGGGGCAACGCCCCGCTCGTCGACGTCGTGCGCAACACCCTCACCGTCCTCGAGTTCGTCGGCCGCACCCACGTGCCCGTCGGCATCGGTGCCGCGCGGCCCCTCCTCGAGGACCCGGTCGACGCCCGGCACGTCCACGGCTCCGACGGGATGGCCGACCTCGGCCTCCCGTCGCCGACGCTGCGACCCGACGGGCGCATCGCCGTCGACCTGCTCCGCGACACCATCGAGGAGGCCGCCGACGACGGGCGGCCGCTCACCCTCGTCCCGCTGGCGCCGATGACCAACATCGCGCTCCTGGCCCGCCTGCACCCGCACGCCTTCCGGCGGCTCGGGCGCGTCGTCTTCATGGGGGGCGGCGCGAACGTCAGCAACGCCACCGCCGCAGCGGAGTTCAACGTCTTCCACGACCCCGAGGCCGCGGCGGTCGTCCTCGACGCCTGTGCCGTCCACGAGGTGCCGGTGACGATGTACGGCCTCGACGTCTTCTACGAGCCGAAGGTCACCGACGCCCACGTCGCCCGGCTGCGCTCGATCGACACCGCCGCGGCCCAGCTCGCCGCGGCCCTCATCTCCTTCCACCACCGCCGGTTCGCGAGCGACGGCGCGACGATCGGCGACGCCGGCGCGGTGGCGATGCTGCTCGCCCCGGACGCCGTGCGCACCGAGCGCCGGCCGGTGCGGGTCGAGCTCTCCGGCACGTGGACCCGCGGCCGGACCATCGTCGACACGAGGGACTGGAGCGGAGACATGGACCACGACCCGCACGGGCCGGCGCCCGCGAACGTCGACGTCGCCCTCGCGGTCAACGGGCCCTGGCTCGCCGACGTCTGGCTGCGCACCGTGGGCGGTGAGGGCTGGTGAGCGGGCGCGTCCTCGTCCTCGGGTCGCTCAATGTCGACCTCGTGACGCGCGTCGAGCGCCATCCCCGACCGGGCGAGACGGTGCTCGGTGAGGGGCTGCGCCGGCTCGCGGGCGGCAAGGGCGCGAACCAGGCCGTCGCCGCGGCCGCCGCCGGGGCGAGCGTCGCGATGGCCGGCTGCGTCGGCGACGACGACGGCGGCCGGGCCTACCTCGAACGCCTGCGCCGCAAGGGTGTCGACATCTCGGCCGTCCGGGTCGTCGACGGCACCCCCACCGGCCACGCCGTCGTCCAGGTCTCCGCCGACGGCGAGAACTCGATCGTCGTCGTACCCGGGGCCAACGACGCCCTCGACGAGCGGGAGGTCGCGGCCGTCGACGCCCTGGGCCCCGGCGACGTGCTCGTCCTCCAGCTCGAGGTCCCCTACGCCGTCGTCTGCACGGCTGCCCGGCGGGCGGCCGGCCGCGGTGCCCGCGTCGTCCTCAACGTGGCGCCGTGGGCGTCGCTGCCGCCGGACGTCGTCGCGCTCGCCGACCCGGTCGTCGCCAACGAGCTCGAGATGCAGGCCCTCGCCGAGGCCGGGGCCCAGCCGGCCTCCCTGCTCGTCACCTTCGGTGCGAACGGCGCCTCGTGGGACGGGGTCTCGGCGCCGGCCCACTCCGTCGCCGCCGACGAGGTGGCCGACACGACGGGGGCGGGTGACGCCTTCTGCGGGGCGCTCGCGGCGGCCCTGGCCCGGGGCGCGGACCGCGAGGAGGCCCTCGACGCGGCGCTCGCCGCGGGGGCGGAGGCGGTGCGCCGGGAGGGCGCCCAGCCCGACCCCTACCTGTGAGTAGCTTTCGCGTCGCGAACCGCCCCGGGAGCGAGGCCGCCGTGTCATGGTGACGACATGGCCGCCACCGACGCCGTCCGCACCGACGACCCGACCCGACGCACGCCGCCACCGCTCGAGGCCGACCCGGCCGTGCTGCGCGCCTTCCTCGACGGCCCGCACGCGGCGGCGCGCGACGAGGTCCGTGACGCCCTCGTCGAGCACGCGACCCTGCTCGACGAGCGGCTCGACCTGCCCCGCGCCGACCTCCGCCGTCGCGTCCGCGACCTCGTCGTCGAGATCGGGGCGAGCGGCCGCGCGGTGCACGGCTTCCCCCGTGAGTACGGCGGCGGTGGCGACATCGGCGCCTCCATCGCCTCGTTCGAGACCCTCGCCTACGGGGACCTGTCCGTCCTCGTGAAGTCCGGGGTGCAGTTCGGGCTCTTCGGTGGGGCGGTGCTCCAGCTCGGCACCCGCAGCCACCACGAGCGCTACCTGCCCGACATCCTCACCGGCCGTCTGCTCGGCTGCTTCGCGATGACCGAGACCGGCCACGGCAGCAACGTCCAGGCCCTCGGCACGACGGCGACCTACGACCCCGACACCGACGAGCTCGTCATCCGCACCCCGGACGACGAGTCCCGCAAGGACTACATCGGCAACGCGGCGGAGGACGGCGAGCTGGCCGTCGTCTTCGCCCAGCTCGAGGTCGGCGGCGAGGGCCACGGCGTGCACGCGGTGCTCGTCCCCATCCGTCGCGACGGCGAGGTGCTGCCGGGCGTCCGCGTCGAGGACTGCGGGGCCAAGCTCGGGCTCGAGGGCGTCGACAACGGGCGCCTCTGGTTCGACGACGTGCGCGTGCCGCGGGCCAACCTCCTCGACCGGTTCGCCACGATCGACGACGACGGCACCTACCGCTCGAGCATCGAGAACCCCAACCGCCGCTTCTTCACGATGCTCGGCACGCTCGTGCAGGGCCGGGTCAGCGTCGGGGGCGGTGCCGTCGCGGCGTCGAAGGTCGCCCAGGAGATCGCCGTCCGGTATGCGTTGCGGCGCAGGCAGTTCGAGGCCGGCGCCGGAGAGGAGGAGACCCTCCTCCTCGACTACGGGATGCACCAGCGCCGGCTGCTGCCGCTGCTGGCCCGCACGTACGCGCTCAGCTGCGCGCAGCAGGAGGTCGCCCGGCAGCTGCACGAGGTGTTCTCGCACGACACCCCGGAGGCCGACGACCGCGCCCGCCGCGCGCTGGAGTCCCGGGCCGCCGGCACCAAGGCGCTCACCACCTGGCACGCCACCGACGCCATCCAGGAGTGCCGCGAGGCGTGCGGCGGCGCCGGCTACCTCGCGGCCAACCGGTTCGCGGCGCTCAAGGCCGACACCGACGTCTTCACGACCTTCGAGGGCGACAACCACGTCCTGCTCCAGCTCGTCGCCAAGGGCCTGCTCACCGACTACTCCTCGGACTTCGAGGACCTCGACCAGTTCGGGATGGTCCGCTTCGTCACCGGGCTGGCCGTCGAGACCCTCGTCGAGCGCACGGCGGCGCACCAGCTGCTCGAGCGCATCCGCGACGTGCTGCCCGGCGGCCGGGACGGCTGGGACACCGAGGCCGGCCTCCTCGACCCGGACTACCAGCTGGCGATGCTGCGCTACCGCGAGGAGCACCAGATCGCGGGGGTCGCGCGCCGGCTCAAGGCCGGGGTCGGTGCGGGCACCCCGCCCGGCGAGGTGTTCAGCGCCGTGCAGGACCACGTCATCGCGGCCGCCCGCTCGCACGTCGAGCGGCTCGTCCTCGAGGCCTTCGTCGAGCGGGTCCGCGCCGAGCCGCCGTCGCCGAGCCGCGAGGTCCTCGCCGCGCTCTGCGACCTCCACGCGCTCGCGACCATCGAGGCCGACCGCGGCTGGTTCCTCGAGCACGGCCGGCTGTCGGCGCCGCGCTCCAAGGCCATCACGCGCGAGGTGTCCTCGCTGCTGCGCCGGCTGCGGCCGGTCGCCCTCGAGCTCGTCGAGGCCTTCGGCATCCCGCCCGAGGTCCTCGGCGCGCGCGACCTCGTCGGCCGCTGAGGTCGTCGGGGCTCAGGGGGTCGTCGGCACGGGCACGGGGTCGACGACGATGGCCGTCTGCTGCCCGGCCACGCGCGTGAGGATGACCGTCGCCTGTGCGCCGTCGCCGGCCTTGCGCCCGATCCTCAGCTGGCGGCGCAGCTCGTCCTCGTCGAGGCGTACCCCGCGCTTCTTGACGGTGAGGCCGGTGACGCCGTGCTGCACGAGCCACGACCGCAGGGTCCGCACCGTGAAGGGCATCGACTCGCGCACGGCGTAGCGCCGGGCGAACGGGATGTCGACCTCGGCCTCGGACAGCACGTAGCCGAGCCCCCGGTCGACCTCGACCCCGAGCGTCGCCGCCGTCACCGCCCCGAGCAGCCCGGCCTGGGTCACCGCGCGGTCCGGCTCGTAGAGCCAGGCCCCGATCGAGCCCGACCCCTCGGCGACCGGCGGGTCCGGCTCGGCCATCGTCTGGTCCACCTCGACCGGGGAGCGCCCCGGGGAGAGGATGCGCGCGCTGCGGCCGGGCTGCTGCGCGAGCGGACCCCACCAGACGGCGCACTCGAGCACCTCCCCGGCGTAGGAGGTCCACTGGGCCTCGGTGCCGAGCGGGATGGCGTCCTGGGGCATCGACGGCGAGAGCTTGGCCCCGGTGGCGGGCACGGCCGTGGCGACCTGGAGGACGAAGTCCCACGTCGGGCGGATCTCGTCGAGCCGGAAGACCCGCTTGATGCGCCCGTGGCGGCCGGTCTTCCCCGGGACGCGGCGCGCCGGGTCGAGCCACACCCCGACCCGGGAGCGCAGCGGGTCGCGCGGCGGCTCGAACTCCTCGGCGTAGCCCTCGCGGGCGCGCGAGTCGGGCCAGGGCCGCAGGTTGGTGTCCGCGACCGCCGCCGTCACCGGGTCGATGTCGACGCCCTGCACCGTGACGCCGAGGGCCGACATCGCGACCGCGTCGGACCCGATGCCGCACCCGAGGTCGTGGACGGTGGCGAGCGAGGCGTTGTAGAAGCGGCCGGCGTGGGTGGCGGCCACCTCGAGCCGGGAGGCCTGCTCGAGCCCGTCCGGTGTGTAGAGCAGGTCGCCGGCGAACTCGCCGAACTTGGCCTCGGCCCGCGAGCGCAGCCGCTGCTGGGTGAGCACGGCCGCGACGAACTCGGCGGAGTGGCCCTCACGGCGCAGCCGGTCCCGGAGCCCGAACACCGCCGTCTCGTCGTACGGGGGCAGGGAGCGCAGGAGGGCCTTGCCGTCGGGCGACCCGAGCGCTCGTACCGTGCCGACGTCCACGGCGGCACATCCTGCCATCCGGACCCGACGGCCCGGCCCGAACCCCCGCAGCCGGCGGTCCGGGCAGGCGTACCCCGATCGACCAATAGGTCACAGGAGGTACGGGCAGGCGTACCCCGATCGACCAATAGGTCACGTCGGGTACGGGGAGGCGTACCCCGATCGACCAAGAGGTCACAGGAGGTACGGGGAGGCGTACCCGGATGGGACGGCCGCCCGGATCGCCCCCGGAGGCCCGTCCCCGCCCGCGTGTTGGCACTCGAGTTGACCGAGTGCTAACGACCGTCCTAGATTTGCCTCATTGGCACTCGTCACCGGCGAGTGCCAGCGCAGCCCGGTCCGGGGATCGACCCCCGCGACGGCGTGACACGGTCCGGCCCGCGCAGTCTCCCGTCCACTTCGACTCATCCCACAGGGGAGGAGCACACCGTGTCGGTTTCCATCAAGCCGCTCGAGGACCGCATCGTCATCAAGAGCCTCGAGGCCGAGCAGACCACCGCGTCCGGGCTCGTGATCCCGGACACCGCCAAGGAGAAGCCCCAGGAGGGCGAGGTCCTGGCGGTCGGCCCGGGTCGCATCGACGACAAGGGCAACCGCGTCCCGCTCGACGTCAACGTCGGCGACCGCGTCATCTACAGCAAGTACGGCGGCACCGAGATCAAGCACGGCGGCGAGGAGTACCTCATCCTCTCCGCGCGCGACGTGCTCGCCGTCGTCGGCTGACGCACGCACCACCAGCCGTGACCGCGCCCCGGTGTGCACCCGACCGGGTGCCACCGGGGCGCGTCCGGCTCTCCTGACGCACAAGCACCCACCGCCGGCGAGCGCCTCGCCGCCCCGGCACCCTCCACCCGAGAAGG
>JAESFK010000708.1_pt1 | contig 13922 bp, 13 predicted proteins | sample 9269391 | NCBI WGS metagenome assembly JAESFK01 (sample SAMN14506231, study PRJNA617097) | algae metagenome | isolation source: Drouetiella hepatica UHER 2000/2452 and co-occurring heterotrophs from... | place: Slovakia: Slovak Paradise National Park, Hrabusice, Kosice Region | collected 2000-01-01
GACGGCGACGTCGGGGTGCACGCCGAGCCCGGGCAGCGCGGTGAGCACGGTCTCGGTGCCGAGGCTGGCGTCCTCCTCGTCGGCCACGAGCGCGAGCACGACCCGTCCGGGGGCGCCGCGACGGGCGAGCTCCTCGGCCGCGACGACCAGCCCGGCGATCCCGCCCTTCATGTCCACGGCACCCCGCCCGGTCATCCGGTCGCCGTCGGTGTGCGGTGTGAACGGGTCGTCCATCCCGCTCACACCGACGGTGTCGACGTGCCCGGTGAGGACGACGGTGGGGCCGGGGGCCCCGGAGGGGCCGACGGCGACGAGGCTGGGGCGGTCGGGACGGCCGGACGGCGCGTGCACGCTGGTCGCGAAGCCGGAGGCGGCCAGCCGTTCCCGCAGGTGCTCGACCACCTCGGCCTCGCCTGCGGCCCCGGGCACGAGACCGGGGTTCACCGAGTCGATGGCGACGAGCTCGGTCGCGAGGTGCACCGCGTCGGCGGCGAGGTCGGGCGCGTCGGAGAGGTCGGGCGCGTCGGAGGTCACGCCACCGACGCTAGCGGCCTGTGGGCAACTCCGGAGTGGTCGGCGCCGTCCGGGCTACGGTGGCCGGGTGCCCACCGGCCCCGACCCGCTCCGCGCCCGCGCCGCCGCGAGCCGGCTCGACGCGCTGCGCGACACCGTCGTCGAGGCCGAGGACGACGTCCTGGCCAGCCTCGTCGTCACCGGCGAGCCGCGGCCGCAGCGGGTCCTCGACGACTGGCTCGACCAGGTGGTCGACACCCTGCGGGCCCTCGGCGAGGTGGCCGACGAGGTGGCGGTGGTGCTCGCGCCGCACGCTTCGGGCGCGGGTGTCGCGGCCACCGAGCCGGCCCCCGACCACACCGAGCGCCACGAGGTCGAGCGGTGAGCACCGTTCCCGGCGACCCCGGCTCGCTCTCGGCCTGCGCTGCGACCGCGGCCTCGGTCGGCCGGCGGCTGGGCGCCCGCGCGCAGGCGCTGGGTCCGGAGGTCGACGCGCTGGGTGAGGGGTGGGCGGGCCGGGCCTCGGTGAGCACCCGGCGGCGTGGGTCGGCCCTCGCGGCCGCCAGTACATCGGCGGCCGGCGAACTGACCCGCGTCGCGGGCGTCCTCCAGGACCAGGCCAGCGACCTCGCCGACGTGCTGGCCCGGGCCCGCGCCGTCGAGGAGCGGGCGGCCGCGGCCGGGCTCGAGGTGCGCGACGAGCGGGTGGTGCCGGTCTACGGGGTGCGCGGTGAGGCCGATGCCGCGACCCAGCACGCGCAGGGCGAGCTCGCGGCCCGGCTCCAGGGCGAGCTCGACCTCGTGCTGGCCCAGCACCGGCGTCGGCGCGACTTCGTCCTCGGCGTGCTGCGCGAGTCGACCGAGCGGCTCGCCACGCTCTCCCACGACCTGCGCCGCGGGTGAGAGGATCGCCCGGACCGAAGGCCCCGCGGAGAGGACGACCCGAGTGCGACTGACGAGGCGAGAGCAGCTGCCGGCCGGCCCGGAGGAGGTCTACGCCCTGCTCACCGACCCGGCCTTCCAGGAGGCCAAGTGCGCCGCGACGACCGACGGCGGCGCCTACGACGCGCAGGTCACGGCGACCGCCACCGGGCACCGGGTGCGCACCTCCCGCGAGCTGCCCGCCGACGGCCTGCCCGACGTCGCCCGCTCGTTCGTCGGCCCGACGCTCACCGTCGTCGAGGACTACGCGTGGGGTCCGCCGGCCGCGGACGGCAGCCGGGAGGCCGCGGTCGACCTCCACGTCAAGGGCGCACCGCTGACGCTCAAGGGCGTGCTGCGCATCGAGCCGGCGGGGTCCGGGTCGGCCGAGGTCCTCGACGCCGAGCTCAAGGCCAACGTGCCCTTCGTCGGCGGCAAGATCGAGAAGGCCGCTGCCGAGCCCATCAACGCCGCGATCGGCATCGAGGTCGACCTGCTCCGCGAGCGCCTCGACGGCTGACCAGCCGCGCCATCCAGGGGGTGGGGCCCTCAGCCCATGTGCGGGTAGCGGTGGTCGGTCGGCGGGACGAAGGTCTCCTTGATCGAGCGGGTCGAGGTCCAGCGCATGAGGTTGGCCGCCGACCCCGCCTTGTCGTTGGTGCCCGAGGCGCGCCCGCCACCGAACGGCTGCTGCCCGACGACCGCACCGGTCGGCTTGTCGTTGACGTAGAAGTTGCCCGCCGCGAACCGCAGCCGCTGCGTGGCGTCGGCGATCGCCACCCGGTCCTGGGCGATGACCGCGCCGGTCAGCGCGTAGGGCGCGACCGACTCCATCTGGTCGAGGACCTTGTCGTACTGGCGGTCCGGGAAGACGTGCACGGCGAGGATCGGGCCGAAGTACTCGGTCGAGAACATCTCGTCGGTCGGGTCGCTCGACTCGACGACCGTCGGGCGGACGAACCAGCCCTCGGAGTCGTCGTAGGTGCCGCCGGCGACGACGTCGAGGTGGCTCGTGGCGTGCGCCCGGTCGATGGCCGCCTTGTGCTTCGCGAACGCCCGCTCGTCGATGACGGCCCCCATGAAGTTCGACAGGTCGCGCACGTCGCCCTGGGTGAGCGACTCGGTGACGGCGACCAGGTCGTCCTTGACGACCTTCCACACCGAGCGCGGCACGTAGGCCCGCGAGGCGGCCGAGCACTTCTGGCCCTGGAACTCGAAGGCGCCGCGGACCATCGCGGTGCGCAGCACGTCGGGGTCGGCGCTCGGGTGCGCGAGGACGAAGTCCTTGCCGCCGGTCTCGCCGACGATGCGCGGGTAGTGGCGGTAGCCCGTGAGGTTCTCGCCGATGGTGCGCCACAGGTGCTGGAACGTGGCCGTCGAGCCGGTGAAGTGCAGGCCCGCGAAGTCGGGATGGGAGAGCGCGACGTCGGAGACCGCGACCCCGTCGCCGGTGACGAGGTTGACGACGCCCGGCGGCATCCCGGCCTCCTCGAGCAGCTCCATCGTCAGCTGCGCGGCGAGCTGCTGGGTCGGCGACGGCTTCCAGACGACGGTGTTGCCCATGAGCGCCGGCGCGGTCGGCAGGTTGCCGGCGATCGCCGTGAAGTTGAACGGCGTGACCGCGTAGACGAAACCCTCGAGCGAGCGGTGGTCGCTGCGGTTCCAGATGCCGCGCGAGTTGGCCGGCGGCTGCTCCTCCATGATCTGGCGGGCGAAGTGGACGTTGAAGCGCCAGAAGTCGATGAGCTCGCAGGCGGCGTCGATCTCGGCCTGGTAGGCGGTCTTGCTCTGGCCGAGCATCGTCGCGGCGTTGAGGCGGGCGCGCCAGGGCCCGGCGAGCAGGTCGGCGGCCTTGAGGAGGATGGCGGCCCGGTCGTCGAACGACAGGTCGCGCCACCCCGGGGCCGCGGCCCGGGCGGCCTCGACGGCGGCGCTCGCATCCGCCTTCGTCGCCCCCTTGGAGACGCCGAGGACGCTGCGGCGCGCGTGCGGCTGGCGCACCTCGAAGCGCTTGCCGCCGCCCATCACCCGCTTGCCCCCGATGGTGTGGGGCAGCTCGTGGCGCACCGCGCCGAGCTCGGCGAGAGCCACCTCGAGGGACGCACGCTCCGGGCTGCCGGGGGCGTAGTCGAGGACGGTCTCGTTGGTGGGGGCGGGGACGTGGGTCACAGCGTCCATGGGGTGGAGCACCTCGCTCGGGTCACGACGACGGGTTCCCGCCCACTCTCGCGTCCGCCGCTCCCCCGACGCAACTCGCGCAGGTCAGCCCGTGAGCAGGGCCCGCACGGCGTCGAGCTCGGTGACGTCGTACCAGAGCAGGTCGGCGGTGCCCGAGCCGCCGGGTTCCTCGTCGACGTGGAAGGACACGACCCGGCTGCGCGCGACCGGTGCCCCGACCTCGACCCGCGACGGCGCGTCGGCCTGCCCGGGCACCGAGACGACGGCGCTGTCGACGTCGGCCGAGGCGATGACCCGGCGTCCGCCGGCGGCCCGGGCCGTGGCCTCCTCGGTGGCGGCGACCCAGGCGTCGTGCTCGAGCTCCTCCTCGTCGGTCGTCAGGCCCGGGCGCCCGAGGGCCAGGGTGACGCCGTGCGCGGCGAGGGGTGCCGGCCCGAGCTCGCGCCCCGCGGCGAGCGCGTCGAGGTCGTCGGTCGTCAGCGGCAGGTACACGCGGGTCAGCGGCATCGGCGCATCCTTCGGTGGGGCCGTCGGAGGGTCGGCCGGTGGGTCGTCACGGGCGGCGGCCGCGGGGGCGGGGCGCGTCGAGGAGCTCCTGGAGGGCGTCGACGACCCCGCGGCCGAGGACGTCGGCGTCGGGCATCGCGTCGCGGTCGGCGTACAGCCCGTAGTACACGCCACCGTCGTAGGAGGTCAGGCCGATGGACAGCGCCTGGCCGGCCCCAAGGGGGGTGACCGGGTAGGTCGAGACCATCTGCGCGCCGTCGGCGAAGAGCGGCGTCTGGGGGCCGGGCACGTTGGTGATGACGACGTTGTGCAGCCGGCGCGACACCATCCCGCCGAGCCGGGCGCCGAGGGCGTGCAGCGTCGGCGGGGCGAACCCGCCGATGCCCGACAGCGCCTCGGCGGAGACCGCGCGCCGCCCGCCGCCCTCGGTCTGCTGGCGCATCGAGAAGGCGATCTGGTGCAAGCGCATCGACGGCTTCGGTTCTCCCACAGGGAGGTCGACGAAGCAGGCGGTGACCTCGGCGCCGGGCGGGGCGTCCTCGCCGAGGTCGGCGGAGCGGACCGAGACCGGCACGAGGGCGCGCACCGTCGTCCCCGGGTACACGGGCTCGCCGCGCATGAGCAGCCAGGACCGGAAGGCGCCGGCGACGGTCGCGAGGACGACGTCGTTGATGGTCACCTCGTCGGCGAACGAGCCCTGGCCGAGGCGCGAGCGCACCGAGCGGTAGTCGTCGAGGTCGGTGCCGACCATGACGTAGCGCCGGGCCCGGCCGACGGAGGCGTTGAGCGGGGACTCGGGCGCCGGCCGGGTGGAGACCCGCGCCAGCGTGGAGAGGACGTCGCCGGCGACGGAGGCGACCTTCGAGGCGGTGCGGGTGACGTCGTCGACCCCGCTGCGCACGGTGTCGACGAGGTGGCTCGGGGTGCGCACGACGTCGGCGAGCGCCCCGACGAGCAGCTCGGCGGACGAGGGCTCGGGCCGGGGCCGCCAGGTGGCGAGCACGCCGTCGGCGCCGGAGGCGTTGCCGTCGACGAGCACCCCGCCGATGTCGACGCCGTGGACGCCGTCGACGAGGCTGTGGTGGCTCTTGGTGATGATCGCGAACCGGTCCTCGGCGAGCCCCTCGACGAGGTAGACCTCCCAGAGCGGTCGCGAGCGGTCGAGGGGGCGGGGCTGGATGCGCGCGACGAGCTCCTCGAGCTGCTCGTCGGACCCCGGCCGCGGCAGGGCGCTGCGCCGCACGTGGTAGCCGATGTCGAAGTGCTGGTCGTCGACCCACACCGGGTTGCCGATGCCCCCGGGGACGGTCTTGATCCGCTGCCGGTAGCGGGGGACGTAGGCGATGCGCTCGCTGATGAGGTCGACGAGCCGGGAGTAGTCGAAACCGCCCTTCGGGACGTCGAAGACCATGACCGAGCCGACGTGCATCGGCGTCGTCGCGTCCTCGAGGCGGAGGAAGGACGTGTCGAGGGCGCTGAGCCGGTCTGTCACGAGCCCATCGTGTCAGACCCGCACCCGCCGCCGACCGCGCTGCCGGTCGGCGCCGGAGGTGTCGGCGCAGCGCTCGTCGAGCTCGGCGGCGACCCCGGCCAGCGCGGCGACGAGCGGTGAGCGCGGCCGGACCTCGGTGAGCGCACGCCCCGTGAGCACCGCCTCGTCGCAGTCGTCCGGCGCCCAGGGCAGCATCCGCACCTCCTCGAGGCCGGCGAACCGGCCGAGGACGTCGCGGATGGTGCGCTCGGGCCGCGGGCCGGCCGCCGAGGCCCGCACCTTGTTGACGAGGACGAGCGGTCGCGGGCAGGGCAGCACCGCGACGTCCTGCACGCCCCGGACGAGGCGCTGGAGCCCGACGGGGTCGGCGGCCCCGACGACCACCAGCCGGTCGGCGGCCTCGAGGGCGGTGAGGGTGGCGGCGTTGCGCCGCGGGGCGGCGGTGTCGTAGCTCAGCTCCTCGTCGTCCTCGAGGGCGAAGCCGGTGTCGACGACGACGTGGTCGACGACGCCGCGGGCCAGCCGGAGGACGTCCTCGACGGCCGCGGCCCGCAGCTCGGGCCAGCGGTCGGCCCGCGGCAGCCCGGTGAGGACGCGCAGGCCGGGCAGCGCCTCGGGCGCGAGGCGGGCCAGGCCGGGGACGTCGAGGCCGCCCTGCTCGGAGGCCCGGGCGGCCGCGGCCACACCCGGCGCCTCGTCGACCATCCCGAGCAGCTGGGCGACCGAGGCGCCCCAGGTGTCGAGGTCGACGAGGAGGGTGCGCACCCCCGAGCCGGCCAGCCGGGCGGCGAGGGTGACCGCGACGGTCGTGCGGCCGGGGGCTCCGGTGGGGCCCCAGACGACGGTGACCGGCGTGGGGACCCGGGGGTCGGGCCGCGGGGGCGGGTCGTCGGCGGGCAGCTCGGCCGGGCCGGACGGGCGGGACGTGGTCGCGTCGGCGAGCGCGGAGAGGGCGGCCGCGACGACGTCGGAGGCGTCGCCGGGGTGCAGCACCGTCGCGACCCCGAGCTGGCGCAGCCGCCGCTCCCCCTCCTCGTCGTCGCCGGCCACCAGTCCGGCGACGCGCACCCCGTGGCCGGCGAGGTGGCGCAGGGCGTCGCGGTCGAGGCCACGCAGGTCCGGGGACACCACGGCGACGCGGGCGACGCCCGCCGCCCCGGTCGAGAGCAGCTCGGCGAGGTCGGCGCAGCGCCGGACGAGCTCGATGCCCGGGGCGGCCCCGAGGACCTCGACGAAGCCGGACTCGTGACGGTGGGTGAGCGCCGTGAGGACGGTCGTCACGAGGCGCCGCCGGGAACGGGGACGAGGGTGATGCGTGCGCCGACGTCGACGTCGGCGACGAGGTCACGGACGCTGTCCCGCGGCACCATGACGCGCACGGCCCTCGTCTGCTCCGCGCCGGCGAGCACGGAGTCCTCCTCGGCGACGGCGACGACGGCCACCCGTTCGAGGACGCGTTCGGGCCCCTCGAGCCTCACGACCCCGACGGTGTCGCCCTCGGCGGGCCGGTTCACATAGACGTCGACGAGGGTGCCCCGGCGCAGCGAGGCCGCGGAGGTGGCGTCGACCTGGAGGGCCACCTGCTGCACCTCGACGGTGGCGGCGGAGCCGACGCTCGAGCGCGGGACGAGCTCTCCGGGGCGCAGGTCGCGCAGCGCGTAGGAGTCGGCGGGCAGCGGGGCGTCGGCCGGGAGGTAGTCGGCCGTGCCGTCGCCGAGCTGGACGCGCACGACGGTGACGTCGTCGGCGGTGAGCGGCTGGCCGGGGGCGAGCGCCCCGGCGGCCGCGTAGACCGGGACCCGCTGGTCGGCGCGGGCCACGACGAGCGCCCCCAGCACGGTCGAGACGACGACGAGCAGCACACCGACGAGCAGGCGCGAGTCGCGCCACGACGGGGCCCGCAGCCGCGAGGCGGTGGGGGTCGGCAGATCGGTCATGGCCGCGATCCTGCCCGACCGGCGCAGCCCGTGCCCGCCGAACCCGGGAGCCTGTGGACGACGCCTGCCGGGCCCCGACCCGTGGGTGGCACACTGTCCGCGTGCCGCGACGCTTCATCCCGTTGACCGAGGTCTCCGAGATCCTCGACGTCTCCGCCGCGCAGGCCTACGCCCTCGTCCGCAGTGGCGACCTGCCGGCCATCAAGGTCGGGGGCCGCGGGCAGTGGCGGGTCGAGACCAGCGAGCTCGAGAGCTACATCCAGCGGATGTACGCCGAGACCCGCGAGCTCGTCGAGACCCGTAGCGAGCCCGAGCCCACCGACGGCTGAGCCGGTCGCGCTCAGCGCCTCGACTCCACCGTGCGCACGGCCGCGAACGGCACGGTGAGCACGCGGCGCACGTTCTCGCGGCGCCGCGGCTCGCCCTCGGGGTGCTCGGCGAGGACGAGGTGGTCGGCGCCGACGACGTCGACCGTGCCGACGAGGGGGGCGCCGGCGGAGAGCTCGAGGGCCACCGTCGCCCGGTCGCGGGCCAGGGCCCGCAGGGCGTAGCCGAGACCGAAGCGCCGGGCCGAGCGGGCCGGGTTGGCGTGCGGGGGCAGCCCCTCGACCGTGACGACCGCCGCCGCCGGGACGAGGACCTCACGCGGCGGGTCGGCGACGAGCACCCACCCGTCGCCGACATCGGTGAGCGACCCGGCGACGACTCGGCCGCCCGCGACTCCCAGCGTCACCGATGAGCCCACGGCGGCCGCGAGCCGGGCGGTCAGGTCGACGAGCGCCCGCTCGCGACGGGTCCGCTCGGCGACCTCGCTGTCCAGCTCGCGTCGTTCCTCGGCCGCCAGCTGCCCCTCGAGGTCCGCGAAGAGCCCCTCCCACCTCATGGGTGCACAGGCTACGCACCACCTCTTGCCCGTGTCGGAGGGAGCGTCTATCGTCCACAACATGCAAACGACGGTAAACACCATCAAACGACAGTCAGTGCACGTGATCGCCACGCTCGCCGCCCTCGGGGTCTCGGCCGGGTGCGGACTGGTGCTGGCGGGCGTCGCCGCCTCCACGCTCGGCGCCGGGCTGCGGGGGGCTCCGGTTGATGCCGCCGAGGTGCTGCTCGCGCTGGTCGCCGTCGTCGGCCTGCTCGGGCTGGCCTGGCTGGCGATCGGGGTGCTGCTCGAGGCCGTCGCGCGGGTGCCCGGTGCCGTCGGGGCGGGCGCCGCCCGGGCCTCGGCCGCCCTGTCCCCGCTCGTCGTGCGCCGGGTCGCCGCGATCGTGCTCGGTGTGGGGGTCGGCGCCAGTGGGGTCGGCGCCGGGGCCGCGGTGGCCGGGCCGGCCCGGGTCGTCGGCACCGCCGTCGCCGGCGCCGTCGCCCCCACCGCGGGCCAGTCCGACGGCGCCGCGCTCCCCGACCCGGGATGGACGCCCGCCCCCGACCCGGGCTGGACGCCCACCACCCCCACCGTCCGGCCGCAGCCCGACGTCTCCGTGGTCACCGGCCGGCGCGCCGCGCCGGTGGAGGACCGCGGGGAGGTCGTCGTCCACCGCGGGGACTCGCTGTGGTCCATCGCGGCCCGTCACCTCGGGCCCGGCGCCACCGACTCCGAGGTCGCGGACGCCTGGCCGCGGTGGTTCGCGGCCAACCGTGACGTCGTCGGTCCGGACCCCGACCGGCTGCTCCCCGGTCAGGTGCTGCGGGCCCCGGAGGTGGTGGGGTCGTGACGCGCGCCGCACTGCACGTCGCTCCCCCGGTCCGGGCCCTGCCGCCCGCCCTCCCGCTCCACGAGGCCGTCCGCCGTGCACGGGCGGCGGCCCCGCCGGCCCGACGCGTGCCCGGCTACGTCCAGGACGCCCTGGCCGTCGACTTCTCCTGCGCGTCCGACGAGCAGGTGTTCGGGCCGCAGCGCACCGCGCGAACCGACCTGCCCGACCCCGCGGAGTGGGCCGCGCGGATGGCCCACGCCCTCCTCGAGGTGATGACGGGCGCCCGCCCGGCGCCGCAGGTGGTGCGCTGGACCACCCCGGAGGTCTACGCCGTGGTGGCCCGCCGGGGCGCGCTCGTCGCCCGCCGCGCCGCCGACGGTCGCTCGGCGCGCCGGCACCGGCTCGCCGTCCGGCGGGTGCGCGTCTGCGAGCCGGTCGACGGGGTGGCCGAGGTGGCGGTCGTCGTGCAGGACGGGCCGCGGGTGCGCGCCGTCGCCCTCCGCCTCGTGGGGCAGGACGGCAAGTGGCGGGTGGCCGCGCTCCAGGTCGGCTGACCGGGGAGCTGTCCCGGAGACCGCGCGAGCCCCCTTGCGGAGGACGAGCCGCCCGCAGGGGGCTCGCCCTCCGCAAGGAGGCTCGGGCGGGGTGGGTCGCCGTCAGCGGCGGCCGTGGCACATCTTGAACTTCTTGCCGGAGCCGCACGGGCACGCCGCGTTCTTCGGGGTGCTCGCGAGCTGCTCGTCGGTCAGCGTCGTCGCGCCGCCGCCCTGCTCGTCGCGCACCTCGACCTCGCCGGTCTCGGTCGGGCCGGCGTAGTACAGCGCCCCGGTGCGCGGGCGGCCGACGCCGACCCCGGACACCTCGACGTGCTTGTGGCCGTCCGCCTCGGTGCTCTGCTCGGGCTCGGCCTCGACGACCACGTCGCCGGCAGCCTCCTCGGTCGCGGCCTGCCCCGAGCCGCTCATCGCCCCGAGCATCTGCGAGACGTGCATCGGCTGCACCGCCGGAGCCTGCTGCGGCTCGTCGACCTTGACGTCGACGTGGAAGAGCAGCCCGACCGACTCCTCCTTGACCGACTCGTTCATCGCCTGCCAGAGCTGGAAGCCCTCGCGCTGGTACTCGACGAGCGGGTCGCGCTGGGCCATCGCCCGCAGGCCGATGCCCTCCTGGAGGTAGTCCATCTCGTAGAGGTGCTCGCGCCACTTGCGGTCCAGCACCGAGAGCATGACCCGCCGCTCGACCTCGCGCATGACCTCCTCGCCGAGGGCGGCCTCGCGCTCGTCGTAGGCGTGGTGGGCGTCGGAGAGGATCTCCTCCTTGAGCAGCTCGTTGGTCAGCGCGCTGCGTCCGCCCGCCGCCTCCTCGAGCTGCTCGGGGGTGATGGAGATCGGGTAGAGCGCCCGCAGCGCACCCCAGAGCCGCTCGAGGTTCCAGTCCTCGGCGAAGCCCTCACCGGTCTCGGCGTCGATGTAGCCCTCGACGACGTCGGTGACGAAGAAGCGCAGCTGCTCGTGCAGGTCCTCGCCCTCGAGGACGCGGCGGCGCTCGTCGTAGATGACGGTGCGCTGGCGGTTGAGGACGTCGTCGTACTTGAGGACGTTCTTGCGGATCTCGAAGTTCTGCGCCTCGACCTGGGCCTGCGCCGACTGGATCGAGCGCGACACGAGCTTGGACTCGATCGGCTGGTCGTCCTCGAGCTTGGCGGTGGTCATCACCCGGTCGACGAGACCGGCGTTGAACAGCCGCATGAGGTGGTCCTCGAGCGAGAGGTAGAAGCGCGACTCGCCCGGGTCACCCTGGCGGCCGGAGCGACCACGCAGCTGGTTGTCGATGCGCCGCGACTCGTGCCGCTCGGTGCCGAGGACGTAGAGGCCGCCGAGCGCGGTGACCTCCTCGTGCTCGGCCGCGACCTTCGCCTCGGCCTGCGCGAGCGCCTCGTCCCACGCGGCCTCGTACTCCTCGGGGGTCTCGTGGGGGTCGAGCCCGCGGTCCTTGAGGGCGGCGACGGCGCTGAACTCGGGGTTGCCGCCGAGCATGATGTCGGTGCCTCGACCGGCCATGTTCGTGGCGACGGTGACCGCGCCCTTGCGCCCCGCGTCGGCGACGATGGCCGCCTCGCGCTCGTGGTGCTTGGCGTTGAGGACCTCGTGGCGGATGCCCCGGCGGCGCAGCTGCTCGGAGAGGTACTCCGACTTCTCGACCGACACGGTACCGACGAGCACCGGCTGGCCGGCCTCGTGCTTCTCGGCGATGTCGTCGACGACGGCCTTGTACTTGCTCTCCTCGGTCCGGTAGACGAGGTCGGCCTGGTCGACACGGATCATCGGGCGGTTGGTCGGGATCGGCACGACGCCGAGCTTGTAGATCGAGTTGAGCTCGGCGGCCTCGGTCATGGCCGTGCCGGTCATGCCCGAGAGCTTGTCGTACATGCGGAAGTAGTTCTGGAGGGTGATCGTCGCGAGGGTCTGGTTCTCGTTCTTGATCTCCACCCCCTCCTTGGCCTCGATGGCCTGGTGCATGCCCTCGTTGTAGCGCCGGCCCGGGAGCATGCGGCCGGTGTGCTCGTCGACGATGAGGACCTCGCCGTTCATCACGACGTAGTCCTTGTCGCGGGTGAAGAGCTCCTTGGCCTTGACGGCGTTCTGGAGGTACCCGATGAGCGGGGTGTTCGCCGACTCGTAGAGGTTGTCGATGCCGAGGTGGTCCTCGACCTTGTCGATGCCGCGCTCGAGGACGCCGACGGTCTTCTTCTTCTCGTCGACCTCGTAGTCGCCGAGACCGGACTCCAGCTCGCCGCGCTCGAGGCGCTGGGCGATCTTCGCGAACTCGACGTACCACTTGGTCGGGGCGTCGGCCGGCCCGGAGATGATGAGCGGCGTGCGCGCCTCGTCGATGAGGATCGAGTCGACCTCGTCGACGACGCAGAAGTTGTGGCCGCGCTGCACGAGCTCGTCGGTCGACCACGCCATGTTGTCGCGTAGGTAGTCGAACCCGAACTCGTTGTTCGTGCCGTAGGTGATGTCCTTGGCGTACTCGGCGCGGCGCTGCTCGGGGGTCATCGACGCGAGGATGCAGCCGGTCTCGAGGCCGAGGAAGCGGTGGACGCGACCCATCAGCTCGGACTGGTACTCGGCGAGGTAGTCGTTGACCGTGATGACGTGCACGCCCTTGCCCTCGAGCGCGTTGAGGTAGCTGGGGAGGGTGGCGACGAGGGTCTTGCCCTCACCGGTGCGCATCTCGGCGACGTTCCCGAGGTGGAGCGCGGCACCACCCATGATCTGCACGTCGAAGTGGCGCTTGCCGATGGTGCGCTTGCTCGCCTCGCGGACCGCCGCGAACGCCTCCGGCAGGATGTCGTCGAGGGTCTCGCCGTCGGCGAGCCGGGCGCGGAACTTGTCGGTCTCCTCGCGCAGCTCGGCGTCGCTCAGCTTCTCGAAGTCCTCCTCGATGGCCCCGACCTGCGCCGCGATGCTGTCGAGCTTCTTGAGGATGCGCCCCTCACCGGCACGCAGCAGCTTCTCGACGATCTTCACGAGTGGGACTCCTCTTGAGGCGGGAAACGACGCGCGGCGGGACACGACGCGCGGCGGGACACGACGCGCGGCGGGAAACGACGCACGCCAGGGAACGACGCGGGACACGACTACGGGCGGACGGACCGCCGGACCCGCCTAGGGTAGTCGAGCCCCCCGGACCCGGCCCCGCGGCGGGGTGTCCCGAGGGTCCAACGGGTCGCAGGCCGTGGCGAGTTCCCCCGGGCGGTCCCGCGGTGGTTGGCTGTCGCCCATGACCGACGCGACGCATCCCGCGAGCGTGCCCGAGCTGACCGACGGCCACGTGCGCCTGCGGGCCCACCGGCCGCAGGACCTCGCGCGCATCGTCGAGCAGAGCACCGACCCCGAGTCCCTGCGCTGGACGACCGTGCCGCGCCCGTACGGCGAGGAGCAGGGCCGCGAGTGGCTCGCCCTCATCGAGGCCGGCTGGAACGACCCGGAGGGCCAGCGGCTGTGGGCCCTGTCGGACGCCGCGGACCCCGAGGGCACCTACCTCGGGACCGTCGACCTGCGCCCCTCCCTCGGCGGCCGGGTCGCCGAGGTCGGCTACGGGCTGCACCCGGACGCCCGGGGCCGCGGGTTCATGGCCGGCGCCGTGCGCCTGGCCGCCCAGTGGTTCTTCGGGCAGGGCGGCCTCCGACTCCACTGGCGGGCCGAGCGCGGGAACTTCGCGTCCTGGCGCGTCGCGTGGGCCTGCGGGTTCACCCACCACGGCACCCTCCCCGGCTCCCTGGCGGCGAGCGACGGCGGCGACCCGGTCGACGCGTGGCAGGCCAGCCTCGGCACCGACGACGTCATGGAGGCCCGCACCCCCTGGCCCGAGCCGCTCGTGCTGCGCACCGACGAGGCCGGCGGGCTGGTGCTGCGCCCGTGGCTCGACGAGGACGTCGACTCCCTCGAACCCCGCGACCAGCCGGCCCACCACATGCCGGCCCGGGGCATCCTCGAGCCGGACACCTTCCCCGAGTGGCTGATGACCCGCCGCGAGAAGATGGCCCTCGGCACGACCCTCAGCTGGTGCGTGGCCGACGCCGCCAGCGGCCGGGCGCTCGGCGAGGCCCTCGTCTTCGTCACCGAGGGCACCCTCGACGACGACACCGCCGAGCTCGGCTACCAGGTGCTG
>JAESFK010000709.1_pt1 | contig 13910 bp, 10 predicted proteins | sample 9269391 | NCBI WGS metagenome assembly JAESFK01 (sample SAMN14506231, study PRJNA617097) | algae metagenome | isolation source: Drouetiella hepatica UHER 2000/2452 and co-occurring heterotrophs from... | place: Slovakia: Slovak Paradise National Park, Hrabusice, Kosice Region | collected 2000-01-01
CCTTCTCGAAGCGCACCTCGCAGTGGACGCCGGAGACATAGCGGTTCGGATCGGGCAGGGTCCAGTCGAGATGCTGCTGGCGGCCGATCTCGAAGCTGCGATTGCGCGCGCTGAACCGGATCGGGCCGCCGTCCGGCAGCGCATCCAGGCTGTCGATGGTGAGCACGATCGTCATCGGTGCGCCGGCCGGCCTCCAGTGGCGGCAGACGCGGCCAAGCACGCTGCCTTCAGGACCATATAGCCGGTTGCAACCGGAAGCCCAACCCGCCGTCGGGTGGAGAGGATCAGCTTTCCGTCAGCCGCGCGCCCATGGCAACGCAGGCTGACAGGACGGCCGCACGCTGCTTCAGCGCGACCCGCGCCAGCGCGCTCAGCACTCCGGCGTTGACGGCTCGCGCCGTCAGGAAAGGCGGCGGCGGCACCGGCGCCATGCCGGGTGGCGCCATGGACCCGCCGCTCCAGCCGGCGGCCAGCGCAATCCAGGCTCCGGGCGTCTTCGCGGGGGCGGACATGCCGGCGTCCAGGGCAGCGTAGCGCTGATCCTCCTCCGGCTCGCGGACCCAGCCCTCCACGACGTCGAGCAACTCGCGGTCGTGCGGCGCCAGCAGGTCCGGCAGGCGCGACAGGCACTGGTGCCCCCACCACACCGCGGCGCGGCGCGGGAGGAGGTAGGCGCAGAAGGTGACGGCATCCTCCGGAGTCGGACTCGTGGTGAGATCGGAGAGGAAATCCAGCGACGGCCTGTCAGACGGTGAGGCTCCCATGTCCTCGAGCGCCGACGGAAACGCCTCGAACAGCTCGCGGGCGGTCGCGAATCGCAGGCGGGCGCTCATCGCCGACGATGCCTCCCCGCTGCCCGGATCATCCCCTCGCTCCCGCTCAGTTGATCTTCACGATCGTGCCGTTGATGATCATCATCGCTCCCGCCTCGTGCTGCGAGAACAGCTTCGAGTTGGACTTGAACTGCATCTCCGCGGTGATCTCCACCATCGGGGAGGCGATCTTGATCGACATCGGGTCAATGGTAATCGAACTCTTACCGACGGTGAGCGTTATCTTGGTACCGGCGGTGATCTTTATCTCGTTGGTGACGTCGAGCGTGTCACTGTTCCTGATCGTGGTCCCGCGGTCGTTCTTGACCAGCCGCTTCTCGTCGTTCTCGACGGTGGAATCGAGATCCTTCTGGGCGTGCACCCGCACGAGCTCGGAGCCGCTGGAATCGTCCATGACGAATTCGTTGTATCCGCCACCGCCGGTGGTCGTGTTGGTCTTCCAGCCCGAGATGTTCTTCTTCCCCGGGAGGTCGTAGGGAGGCATGTTGTCGGCGTTGTAGACGGTCCCGACGATGATCGGCTGGTCGGGGTCGCCTTCGAGGAATTCGACGAGCGCCTCCATGCCGACGCGCGGCGTGAAGACAGCGCCCCAGCTCTGGCCGGCGAACACCTGGGCCACCCGCACCCTGCGCGACTCGTCGCCCTTGCGATCCCAATGGAACCGCACCAGGATCCGCCCGTACTTGTCGCAATCGATCTCGCCGTCACCCACCACCTTGGCGGTCTGCGGCCCCCGGATGAAGGGCTTGGGCGTCGATGCCGGCGGTGCGTAGGGCTTGTCCGCGCGCATCAGTTCATAGGCGCCCTCGCAGCCGGTGGCGTCGCCGCTGCCCGAACGGTAGCTTTCGCCGGCAAACCGGTGCGTGGTCGACACGACGAAATACTGATCGTTCTGATTCTGGTCCGGATGGCCCGTCAGTCTGACGAGAGCCCCGGGATAGAGGCTCACCACGTCGCCTCCCGCCTTCACCCTCGCGTCCTGCGAACGGGCGCCGTCGAGGAGTGCCTGCGCGTAGCCACTGCCGTCCGACGGTTCGACATAGCGGCCGGGATAGACGTAGCTCTCCAGCTTGCCGTGCGCATAGGACGCATCGCCCTGCTTCTCCGCCGTCATGTTCGCCGACGGCTTCTCGAAGTCGTAGTCGTTGAGCGAGACCTTGCCCGTCGTGAAGTGCCGCTCGGGCCGCCACAGGGCGAAGTGCTCGTTCTCGCCGCGATCGGCCGCATCCGTGGCGACGAAGGGCCGCGAGGACCTCGGGACGGACGCGCAAGCCGTCGTGCCGTCGCCCATGACCAGTTTATGGGCTCCCTCGGTGTGGCTGGAGTAGTAGAAGATCCCCTCCTCCTCCATCAGCCTCGAAACGAAATCCATGTCGCTCTCGCGATACTGGGCACAGTACTCCCTGACGGGGTAGGAGCGAGAAAGCGATCGCCGGAAATCGGCCAGTTCCCCGTGCTCGGCAAAGATCTCGCCAATGATGTCCGGCGCCGTCTTTTCGTGGAATATCAGGGAATTGACCCGCTTCGACAGCAGCCACAGCCAGGGACGCAGCACGAGCTCGTAGACATTGCCTTCTCGGCGCGTCTCGACCCATCGGGCCTCTGCGAGCATGCCATCGAAGATGCGCTCTCCCCCGCCGTCGACCGTGCGTATGGCGATCGTGCAGTGCTTGCCGATCGCGTCATCGAACGACAGGACTTTGCTGGCCGTATTTATGGCCTCGACGCGGTACTCAAACGGACGGCTGACGCCCTCCGTCGCCTCGAACTTCACCAGCGCGAGCTCGTCCTTGCCGAGCGGCGTCGTGAAGCGCGCAACGCGCTTATCCTGGGTATAGAGACTGGCCATCGGTCGCCTCCCCGGATTTCCTCACGTCCGTCCGGCGGGGCCAGAATAGTCCGGCAAGCGTATCCACCCCATGTCGAGCGTTACCGATCCTGTTACAATACGGCGCTGCGGCGGCATCGTATGGCTCCAGTTCAATTGACACAATCCAGTGCGAAACTTATCCTCCAAAAGGGTTTCTTGTGTCGTGCCCGAAAGGTCAAAGTGCCATGCGCAAGATTGTCACCGCATCGCTGTTTGCTCTCGCCCTGTCGCTGCCGACGGGAGCGATGGCGCAGGCCCAGCTGTCGTCGGAGCAGATCGTCAAGCACTTCTCCGAAAGTGTGGATCTCGGCGCGACCCGAGGCATATGCATCGGAACCGCGGAAGAGTGCGCCCGCGACCAGCCGGCCCCGACCGGCCTGGACATGCTGATCAATTTCGACCTGAACTCGGCGGAACTCACCGAGCAGGCGCGCGCAAACCTGAACGAGTTCGCCAAGGCGCTGAAGGACAGCCGGCTGAGTGCCGCGACGTTCATCGTCGAGGGCCATACGGACGCCACCGGCGAGGAGCGCTACAACGACCGGCTCTCCGAGCGACGCGCGGAAGCGGTATCGGCCTTCCTGCTGGCGAACGGAGTCAGTGTCGAGCGAGTAAAGGCGGTCGGCATGGGAGAACGCAGCCCGCGCGTGCCGGATCCTTTCGATCCCGTGAACCGTCGCGTCGAGATGCGGATCGAACTGCGCTAGTCGGCCGAGCGCGGTCCCGAACGATGCCACATCCGGCACGGGGGCCGTCCGGCTTTCCGCACCGGATGCGGGACCTTTCAGCGAGCCACATGGCGCCTCCGCCTTCCCGGGCCGTCGGGTTCGCAATTTCGACTGCGCGGTAAGCGGATGCGGTTCGACGGCCTGCTCAGTCCTGTTTCGGATGCCGAGCCCTGCGGGCCGGACCTCGACGAGGACGGGGACGACGCCTATCTGAACTATGTGCTCGGCGCGGGCAACCGCCTGCCGGAGCGCTACATCAACCCCGAAACGGGCGCGCCCTTCGACCGTGGAGCGGTCGACCTCAAGGCGGAGACGTCGGCGATCGCCGCTCTTCTGGAGCGGAGCCGCGACCTGCGACTGCTCACCCTCGACGTCCGCTTCCATGCCCTTGCCGGACAGATCGAAGGCATGGTCGAAGGTGTGGCGGGGATGGCCGCGCTGCTCGATGCCCACTGGGACCACGTGCATCCGCGCGGGATGGATGGCGAGTTCACATTGCGCCAGAACACGGTGCTGGCGCTCGATGACCGGGCGACGACGGTGCTGCCGCTGCGGCATGCGCCGATCCTCGTCGACCAGCGCGCCGGCAGCATCTGCCTCAACGATTACATGCTCGCCACCGGCGCCGCCACGCCGCGCGAGGACGAGCGCGTGATCGACGTCAACCAGATTCTCTTCCTCTTCAACAGCGAGGCACATCGCCCCCGGGTCGAGACGGTCCACGCCGCCTTGATCGGCCTGCGCGCCAACCTCGCGCGCATCGCCACCGCCTTCGCGCAGAACACGGACTATGCCTTCCCTGTCGAGTTCGACCTTCTGTCGGGCGTCGCCGCCGACATCCTGAAGGCGATCGAGGCGGGGCGGACGGATCTCGGTGCGAAGGATGAAACAACTCCTCCGCCAGATAACGGCGCGACGGCGGACTTCCCGGAGCAGGCCAGCGGACCCACCGGCGGCGGCAGGGCATCGGCACCCGCATCCGCCGTCGGCGCGATCGCGAACCAGGCTGCGTCCGCCGCAGCACTGCTCGCGGCGGAGGGCTATTTCGGGCGGAACGAACCCTCATCGCCAGCGCTGATCCTGGTGCACCAGGCCCGCCTGCTGGTCGGGCGGCCCCTGGTGGAAGCGCTGGAGGCGCTGCTGCCGGACAATGTTGAGTATGCCACGATCCCCGTCGACCCGACGGCGGGCTTCAGCATCGGCATCGCAAAAATGCGGACGATAACGGAAGACTACGTAGCCAACGCAGAAGTTTTGGCGGACGACCCGGAAGTCGTTCCCAGCTTCGAAGCGCGAACGCGGGCGGAAGCCCTGCAATTGCTGGCGGCGGTGTCGGCCTTTTACAGATCGGCGGAGCCTTCGAGCCCAATACCGATGATGCTTGGACGGGCGGAACGATTTGCAAACCAATCCTTCCAGTCCATCCTTGCCGAACTGATGCCCCGTCCTTCAAGCTGAAGCCGGACATGACGCTGGGTGAATTCGTTTGACAAAAAGCCGGCATGCGGTGTTCCATGCGGCATTCAAGAGGAGCGTGATCGATGTCGGACAGCGGTCAGAAGTTCATCAAGCGCAATCGTCCTCCTCGCGTGCAGATATCCTACGAGGACCCCTACAACGCCGAGAAGCAGGTCGAACTGCCCTTCGTCATGGGCGTGCTCGCCGACCTCTCCGGCAACGCATCGCAGGTGGCGAAGCCGGCGATGGCGGAGCGAAAGTTCGCCAGCGTCGACATGGACAATTTCGAGGACTACATGGCCAGCGTTGCGCCGGCGGTGTCGTTCCGGGTCAAGAACGTGCTCTCGGGCGACGGCTCCGAACAGATGGGCGTGAACCTGACCTTCAAGAGCATGGAGGACCTGACGCCGGGCGCGATCGCGCGGCAGGTGCCGGCGTTGCGCGCTCTGCTCGAAGCGCGCGAGCAGCTCGCCAACCTGCAGCGTTTCATGGACGGCAAGGCCGCCGCGGAGGAACAGCTCAAGAAGCTTCTGGCCGATCCGGCGCTCATGCAGTCGCTGAAGGAGAAGCGGGACGCTGCCGCCCCGGCGACAGGGTCGTCCGAGGAACCGGAGGCCTAGCAATAGGCGACCGACGATTGCCGTAACGAGCTAGCAGCGCAACACCGCTGCGCCTTTCAACAACAGTCGAGGCAAGACAGTGGCCGATACCAGCACGCAACAGGCTCCAGCCGGGGCTGCCGCAGGCGTCCAGGAAGCCGACGAGTTTTCCGCCCTGCTGAAACAGAGCTTCAAGCCCCGCAGCGAACGCGCGGCAACCGAGGTCGAGGCCGGCGTCAACACGCTGATCCAGCAGGCGCTGGCCGACACCAGCCTGATCAAGACCGACGTGCTCGACACGATCGACGAGATGATCGCGCGGCTCGACGAGAAACTGTCGGCGCAGATCAACGAGATCCTGCACGCGGGGGAGTTCCAGCAGATCGAGAGTGCCTGGCGCGGCCTGCACTACCTCGTCTTCAACTCCGAGACCGACACCAGCCTGAAGCTCAGGGTGATGAACGTCTCCAAGCAGGAGCTCTACAAGGACCTGCGGATGTATCCGGACGCCAAGTGGGACCAGAGCCCGCTGTTCAAGGCCGTGTACGAGCAGGAATACGGCACGCTCGGTGGGCAGCCGTTCGGCACATTGGTAGCCGACTATCATTTCGATCATTCGGCGGTGGACGTGCGGCTCCTGCGCGACCTCAGCAAGGTTGCCGCAGCCGCGCATGCGCCGATGATCACCGGCGCCGCGCCGACGTTGCTCGGCATGGACGCGTGGACGGAACTGACCAATCCGCGCGATCTCAGCAAGATCTTCGACACGCCGGACTACGCCGCCTGGAAGTCGCTGCGGGATTCGGTGGATTCGCGCTATGTGGGACTCTGCATGCCCCGCGTGCTCGCCCGCCAGCCCTATGGCGCCAAGTCGCAGCCGGTCGAGGAATTCGCCTTCGAGGAAGAGACCGACGGCCACACCGGCAAGAAGTTCGCCTGGATGAACGCCGCCTACGCCATGGCGGTGAACATCAACCGCGCCTACAAGGAATGGGGCTGGACCGTCCGCATCCGCGGCGTGCAGTCCGGCGGCGAGGTGGTCAACCTGCCGACGCACACCTTCCCCACCGACGACGGCGGCGTCGACCTGAAGTGCCCCACCGAGATCGCCATCAGCGACCGCCGCGAGAACGAGCTGTCGAAGTCCGGCTTGCTGCCGCTGATCCACCGCAAGAATACCGACAAGGCGGCCTTCATCGGGGCACAGTCGCTCTACCGACCAAAGAAGTACGACAAGGAGGAGGCGACTGCTTCTGACAATCTGTCGTCACGCATCCCGTATATGTTCGCCGTGTCGCGTTTCGCTCACTACCTGAAGTGCATGGTGCGCGACCAGATCGGCGAGACCAAGGAACGCCAGGAACTGGAGCGCTGGCTGCAGAGCTGGATCAATCTCTATGTCGACGCCGACCCCGCGAACTCCTCCGTCATGGTGAAGGCCCGCAAGCCGCTGGCGGCCGCGCGGGTCGACGTGTTCGAGGACGTGGAGAATCCCGGCTTCTACGGTGCAAGATTTTATCTGAGGCCGCATTTCCAGCTCGAGGGCATGGATATCGGCATGAGCCTGGTTTCGCGGCTGCCGGCGAAGGCAGGCTGAGACGGGGTGGTCCCGTCCACCTTTTCGGCTCGAACATCGCTGATCCGAAAGGGCGCCGGCAGGCGGACGAGGCGCCTACGGCAGGTCGGTCCGTTGCGTCCGCGAATGCGGAATGAAGCGGCTATAAATGTCGGAACACGGCTCGGATACACAGTACAGTGGTACCGACATAGTGCAGCAACAGGGCAGCGGGAAGATGAACTGCCCAACGATGGAGACTCGCTATGGCCCAAGACATGTTCATCAAGATCGGCTCGCTCAAGGGTGAGTCGCAGGACAAGGAGTTCCCCGCCTGGATCGACGTTCTGGCCTGGTCGCTCGGCGGCGCCCAGTCCGGCACTGCGCACCAGGGCGGCGGCATGGGCGGCGGCAAGGTGTCGCTGCAGGATTTCTCCTTCACCAAGTACACCGACATCGTGTCACCCAAGCTGTGGGGCAAGATGTGCACCGGCGAGCACTACGACACGGTCGAGTTCAAGGCGCGCAAGGCCGGCGGCAAGCCGTTCACCTATCTCGAGATCAAGATGGAGGACGTGCTCGTCACCAGCGTCTCGACGGGTGGCAGCGGCGGCGAGGACCGCACCACGGAAAACGTCACGCTGAACTTCAAGAAGTACAAGATCAAGTACAACCAGCAGTCGAAGACCGGTGCTCTCGAGGCGTCCGACGACTTCGCCTACGATCTCTCGAAGAACGCCGAAGGCTGATCCAGGCTAGCTTCCGCGGAGACGCGGGCCCGGCCGACGCCGCGGCCCGCGGGAATGGCGGAACCGACCCGCGAGGACGATGAGAAGCCCCAAGGACAAGGCCCAGTTCCAGGCGCCGATCATGTCGGCGTTCCGCGAGGCTTTCGAGGCGCGGGACTCCAGCGAGACGCCGGTCCGCACTGTGGATGGCGAACGCGTCATCGAGGGCCGCGGCAATCGGCTTCGCCGTACCGACGAGATCGCCCTCAAGCGCGACCTCTCGATCGACCTGATCGCGCTGTTGAACACGGTGAACCTCTCTTCCGCCGAGCCGCTCGATAACCACTCCTATGTCCGCGACTCGGTCCTGAACTTCGGACTTCCGGACATAACGCGGCTCAGCAGCGACGAGATAGGCGTGGACGGTATCCGCGACGAGATCATCCGGGCGCTGGTGCTCTACGAGCCGCGGATCATCTCCGACACGATCCGTGTCGAGAAGGAGCTGAAGTTCGAGGAGGCTGACCAGCGGGTGCGGTTCTCCGTTTCCTGCGAGATGTCCTGCCTTCCGGCGGATCTCGCGGTCGATTTCGTAGCGGAACTCGAGGTCAGTTCCGGCAAGGTGAATCTGACCCGACTGCCGGGCTCCACATGAGTACTCGTTCGCGCCGCCATCCAGTTCCGCCTCCGGTGGATCGACGAACGACGGAAGCGGCCCGATGAATCGCGAGTTTCTCGACCGCTACCAGGCGGAACTCAAGCAGCTCTACGAGAAGTCGCGCCAGTTCGCCGAGGACTATCCGGGCGTCGCGCGCAGGCTCGGAGGTCTGGTCGAAGACAAGATGGATCCCGGGATCGCAGGGCTGCTGGAGGGCGCCGCCTTCATGGCCGCGCGCGTCCAACTCAAGCTCGACAGCGAATTCTTCGAGTTCACGTCGAACCTCCTCGACCAGGTCGCACCGGACTATCTCGCTCCGATTCCCTCCGCGGCACTGCTGGCGGTTTCTCCGCCCTTCGACGACGCGAACCTGCGCAGCGGTCCGAAATTTGCCTCCGGCTCCTATGTCGATGCCGCCTATGTCGAGCAGCAGCGGCGCGTCTCGTGCCGCTTCCGGCTCTCAAGCGAGTTGCAGATATGGCCGCTGCATCTGGAGACCGCGCAATACTTCTCGGCGCCGCCGCCGTTGCAGGCGCTCGGGATGGAGATTCTTCCGGGCGTTGCGGCCGGGCTGCGGCTGGGGTTCCGCTGCCGCACGAGCAAGCTGGAAGACGACCGCGCCGGCCAGACCCCACCGGGTTCGCCCGTCGACCGCCTCAAGATCGAGACGTTGCCGATCCATCTCGTCGGCACGGAGGTGGACGCCGTCGCGCTCTACGAGCAGATCTTCGCCAACTGCCGCCGGATCACCCTTCGCTATCTCGACGGGTTCGGCGACCCGCATTTCATTCCGCTGCCGACGGATGCACTCTCTCAGATCGGCTTCGGCGAGACGGATTCGCTGTTCGGAGACAATCCCCGCGCCTTTGCGGGCTTCTCCCTGCTTCGCGACTTCTTCGCCTTTCCGGGCCGCTACCTCGGTTTCAGGCTGGACCGGCTGCAGACCGTGCTGCCGCGCGTTCCGGCGGCGGCGTTCGATCTGCTGTTCGAGTTCGACGCCACGGTTCCGCGCCTGGCGTCGGTGGTGAAGCCGGCGAGCTTCGCCCTCTACGCGGCAGCGGCGGCAAACCTTTTCGAAATGCAGTGCAGCCGCGTGCCTATGCGCCGCAACGAAGCGGAGCACCAGGTGGTCGCCGACCGCAGCAGGTGGCTCGATTTCGAGGTGAACAGGATCGTCGACGTGTTCGCGCACTATCAGGGTGCGACGGAGAAGGTGCGGGTGTTTCCGCTCTACAGCCTGCCGGACGAGGGCACGCCGCTCGGCGAGGCGCTCTTCTACACGGCGCGGCGACTGCCCCGACGGGAAACCACGCTCGAACAGAAACTGGGCCCGAAGGGCAATTATTCGGGCACGGAGACGTTCCTGTCGCTGAGGGAGCCGGCCCATATCGACGACGATCAGCGCGTCCGGGAACTCAGTGTCCGTGCGCTCGTCTCGAACCGGCACCTGACGGAGCAGCTTCCGGTCGGCGAGGCGGGCGCCGACTTCCATCTCGCCGACGACACGTCCCTGCCGCTGCGCTGCCTGGCGGGACCGACGCCGCCGCGAGAGAGCGTGGTGACGATGGAAAGGCGGCAGCGTACCGCCGAGCCACCCGGGACCATCGCCTGGAAGCTCATCAACCTCCTGTCGTTCAACCATCTCGGGCTGATGGACCGCACCGGACAGGATCGCGCGGGCAGCCTCCGGGAACTGCTTGCCCTGTTTGCGGACCTCTCCGACATCGTCACCGAACGCCGCATCCGAGGGGTGCAGGGCATCGCCAGCCGGCCGGTCACCCGGCGCCTGCGGCAGGCGAACGGCTTCAATGCCGCGAGAGGGGTGGAGATCACGGTGACATTCGACGAACGCGCCTTCGAGGGCAACGGCATTATGTTGCTCGGCGCTGTCCTCGACCGCTTCTTCGCCGAGTACACCACCGTCAACAGCTTCACGCAGACCGTCATCGCCTCCACCCAGCGCGGCGTGGTCAAGCGCTGGCCACCCCGTTCCGGAGAGGGTGCGCTGCTATGAGCCGCCGGCGACGGGACACGGACGGGGGCATGCGGCGATGAGCTACCGCGACGACCTCAGGGCCGAACCGCCGCTCTTCGATTTCTTCGCGGTGATGCGCGAACTGGAGCGCTCGACGCCCGACAGGCCCCGCATCGGCCGCAACCGCGTGCCGGTCGAGGAGGTCGTCTCGCTCGGGCAGGATCCTTTCCTGGAGTTCCCGGCATCGAACCTCTCGGGATATTCGGACGGGCCCGGAAGGCCGTTCATCCGAACCCGCTTCCTTGGCTTCTTCGGACCGCAGGGCGCCCTGCCGTTGTCAACCACGGTCGAGGCGCATACCTGGTCGCAACAGCACGACGATTCCTTCGTCGCCTTCACCGACATCCTGTCGAACCGGTTCCTGCAGCTGTTCTTCAGGGCCTGGGCGGACGCCCGGCCCATCGCGCAGGCCGATCGCCCGTCGGAAGATCGGTTCTTCCGCTATGTCGGCGCGCTGACGGGGATCGGCAGCGACGCGCTCGCCGACCGGGACTCCGTCCCCGACATCGCCAAGGTCTCGCTCGCCGGCCTGACCGGCGCGCAGGTGCGCAGCGCCGCCCGGCTGCGTCAGCTCATCGAGACGGTGATGGGGGTGGATGCGGGGATCGAGGAACGGGTCGGCCTTTGGCTGGAATTCGAACCGGAGGACCGGTCCGCGCTCGGCAGCCGCAATTCCGGACTCGGCGTCGACGCCGCGCTGGGCATCCGCGCCTACTCCATCAACGACCGGATCCGCATCCGCGTGACCGCCGACAGCCTGGAGCGCTACCGCCGCTTCCTGCCGGGCGGCGATCTCTCCGAGCGGCTCGCCGATCTGGTCTTCTACTATCTCGGTCATCGCTGCGACTTCGACGTGGAGGTCGGCCTCGACGCGCGCCTCGCACCCTCCGCGCGGCTCGGCGTCGCCGGCGAACTCGGCTGGACGGCCTGGATGGCGCCGCAACCGCCGGCGGACGACGAGACGATCGTCCTGCGCGACGCGCGGTTCGATCCGATGGCGCGGCGCCGCGCCGTGTCGGGCAAGCAACTGGTCACGAGGAGAGAGTCGTGAGCGACATCAGCCTGGAAACGGTCACCGGAAAGCTCAACCGGCTCGGATACGACGCCTTTATCCAGGCGTTGCGCCTGGCGAAGGGCGCGGGCAACCGCAACCTCGAGCTTGCACACTACTTCCACACCATGCTGGCGCAGGACCGCAGCGACCTGGCGCTGACGGTCGACCACTACAAGCTCGACCGGGCCAGGCTTTCAAAAGACCTCGCGACCATCGTCGAAGGTTTCCGCAAGAACGAGACGGAGATGCCCAACATCTCCAACCAGATCACCGACCTCCTGGACAGCGGCTGGAAATACGCCACGCTCGCCTTCGGCGAGACGCAGATCCGCACCGGACACCTTCTGGTGGCGGCGCTGAAGTCAGTGGAACTGCGTCGGGCGCTCACCAACCTCTCGAAGCAGTTCGCCGCCATCAATGTCGACCAGCTCATGGCGGAATCGCGCAGGATCTGGGGGCAGTCCAACGAGGAGAACCTCCGCCCGATGGACGGCTCGGGCCTGGCCGCCCGTGGCGCGGGCGAACCAGCCGGCGAAGGTGGTCCGGGCGCGCAGGGCACGACGGCGCTGGATCGCTTCTCCACCGACATGACCGCGCAGGCCGCGGCCGGCAAGCTCGACCCGGTGGTCGGGCGCGACGACGAGATCCGGCAGATCATCGACGTGCTGATGCGACGCCGGCAAAACAACCCCATCCTCACCGGCGAGGCGGGCGTCGGCAAGACGGCGGTCGTGGAAGGCTTCGCGCAGCGGCTGGCCGACGGCGACGTGCCGCCGCAGCTGAAGGGCGTGCGGCTGTGCGCGCTCGACATCGGGCTGATGCAGGCCGGCGCGTCGATGAAGGGCGAGTTCGAGCAGCGGCTGCGCTCGGTCATCGACGAGGTTCAGGGATCGCCCGACCCGGTGATCCTGTTCATCGACGAGGTCCACACGCTGATCGGCGCCGGCGGGCAGGCCGGCACGGGCGACGCCGCCAACCTGCTGAAACCGGCGCTCGCGCGCGGAACGCTGCGCACCATCGGCGCGACCACATGGTCCGAATACCGCCAGTACATCGAGAAGGACCCTGCCCTCACCCGGCGCTTCCAGCCGGTCAATGTCGGCGAGCCTTCGATCGACAAGTGCACGACCATGCTGCGCGGCATCCTCGGGCCGATGGAGAAGCACCATGGCGTGCGCATCTCCGACGCGGCGGTGAAGGCGGCCGTGGCGCTGTCGGCCCGCTACATTCCCGCGCGCCAGCTGCCCGACAAGGCCGTCAGCCTGCTCGACACGGCCTGTGCGCGCGTCGCGATCAGCCAGTCGACCACACCCGCGGCCATTGCCGACCTGAAGGCCGAAATCGAGGCAAAGAAGCGCGAGCTCGACGCGCAGACCCGCGAGGGTGAACTCGGACTTGAAGACGCGGAACGCGTGGAGGAATTGAAGGCCGAGATCGAGGTCCTCGAGGTCCGGCTTGCCTCCGTCGAGGCTGATTTCAGCGACGAGAAGTCCCTGGTGGACCAGATCGTTTCGCTGCGGGGCACGCTTGCGAAGGCGGGGCAGCGTATCGCGAGTGCCGCACGCACCGTGATTGGCGGATCCGCCGCCGAGCCTGCGAACGACACCGGTGTCCCGCCCGGCGAGGCGGACGGGACGGCAACCTCTTCGTCTGCCGAACAGAACGACGAGGCTGGAGCCGAAACCCCGGACGAGCCGGCGGAGGCGACGGCGACGCTCAAGGAGCGGCTCGGCCAGCTTGAAGACCGGGATGCTGCCAACCGCATGATCTACGCGCATGTCGACGAGTCGGCGGTCGCCTCGGTCGTGGCGGACTGGACAGGCATACCGGTCGGCCGCATGGTCAAGGACGAGGTGCAGACCGTTCTCCAGCTCGCCGACATCATGGCGAAGCGGGTGGTCGGCCAGGATCACGGCCTGAAGGTGATCTCCAAGCGCATCGAGACCAACCGTGCCCGACTCGACAATCCCAACAAGCCGATCGGCGTGTTCATGCTGTGCGGTCCGTCGGGCGTCGGCAAGACCGAGACGGCGCTGGCGCTGGCCGAATCGCTCTACGGCGGCGAGCAGAACATGATCACCATCAACATGAGCGAGTTCCAGGAGGCCCACACCGTCTCCGGGCTGAAGGGTGCGCCTCCCGGCTATGTCGGCTATGGCGAGGGCGGCCGGCTCACGGAGGCGGTGCGGCGGCGGCCCTACAGTGTCGTGCTTCTGGACGAGGTCGAGAAGGCACATCCGGACGTGCACGAACTCTTTTTCCAGGTCTTCGACAAGGGACAGATGGAAGACGGCACAGGCCGGCGGATCGACTTCAAGAACACGCTGATCATCCTGACCTCCAATGTCGGCACCGACACGATCATGAAGCTGTCCGAGCAGGGCAAGACCCG
>JAESFK010000710.1_pt1 | contig 13873 bp, 13 predicted proteins | sample 9269391 | NCBI WGS metagenome assembly JAESFK01 (sample SAMN14506231, study PRJNA617097) | algae metagenome | isolation source: Drouetiella hepatica UHER 2000/2452 and co-occurring heterotrophs from... | place: Slovakia: Slovak Paradise National Park, Hrabusice, Kosice Region | collected 2000-01-01
ATCTCCGCGAGAAACCGCCGCTCCTTCTTTCCGAGCCGGCCCGAAATGCCCAGATCCACCGCCACGACGGTTCCGTCGGCCTCCACGAACAGGTTCCCGGGATGCATGTCGGCGTGGAAGAATCCGTCCCGCAGCGTATGCCGCAGGAACGACTGCACCAATGTCGCGGCGATGGCCTCGAGGTCGTGGTTGGCGGCGCGCAGCGCCTCGATGTCGCTGAGCTTGACCCCGTCGATCCACTCCATGGTGACGACGTCGCGGCCGGTTCGTTCCCAGTCGACGGCCGGCACGCGAAATCCCGGATCGTCCTTCGTGTTCTCCCCGATCTCGGACAGCGCGGCCGCCTCGAGGCGCAGGTCCATCTCGATCCGGGTCGTCTGGGCCAGCGTTCGCGTCACCTCCACCGGCCGCAGTCGGCGCGAGGAGGGGATGAAGCGCTCCTGCAGCCGTGCGGCGAGGAAGTAGCTTTCGAGGTCGCGGGCGAAGGCCCCGCGCACGCCGGGCCGGATCACCTTGACCGCGACCTTCACCGGGCGCCCGTCGCGCATGACCTCGCCAACATGAACCTGTGCGATCGACGCTGCCGCGACGGGTTCGCCGAGCGAGACGAAAAGGTCGCCCGTCGTGCGGCCGAGCGATCCCTCGATCTCCTGCATGGCCGCGGCCATCGGGAAGGTCGGCATCCGGTCCTGAAGCTTGGCGAGGTCCAGCGCCATGTCGTTTCCGACCACGTCCGGACGGGTGGCGAGGAACTGTCCGAGCTTGACGTAGGACGGCCCCAGGCGCGCCACCGCGACCGACAGCCGTTCGGAGCGCTCGCGCTTGCGCGCACTTCCCTTTGCCAGAAGCCGAGACAGGCGCCATGCAGCACGCGGCGCCCCGGTCAGGTCGTCTCCCGGCAGCGCGGCGAACACGCCCTCGCGTGCCAGCACCCAGCCGGCCCGCAACAGCCGGAACCCAGCCGCGATGGATGTCATGGGCCGGCGGCCCTCACAGCTTCCAGGCGGAGTGTATGGCGGCGATGCCGCCGGACAGGCTGCGCCAGGTCACGCGGTCGAACCCTGCTGCGCCGATCATCGCGGCGAAATCCGGCTTTCGCGGAAATTTTCGGATCGATTCCACCAGATAGGCATAGGGTTCCGCGTCGCCGGCGACGAGCTTGCCGATCTGCGGAATGGCCCGGAAAGACCATTCCTCGTAGACGCGGTCGAGCACCGGCATCTCCACGTCGGAGAATTCGAGGCACAGGAAGCGCCCGCCCGGCTTCAGCACGCGGAACGCCTCTTCCAGCGCCCGGTCGATCCGCGGGACGTTGCGGATGCCGAAGGCGATCGTGTAGCCGTCGAACGTTTCCGCGCCGAAGGGCAGGTCCTCGGCATTGGCCTCCACGAACGAGACGCGCTCGGCGAGTTTCCTGCGTTCCGCCCGCTGCCGCCCGACCTCCAGCATCGACCCGTTGATGTCGAGCACGGTCAGGTCGGCCTGCCTGTCGGACGCTTCGACGATGCGGAAGGCCACGTCGCCGGTGCCGCCGGCGACGTCGAGCGCCGTCCAGCCGGCGCGCCGCGGCGGGTTCAGCCACGTCACCATCGCGTCCTTCCACAGGCGGTGAAGGCCGGCGGACATCAAGTCGTTCATCAGGTCGTAGCGCTCGGCGACCCTGTGGAAGACCGAATCGACCAGCGGCTGCTTCTCGTCCGCGGGGACGTCGCGATAGCCGTACGAGGATTTTAGCTGTTCCGCCGAGGTGGCGCGCTCTGTCGACATGAAGCTCGACCGTTTATGACTCTTGCCAAGATATCCGATGCCCCCGGCGCGCGCTATTGTCCACCCCGGCGCCGTCATGCGTCGATTCGCGCGGGAGGCCAGGTCGTGCCGCTGAAGGCCGAGATCCACTGTCACATCGAGGGCGCGGCCTCGCCGGAGCTCGTGCTGGGGCAGGCCAGGAAGTACGGCGCCGACGCTTCCCCGTTCATCCGGGACGGCGCCTTCGTCTGGCACGACTTCACGTCGTTCCTGGCCGCCTATGATTTTTCCGCCGACCTCTTCCGCAGCGAGGAGGATTTCGCGCGGCTTGCCGACCACTATCTCACCAGCCTGGCCCGCGATGGCGCCATCTACTCCGAAATCTTCATCTCGCCGGATCATGCGCGAAGATCAGGCCTTTCCCCAGAAGCCTATGCCAAGGCGCTGGGTGAAGGCATCCGCCGCGCCCACGACAAGACCGGCATCGAGGGCCGCATGATCGTCATCGGCGTGCGCCATTTCGGCGTCGAGGCGGTCGAGGCCGCAGCGCGCTTCGCGGTGCGGTGCAGGCATCCGCTGGTGACCGGCTTCGGCATGGCCGGCGAGGAGCGGTTCGGCGAGGCGGAAGACTATGTGCGCGCCTTCGAGATCGCCCGCGAGGCCGGCCTGGGCATCACCGTTCATGCCGGCGAACTGGCCGGCTGGGAGAGCGTGCGCGATGCGCTCGACCATCTGCGTCCGGCGCGGATCGGCCACGGCGTCCGCGCCGTCGAGAACCCGGATCTCGTCCGGCGGATCGCCGCCGAGGGCATCGTTCTGGAGTGCTGCCCCGGCTCCAACATCGCGCTGGAGGTTTTCGATGGCTGGGCGAGCCACCCCTTCGGCCGCCTGCGCGACGCGGGCTGCAAGGTTACGCTCAACTCCGACGATCCGCCCTATTTCGCGACCTCGATCGCCACCGAATATACCAATGCGGCGCGCCATTTCGGCCTGACGGAGCGCGACCTGACGGCCATCACGCGCACGGCGGTGGAGGCGGCGTTCGTGGATCGGAAGACCAAAGCGACCCTGCTGGCGCGGCTGGGACCCGCGCCGCGCCGCGAGCAGACACCATCTGCGAGGGAGCCGGGAGCATCCCGCCTCTCTCAACGCTGAATCGGCGGTGACCTTGCATCGCAGGCCTTGCCGGATGGCCCCTTGATCGGACAAACAGGGTCTGTTCAATCGTGTCGGTCATTGACCAAAAGTCTGCCGACCTTCGCCAAGGAGCGGAAACCGATGCAGGGCGTCACCGTCGTCGATCACCCGCTTGTCCAGCACAAGCTCACCATCATGCGCAACAAGCAGACGTCGACGGCCGGGTTCCGGCGGCTGTTGCGCGAGATCTCGCTGCTGCTGGGCTATGAGGTGACGCGCGACCTCGAACTGACGACGACCACCATCGAGACCCCGCTCGAGACGATGGAAGCGCCGACACTCGAGGGCAAGAAGCTGGTCTTCGCCTCCGTCCTGCGCGCCGGCAATGGCCTGCTGGAAGGCCTGCTCGACCTCGTGCCGGCGGCCCGCGTCGCCCATATCGGCCTCTATCGCGACCACGAGACGCTGGAGGCGATCGAGTACTTCTTCAAGGCTCCCAGCGATCTCGGCGACCGCCTGGTCATCGTCGTCGACCCCATGCTGGCGACGGCGAATTCGGCCGTTGCCGCCATCGACAAGCTCAAGGAGCGCGGCGCCACGAACCTGCGCTTTCTCTGCTTGCTGGCCGCGCCCGAGGGAATCGAGCGTTTCACCAGCGCCCATCCCGACGTGCCGGTCTTCACCGCCTCGATCGACCGTCAACTCAACGAGAAGGGCTATATCTGTCCCGGGCTCGGCGACGCCGGCGACCGGCTCTACGGCACAAAGTGAAGGGCTGCCCTTAACCCGGCGTTTACGAAGAGCGGCGGGCGCACCACCACGTTAAGCGGGTCGAAGCCATGGCGTGGCAGGACGAAGCCCATGAAGGGCTTCCCGAATGCTGAAAAAGGTCATTCTCATCGGTGTCTGCATCGGCGCGTCCGCATCGATTCCGATCCTCTACCAGGCGGATCCGGATGCCGTGCACAGGCTGATCCGCGGCGACGCGGAGCCGGCGGCGGACCCGGTGCGGGTCATGTCCGTCGCGCCTCCCGAACCGAGGGCCGCGCCCCCTTCTGGACGCAGCGTGGCGCTGGACGCCGGACCCAGCGGCCACTTCCTCGGCACGTTCAGGATCAATGGCCGCAAGGTCGACGCGATGATCGACACCGGCGCCTCGGCGGTGGCCATCAACCTGTCGACGGCACGGCGGCTCGGCATCGCCATCCGCGCCTCCGACATGAAGAACACGGTCGACACCGCCAACGGAACGGCCCGCGCCACCGTCACCACCCTTCACCGGATCGAGATCGGCCGCGTTTCCATCGAGAACGTCCCGGCGATCGTGCTGGAGGACAGTTCGCTGTCCACGACGCTGGTCGGCATGACCTTCCTGAACAGGCTGAAGGCCTACAAGGTCGAGAACGGCCGCCTGGTGCTCACGCAGTAGGCGGCGAGGGGTGGATGCGCCGGGCGATGGGATCGCGCGGCGAGGGGCGCATCTCGTCGATCGCATAGGCCGAGAGGATGCGTCGCGCGGCCTGCCCGGCATCTTCCGGCGAGCGCGCGTGGACGAGGGCGATGGGTTCGCCGGCGCGCACCTCCGCCCCGACGGGAAGCAGGCGGGTGACGCCGACCGCGTGGTCGATCCCGTCCTCGGCACGCGCCCGCCCGCCGCCGAGCACCACGACCGCGATGCCGATCGCCCGCGTCTCGATGCTGCCCACATAGCCGTCCTGCGGCGCGACCACGGCATGTTCGACGCGCGCGCGCGGAAGGTGGTCGTGCAGTCGTTCCATGAAGTCGGCCGGGCCGCCCAGCCCGTGCACCATGCGGCCAAACCGTTCGGCCGCCGCGCCGCTGTCGAGCGCCTGCCGCGCGAGCCGCATCCCCTCCGCCTGCGAACCCGCCAGGCCCGAGACGAGCAGCATCTCGGCCGCGAGCGCCAGCGTGACCTTCTCGAGGCGCGGATTGCGATGGGCCCCGGTCAGGAAGTCCACGGCGTTGGCGATCTCGACGGCGTTGCCCGCGGCCGACGCCAGCGGCTCGTTCATGCCGGTGATCAGCGCCGATGTTCGTAGCCCGGCGCCGTTCGCCACCTCCACGAGGCTCTTCGCAAGGGCGGCGGCGTCGCGCGGCCGCTCCATGAAGGCGCCGTTGCCGACCTTGACGTCCAGCACCAGCGACCGCAGGCCGGCCGCGAGTTTCTTCGACAGGATCGACGCCGTGATCAGCGGGATCGATTCCACCGTCGCCGTCACGTCGCGCACGGCGTAGAGGCGCTTGTCCGCGGGCGCCAGGCTCGCGGTCTGGCCGATGATGGCGCAGCCCACGCTGCGCACCACCCGTCGGAAGGTCTCCGTGTCCGGTTGCGTGCGATATCCGGGGATCGAATCGAGCTTGTCGAGCGTGCCGCCGGTGTGACCGAGGCCGCGACCCGAGATCATCGGCACATAGGCACCGCACGCGGCCACGACCGGTGCGAGCATCAGCGAGACATTGTCGCCTATGCCCCCGGTCGAATGCTTGTCGGTGACCGGACCCGGCATGTCGGACCAGTCGAGCACCTCGCCGGAGTCGCGCATGGCGAGCGTCAGCGCCACTGCTTCCTCGCGGCGCATGCCGTTGAGGAACACCGCCATGGCGAAGGCGGCCGCCTGCGCGTCCGTCACAGCGCCGGAGGTGAGGCCGGCGATGAACTCGGCAATCTCGCTGGCTGCCAGAACGTGGCCGTCGCGCTTGCGGCGGATGATTTCCTGCGGGAGCATGTCAGGTGTCCCGGCTTCTTGGCGCCGACGCATCTTGATGGCCTGCCATCACTCGAAACCTTCCGAAAACATCCGCTTCAGCACGGCCGCGAGCCGCCGGCCACCCAGCGGGGCCATCTCCTTCGTCTCGTCATGCGACAGTTCGGCGCCCGTCATGCCGGCGGCCAGGTTGGTGATGACGGAACAGGCCGCGACCCGCAATCCGAGGAAGCGGGCAAGGATCACCTCCGGCACGGTCGACATGCCCACCGCGTTGGCGCCGAGAACACGCGCCATGCGGATCTCCGCCGGCGTCTCGAAGGACGGGCCGGAAAACCACATGTAGACGCCCTTGTGCAGCGCCACGCCCTCCGCCACCGCGGCACGCTCGATGGCCGAGCGCAATCCGGCATCATAGGCCTCGGTGAGGCCGACGAAACGCCGGTCGGAAGCTTCTCCGAACAGCGGGTTGGTGCCGGAGAAGTTGATGTGGTCGGTGATCAGCATCACCGAGCCCGGCGGCATGTCCGGCTCGAGCGAGCCGGCCGCATTGGTGAGGATCAGCGAGGAAACGCCGATCCCGGCCAGGACTTCCAATGCCGGCCGCATGGCGGCGGCATCGCCATGCTCGTAGTAATGCGCGCGTCCGGCCAGCACGGCCACCTCGCGTCCCGCAAGCTTGCCCACCACGAGCGTCCCGGCATGGCCGGTCACGCCGCTCCGCGGAAAGCCCTCGATTTCGGCATAGGGAATGCGCACCCCGTGTTCGATGTCGTCCGCAAGGCTGCCCAGACCCGAACCGAGCACGATCGCCGTCTTCGGCAGCCGCCCGCCGAGGCGTTCGACCAGCGTGGCGATGGCGTCGCTCATCGCAGGATTTCTCCTTCGAAACCATAGGGAAGCAGCGTGCCGACGGTCGTCGTCTCCACCACGCCGTTCTGGTCGCAGAGATAGAGCGGCGTGTCGGCCCGGGCGAACTCGGCGAGGCGCTGACGGCAGCCGCCGCAGGGCGTGATCCGGTCCATGCGCGACGACACCACCGCGATCTCGGCGATCTCGCCCCCGCCGGCCATCACGTAATGGCCGAGCGCCGTCGTCTCGGCGCACCAGCCTTCCGGATAGGACGCCACCTCGATGTTTGCGCCGGAAAAGACACGGCCGTCGGCCGTGCGCAGCGCCGCGCCGACCGGGAATTTCGAGTAGGGCGCGTAGCATTTCGCCATCGCCTCGCGCGCGGCGAGGAAGAGGTCGTGAGCGTCGGTCTTCGATGCCAAGGTTTGGAACCTCCGGGAACTAGGCAGTCGGCAGTCGGCAGTCGATGGCGCAAACTCTGCCTCGCCAGCCAGACGGCCGAAATGGCTTGTGAGGCACCACCTCGACTGCCGACTGCCACACGACTACCGCTCCTTGACATAGGGCACTCCGCCAGCACGCGGCGGGATAGCCTTGCCGATGAAGCCGGCGAGAAGGATGACGGTGAGGATGAAGGGCAGGGCGTTGATCAACTGCACCGGCACGCGGCCCACCAGCGGCCACTCCGCGCCCTGGAAACGGATCGACGAGGCGTCGAGGAAGCCGAACAGCAGGCAGGCGAACATGGCGGGCACCGGCCGCCATTTGGCGAAGATCAGCGCAGCCAAAGCGATGTAGCCCTTGCCGGCCGTCATGTCCTTCACGAAGCCGGCGTTCTGCGCCACCGACAGGTAGGCGCCGGCCATGCCGGTCAGCACCCCGGTGATCATCACCGCGCGGTAGCGCAGCCAGGTGACGGAGATGCCCGCCGTGTCGACCGCCGCCGGGTTCTCGCCCACAGCGCGCAGCCGCAGGCCGAAGCGCGTCCGGTAGAGCACCCACCAGGTCACCGGCACCATGAGGAAGGCGACATAGACGAGGATGGAGTGCCCCGAGATCAGCTCCGAATAGATCGGACCGATCACCGGCACGCCGCGCACCGCCTCGGCGCCGGGAAGGGTGATCGCCTCGAACCGCGCGGGTCCGGAAAGCGACGGCGTGCGGCCGCCCTGGCTGAACCAGGCCTGCCCGAGGATGATGGTGGAGCCGGCGGCGATGAAGTTGATCGCCACCCCGGACACGATCTGGTTGCCGCGATGGGTGATCGAGGCGAAGCCGTGCACCAGCGCCAGGCCGACCGCCGTCAGGATCGCCCCGGCCAGCCCCAGCCAGGCGGATCCGGTGACCGCGGCGGTCGCAGCCCCGGCGAAGGCGCCGGCCAGCATCTTGCCTTCCAGGCCGATGTCGAAGATGCCCGCGCGTTCCGAGTAGAGGCCGGCGAGGCAGGCGAGCAGCAGCGGCACCGACACGCGCAGCGTGGCGTCGAGGATCTGGACCAGCGCGTCCATCTCAGGCGCCCTCGCTCTTGGCTGCGGGCAGGCCGACGGAGCGGGGACTGAGCGTCGCGAACACGGTCTGGATCGTCGGCCGGAACATGTGCTCCAGCGCTCCGGCGAACAGGATGACCAGCCCCTGGATGATGACGATCATGTCGCGCGAGATGTTCGGCATCTCGAAGGCGAGATAGGCGCCGCCCTGATAGAGCGCCCCGAACAGGATGGCTGCGGGCACGATGCCGGCGGGGTGGGAGCGGCCCATCAGCGCCACCGCGATGCCGACGAAACCCGCGCCGGAGACGAAGTCGAGCGACATGTGGTGCTGGTCGCCCATGATCGGGTTCAGCGCCATCATGCCGGCGAGACCGCCCGAGATCAGCATGGTGACGACGATGATGCGCGTCTCGCCGATTCCCGCGTAGCGCGCCGCCTTGGGAGAGAAGCCGTAGGTGCGCATCTCGTAGCCGAGCTTGGTGCGCCAGATCAGCAGCCACACTGCCCAGGCCATGACCAGCGCAAGCAGGAACGAGATGTTCAGCGGCGCGGACCGTACCGTGAAGCCGATGGACTCCATGAGCCAGCCCAATTTTGGCAGCTGACCTCCATCCAGGAAATCGCGCGTCTGCGGCGCCATCGACGACAGCGGCTTGAGCGGCCCGACCAGCATGTAGACCATCGCGCTCGCCGCGATGAAATTGAACATGATGGTGGTGATGACGATGTGCGAGCCGCGTTTTGCCTGCAGATAGGCGGGAATGAGCGCCCAGGCCGCGCCGACCGCGGCGGCCGCGATGATGGCGAGCGGAAAATTCACCCACCAGGGCAGCACGGCGTCGAGATTCAGCGCGACCAAGACGACGCCCAGGCCTGCGATGTAGGCCTGTCCCTCGCCGCCGATATTGAACAGGCCGCAGTGGAAGGCGACCGCGACCGCGAGGCCGGTGAAGATGAAGTTGGTTGCGTAGTAGAGCGTGTAGGCGATGTGCTGGCCGCGTCCGAACGCGCCGTAGACGATGTGGGCCGCTGCTTCCAGGGGGTTCTCGCCGACCAGCGCGACGACGACACTGGCGACGAGGAAGGCAACGAGCAGGTTGATCAGGGGGATCAGCCCGTAGTCCGCCCAGCGAGGCAGTCTGGCGAAGGGAACGCTCATTATTCCGCCGCCTCCTGCTTCGCCACACCCGCCATCAGCAGGCCCAGCTCGCCCTCGGTAGCCTCCGGCCCGCGCTCGCCGACGACCTTGCCGGCGAACATCACCAGGATGCGATCCGACAGCGAGCGGATCTCGTCCAGTTCCACGGAGATCAGCAGCACCGCCTTGCCAGCGTCGCGCATGGCGATCAGGCGCTTGTGGATGAACTCGATGGCCCCCACGTCGACCCCCCGCGTCGGCTGGCCGACGACAAGAACGCTGGGGTCCTGTTCGATTTCCCGCGCCAGCACGATCTTCTGCTGGTTGCCGCCGGAGAAATTCGCCGTCCTGAGCCGGTCGTTGGCGGGCCGGATGTCGTACTTCTCGATCTTCTCGCGGGCGTCGGAATGGATGGCATCGAGATTGAGGAACGGCCCGCGCAGATATTGCGGCTTGTCGTGGTAGCCGAGGATGGAGTTCTCCGCCTCCTCGAAGGCGAGCACCAGGCCGACATGGTGGCGGTCCTCCGGCACGTGCGCCAGCCCGCGGTCGCGCAGTTCGCTGGGGTCGGCATGGCCGATGACGTCGATCGGCCGGCCCTCGAGCTCGACGGTTCCGGCTTCGGCGCGCCGCGTCCCGGCGATCGCCTCCATGAGTTCGGACTGGCCGTTGCCCGCCACGCCGGCGATGCCCACGATCTCGCCGCCGCGCACCTCGAAGGAGACGCCATCCACCATCACCACGCCCCGGGAATCCCGCACCTTGAGATCCCGAACCGCAAGCTTCACCTTGGAGGGCCGCGAAGGCCCCTTCTCCACCCGCAGCAGGACGCGGCGCCCGACCATCAGTTCGGCGAGTTCCTCGACCGTCGTTTCGGAGGTGCTGCGTGTCGCCACGATCGTGCCCTGCCGCATGACGGAGACCGTGTCGGTGATTGCCATGATCTCGCGAAGCTTGTGCGTTATGAGCACGATCGTCTTGCCCTGGTCCTTCAGCATGCCGAGGATGCGGAAGAGATGGTCGGCCTCCGGCGGCGTCAGAACCCCGGTGGGCTCGTCGAGGATCAGGATCTCCGCACCGCGATAGAGCGCCTTGAGGATCTCGACGCGCTGCTGCAGGCCGACCGGCAACTCCTCGATCACCGCGTCGGGATCGACGTCGAGTCCGTACTCCCGTTCCAGCCGCTGGAGCTCCGCCCGCGCCTTGCCGATCGAGGTCCTGAGCAGCGGTTCGCCCTCGGCGCCGAGGATGACGTTCTCGATGACGGTGAAGTTCTCCACCAGCATGAAATGCTGGTGGACCATGCCGATGCCGGCGGCGATCGCGTCGTTCGGCGTGTGGATGGCGAGCGGAGCGCCGCCGACCCTGATCTCGCCGCTGTCAGCCTGGTAGAAGCCGTAGAGGATGGACATCAACGTCGACTTGCCGGCACCGTTCTCGCCGATGATGCCATGGATCGTGCCGCGCTCGACCGACAGGTTGATGTCCCTGTTGGCGCGCACGGACCCGAAGCTCTTGTTGATGCCGATGAGCTCGATCGCGGCCTCAGCCATCCGCTTGTCCCGCCTCAGGATTTTTATCGTTTGGTCAAAGAGCTATCATGCGGCCCGAACGCTGCCAACACCGGTAGCGACCCCCAGTGTCGAAGGATTGTCGACGGCCTGTCAATTTTGGATTCCTTTCGGAGAAATGTCATGAGCACCCCAGCCGACCGCGTCACGAGCCTGGAGTCGCGCGCCGCGGAGCAGGAACGGGAGATCGAGGAACTGTCCGGCCAGATCGCCGAACAGTGGCAGGTGATCGACCGTTTGCGCAGGCAGGTCGAAGCCCTCGCCAACCGCTTCCTTGAGCTGGAGGATCAGACCAGGCCCGACATTCCGGTAACCCGCCCTCCGCACTGGTAGCGCGCACCTGCGGGGTCAGCAGCCGCCGAGATCCGGCGGCAGTGTGCACTGCGCCGGCTCTGCCGGGAAGAAGGTGACGGGGCGCGGCTTGAAGTAATACAGCGCCAGCGGCTTGCTCTGGCGGCTGCTTCCGTCCGCGAGATCGGCCACGACCCGCATGCGGTGGTAGGACGACTGGTCCGCATGCATCTTCAGCCGCGCCGTGTAGCTGCTGATCGTCCGGTTGCCGCGCACCGGGATTTCGATGCTGTAGTCGCTTCGGCCGACCGGCAGATCGACGTCGAGATAGCGCAACGCCTCGGGCGGGCCCCCGAACCCGTCGCCGCACTCGGCGAGTTCCCGTGGCACTTCGATGACGGCAAGCGAGATCGTCGCGGCGAGCGGTTCGCTCTGGTGGTGCACGGTTCCGGCATCGTCGGCCCAGTCGTAGTCGAGCGTACCCACCATGGTGGTCGACAGGGTATCATCGCCGACCACGAAATCGGCGATCTCGCCGAACCCCACATCGTTGAACACCTGGCTGCGGCAGACATTGATGCTGTCCATGCTCGGGCATGTGTATCGGCCCTGCTCCAGCCGTGCGGTGTCGACGCCGGCCTCGTCGAGCAGACCCCTTATCGAGACGTCGAGGCCGTTGTCGAAATCTTCCACGGGCATCGAGAAGCTGCGGCTTTTCGAACTCGCCTCCGCGTCGGTCGCGAACTGCACGGTCAGGCGTGCATTCTGGGCCCCGCCCCAGCCATGGTTCACCAGCGAGAAGTCCGGCCGGAAACCCACGCAGCCGAAGTGCTGGGTCAAGGTCAGCATCGGCTTTCTGAACGCCTCGCTGGATTCGACCTCCAGCCTCAGATCCTGGAGCTTGACCCTCGATCCATCGGCGGTGTCGAGATCGACCGCCACGAAGGCCGGGTTGACGGCCTCCCAGTCGACGCCGTCGATCATCCACGATCCCGGATAGATCTGCTCGCCGTTCCACAGCCCGTTGATCTCCTCCGAAGCCGGATAGACCGCGATATCCTCCTCCTGCACGAGGTGCTGGTAGCGCATGTCCGATTGCTGGTTCATGCGCTCGTCGACCGCGATGCCGATTTCGATCTTTCCGGCGTCGCCTCCGCCCGACTGGGCCCGGATCAGCCCGCCGATCCGTGCGTCCGCCTGCACGTCGGGCCGGTTGGCGCCGATTTCCCTGCCGTGGCTCCAAAGCGATTTGTAGAGGGTACCACCGGCAAGGCGCGTCTCGCCCTCGCCGTGCCGACGGCCATCGAAGAAGCTGCCCGTGAAGATCTCGCCGGTCCTGGTCGATTGACGACCCTGACCGTGCGGGCGACCGGCGACGAAAGCGCCCTCGTAGCGATTTCCGGCGGCGTCGAGCCAGGAGGCTTCGCCTTCGACCCTGCCCGCGCGCCATGTTCCTTCGACAACCTCGCCCGAGCGCAGTTCGAGCCGACCACGGCCCTCCGGCCTGCCGTTCCGCATGCTGCCCACGAAGATGGAGAAGACCGCGCGGGGATCGTAGCTCGCCGATCCCTTGATCCGCCATGTCAGGCGACCTTCGCCTTCCGCCCGGCCGTCGGGTCCGATTCCTCCATTCGCCTGGCCGGGGCTTGGCTCCCAGGCAAATTCGAGATCCCCCTCGGGACTGGGATCCCAGACGCGCACCATCCGCCGTTCGACCGACCGTGTCTCGGATCGATAGATCACCAGAGCCCGTTCGGACCATGAGTTGGTCTCGGACGGACGCAGATAGTCTCCCGCGTTTGCCGCGCCGGCCATGGCGAGAAGCCATGCCGAAAGTGTAGCCCCGAGCCTCATGAACGTCCCCGCCTGCCTCGCCGGCATGATAGTCCAGCGCCGGGCGGGAGCAAGGGTCGCCGAGGCGGTCGCGCCCCGCGGCTGGGCCCATTGTCGACCCGCCAAGAAATGCCAACGGCCGGCACCCGTGGCGCCGGCCCTGTTCGGGAAGGATCGGTTGCGGCGCGGAGGCTACTTCCAGAGCCCGTTGACCCACTCCACATAGGCACTGCTCAGCCGGACGGCGGTGTTGGCGTCCGGGCTCTCCGCGACGTTCACGCCGAGCACGACGCGTTGCTTCGAGGAATTGTCGTAGGCGTAGACCGCGCTGCCGCTCGACCCTGCGAAGGTGTCGCAGTCATACTGGAACCAGACGTCACCGATGTGCTCGGCAAGGACGGTGCAGGTCGAGCGCCACATCGTGCCCGCCGGCTTGTCGCCGGGATAGCCGACGATGGTTGCGTCGAAGTCGCCGAGGTTGTCGTAGTTCGCGTAGCCCAGCCATCCCAGATTGTCGCCGACCGGCTGTGCCAGCGTGATGATCCCGAGGTCCCACGGCACCACCGAGCCATAGTAGCCCTGGTAGTTCGTGACGTAGCCTTCGAGGATCGAGAGCGTCTCGTAGTCATAGCCGCCGAACGGGATGTCCTCCGGACCGTTGGCCGCCGGGAGGAACACGACCTCGGACAGCCAGTCCTTGTCATCGTGGTTGTAAAGGCAATGGGCCGCCGTGAGCACGGTGCGCGGTCCGATCAGCGTTCCGGAACAGCTGCCGAAGCCTTCCTTCGACTTGCCTTCGATGTAGCCGATCGTCGTGAACGGATAGACCTTGGTGTTCTGGACCTGCACGCGATCGTCGGAACCGAACACCTGGCGATCCGCATCTTCCGCCGCGACAGCCGGATCCACCGCCATCTGCGCCTTGTCGCCGTCGGATTTCTGCTTTTCCGGAGCGTTGAGGATCTCGATGACCTTGGACTTGAGCGCCTCGCCCGGCTCGGTGCGCGTCTCCTTGCCATCGCGTGACCGCGACAGCACGGTGAACGACTTCACCGCGGCGGCTTCGTCTACCTGAGCCGCGCGGCTTTC
>JAESFK010000711.1_pt1 | contig 13812 bp, 16 predicted proteins | sample 9269391 | NCBI WGS metagenome assembly JAESFK01 (sample SAMN14506231, study PRJNA617097) | algae metagenome | isolation source: Drouetiella hepatica UHER 2000/2452 and co-occurring heterotrophs from... | place: Slovakia: Slovak Paradise National Park, Hrabusice, Kosice Region | collected 2000-01-01
CTGATCTACTGCCAGTATGCCGGCACGGAACATGCCTACTACTTCTCCCGCCTCGGCGCCGATGGCATCGCCGTCTACATGACCCCGGACCGTCTCGCCGGCACGATCACCGTCGATGGCGTGGCGAAGCGGATCGGCGGAGAACAGTCCGGCACCTGCGGCGACAGGACCATCGACGAGCTGAGATTGTCCGGCCAGGCTTTCGATCTGCGCTGACGGCCACGGCGTCGCCGGGGTCTGTCGGGCCTGCAGACCAGCGCAACCCGCCGGGAGCACGAGAAGTCCGAAGCTCTTTATCTTTCGACGCGTGACGAACACAGTGCCTCGCTGCAACCGGCATCGTCGATTCGGCGATGGACTTCGCGATTCCGGAGAACGCGGGCGTCTGAACCTGTGCGTGAGTTGGAGAGGGCGGGGCGCAGGCGACCTGCCAGGACGATGGACGCAGGGTGCCAATCCTGCCGGGATCGCCTTTGATGCGCTGAAGGAAACCAGGCAATGCCATACAGGCGGGAACATTGCCGAAACTGGCTTTGGGTCCTGTAAGCGTTGTGTATGCGCCGACCGCGCCCATGGGGCGGCGCACACCGCAGGGAGGAATTTCAGCACCGCCCGGAAGCCGAACTCCCCGTCGAGCCGCCGCCGGTTCTCACTTCACCAGAATGTCTGCTTCCTTCGCCGCCTGCGTGAAGGCTTTTCGCGCCCTGGCGAGCAGGCGTCGGTCTTCGGCGTCCTGCATTGCCGCGAGCAAGGCTCTCCGAGCCGCCCAGTGCTTGCCGCCGGGCCTGCTTGGCCAATGGTGGAGCAGAACGCTGGCCGCCTTCAGGTTGTTGTCGACGTTGCGGATCGTTCCGATGGAACCCAGCACCACCGGGACCGGCTTTTCCCACATACCGCGTGCGACTTCCATGACAGCGTCACCCTTGCTCGATCATCGGGCGAACGAGATTCGCCGACCGCAATCCTCGGTCTCCAGGGGTTGCGATTTGCTGAAGGAGATCGAGACGATTTTCGGCAATCGAAAGCCCGGCCGTCCCCGGCCGGGCCCAAAGTCGCGATCAGTTCGGAGGGAAAGGGCTACCAGCCCTGCCGGCCGTACCAGTCGTCGACCTCCTTGCGGGCCTGATCCTTCTGGTAGCCGTAGCGTTCCTGAATCTTGCCCTCGAGCTGGTCCTGCTTGCCGGCGATGACATCGAGGTCGTCGTCAGTGAGTTTTCCCCACTGCTCCTTGACCTTGCCCTTTACCTGCTTCCAGTTGCCCTCGACGCGATTCCAATCCATTGCAAACCTCCTCTTGCTGGTTGCATTTCGACAGCATGGTAACGCCCGAAGATCGTTTTTGCTCCCGAGGCGGAGTGCGACGGTTTCGCAGTGCCCTGAACGTTTGGGAAACCTCGTCCGATGCGGGGACGCTGCCGTCCCGTCTGCGCAAGGAGGCGCGGCTGCGCTTGGCGAGCCGGAGAGAACGGCGGCAATGCGGACGCCGGGTGGCTGCCGCCCGATGGCTTCTCGCGGTGACGTCCCGCTTCCGGGCGCCTTGCCCGTGCGGCCGCGGCCCTGCGTCACGCCAGAGCCGTCGACGGTTGCCAGTGGCGCTGAAATGTTCACTTTATGTTCTCATGACGGCAATGATCGACACACTGGGAAAGGCGGCACGCCATGGCATGATCGTGCGGGCGGAGTGCGAGGGGTGTGGCAATACGCGCTTCTACCGCGCGTCCGACCTGATGCTGCACTTCGGTGGCGGACGCGACCCGCGCAGCCTCAAATTCCGCTGCGACCGCTGCCGCCCGAAAGTCGTCGTCACTGTCCTGGAGGTCGATGCCGACCGGATGCCGAAGATCATGGTCTACAAGCCCGAACCGCTGCTGAAGGGTGACGGGCCGGTGGTGTGGATGCCGTCGCGGCTGAAGTGATTTCAACCTCAGCCCGCGTGATATCGTGGCCGAAGTTCTGCATGGCGAAGCCGGGAGACTTTCCCAGACGGCCCCATGCATCGTCCGGTCCTGTGCCGGCGTCCATTGTCGCCTCCTTGCGATTGATGAATTGTGGGTCACGCGAGAAGCGGGGGATCGATCCGGAGCGCGCAGCCAACGAGTCCTGCTCACGTGGGATCCGGACTCTTCCCCACGATCGAAGTTGAGGATATGTTTGCGTGATTGGAGCGGGTTCGACATATCAATTGGCCGCCGCCTCCGATTGCTTCTTGATTGCCTGGCCTCTGCGCACCTGAAATGGGGTCCGCGCGGGTTTCGAAGTACGGTTGCAAGGTCATTGGCTCGTGCAGGGCCACCATCAACCTGGATCGGCGATGCCAGCGATTGTAAGGGAACTGACCAGCGGCGAGCCTCACCATCTCCGCGAAGTATCGCTGATCGGCCGCGGCGAAGGCACTGCTGTCCACCTCACCGACGCCAGTGTATCACGCCACCATGCATCGATCAGACATGAGGATGCCAGTTTCTGGATAGTCGACCTCGGCAGCGCCAACGGAACCTTCGTCAACGGCATCGCGGTGACGCATCCACGCGCGCTGCGGCATGGCGATCGGCTTCGGTTCGGCAATGCCGTTCTGCTGTTCGAGGAAAGCGACCCCACGTCCTCGCGCCTTCTGGATGAAAAGACCCAGATTTCGCGCCTTCTTCCGGAGCCCGCGAGGGGCGTGTCGGTCACGATGCTGGTCGCCGACCTGAAGGGTTTCAGTTTCATCTGCGCGCTGCTGATGGCGGAGCAGGTCGCCGATCTGCTGCGCGAATGGTATGCCGACTGCGATATGATCCTGAAGCGTCAGGGGGCCACCATCGACAAGTTCATCGGTGACGGCGTGTTCGCCTATTGGGACGGCACGGATATGGAAACGCGCGAAAAGGCATTACTGGCGGCGCAAGCCCTACGGGACGCCGAGGCGATGCCTACTTCCCCGACCCGCGTTCTGCTGCGGTCCCGGCACGGCATCGGCCTTGATTGCCGCGTCGGCATCCATCTTGGCGAGGCGGCGGTCGGCGCGATGGGAAGGGGCATCAACACCGCGCTCGGCGACGCCGTCAACGTCGCCTTCCGCATCGAGGCGCTGACGCGCGCCGTCGATCAGGCCATACTGGTCAGCGCCGCCTTCGTCGACGGTTGGCCGGAGCAACACCATCGCTTTGCCTGCTGCGGCCGCCACGCCATAAAGGGTCACGCCGACCAGATCGAAGTTTTCGCAGTCCGATAGTCTCCGTTCAAAGTCGGGAGAAGCCCGGCGAGTAGGAACCGGAACTTGCCGAAGGCAGCGCGAGTGGTTGGCGGTGGAGCGGGAAAATAGATATGCGCAAAGCTGCCAGGCCGGTGCAAAGACCGGGAACATTTTTTATATGTCTTCTGGTCGTTGTGGCGTCATGCTCGCGAAACGACGGTACAGAGCCCTATGCATTTCTCCTGAAGAAGGAGGAAAACAAGGAATATACGATAGATACACTGATTTTTTTTAAAAAGACATGCTTAGCTGCAGAAGGAGTTTGGCCGACAGACGACAGGATTAAAGAGAATTTTGGTGTCCCAAACGACATTGTTAGGACATATTATATCGATCAAAGTTCCGGATATTGGACACTCATAGTGAAAGATCATGACGATGTCGTAAGGGTAATATCTGTTCCGCAGATTTCGGTGAGATGGGAGCCTTTTGGAAATCCGGATAGCGTTCTGTATTATGAATATCAGAAATTTATTTGCAAAAGAATTTTAGCTGTCCAACCTATAATAGATGAGTGTGTTGCTAGTGCGCCATGCTTCGAGATCGAATGAGGGGTTGTAGCCAACTTGGCGGCGGGCGCGCGGTCCTATGTCATCGTCAACCTTGGTCGTGGCGCCGCGTGGAGCCCGTCGCCGGTGGCGGCGAGTTAGTGCCGAGCGCCGGCGAGGATTCAAATAGGCAACCTGTATTATTGAAGACTTTTGGTGAGCGCAGTGGGACTCGAACCCACGACCTACTGATTAAAAGTGGCAATCTGCTAGACTTTTCGAGACATTACGAAACATAGTTGGCACCTCATAACACATTGATTGACATGCATTTTGCGGCCATGATATGGCTCGCAGCGTGCACAGTTGTTTAGCGTCGTGCAACCCATTTTCGGAACCCATACGGAACCCACGTCAAATTAAGTAGGTTCAACGTAAGTAGGTTGTACCCAAGATGCCGCGCAAGAATCTGACTAGCCGCTTCTGCGAATCCATCAAGGTGGAGGAGCGCACCGATTATCAGGATGAGATCGTGCGCGGCCTCGCGCTCCGGGTTTCGCCGAATGGCACGAAGACCTGGAACGTCGTGTTCACCCGCGACAGCGACGGCACGAAGCAGCGATTAAAGCTGGGGCGCTTCCCCGCCATGACGCTGGAGAAGGCGCGTACAGCGGCGTTGAAGACTGCTACCGCCGTAGCCGAAGGGGAGGATCCCTCCGAGGAGAAGCGCGTCCGCAAAGCGGCCATGACGGTCGAGGATTTGGGCGGCCTCTACATAGAGAAGTATGCCAAGCGGAACAAAAAAACTTGGGCGGAAGATCAGCGGCTTCTCAAGGTCGAGGTCTATCCCGAGATCGGCCGCATGAAGGTGTTCACCGTCAAGCGCCGCGATCTTCTCGACATTATCGAAGCCAAAGCCGACGCTGGCCATATCGCACAGTCCACGCAAATCCTCGCGGTCGTGCGAAAGATGTTCAACTGGGCGGTCGAGAACGACTATCTGGAGGCGTCACCCGCGACTGGCATAAAGCCGCGTGGCAAAACCGTGAAGCGGGATCGCGTGCTCGCCGATGACGAGGTGACGGCGATATGGAAGGCGCTCTCCACGGCTTCCGTAAGCGCGGCAACCGTCAACATTCTGCACCTATTGTTCCTCACGGGCACTCGCTCGGGTGAGGTATGCGGCATGCGCAGGAGCGAAGTCGATATCGACAAGGGTATCTGGACGATACCCAGCAGTCGTACGAAGAATGGGCTCGCGCATGTCGTGCCGCTCTCGGATGCCGCTTCGGGTATCATTGAGACGGCGCTAGATAGGGCAGGGGACGACGCGGACTCGCCTCTGTTTTCGCGGACGGGCGAGCCTGTCGAGAGCAATGCCATTGCGCAGGCTGTGCGGCTCAAGCTTCAGGTTGTCGATCAGCGCTGGACGCCGCACGATATTCGCCGAACCGTTGCCACGGGCATGGCTTCGATTGGCGTGATGCCTCACATTGTCGAAGCGGCATTAAATCATATCAGTGGGTTCAAGGCGGGTGTCGCAGGTGTCTATAATCGGTCGCGATACGAGGCAGAAAAGAGGCGAGCCTTGGAAATGTGGGCCGATCATCTTGACCGATTGGCCAAGGCCGAACCGCCTCGAATCCTGAAGTTCACCCCCCGCGCATCATAGACATCAGGTCGCTTCTGAGTTCGCGGACGATAGCTTCCAGCGCGTCTATTCGGCTGTCATGCTTGGCGCTCCACGTCTCGTGCTCGTCAAGTCGCTCCTCATGAACATCAAGGATTTGCTGGACTTCGCTCTCTTGCTCTAACGATTTTTCCAGCCGCGCCACAATCTCCGCGTTCAACGATCTGCCGGCCTTCTGCGCCTCCGCTGCCAGCCGTTGGCGGACGGCCGGCGGCATCCTCAGCATAAATCTGTCGGCCGATTCTGTTGCCGTCTTAGCCATCGCGCGCGCCTCCGCTTGATCACACTGAAGTCACTTTGGCACAGTTTGACATCATGGTACAGCCTCCCTACATAGCGTCAATCTGCAACAATGTGACACAAGGAGTCTTGCGCCATGCGCGTCATTTCGATCAAGGAAACCTGTTCCCGTGTGAACCTCAGCCGCAGCCGGATCTGGCAGATGGCAAAGGACGGACGCTTCCCGGCGCCTCTCTGCCTTGGTGAGCGGAAGCGGGGATTTCTGGAGTCGGAGATCAACGACTGGATCTCTGCCAAGATGTCTCAGAGGGGGGTGCGCCAGTGAGCGCCTCTCTCCCCGTTGGCGGCTCCACGGGATTCAGCCACGAGCATTCGGAGAGCGTCACTGTCGCGGCCGAATGGCTCCGCTTGATCCCTTCCCTGGAGCGGCCGCGTCCGATCGTGCCGGCTCTCCGTGAGCTGTTCGGGTTGACTGCGCTGGAGGCAGTGCAGGCGATCCGCGAGGCGAATGCGGCATGAGCGCAATCAATCTCGTGATCGATGCTGATGACAGTATCGCGTGGATCAAGGAAACGGCTGATGGCTGCACTCATGACGCCGAAGCCATCCTTCGCTTGATCGCTGATATTGGCTACGAACTTACGAAGGTTCATGGACTTGCCGGATACGAAACGTGCAAGTTGCCTGATCGATACAAGCATCCGATTCAGCAGATCAATTATCTGTCCGAAAGGATTGCCAATCACTCGCAAACTATCGCGATTGATATAGCCAATGCGCCGCGTGCCACTATGGGAGAAAAGGCTTTCGCGCGCTATGCCAAGGCGGAGAAGGCGATCGCGGGAGCCGCGAATTGAGCGCTCTCGTCATCCCTCGCAGGGGGAAGGGACGGCCGTCTGCCAAGGCGGAGGCCGTCTATCAGGATCAGGTCCGGGAGTTCTGCGACACGATCCTCAAAATCAGGCCATCGCTGGATTTCGCCATCGGCAGCCGCGGCTGGTGCTACGTGCTGGAGGAGCACGGCCTCAACAAGGGAGATTTCAACGCGGCTCAGGCGATCATCAACGAGTGCCGCAAGGACGGAAACCTACCGCTGGACATCGCCGCAGACGACGACGCTCGCCGGTTTATCAATCTCGAATACGTTGATCGGCACTCCCCCGAGATCGAAATGGAATGCCTCATCGCCGGCATCGAGGAGGCTCACCTCAACTATCACCCGGTCTCGTTCTGGGATTTCCAGCACCACTTCGTTCAGATGATGGTGGAGAAGATCGACCTTCGGAGCCTGTTCGAACCGATCTGCGCTGAATATCACGTTCCGCTCGCCAATGCGCGCGGCTCGTCCGACATCAATTCCCGAGCCGAGATGATGCGGCGGTTTGCGGAGCACGAGGCGGACGGCAAGCAGTGCGTGTTGCTCTATGCCGGCGACTTCGATCCAGCGGGGATCCGCATCTCTGACTTCCTCCTCAAGAACATTGCGGATCTTTCGGCGGCGGTAGGCTGGACGCCGGACCGGTTGATCGTGGATCGGTTCGGCCTGAACTTCGATTTCATCGAGGCGCATAACCTCACGTGGATCGACAACCTCGAAACTGGCAGCGGCGGTCGTCTCGACGATCCCCGGCACCCCGATCATCGCAAGTCATATGTTCAGGACTACCTCGCCGAATACGGTGTCCGGAAGGTGGAGGCGAACGCTCTTGTCGTCCGGCCTGCGGCAGGCCGCCGTCTCTGCCGCGAGGCGATCAGCAAATATATCGACCATGGCCGGATTTCCGAGTTTCGCGACACGGAGAAAATGGGACAGCTCGAAGTCCAGAAGTCATTGGCGCGGATCATCGCCGCCAGTCGCAAGCGTCGGCGGCCAAAGAATACTCATCCAGACATGTTCGGGGGTACATTATGAGCGGCGCTACCGACGAGGACCGCATCTTTAGCGCGGCGCGGTGGCATGTCAGCGATCGCAAGGCGGTGAAGCATGCCGTCCCGGAGTTGCGCTCCCGCTTCAACATCACGACGAGGCAGGCGGTAGAGGCCATCCGCCATGCCAATGCGGCAGAACAGAGGGGGTGCTGATGAGCAAGACGTTTTCCCCCAAGCGCCATGTCGTCTTTTCCAATGGGGATGAGACGTATGAGCGGCACCACGAGCCGCGCCAGGACATCGTGCCGAACCTTCTCACCCATGGCCTGGTGATCCTGTCGGCGCGGCCGAAGGCGGGTAAATCCGAACTGGCGCACTCCCTCGCCGTGTCGATTGTCATCGGAGATCGTCCGCTTGGCGCCGGCACCGCAGGCGCTCCCGGCGATGTCCTGTACATCGACTATGAGAACGGCGACGAGGAAAACCAGAGGCGGCAGCGCACCATGTTTCCCGGGGGGAACAAGCCAAGTCTCGCGCGGCTCACCTACGCCTATCACGCGCCGCGATTCGATGAGGGATTGTTCGACGTTCTCGAGAACTGGCGGAAGGCGTCGCCGAATCCGCGGCTCGTGGTGATCGACGTGTACGGCAAGGCTAAGCCATCGCGGCACCGCGGCATGCTGGCACCCGATGACGACAACCGGACGCTGGAGCCGCTCCACACATGGTGCAACGAGCATCGGATTTGCATGATCCTTCTCTGTCACAATCGCCGCGGTCCCGAGGATCCGGATGACATCCTCGGATCGGTGATCGGCTCATCCGCAATGACGGGTACACCGGACATCTGCATGGTTTTGATCCGCCACCGCAGCACCGGGGAAACCACGCTGCACGCCACCGGCCGGAAGCTGGCAGGCGATCAGCATGTCGCTCTGAGCCGAGATAACGGCTGGTACACGATCCTTGGCGAAGCGAAGCAGGCGGCCGAGTCTGTCCAGCGTCGAGCGATCAAGGCCGTGCTCTCCGAACACGGAAAGCTTGCCGTCCGGGACATTGCGGACCTTACCGACATGAAGTCTCGGAACGTCTCCAAGATCCTGCATCACATGGTGAAGTCGGCGGAGGTTGTCCGGTTCGGCGAGGGACGCTTTACCAGTTACCAGTTGCCGGATGGTGTGGTGCAAAAACGTAAAAGCGGTAACGCAAAAAATGAAACGGCGGAAAACGCCAACGATATCAACGATTCTGTCGATGAGCCTATAGTTACCGCCATAGTTACCGATCAGGCTGATGAGCAGATCGTGGGTAACGATGACAAGGTTACCGTTACCGCAGATATCCAGCCGGTAACGGAACCGGTAACTATGAAAAACCCTGATATTGCAGATACTTATCCGTCCAGCGTTACCGCTTCAACGAAAATAACACACACAGATCTCTCTCTGAGATTCCTTCGGTGGCTGTCGAACCATGATGTACCTATCAGCCACACAAAGACATTGCACAATCTCCGAAATAATCTTGATGCCAGTCAGGTAAAGGAAGCCAAGGAAATTCTTATCCCGGCTGGAATGATGACTGAGAATGAAGACGGTTATCTGATCACCGAAGAGGGTAGGCTCAAGGTGAATCCGCAACAGTCTCTTTTCTGACGTTGGTGCTGGCCTACGCCGCCGCTCTCGCCTTCGGCGTATCACGAGCGGCGGCTTCGGCCTGTCGAGCGCAACCGGTGACGCCGCTCCTATCATCAGATAGATGAAAGACGATCCCGACTAGCCACTAAGGTTCCCGCTAGGCGGACGTGCCGCAGGCGCGTCCTGTCCGAAGGACTTGCCGAAGGCAATAGCCGTCAACGCCGCAAAGCCTTGTACGTCGGCAGTACAGAGCCTCCGCCTCTTGCCGAAATTACCGCATGTTCCTATATTGTTCTCATGCCATTGTGGCACGGGGAACTATGATGGCGACAGTCGGATCGATTCTAATCAGCCTAGGCGCAGATGCTAGCGGCTTCAACGGCGCACTGCTACAAACCGAAAACAAGCTCACCGCATTTACATCATTGGCCGAACGCCGAACGAACGTTTTTGCCAATGTTGCCAACCGAAATTTCAATACCGCTGGCCGATCTATTGAGCGCTTCTCCGGAATTGCAAAAGCCGCAATAGGTGGACTTCTCGCAGGCATCACGTCTGCCGGTGTTGTCGGCATTACCCGGCAGTTTCATGAAGTTGCTCGTGGAATTGCAACGATAGGTGACGAAGCGAAGCGCGCTGGACTGTCGAGCCGAGCATTTCAAGAACTCGGATATGTCGCGCAGCAGAATCGTATCAATGTCGACGCATTGATCGATGGAGTTAAAGAACTTCACATTTCAGTTGACGATTACGTTTTAAACGGCGGCGGACGAGCAAGCGAGAGCTTCAAGCGACTTGGATATGATGCTGATACACTCAAGCGCAAGATTCAGAATCCGAGTCAGCTTTTCAGTGAAATAATTGGAAAACTCGGCCAGTTGGATCGTGCTGCGAGAGTCAACATCAGTGAAAATATTTTCGGCGGTGAGGCCGGAGAGCGTTTCGTTCAACTAGTAGATCAAGGCGAGGCGAGCATCAAGCGCACGATCCGCGAAGCACATGCGCTCAATCTCGTGCTTGAAGATGATTTGATTGAATCCGCCGCGGAACTGGATCGGCGATTCAACGCAATATCGACGACGGTTTCAACGTCATTGAAGCGCGGAATCATCGAAGCGGCCGAAGCGCTTGGAATCTTCATTGATCGCTTTCAGGATTTCGAGAAGCGCGGCGAGAAGACGATCACGAGCGATCTTGCCGCGATCGGTGAGCAGCGTCTTGCAGTCGAGAATGAGTTGCTGCGGCTCCGTAACCTCCAGCGCGAGGGTGCGACATATGCCGACGATGGAGTCCTCGGGACGGGTATCGGCGCCAGTGTCATAGAGGCTCGCATCGCGGAACTGGAGCGCGAGAACGAAGCCTTGGCGGCGCAAGAGCGCATGATCATGGATGTGGTGAAGGCGCGCCAGGCAGAGGCGGAAGTCTCGCGGCCACGTGCTGAGTCGCAGGGCGGGCCGGCGCGGCATCAGGCCGGCCGCATCGATCTCCCGGACAGCGTCAGCGTAAAGCCAGAGCGCCGCGTGGATCCATATTTTGACGGTCCCGAAAAGGAGGCCACGACTGCGGTCAATGATCATGCCGCGGCGGTGCGCGAACTGATCGCCGAACTCGAATTTCAGGCGCTCGGCATGACGGAGAGGCAGCAGGAAATCGCCAACGCTCTCCGTAGGGCAGGGGCACACGCGACCGCTGCGCAGCGAGCCGAGATCAGCGCTCTCGTGGGATCGATTTACGACGGACGAGCTGCGGCCGATGCTCAACGTCAGGCCGTGGAGGATATGCGGACGCAGACGGAAGAAGCGCTCGGCAGCTTCTTTTCGGACTTCAAATCGGCGCTCACCGATGGCGATGACGTTGGCAAGGCGCTCGTGCGATCCATTCTCGGAGTCGCGAACAAGAGTCTTGATCGCTTCACCGATCAACTCGTCACGAGCCTCGCGAGGGCGCTCTTCCCGGATGCCACTCCTGTCGCTCCAGCCGCTAGCAATTTGCTGACGACGGCCACAACGGTCCCTGCGTCCGCTCCCGTCTCTGGCGGCGGCGGTGATGTCGCATCGCAAGCTTGGAGTTTCTTCAAGGCGAAGGGCCTGCAGGATCATCAGGTCGCCGGCATCATGGGTAACATCCGTGCGGAGAGCGGCTTCCGTCCGGATGCCATCGGCGACGGCGGATTGGCTCATGGCCTTTTCCAGCATCATCCCGGACGCGGTGGCAATGCGAGTCTCATCGCTTCCGGTGCTAAGGGGCAGTTGGAGCATGCGTGGCGTGAATTGATGGGGCCTGAGAACCGGGCTTATCAGGCGCTCGTGGCCAGCAAGGATGTCAGGGGAGCCACGGCCGCGTTCGCTGGATTCGAGCGGCCGAAGGGCTTCTCGTGGCAGAATCCGGAGGGCGCGCACAACTTCGCCGGCCGCCTGTCGGGCGCTGAATCGGCGCTGGCTCAGTTCGCTGGCAAGGCTGGTTCTGCCGCCAAGACGGTGGACAGCATGGCCACGGCCTCCGTTGGCGCAACCAAGGGCCTCGCCGGCCTCGCCAACATGTTCCCGCAGGCACCTGGTTCGCCTGCAGCGGGCGCTGGGGGGCTTGGTAGCCTCCTTGGCGGACTGTTCGGCGGCGGGGCTTCCTTGTCGCCATCCGCCTTCAACGTCGTTTCATCGGGCGCCATGACGGGCCTTTTCCACGGCGGTGGCATCGCTGGCTTTGCGAGCCGCTTCAAGAGGGTTGATCCTGCCGTGTTCGTGAATGCTCCTCGCTATCACGAGGGCACCCTTGGCGCTGGACTCGCACCCGATGAAGTCCCCGCCATCCTCCGCCGTGGCGAGCCTGTCTTCAAATCGCTGGAGCATGCCAAGCAGGTTGTCGGGAACGATAACGGCAGCGGTCCTGTCAATCTCATCGTGAACGTGCAGGGCGGATCTGGCGACGATCATATCCGCAAGTTGGCTCGTCAGGGCGCGCAGGAGTCGCTCATGGAATATCAGAAGGGCATGGTCCGCGGCGGATTTGGCGAGATGCAGCGCCGCTATACATCGCAGAAGGGATGATAACAGATGAACACTGACATCTTGAAAGGATCGAAAGCCATCGCTGAATGGCTTGGAATTAGCGAGCGCACGATTCGCTTCCAAGTCAGCAACGGCAGGCTTCCATATTTCAGAGTCGGACAGGCGATCTGCGCTCGCAAGTCGACGCTCAATGCATGGATCGCCGAACAAGAGCGACTCCACGTTCGGGGCCTTCGTTCCTGAATTTTGATTCAATCAACTTCACACGTTGTCAGCGGTTGTGCAAATAACGTCGTCGCTGCCAACGTTTCCGCGGTAAACTTGATCGGTAGAAGGGCTCGCGCGATATCTGCATCAACATTGTTGGTGTGGATATTACATAAGTGGGCTTTTTCGATTTATTCAGGCGCGAGCGGAAGGCAAGCTTCATCGTAAGCGATGATGCGCTGCCATTTTTTCTCCATGCGCCAACTGCGGCAGGCATCGCGGTCGCGGGCGAAAAAGCTCTCCAGTCACCCACGGCACTGGCGTGTTGCACCGTCATCTCCCAAGTCGCCGGCGGCCTCCCGCTAAAGGTCTTCAAGCGCACGGCAGACGGAAAAGAGCGCCACGACGCGCACGCGGCTGACAGCATCCTCTCCCGCCGCGCAAACGCCTGGACAGGCGCCGCCGAACTTCGCACCCGACTGGTGCTGGACGCTCTCCTATATGGCCGCGGAATTGGCCTGATCATCCGCACCGGCCGCACTGTCCGCGAGGTCCACCGGATCGATCCTCAGGCGGTCTCCGTGGACACCACGGGCAAATCTCCGATCTACACCATCACCGATTCCGAGGGCCGCCAGACTTCCCATCGCTACACGGACATCATCGACTTGCGCGCACCGGGCGGCACTGTCGATCGTCCGTTCTGCATCGTGCGCGAGGCGCGGGAGGTGATCACGCTCGATATCCAGATGACGAAATTCTTTGCGAAGCTCGTGTCGAAGGACGCCAAGCCGTCCGCTGTCGTGACGAGCGAAGGCGATCCGGTCGCGCCGGCCGCGTGGAAGGAGATGCGGGAATGGTTCCGCGAGCAGCTCACCAATCCCGAGGCGGACGGCACGCTGTTTGTGCCTGGTCAGTTCCGGTGGACGCCACAGTCAATGTCGTCGGTCGACATGGAGTGGACGAGCAACCACGGCGCAGTTCGTCAAGCCATCGCGAGGGCCTTCAATGTGCCTCAGACGGCAATCGGCATTCTCGACAAGGCCAGCTTTCGCAATACCGAGCACTTGTTCAGCCAATGGCTGGCAACCGGCCTTCGTGCATGGCTGGAACAAATAGAGAACGCCTTCTCCGTCTTGCTGGACGATGACACGCTCTTTCTGGAGACGGTGACTGACGACTTGCTCCGCGCCGACACCGCCGCTCGCTTCGCCGCCTACCGCCAAGCCTGCGGATCCGCGTGGCTAACAGTTAACGAAATCAGAGCTTTGGACAACCGTTCGAGCCTTGGTGAGATCGGCGACGAATTGGTTCGCCAGGCCGGTCAGACAGCGGCAGACGAGCCGCAAACCCCTCCCGACGACAATGATGACAAGGACGACAAGTAATGGACGAAAAACTCATTGAAGCGCTGAACTCGCTCGGCGACTCGTATCAGGCC
>JAESFK010000712.1_pt1 | contig 13787 bp, 15 predicted proteins | sample 9269391 | NCBI WGS metagenome assembly JAESFK01 (sample SAMN14506231, study PRJNA617097) | algae metagenome | isolation source: Drouetiella hepatica UHER 2000/2452 and co-occurring heterotrophs from... | place: Slovakia: Slovak Paradise National Park, Hrabusice, Kosice Region | collected 2000-01-01
CCAGCGCGAAGACGCGGCGGTTCGCCGTGCGCAGCCGCGAATCGACCTGAATGCCGTCGGCCCCGTACCGTATGCCGGCTTCGTCGAGGCCGAGGTCCCCAAGGGCGGGTGTCCGTCCGGCAGCCACCAGCAGATGGCTGGCCTCGATCTCCCTGCGCTCGCCGGCCCGCTGGAACGAGATCCTCACCCCGCCGTCCGGTTCGCGTGACACCGCTTCGATCGAAGCGCTCTCGTTTATCTCCACACCCTCCCGGACCAGCGCCTTGCGCGCAGCCAACGCCGCCTCGGGTTCGTCGCGCGGCATGATCGAGTGGCGTTCGAGCACGGTGACCGCCGCTCCCAGCCGTCGGAACGCCTGCGCCAGTTCGAGGCCGACCGCGCCGCCGCCGAGGATGGCGAGATGGCGTGGGCAGGTCTGGAGGTCGAACACAGTCTCGTTGGTGAGTGGTCCCGCCTCGGCGAGCCCGGGGATCGGCGGCATTGCAGGACGGGATCCCGTCGCGACGACGAAGCGACGGGCATGGACCGTCGTCGACCCCGCCTTGAGCGCGCGCGGCGAGATGAAGCGGGCGTGTTCCTGAATGACCGTCACGCCCAGGCCTTCGAACCGCTCGACGCTGTCGTGGGGCGCGATGCCGGTGATGACCGCGTGGACATGGCGATGGACGGCGCCGAAGTCCACCGCGGGTTCCGCAGCCGATACGCCGAAGGGGCCGCCTCCGCGCACGGCCTGAGCATGAGTGGCTGCTGCGATGAGCGCCTTCGACGGCACGCACCCCACGTTGAGGCACTCGCCGCCCATGCGTCCGCGCTCGACCAGCACCGTGCGGGCACCGAGGCGGGCCGCGCCGGCCGCCACGCTGAGACCCGCCGAGCCCGCGCCGACGACGCAGATGTCGGCCTCGATCGTCCGGCTCGTTTGAGATGTCATGTCAGGCGGTCGCGCATCTTTCCGGCGGCAGGGCACCGCATTACGCCATACATACGTCGACTGGTCCGCCCGGTTACAGGGATCACGGCGTTGTGAAGAGAAGGCGGCTTCGCCGCGCCGGTATAGGGCGGGCTCCGCAGCGGCAGCCGGCTACCTCTGGAGAACCATGTTCGATCGTCGGCTCATCTCGATGCAGAACCGCATGCTGGAGCCTCCGGCGCGGTGGCTTGCCAGGCGCAACGTCGGCGCGGACGGCATCACCGTCGCAGGGTTCGCTATCGGCCTCGCCGCCCTGCCGCTGCTGGCGTCATCGGCCTTCCTCGCCGCGCTCGGCGCGATCCTGCTCAACCGGCTCTGCGACGGGCTGGATGGCGCCGTGGCGCGTCTCCGGGGACCGACCGATCGCGGCGCCTTTCTCGACATCGCACTCGACTTCTTCTTCTACGCCTCGGTGCCGCTGGGCTTCGCACTTGCTGATCCCGTCACCAATGGTCTGCCGGCGGCCGTGCTCCTGCTGTCCTTCGTCGGGACGGGGTCGAGTTTCCTTGCCTTCGCGGCGATCAGCCACAAGCGGGGGCAGGCGATCGCTCCCTATCCGGGAAAAGGACTGCAGTTCGTCGGCGGGCTCACCGAAGGGGCCGAAACCATCGCGGCGTTCGCGGCCATGTGCCTCTTCCCGCTCTGGTTTCCGGTCATCGCCTACGGATTCGCGACGGCCTGCTTCGTGACTGCCGCGATGCGGTGGTGGTGGGGCTGGAAGCATTTCGGCGCGACGGGCTGACGCGTCACCTGCGGCGTTGGCGGAGCCACCGGATGAGAAGTGGCAGCGCCGCCACGGCGGCGAGCGCGAAGAAGGCGAACGTGATCTGCGGGGTCAGGAGGTCGGCCACGCTGGGCTCGCGGCCGGCCGCTCTGGCGGCGACCAGAACGCTGTCGACGCCTTCTCCGAGCCAGGCATAGGCGAAGACCCCTGGCAGGATGCCGAAGAAGGTGGCGAGCACGAAGCTGCGCAGCCGGATGTCGCAGAGTGCCGCGACGATGTTGACCAGGAAAAACGGGAAGACCGGCGCCAGCCGCAGGACGAGGAGATAGCCGAAGGCGTTGGTGCGGAAACCCTCCGCGACGCCGGCGGCGATGCCTCCGGCACGGCGGCGCAGGAAGTCGCCGAACGCGGAACGGGTCGCGAGGAAGAGGAGGGAGGCTCCGACCGTCGCCCCGACCGCGATGGCTGCCGCTCCCGCCTGCCATCCGAACAGGAAGCCGCCGATGACGGACACGACCGACTGGGCGGGAAAGGCGATCGCCGCCATCACGGTGTAGACCGCGAGATATATGGCGATCGAGCGGACGAAGTGCGCGTCGACATGGGCCTTCAGCGCATCGCGCCGTTCGCCGAGTTCCGAGAGCGTGATGTGGTCCTGCACGCCGAAGGCGTAGCCGAGCCCGAGCAGGAGGACGATCAGTGCCAGCGGCAGGTAGCGGCGCGCCGCGGACCAGCCGGTGCGTGCCGCTGGACCGCGGGTCGCGAGTCGTTCTTCTTCGGGCGCTGAGGGTTCGGTCATCTCGACATGTTTCATAGCGGAGGTTCTCATTCGCGCCTATGTGATTGCCTACGGAGCCGGCGCGGCGGATGTTTCGGGCGCACGGGGTCGTGATCGAACCGGAGCGAGGGATCGGCGCGGAAATGGGTTGGCCGGAATCGGAAGCGGCAGTCAGGCTCGGCGCGTTCCTGTGCGTGTTCGCGCTGCTGGCCGCTTTCGAGCTGTGGTCGCCGCGGCTCGGGCGGCCGGAACTGGCCGGCGCCATCAAGTCGCGACGCTGGCTGACCAATCTGTCGCTGGTCGTGTTGTCCTCCGTGATGATGCGCCTGCTGCTCCCGGGTGCGGCCGTCGGGGCCGCGCTGCTGGCAGAGGGGCGGGGCTGGGGGCTGTTCAATGTCCTGGCGGTGCCCCCCGTGGCGGCCGGGATCCTCAGCTTCGTCGCGCTGGATTTCGCCATCTGGCTGGAGCACGTCGCCAGCCACAAGATCCCGCTGCTGTGGCGCATCCACCGCGTCCATCATGCCGACACGGGATTCGACCTGACCACGGGGCTGCGCTTTCATCCGCTGGAGATCATCGTCTCCATGATCTGGAAGATCGCCGTCGTCACCGCGCTCGGCGCGCCGGCCATCGCCGTGGTGGTCTTCGAGATCGTGCTGAACGCAACTTCGATGTTCAACCACTCCAACCTCGGGATCCCCCGGCCGGCCGACCGGTGGCTGCGGCTGTTCGTCGTGACGCCCGACATGCATCGGGTTCACCACTCGACCTTCCGCGACGAGACCGATTCGAACTACGGCTTCAACCTGCCGGTGTGGGACCGGCTTTTCCGGACCTACCGCCCGCAGCCGCGAGCCGGCCATGAGGCCATGGCCATCGGGCTCGAGGAGTGGCGGGACGCGCGCCCTCGTCGGCTCGGCTGGTCGCTGCTGCTTCCCTTCGCCGCTTCACCGCGTGACCCGAAGGACCGTCCGCGTTGAAAGCCCCGGCAGGAGGCGGAGCATGGCTGCGCGGCTGACCGCGACGCAGCCTTCCGTCGGCGTGAAGCCCGGACGGGCGAGGTGGAAGAAGATGGCGCTGCCGCGCCCGCGCCGACGCGGGCGGATGTTCCAGTCCAGGACGATGCAGACGTCGTAGAGCCGATCCTGGCGGCGCATGGTCTCGTGGCTGGCGGCGTAGGGGATGCGGACCGGGCGGTTGTAGTTGCGGTCTTCCGGCACTTCGCACCAGCCGAGATCGTCGCGAATCACCGCCATCGGCAGCCGCGTCGAGCGACGCGCGACGTGGTCTGCGCGAAAATAGCCGGCAAGGAGCCGCATGACGCCGAGCGGGGTCGCGCCGTCGCCTTCCCGCTTGTTCGCCGAAATGCCGCCGCGGCCCAGTGCGCAGGGGAAAACGGCGCCTGCGACCTGCAACAGCCCCTGATTCGGGGCGCCGGGGCGTGATTTCACGACGATTTGCCGGATTCGCCCCTTGTCTGGCGGCCGCTTGCCCTCACATTGCTTCCTGTATGATCGCATTCGCACGCACTTCCGCGTTACCGGTCTGTTTCGATGGCGATGTTCAGAATATGCGTGCGGCAGTCCACAGAAAAAGACCGGAGGAACGGATAGCCAGATGACCCTTCGTACCATCCTGATCGTAGACGACGACGACGACCTGCGCGGCACACTGGTCGAGCAGCTGGCGCTCCATGAGGAGTTCGAGGTGCTTCAGGCGGAAACCGCCGCGAAGGGTGTTGCGGCGGCGCGCAACGGGGTCCTCGATCTGCTGATCATGGACGTGGGCCTGCCCGACATGGATGGGCGGGAGGCAGTGAAGATCCTTCGCAAGGGCGGCTACAAGGCCCCCATCATCATGCTGACCGGCCACGACACCGATTCCGACACGATCCTCGGCCTCGAGGCCGGAGCGAACGACTACGTCACCAAGCCGTTCCGCTTCGCCGTCCTGCTGGCGCGCATCCGCGCGCAGTTGCGGCAGCACGAGCAGAGCGAAGACGCGACCTTCACCGTGGGGCCCTACACGTTCAAGCCGAGCCAGAAGCTGCTGGTCGACCAGAAGGGCGGCAAGGTCAGGCTCACCGAGAAGGAAGCGTCCATCATCAAGTACCTCTATCGCGCGGGCGAGAAGGTGGTGACCCGCGACGTGCTGCTGGAGGAAGTGTGGGGCTACAATTCGGGTGTCACGACCCACACGCTGGAGACGCATGTCTACCGGCTGCGCCAGAAGATCGAGCGCGATCCTTCCAACGCTGAAATTCTTGTGACAGAAAGCGGCGGATACAAGCTGGTTCCCTGACCGGCGGACCATCCGGACCGGTCAAGCTTCGTCTTGGCGGCGAGGGGCGCCGCGCGGGCAGCCAGCCGGAGGGGACGCGGCTGGTATGGCGCTGGATGACGATATCCGCATCCTTGCCGGCGTGAGGCTGTTCGAGGGCTTCACGGCCGAGCAATTGCGGCTGCTCGCCTTCGGCGCGGAGCGGCTGGCGCTTCCGGCGGGCCGCAGGCTGTTCCGCCAGGACGACGTCGCGGACTGCGCCTACGTGGTTACAGAGGGGAAGATCGGTCTCTTTTACGAGGATGGTCCGCACCGGATCGAGGTGGCATCGGTGGGACCGGGAACGCTGGTTGGCGAACTCGCGCTGATCGCCGACACGCGGCGGCTCACCGGTGGCGAAGCCAGCGACGATTCGGAGCTGCTGAGGATAGACCGCAGGGTCTTCCGGCGCATTCTGGAGGAGTATCCCGACTCGGCGCTGGCGTTGCACCGCAGGATAAGCGCCGACTTTCAGCAGCTGGTAAGCCGACTCGAGGCGGCAGCCGGGCGCCTCGAGCATTGAAGACGGCGAGTTTCTGCGCCTACTTCGTCGCGGACGAAAGTTCGATCTCGGCGATCCCGAGCGCGACGTTGAGGCCGGTCTGGCCCTGAACGCTGATCGGCTGCAGGACGAAGTCGCGGGTCGACCTCTTCACCAGGACGTTGGTTCCGACGCCCAGCAAAGCGGTGACCTCCGCACCGACCCCGCCGTAGCCGCCGGCGAGCGCTCCGTCGGCATAGCTGTCGACGCTCGCGGCCAGCACGTTCCATTGCAGGAGGCCGTTGCTGGTGAAGCCGAGGTCGACGCCGAACCTGCTGATCGCGCCGGAATAGGATTCGCGCGGCGCGCCGCTGGACGGCGTGAACGAACAGTCCAGCGTCTTGGTGGAACCGAAGACGAAGCCGTGGCCATTCGCGACCTGGCAGAGCAGCACGCCCACCTTGGCGTTTCCGAAGGCGTGGGCCGGCGCAGCAGCGACAAGCGCTGCGGCGGCAGCGGCTGCGAACAAGGCGGCTCTCATGGTATTCTCCTCAACTCTACGCAGGAATCCGATAACCGGCTGCGAACCGCAAGGTTCCTGCCGGTCAGGGACGGTCCGGATACCGCTACAGGCTGAGGGCGGATTTGTGGCGTGGGTCAGCCGGCCCGCACGCGCGCCAGGCCGGCGCGGGCGGGTTCGTAGTTGGGGTCGAGCCGCACGGCCTCGGCGTAGGACTTCGCCGCCTTGGCGCGCTCGCCGCGGCGTTCGTAGATGAGCGCCTGGTTCGCCCAGCTTTCGGCGATGCTGCCGTCCAGCTTCAGCGAGGTGTTGAAGTCGGCAAACGCATTGTCGTCGTCGCCGGTGGCGGCATAGGACAGGCCGCGCCCGTTGTAGGGCTCCGCTGAATCCGGCGCCAGCGATATGGCGGTCGAGAAGTCCTCGATGGCGAAGGCATGCTGGCCCTGGCTCTGATAGATCAGCCCGCGATTATGGTAGGCGCGCGGGTCTGTGGTGTCGAGCTGGATGGCCTTCTGGAAATCGTTGAAGGCTTCCTGGTTGCGGCCTGCCCTGCGGTACAGGTTGCCCCGGCCGATATAGGCGGCGTCGTAAGTGGCGTTGATCTGGATCGCCCTGTTGTAGTCGTTCAGGGCCGCGGCCTGGTCGCCGAGGAAGCGGTGAATGAGGGCCCGGTTCGAATAGGCCTGGTAGAAGTCCGGCTTGAGCTGGATCGCGCGATCGAAGTCGCGCAACGCTTCCCGGTAGCGTCCGCCGCGTCCATAGGCGGAGCCGCGCACGTTGTAGGCCTCGGGATCGTTCGGATTGCGGTCGATGACAGCGGTGAGCGACGAGATGTTCTCGCTCGATCCTTGGGCCGCGTCGATTTCGGCGAGTTCGCCCGTCGGCATCGACTGGCAGCCGGCGAGCGCGACCGCGGAGATCACCGCGAAGGCAAGAAGAAAGCGAGACGCCGAACGGCGCTCAGCAGGTCTGTCCATTGCAGCGCATCTCCGTCGTGCCGGATCGGTCCTCGTACGATCCGCCGCGGCCTCTCCATGACGCAAGGGTGGCGGCGACGTTCCGTCGCCCCACCCGCGCTAGTCTCGGAAATCGTCGAAAAGGTGGCGAATCAGGGGGGCGGACGCGCAGCGCCAGCGCCAGCCGCCGGAACCGGGCGCGGCGTCGACGGCAGCAGACCTTCGCGCTGCGCACGCTTGCGGGCCAGCTTGCGGGCGCGCCGGACGGCCTCGGCCTTCTCGCGCGCGCGCTTCTCGGAGGGCTTCTCGTAGTGGCCGCGCATCTTCATCTCGCGGAAGATGCCCTCGCGCTGCATTTTCTTCTTGAGCGCACGAAGCGCCTGGTCGACGTTGTTGTCGCGGACGAGTACCTGCACGGGCGTTCCTGTTTCCTTCGAACCGGGATGAAAAAGGCCGCGGCCAGCGCTCGGAGATGCAATAGCCACTTGCCTCCGCGGCGGTCGCCACCGCGAATTGACGAGGCAGCTAGCAGAAACCCTCGTGGTTGTCCACAGCGGCGACGCAAACCTTGTCCGCTTTCGGGCCTTCGCGGGCTTCAGGATGACGGCGGCCCGGCCGCTCGGATGGCGCACCGTCACCCGCCGTCGCAAACCGCCACGTGCCGTCGCAATCAGCGCAAGGGTGGAGCGGCGTTTTCGCTAGTGCTACATAGCGCAGGCCGGCACCAGAAGCCGGCGGCAGATTGGGCAATCGATGCGTCGCTATTCCGTTTTCGCCATCGCACGCGAAGCCATGCGCGGCCACAAGGGGTGGCCGGAGCAGTGGGGCTCGCCCGAGCCGAAGAGCGAGTACGACGTGATCATCGTCGGCGCCGGCGGGCACGGGCTGGCGACGGCCTACTACCTCGCCAGGGAGCACGGCATCACCAATGTCGCCGTGCTGGAGAAGGGCTGGCTTGGCGGCGGCAACACCGGGCGCAACACCACCATCATCCGCTCCAACTACCTCTACGACGAGAGCGCCGGCATCTACGAGCATGCCGTCAAGCTCTGGGAGGGGCTCAGCCAGGAGCTCAACTACAACGTCATGTACTCGCCGCGCGGCGTCATGATGCTGGCCCACAACGTCCACGACGTGCAGGTGTTCAAGCGCCACATCCACGCCAACCGGCTGAACGGCATCGACAATGAGTGGCTGACGCCGGAGCAGGCGAAGGACTTCTGCCCGCCGCTCAACATCTCGCAGTCCGCCCGCTATCCCGTGATGGGCGCCGCCCTCCAGCGGCGCGGCGGCACGGCGCGGCACGACGCGGTCGCCTGGGGCTATGCGCGCGGCGCTTCCGACCGGGGCGTGCACATCATCCAGAACTGCGAGGTCACCGCCATCCGACGCGGCACCGACGGCCGCGTGACCGGGGTCGAGACCTCGAAGGGTTTCATCGGCGCCCGGAAGATCGGCGTCGTGGCCGCCGGGCACACCTCCGTGCTGATGGACATGGCCGGCGTGAGGATGCCTTTGGAAAGCTATCCGCTGCAGGCACTCGTGTCGGAGCCGGTAAAGCCGGTGTTCCCCTGCGTGGTCATGTCCAACACGGTGCACGCCTACATCTCGCAGTCGGACAAGGGCGAGCTGGTGATCGGCGCCGGCACAGATCAGTACACGTCCTATTCGCAGACCGGCGGGCTGCACATCCTCAACCACACGCTCGACGCCATCTGCGAGATGTTCCCGATCTTCTCGCGCATGAAGATGCTGCGCTCGTGGGGCGGCATCGTCGACGTGACGCCCGACCGCTCGCCGATCCTCGCCAAGACACCTGTGCCGGGGCTCTACGTCAATTGCGGCTGGGGCACGGGCGGCTTCAAGGCGACACCGGGCTCCGGCAACGTCTTCGCCCACACGATCGCGCGCGACGAGCCGCACCGCATCAACGCCCCCTTCACGCTGGAGCGTTTTCGGACCGGGCGGCTGATCGACGAGGCTGCCGCCGCGGCGGTGGCGCATTGACCATGCTCGCGGGCCTGTCCCTCGCCGCGGCGCTTCCGCTCCTGCCCGTCGGGGAGGGTGATGCGGGAGCCATGCGCGCATATAGCTTCCCCGAAATCGTGATCCGCAAGGGCGAGACCGGTCACGAGTGGCCGTTCTCGATCGACGAGGGCGAACTGACCTGCCTCGCGTATCAGGGACAACGTTACGTGTTCTTCGCGGAAATCCTCACCGATGACGAGATGGGCACGTTCGGCGCCATGACGCTACCGCGCTCGGTGGTGGTCAGCACCAATCCGGTCGCGCTTTTCGCCAGCTTCGAGGACCGCGCCCTCTACGCGCCGTGGGATTCGCTCGAGACGCTGGTCACGCGGCTCGCGCCCTACGAGCTCATGGGCCGGGCGCTCTGCGACGACACCGACGACGACCTGTAGGGACGAAGAATGCTTCTCATCCGCTGCCCCTATTGCGAGGAAGAGCGCCCGGAACTGGAGTTCCGTCACGCCGGCGAGGCGCACGTCGCGCGCTCGCCCGATCTCGCGTCGATTTCGGACGAGGAGTTCGAAAAGTTCTTCTTCATCCGCTCGAACCCGAAGGGCATCGTCTTCGAGCGCTGGCGGCACGTGCATGGCTGCGCGCGCTTCTTCAACGCGGTGCGCAACACGGTGACCGACAAGTTCTACCTGACCTACAAGGCCGGCGAGCCCAAGCCGGAGATCGATTTCGGCACGGTGGAAACCGGGCCGGCGGCGTGGGCCAACCGGGAGCCGGCGGAATTGAATGTGGCGGGCGAGGACGAGAAATGAGCGTGAGCGCCCTACGTTGCCCCCCTCTGTCCTGCCGGACATCTCCCCCACAAGGGGGGAGATCAGCAGCTTCGGCGTTGCCGCCTGTTGCCCAACGTGGACGACTGGCGAAGCCAAAGCGGCCGCCCGATCTCCCCCCTCGTGGGGGAGATGTCCGGCAGGACAGAGGGGGGCAACCTAGGGCGATTCGCCTGGTAGGCGTGGAGTTCCGCGCATGACCCAGCCCTTCCGCATCCCCGGCAAAGGCCGGCTCACACCCGCCCGAACCGCACGCTTCACCTTCGACGGCAAACACTATTCGGGCCTCGCCGGCGACACGCTGGCCTCGGCGCTGCTCGCCAATGGGGTTCATCTCGTCGGCCGCTCGTTCAAGTACCACCGCCCGCGCGGCATTCTTTCCGCCGGCGCGGAGGAGCCGAACGCACTGGTGACCGTCGCACGGGATGGGGCGCGGAAAACGCCGAACGTGCGCGCGACGGTGCAGGACCTCTATGACGGCCTGTCGGCGGAGTCGCAGAACCGCTGGCCGTCGCTTGCCTTCGACGTCGGCGCGGTGAACAACCTCGCCTCGCCGATGTTCTCCGCCGGCTTCTACTACAAGACCTTCATGTGGCCGCGCGCCGCCTGGGCAAAGCTCTACGAGCCGAAGATCCGCGAGGCGGCCGGTCTCGGCGTCGCGCCGGACCAGCCGGACCCGGACCACTACGGGTCGCGCTTCGCCCATTGCGAGGTGCTGGTGGTCGGCGGCGGCGCGGCCGGCCTCGCGGCAGCGCTCGCTGCGGCGACAAGCGGGCTGCGCGTGATCCTCTGCGACGAGCAGGCCGAGTTCGGCGGCGCGCTGCGCTACGAGACCGGCGCGAAGATCGACGGCCAGTCAGGCTGGGACTGGGCGCAGGCCACGGCCGCAAGGCTCGCGGCGATGGAGAACGTCCGGCTGCTGCCGCGCACGACCTCATTCGGCTACTACGCCCAGAACTTCGTCGGCCTCGTCGAGCGCGTCACCGAGCACCTCGCGCGCCCGGACAAGGGGCTGCCACGCGAACGGCTGTGGCAGATCCGGGCGAAGCGGGTGGTGCTGGCCACCGGCGCCATCGAGCGGCACATGGTGTTCGCCGACAACGACCGGCCCGGCATCATGCTGGCCTCGGCGGCGCGCAGTTTCCTCAACCATCAGGGCGTGGCGGTGGGCCGAAACGTCGGCGTCTACACCGCCAGCGATCCCGCCTATTTCGCCGCCATCGACCTGAAGAAGGCCGGCGTCAACGTCGCGGCCATCGTCGACCTGCGGGACAGTCCGTCGGGTGCGGCCGTGGACGAAGCGAGGGCCCTGGGCATTGAGGTCAATGCCGGCCGCGCCGTGACGAAAGTCGGCGGGAAGCTGCGCGTCTCGTCCATGACCATCGAGCCGAAGACCGGCGGCTCGCCGCGCACGATCCCCATCGATGCGCTGCTGACCTCGTCCGGCTGGACACCCTCGGTGCACCTGTTCTCGCAGTCGCGCGGCAAGGTGGCGTTCGATGAAGGCTCGCAGCGCTTCCTGCCGGGTGCTTATGCCCAGGATTGCGTCTCGGTGGGCGCCTGCAACGGCACGGACGACCTTGCCGCCGCGATGGACGAGGCGTTTGCCGCCGGCGAAGCTGCGGCGAAAGGTGCTGTCGAAGGTGCTGCAAGTGCCGCGAGGGGCGGTGCCAAGGCACCCCCACCCCCTACCCCTCCCCACAAGGGGGAGGGGGGTGTCGACGCCTCAGAATCCCCCTCCCCCTTGTGGGGAGGGGCGAGGGGTGGGGGTCGCGACGCCAAACGCCCCACCATCGACTCCTCCGAATCCTGGACCGGCGGCATGCTGGGCAGCGGCCCGGGTGCCGGCGCGGGGACGACGGTCAAGGCCTTCGTCGACTTCCAGAACGACGTGACGGCGAAGGACATCCGCCAGGCGGTGCAGGAAGGCATGCGCTCGATCGAGCACGTCAAGCGCTTCACCACCAACGGCATGGCGACCGACCAGGGCAAGACCTCCAACATGCACGGTCTCGCCATCGCGGCGGAAACGCTCGGCAAGCCGATCCCCGAGGTCGGGCTCACCACCTTCCGCGCGCCCTACACACCGGTGACCTTCGGCGCCATCGTCGGTCATGCCAGCGGGCCGCTGTTCGATCCGACGCGGCGCACGCCGATCCATGCCTGGGCGGAGCGTCAGGGCGCGGCGTTCGAGGATGTCGGCCAATGGAAGCGCGCCTGGTATTTTCCACGCGCCGGCGAAGACATGCACGCGGCGGTGAACCGCGAATGCGTGACCGTGCGCAAGGCCGCCGGCCTGTTCGATGCCTCGACGCTCGGCAAGATCGAGGTGGTCGGCCCCGACGCGGCCAGGTTCATGGAACTGCTCTACACCAACCCGTGGGAGAAGCTCGATCCCGGCCGTTGCCGCTACGGCATCATGCTGCGCGAGGACGGATTCATCTACGACGACGGCGTCGTCGGGCGCCTTGCGCCGGACCGCTTCCACGTCACCACCACCACGGGCGGCGCGGCGCGGGTGATGAACATGATGGAGGACTACCTCCAGACCGAGTTCCCGCATCTGAAGGTCTGGCTCACCTCGATATCCGAACAGTGGGCCGTCATCGCCGTCCAGGGACCGATGAGCCGGGAGATCATCGAGCCGCTGGTGGAAGGCATCGACCTGTCGGACGCGGCCTTCCCGCACATGTCGGTGCGCGAGGGAAAGATCTGCGGCGTGCCGACGCGGCTGTTCCGCATGTCGTTCACCGGCGATCGCGGCTTCGAGGTCAACGTGCCGGCCGACTATGGCGAGGCGGTCTGGGAAGCGCTGTGGGCCGAGGGCGAGAGGCACGGCGCCTGCGCCTACGGCACCGAGGCCATGCACGTGCTGCGCGCCGAGAAGGGCTACATCATCGTCGGACAGGACACGGACGGCACGGTGACGCCGGCCGATGCCGGGGTCGACTGGGCGATCGGCAAGAAGAAGACCGACTTCGTCGGCATCCGCGGCCTGAAGCGGCCGGACCTCGTCGCGCCGGGCCGCAAGCAGCTCGTCGGGCTGAAGACCAAGGATCCGAAGGTCGTGCTGGAGGAGGGTGCGCAGATCGTCGCCAACCCGAAGCAGAAGATCCCGATGACGATGATTGGCCACGTCACCTCCAGCTACTGGTCGGAGAACTGCGGCCGCTCGATCGCCATGGCGCTGGTTGCCGGCGGGCGCGAGAAGATGGGACAGACGCTCTACGTGCCGATGCCGGACCGGACCATCGAGGTCGAGGTCATCGGCACGGTCTTCTACGATCCCAAGGGGGAACGGCTCAATGGCTAGGTCCGGGACCGACATGCGGAGGCCGGCACTGGCCGGACATGAGGCGATGGGCGCGGGCGTACGGCTGTCCGTGCTGCCGCCGGCCGAGCGCATATCGTTGCGCGCGCCGCCGGAATCCCTTCCGGCGCTCTCCTCGGCGCTCGGACTGGACCTGCCGGTGAAGCCGAAAACCTCTTCGGGACGCGCGGGGAAGACCGCGCTCTGGCTCGGTCCGGACGAATGGCTGGTGATCGACCAAACCGGCGATCCGCTCGCCGACTGTGCGGGAGTCACGGCCCTGCATTCCGCCGTGGGTGTCTCCCAGCGCAACGTCGCGATCTCGGTCTCGGGCGCGGGTGCGGAGGCGACACTTGGCGCCGGCTGTCCGCAGGACCTGTCGCCCGCGGCGTTTCCGGTCGGCGCCTGCTCGCGCACCATCCTCGGCAAGGTGGAGATCGTGCTGCTCAGGACTGGCGAAGATGCCTTCCGCGTCGAGTGCTGGCGGTCCTTCTCCGACTATGTCTGGACGTTTCTCATCGAAGCCGCGGCCGACGCCTCCGCATGAGGGGTTGATCGCAGGCGGGCGGCGCACCATCCTCTGGCGATGGCAGGAGTCGCATCATGACCACATCGAAGCACGATCCCAAGCCGCAGCCGACCCCGCACCCCGCCGACGAGGCGGCAAAGGCGGAGCAGGCCGAACGGGAGCTCCTGGACGAGGAGCTCGACGAAGGTCTCGAGGATTCCTTCCCCGCCAGCGATCCGGTTTCGGTCGTCTCTACCGCCATTCCTGGCGCCCCGCCGAAGCGGAAGCCCTGACCCACCGCCGTTTCGGGGCCTTGCCCGTGCCGGGAGCCTTGATCGCGAATGTGATTCGGGGATTGGTGCGCGAAAGAAGCAGGCCGGCTCGACTCCCCCCGGGGGGAGCCTGTTGCTT
>JAESFK010000713.1_pt1 | contig 13784 bp, 16 predicted proteins | sample 9269391 | NCBI WGS metagenome assembly JAESFK01 (sample SAMN14506231, study PRJNA617097) | algae metagenome | isolation source: Drouetiella hepatica UHER 2000/2452 and co-occurring heterotrophs from... | place: Slovakia: Slovak Paradise National Park, Hrabusice, Kosice Region | collected 2000-01-01
CCCGAGGGCACGCGCCTCGCGACGCGTGGTCTCGCCCCCGACGCCGAGGTCGAGATCGGCTCGGTGTCCAAGGGACTCACCGGCCTCCTCTTCCTCGACGCGTGCGAGCGAGGTGAGGTGCACCCGGCGACACCCCTCGGGTCGCTGCTCCCGCTCGCCGACTCGGCGGCGTCCGCCGTGACCCTCGGCGACCTCGCCACCCACCGCTCCGGGCTGCCCCGGTTGGCGGCCACCGGCGGGATGCTGCGCGCCACGTGGGACCTGTGGCGGCACGGCACGAACCCGTACGGGGAGAGCCTCGAGGAGCTGCTGGCCGCCGCCCGGGACACCCCGGTGGGTCGGCGCCGGGCGCAGTACAGCAACCTCGGCTTCATGCTTCTCGGGCACGCGCTCGCCGCGGCCGCCGGCACGACGTACGCGGGGCTCGTGCGCGACCGCCTCACCGCCCCGCTCGGGATGCGGGCCACCTCGGTGCCGGCGACCCCGGGCGAGCTCGGTCCGGCCGCTGTCCTCGGGCGGTCGGCTCGCGGCATCCCCGCCGAGCCGTGGACCGGCGAAGGGCTCGGGCCCGCCGGCGGCGTGCGCTCGACCGCGGGTGACCTCGGCCGTCTGCTCCGTGCACTGCTCGACGGGACGGCTCCCGGCGTCCGGGCCCTCGACCCGGTGCAGCCGTTCTCCGGCGGCCTGCGGATCGGTGCGGCCTGGCTGACGCTCGAGCGCCGCGGCGCCGAGCTGACGTGGCACAACGGAGGGACCGGGGGCTTCCGCAGCGTCGTCGCGCTCGACCGGTCGGCCGGGACCGCCGTGGCCCTCGTCAGTGCGACCGCCCGGTCGGTCGACCGGGCGGGCTTCGGCGTCCTGGAACGGCTCTCGTCCGCTGCACCGTCGCCCGACGGGCTCGCGTAGCCTCGGGCCATGGCGCGACGCGAGGAGACCGAGGCCGAGCGCCTCCGCCGGATCGCCTTCCTCAACAGCCGCCTGCCGAAGAAGCGCAACATCGCCCAGGGGTTGTTGCGCAACCCGGCCGGCGAGGTGCTGCTGTGCGAGCTGTCGTACAAGCCCGAGTGGGACCTGCCCGGCGGCGTCGTCGACCCCGGTGAGCCGCCGGCCCGCACGGTCGTCCGCGAGGTCGACGAGGAGCTCGGGCTCGACGTCACCGCCGGTGGGCTCGTCGCCGTCAACTGGCTGCCGCCGTGGCGCGGCTGGGACGACGCGCACCTCTTCCTCTTCGACCTCGGTGTCTTCGAGGGCGAACTCGACCCGGCCCGCTTCCTGCGCCGCGAGATCGCCGGCGCGCACTGGGTCGACCCGCTGGCCGTCGGCGAGCACGTCGCGCCGTACACCGCCCGGATGCTCGAGTCGGTCGCCGCATGGACCCCGGGGGAGACCCTCTACCTCGAGGACGGCTCGCTGCCCGAGGGCGCCGCGTGAAGGACGAGAACCGCCTCGCCCTCGTGCTCCTCGGTGCGCTGGTCCTCGTGAGCGTCGGCATCCTCGGCTACATCGTCGTCTCCGCCCTCTCCGGCTGAGCGTCCCGCGGCGATTTCGGCCCGCCGGGGCCGGTGCGGCACGATGGGTGGTCGCGCCTGCCCGTCCGGCCGGCGCCTGCACAACCCAGGAGAGGACGCGCCGTGGCGCTCACCATCGGAATCGTCGGCCTGCCGAACGTCGGCAAGTCGACGATGTTCAACGCCCTGACGAAGAACAACGTCCTGGCGGCGAACTACCCGTTCGCGACGATCGACCCGAACGTCGGCGTCGTCCCGCTGCCGGACGACCGGCTGGCCCGCCTCGCCGAGATCTTCGGGAGCGAGAAGATCCTCCCCGCCACCGTCTCCTTCGTCGACATCGCCGGCATCGTGCGCGGCGCGTCCGAGGGGGAGGGCCTGGGCAACAAGTTCCTCGCCAACATCCGTGAGGCCGACGCGATCTGCCAGGTCGTGCGGGCCTTCGAGGACGGTGACGTCGTCCACGTCGACGGCACCGTCTCGCCCGAGTCGGACATGGAGACCATCCACACCGAGCTCGTCCTCGCCGACCTCCAGACCCTCGAGAAGGCCGTCGCACGCCTCGAGAAGGAGTCGCGGATCAAGAAGGAGTCCAAGCCGCTCCTCGACAACGCGCTGGCCGCCCAGAAGGTCCTCGAGGAGGGGAAGACGCTGTACGCGCACGGCGAGGCCGCGGGCGTCGACCTCGGGATGGCCGCCGGCCTCGGGCTGCTGACCACCAAGCCCTTCATCTACGTCTTCAACCTCGACGAGGACCAGCTCGCCGACGCCGACCTCCACGCCCGCCTCGCTGCTCTCGTGGCCCCGGCGGATGCGGTCTTCCTCAACGCCAAGCTTGAGATGGACCTCATGGAGATGTCCGAGGAGGACGCCCTCGAGATGCTCCAGTCCTTCGGCGCCGAGGAGTCCGGGCTCGACCAGCTGGCCCGGGTCGGCTTCCACACCCTCGGCCTCCAGACCTACCTGACAGCCGGGCCCAAGGAGTCGCGGGCCTGGACGATCCGCCAGGGGTGGACCGCCCCGCAGGCGGCCGGTGTCATCCACACCGACTTCCAGCGCGGCTTCATCAAGGCCGAGATCGTCTCGTTCGTCGACCTCGACGAGCTCGGCTCGATGGCCGCCGCCAAGGCGGCCGGCAAGGCGCGCATGGAGGGCAAGGACTACGTCATGCAGGACGGCGACGTCGTGGAGTTCCGCTTCAATGTCTAGGGTCGACGGGAACCGCAAGTAGGCGTTGGGGATCGTTGGTCCTTGGAGTCGAGCTGGTCCGCAGACAGTCCGCACGCCTCGTCGACACGCCCGCACTCTGGCCGAGCATTGCTCGCTCCACTCGGTGGCACGCTGGTGTTGTGGCACTTCCGGAGACTGACCTGCGCCGCATCCGGCTCTGGGCACAAGAGCGCGTGCCGGAGCACCTGTGGGACGAGCTGAAGGTCGAGGCCGACGTCTCCGACCGACACGTCGACATCGTCGAAGTGCGGCCACCGTGGGACGGCGTCGGGGAGCACACCCGGTTCCCGATCGCGCGGCTGCGCTACACGAAGTCCACCGGCCGATGGGCGATCTACTGGCGCGACCGCAACCTGAAGTTCCACGAGTACAAGGACAAGCACCCAACCAAGAACGTCCAGGCGCTCCTCGACCACATCGAGGCGAGCGGCGACCCCATCTTCTGGGGGTAGTGAGCCCGAGCCCAGAGCGTGTCTCCGTTGACTCAGTGGCTTCGCCTCCGGCTCCGGGAGCCGGTCGAAACAGGTGATGGCGACATGGTTGAGGCGACCTGACCACTGGGCTTCGTCCCGCGTGGACGAGACCAGTGGGCACGGCCGGCTGCGCGGTGACTGGTCGCCTGACCAAATCACCACGTGAAGCGTTTCTCATTATTGACGCCAGCCAAAAAATGACTAGAATGAGAAACATGCCAGCTCCTAGTCCGTACACGAGCCTCGAGCAGCAGGCGGACCTCGAACGTCTGGGCGCCCGGCTGCGCGCACGCCGGAAGGCCCTCGGTGTCACGGTGGTTGCCTGCGCCGAAGCTGCTGGCGTCTCGCGTGTCACCGTGCACCGGATCGAGGCAGGCAACCCCTCGGTCACGATCGGCGCCTACGTCAACGTTGCCGCCGCACTCGGACTTCACGTCGTCGTCCCCGTCCTCGACGCTCCCGCAGCAGAACCGGCAACGATCACGGTCGGCGACTACCCCGGCCTCCGCACGCTGGCCTGGCAGACCGACGCCGGCACCACCGTCACCGAGACAGAGGCGCTCAACCTCTACGAACGCGGTTGGCGACACCTCGACCGGGAAGCCCTCACCGATGACGAGAGGGCGTTCATCCAGCACCTCGCGGACGCTTACAGCAACGGGAGGCTCCTTGTTTAGGCGGCCACACCACCAACGGGTGGCCGAGGTGCTGTCGATGCTCGACGCGCCTCTCCTGGCGGAGCACCACTGCTGGTTCGGCGGCGGCACCGCGATCGTCCTCGACAACGACGAGTTCCGCGAGTCGGTCGACATCGACTTCCTGGTCTCCGACCAGCAGTCGTACCGACAGCTTCGCCAGATCGTCCGCAACCACGGGCTGGATGCTCTGGCCACGGGCGAACTGGCTGTGGGTCGAACACCCTCTGTCGACGGCTACGGGATCCGGGCCTCGGTCCTCGTTGCGGGGGTCGCGATCAAGTTCGAGCTCATCCATGAGGGCCGCATCGACCTCGACACTCCCTCACCAGAGGATGAAATCTGCGGCGTACGAATCCTGACGCGTACTGACCAGGTGGCCACCAAGCTGCTCGCCAACGACGACCGCTGGGCAGACACGTCGACGTTCAGCCGCGACCTGATCGACCTGGCCATGATGAGGCCCGACACCACCGCCCTGAAGGCCGGCGCCCACAAGGCGGTCGATGCATACGGCGAGACGGTCGGCGAGAGCCTGAACAAGGCAGTCACCCACCTCCGAGATCGCCCGCAACGTCTCGACGAGTACATTCGAGCACTCAAGATCGACGCGCCCCGAGCAGTTGTCTGGCAGAACATCCGCGACTTGTCCGCACGATCCACGAAGATCGAAGGCCTGGGTAGTCGCTAGGACTGGCCTCGCGTCATGTCGGTGCTCGCGAGGAATGACCGCAGGGTCTCCGGACGTCCAGCGGTCCGCAAACAGTCCGCAAGACGTCCGGCGGACGCCGATCTTGGCCGACGACGTCCAACGACGTCACCCTCACGTTTCCGCAGTTCAGGGCACGGTTTCCGCCGTCGACCGGCGACCGTCAGTCATTGCCGAGAAGCGCAATTTCGTTCCGCTTCAACGTCTGAGGGCTGCGCCCCGCCCGGCGGGTGTCAGCGGCCGAACATCCTCGCGAGGAAGCCGGTGCTCGGCTCGTCCTCGTGGCCCGGGCACCGGTCGCTCGCACGCACGCCGCGCATCACGCTGTCGACGTGCTGGCCGCAGCCGGCCCAGGTCGTCTTGCCGCACCTGCGGCAGGTCACTGCTCGGCACATGCTGGAGTCTCCTCGTGGGCAGGGTCTCGCTTCGCTGTGAACATACCCTAGGGGGTATGTGTTCAACCACCGACACCTGGGGCCCGGTCGAGCGGGTGGCTCAGCCGAGCGCCTCGCCCAGTAGCGCGCCCATCGCCCGGACTCCGGCGACCATCCGGTCGTCCGGCACGCCCGAGTAGCTCATCCGCGCGTGGTGCGCCTCGGGCCGGTCGGTGAAGAACGGGGTGCCCGGCACGATGATGACGCCCGCCCGGGGGATGAGGACGTCGCGCTGGAAGGCGGCGAGGTCGAGCCCCTCGGGGAAGGTCACCCACGTGAAGAGCCCACCCTCGGCGCGGGTCCAGGAGATGCCCGCCGGGAAGTGCTCGGCCATCGTCGCGAGCATGAGGTCGCGCTGGTGCCGGTACCGGGGGAGCATCCCGGCGATGTGGCCCTCGACGTCGTACCCGGCGAGGTAGGCGGCGGCCGCGCGCATGTTCAGCGTGCCGTTCTGGGTGTCGGCCGCGAGCTTGAGGAGGGCGAGCTTCTCGCGGACCTCGGCAGGGGCGAGGGCCCACCCGAGCCGCAGCCCTGGGGCGAGGATCTTCGAGAACGAGCCGAGGTGCACCACACGGTGGTTCGGGTCGAGGCTGTGGATCGTCGGCAGCCGTTCGCCCTCGTAGCGGAGCTCGCGGTAGGGGGTGTCCTCGAGGACCATGACGTCGTACCGCTCGGCGAGCTCGACGAGGTGGCGACGCCGGGCGAGGCTCATCGTCCGGCCGGTCGGGTTCTGGAAGTCGGGCACCGTGTAGACGAGCTTGACCCGGTCGGTCGTGCGCAGGACCTCCTCCAGCGCGACGGTGTCCATCCCCGCGTCGTCCATCGGGACCGAGCGGTACGACGGCTCGCAGGGGTTGAAGGCGATGAGGGCGCCGAGGAAGGTCGGCCGCTCGGTGACGACGACGTCGCCCGGGTCGACGAAGAGCTTGGCGGTGAGGTCGAGGCCCTGCTGGCCGCCCTGGGTGATCAGCACGTCGTCGGCGGTGCAGGGCATCCCGTCGGCGGTCAACCGGGCGGCGACGAGGGCACGCAGCTCGGGCAGCCCCTCGGACGCCGTGTACTGGAGGGCCGAGGCGTTGTCCGAGGTGAGCAGGTCGTCGTAGATCGTGTGCAGCTCGTCGACCGGGAACAGCGTGGGGTCCGGGTAGCCACCGGCGAAGGAGGTGATCCCCGGCCGTCCGGCGAGGGCGAGGAACTCACGGATGGCCGAGGGCTGCACGCGCTCGGAGCGACGGGCGAAGCGGGTCATCCGAAGGCCAGCCCGCCGGGGCGTCCCTCGCGCAGGGCGGCGAGGTGCTCGTCGTAGTTCAGGACGTCGAAGAGCGAGGTGCCCTCGAGGATCCGGGCCTGCAGGTCCTTCTCCCGGGCCTCGATCACCTCGGCGCCGTCGACGGCCGCCAGCAGCTCCTCCTCCGACCCCGTCACGAGGCCGTCGTCGTCACCGACGAGCAGGTCGCCCGGGTTCACGGCCACCCCGTCGAGCGACAGGGCGGTGCCGGTCTCGGGGAGGGCGGAGGCTCCGAACGCGTTGGGCGCGAACCCGGTCGACCACACCGGCATCGACAACCGGGCGAGGGCCGCGGTGTCGCGGGTGCGTCCGTCGACGACGAGCCCGGCGAGCCCCCGGCGCTGGGCCTCGGTCCCGAAGAGCTCACCGGCCACTGCACGCTCGTCTCCACCGGCGTCGACGACGAGGACGTCACCGGGCCCCGACTCGCGCAGCGCGTGGATGACCGACACGAGGTCACGGTTCGCCCGCGCCGTGACGACCCGCCCCACGAGGTGGCGTCCCGGCACGACCGGACGCAGCCGGTGCGGCAGCACCCGCAGCACCGGGGAGGCGTCGACGAGGCTCGTCGTCGAGATCGTCGCGAGTCGCTCGAGCAGGCCCTGCTGGGTCATGGGTGTCCCTCTCCTCGTGTCCGTCCGGCCCTCCGGAGCAGTCTCCGGCCCGCGCCACCGGCGGGGCAACCGACGTCCATCCCGACGTCTGCGGGGTCACACCCCGGGTGTGACCCAGGAGACGGCGGCCGGCGCGGACGCGGAGGACCATGGAGTCATGGCCGAGGACGTGCTCTCCAGGCAGTCGGGCCAGCCCCCTGAGGGGACCGGCCCCCGACCGGTCGTCGCCGCGCTCGACGGGTCCTCGCACGAGGACGCCGTCGTCGCGTGGGCGACGGCCTCCGCGCAACGGTGGGGTGCGCGCCTCGACCTCGTCCATGTCGTCGAGCTGGGGATCGCTTTGACCCCGTACTCGGTCTTCGCGGCCGAGACCCCGTGGTACGGGGAGCAGCTCGACTCCAGCGCCCGCACCCGGCTCGACGCTCTCGCGGGCCGGATCCGTGCGGAGCACCCGGGCCTGGAGGTCCTCGTCCAGACGACGTTCGGCTCGCCGGCGGCAGTCCTCGTCGGGCTGTCGGAGCGAGCCACCGTCGTCGTCGGCGCCTCCGCCCACGACCGCCTCGAACGGCTGGTCCTGGGGTCGACCGCGCTCGCGGTCGCGGCCCACGGGCACGGCACGGTGGTCGTCGTGCCCGAGTCGCTGCCGCCGGTGGAACCACACCGGGTCGTCGTCGGTGCCGACGGCAGCGAGGCCGGGGCCCGAGCCGTCGCCTTCGCGGTCGGGGAGGCCGCGTCGGCCGGCGGCCGGGTCACGGCCGTGACCGCGTGGACGATCGAGGTCGAGGACGGCGTCGTCGTCTCCGAGCCCGGCACCGAGCGATGGACCCGCGTCGAGGCCCGCCTCGTCGCCGCGACCCGCGAGGCCCTCGACGAGGCCCGCGCCGCCCACCCCGAGGTCCCCCTCGAGGTCGTCGTGCGGCACGGCAAGCCCGCCACGGCGCTGCTGGAGGTGGCCCGCCAGGAGCAGGCCGACCTCGTCGTCGTCGGACGCCGAGGGCGCGGCGGCTTCGCCGGGCTGCTCATGGGGAGCGTGAGCCGGGCGGTCGCCCAGCGCGCGCCGGTGCCCGTCGCCGTCGTCCACTGACCGGCGGCCGAGCACCTGACCGGCCGCCGGGACCCGCGGCCGGTCAGCCCATCGCGGCGCGCACCAGCGGAGCGAACCCGTTGCGGTAGCCGGCCCGGGTCGGGTGGTAGATGTCGAGCAGGCCGGTCGCCTTCCCCCAGACGTACGGCGTGGTCGCGCAGACGTCGTGGCCGGTGAACGACGGCACCGGGTCGAGGTAGGTGAAGCCGGCGGCGGACGCCCGAGCGGCGACGACGCGGTCGAGGTGGGCGGCGACGTCATTGAGCAACACCGACTCCCGGCTGTTGACGCCCTTGGCCTGCGTGCACGACACCGAGGCGCCCAACGGCTTCGGGTAGCCGACGACCATCACCTTGGCGCCCGGGGCGCGGGTGCGGATGTCGGCGTAGGTGGCGTCGAGCTTCGCGGGCAGCTCGGCGTCGATCCGCGAGTTGACCTTGGCCACCGTCGAGCGGCAGAGCAGCTCGTCCCACGTGCTGAAGCAGGACAGGATGAGGTCGGTGAAGCCGACGTCGTTGCCGCCGATGCTGATCGTCACGAAGTCCGTGGAGGCCGACAGCGCCGCGGTCTGGCCACCGGTCACGTCACCGGTCTTCGCGCCGGAGCAGGCCCGGAACGACAGGGTCGTGTTCGGGCGGGCCTTCGCGACGAGCGGGGCGTAGGCGAGGCTGCTGCGGTAGCAGGACAGGCTGAGGTCGGGCCAGCCGGTGCCGTTGCCCGAGGCGTAGGAGTCACCGAGGGCGACGTACTGGTCGGGCTCGGCGGCGGCCGCCGACGGCAGCAGCGTCGCGGCGAGGACGAGCGGGAGGGCCGCGACGGCGGCGGCCAGGGACCTCGGGCGGGGGCGAGCGGACAACGGGCACTCCTTCGTGCGGCGTCTCGGGCGACCACCGCCGCCCCTGGTGCGCTCATGCTCACCCGCGTGGGCTCACCCCGCAACCGGGGCGAACGGCCACCCCTCGACCATGCCCTCGGTGCGGCTCGGCTCGACGAAGTGCTCGAAGCCGAACGCGGCCGTGAAGACCTCGGGTGGCATCGCGAGCATCATCCCGACGTCGCTGGTCTGGCTCGCGTGGCAGGCCAGGGCCGCCCGCTTGCGCTCGATGAGGTCGCGGACGTCGACCCGCCAGTGCAGCTCTGCGGCAGGGGTGCCCATCGGGTTCCCGTCGTCCATCGGCTGGTCGGGGTCCCAGTCGTCCTCCATGCCGGCCGCCCGGGCCGCCTCGAACATCTCGCGCATCGCGTCGCGGTTCATCGTCGACTCGAGCACGCGCGGGCGACGGGCGGCGAGCTCGACGCCGCGGTGCAGGACCCGGTGCACCTGGACGTGGTCGGGATGGCCGTAGCCGCCGTGCCAGTCGTAGCCGACCGCGACGTCGGCCTCCTCCTCGTCGAGGACGTCGGCGAAGCGCCGGCCCGCCTCGTCGAGGTCGGCGGAGGCGAAGGCGCCGTCGTGGCCGTTCTGCTCCCAGCCGGTCATCCCCGAGTCGGAGTAACCGAGCCAGACCACCCGGTGCAGCCCGATGGCCCGCGCCGAGGCCTCGAGCTCGCGGCGACGGCGGTCGACGAGGGTCTCGCCGGGCGCGAGGTCGCCGGGGGCGGTGCCGTGCTCGCCGCCGGTCGCGACGACGAGGACGACGCGGTGCCCCTCGTCGACGGCGCGGGCCATCGAGCCGGAGGTCTGCGAGGCCTCGTCGTCGGGGTGGGCGTGGAGGAAGACGATGGTCGGCACCCGCCCATCATGCCGACGGCCCCCGACAGGGAGGCGGCCGGCACCGCGTCGGGGCCGGCCGAGGACCCTCAGCCGACCGGGCGGAGCGCGGGGGGCGTGGCCCGCGCGGCCCGGGTCGAGGGCGAGGCGACGAGCGCCTCGTCGACGAGGAGCCGGCCGGTGGCGGTGTCGTAGCTGCCGGTGACGCGCACCGGGGAGCCGTACGGCGCCCGGGACTCGTCGACGACGAAGGAGACGAGCGGGCCGTCGACCGTCGTCCGGCCGGCGTGCACGAGCGTGCCGTCCGGGCGGACGAGCCAGATGCGTCCGCCGTCGCGCTCGTCGGCGAGGAGGTAGGCGTCGAGGCTGTAGCGCTCGGAGCAGACCCGCTCGCGCAGGATCGCGCCGAGCAGCCGGGGCGCGCCGAGCGCGACGTCCGCCGGCACCCCCTGCAGCCCGGCGTCGAGGGCCAGCGCGCCCGGGTGCCCGGAGCACACGTACGGATGCACCGAGGCGCGGGCCACGGCCATCCCGGGCAGCTCGCGCTGGGCCGAGGCGAGGATGGCGCGCTGCGGCATCTTCCCCCCGCGAGCCCACTCGATGGTGCGTCCGCGCTCGGCCGAGTACGTCGTCATCGCGACGGGCTCGACGAGCGCGCCACCGAGTCCGTGCCGGTACGACACGAGCGTGCGGGCCATCCGCAGGTCCCGGCCGACGGAGGTCGAGGGGTCGAGGGAGAGGCGGCCCAGGGCCTCGAGGGCGCTCGCGTCCCCGACCCGGCCGAGGGCACCGACGACGCGCCGCAGCACGGCCGGGCTGTCGGTGCCGAGGGCGGACTCGAGAGCCTCCTGGGTCGCCCGGCCCGGGATCCGGCCGAGGACGACGGCGGCGCGGGCGCGGACCCGCTCGTCCGCGTGGCCGACGACGAGGTCGCGGCTGAGGGCCGGCAGCGTGCCGGCATCCCGACGGGCGAGGACCGCGAGGCTCTCGCGCGCGACGTCCGGGCGGGTGGCCCGCGCGAGCCGGGCGAGCGCCGCGTCGGAGCGGTGGTCGAGGGGTGTGGTGTCGGTGGGCATGGTGGTCCTTCCTCAGCAGCCGCCGCGCACTTGGCAGCGGCCGCGCATCGTCGATCCCTGGGAGGTGGTGAGCAGCACGGAGCTGCGGGTGCTCACCGCGCACCGGGTCTGGGCCATGAGGTTCTCCCGGGCACTCGTGGCGGTGGGGCAGTCGTCCCCGTGGTTGTGCGACAGGTTGAGGAAGTGGCCGAGCTCGTGGGCGACGGTGCGGGAGAACCCTTCTGCATCCCGGCCGATCTCGCCCCCGATGAGCCCGTCGTCCTTGTCGCCCTTGTCGCAGTCACCGGGGACCGGCGAGATGCCGACGAAGTCGGTGTCGCTGATGTTGCGCACGATGAACATGTCGACGCCGTCGTTCGAGACGCTCCACTCGTCGGAGAGGCTGTCGGCCTCCGACTCGCTGCCGAGGTCGTCGCGGCCGTTCGAACCGGCCGCGGTCACCCAGAAGTACTGCACGCGACCGAGGCCGAGCTGGCGGGTCGCGTAGATCTGCCGGGTGCGGTGCACGGCGTAGTCGACCTTGTCGTCGGCGGCGGCCATGTCCGAGGACGAGAGCAGGTCGAGCCCGACCTCGATGAGGTTGAGGTTGACGTGCCCGCGCGAGAGCCCGTCGAAGGCCTGGCCGAGCGACACCGCCACGGGGGCCGAGGTGGCCGGGTCGGTCGGCGGCGTGCCGCGCCAGAAGCCGAGCACCTCGCGCATCACCGACAGGTTCGTCGTGCCGCCGAGGCCCATGCAGGACATCGCCTGGCGGACCGAGGCGACGGTCACGGCCCGACCCGTCCCTCGAGCTCGGAGACCCGGGCGGTGAGCGCCGTGACCTGGCTCTGCAGCGAGGCGAGCACGGTCGCGACGTCCTGCCCGCCGACGCTCAGCGACCCCGGGCAGGTGACCCGGCCCTCGATGAGGACGCCGCCGACGTAGTCGCGGGCGAAGTTCACGACGAGGGTGTCCTCCCACCCGTGGACCAGCGCCCGGCGGTAGGGGTTCCCGCGCCTCGGCTTCAGGATGCTCGTCGTTGCCCGGCGCTCCCGGCCGCCGTCGAGCATCAGGTCGGTGCCGAACTGCTGGACGATGCGCGAGCGCACGACGAGCCAGTCGCCGTTGGTCGCTCCGTGCACGGTCTTGAGGTCGTTGATCGTCACGCCCCCGGGGTAGTCGCGGTCCCAGTTGAGGGTGAGCCCGTCGGTGAAGTCGTGGACGAGCGCCCGGCGGTACGGGGTGTTGGTCGCGCGGCGGCCAGGGGTGTCGAGCATGAAGTCGCTCGTCGCGGACTTCGTGACGGCGGCCTCCAGGTGGATCCAGTCGCCGTCGAACCTGATGTCGGTCATGGTGTCGCCCTCTCGTGGTGCCATCGGTCGGCAGTGAGGAGGGGCGGCCGGAGGCGGCTGATACACGGGCGCACGCAACCCCCACACCGGGCGACGGAGTCCCTACGGTGTCTCGTGGCCCGGTGACCGCCGGACGCCCCGGGGGAACGAGGAGGTTCCTGTGACCACCACCGACCAGACCGACGCCGGCGGAGCACGCCGCGACGAGGTCGACCACGACACCGTCCCACCCGCCCGCACCGGGCTGCTCGTCGTCGCCGGGGTGCTGCTGGCGATCCCCTGCGTCGCGTTGCTCTGGGTCAGCAGCTACAGCCGGGTGGAGCCGAGGCTGTGGGGCTTCCCGTTCTTCATCTGGTACCAGTTCCTCTGGGTCTTCCTCTGCTCGGCGCTGACCTACACCGCGTACCGCATCGTCCTCGTGGCCCGCCCGCACCGGCCGATGACCGGCGGCGCGGACGGCGCGGACGGCGCAGACTCCGCCGACGGGGCGGGGGAGCGGCCGTGAGCGGGGTCGACGGCACCGCGCTGGCCGTCCTCGTCGTCCTCTTCCTCCTCGTCACCGTCATGGGCTTCATGGCCACCCGCTGGCGTCGGCCCACGTCGATGGAGTCCCTCGACGAGTGGGGCCTCGGCGGTCGCTCGTTCGGCACGTGGATCACGTGGTTCCTGCTCGGCGGCGACCTCTACACGGCGTACACGTTCGTCGCCGTCCCGGCCGCGATGTTCGGCGCCGGCGCGGTCTCCGGCTTCTTCGCCGTGCCCTACACGATCGTGCTCTACCCGATCATCTTCGTGTTCATGGCGCGGCTCTGGTCGGTCAGCCACCGGCACGGCTACGTGACGACCGCCGACTTCGTGCGAGGCCGGTTCGGTTCTCGCGGACTGTCGCTCGCGGTCGCGGTCACCGGCTTCCTCGCGACGATGCCGTACATCGCGCTGCAGCTCGTCGGCATCCAGGCGGTGCTCGAGGTCATCGGGCTCGGCGGCGGCAGCAACATCATCGCCAAGGACCTGCCGCTCTTCATCGCCTTCGCGCTGCTCGCGGCCTACACGTACTCGAGCGGCCTGCGGGCGCCGGCGGTCATCGCCTTCGTCAAGGACACGCTCATCTACCTCGTGATCATCGTCGCGATCGTCTACCTGCCGGCGAAGGTCGGCGGCTGGGACGCCGTGTTCTCCGCGGCCGAGCAGAAGATGGCCACGCCGAACCCGGTCGACGGCAAGCCGACCGGCTCGTTCATCCCCGGTGCGGAGCAGCAGTGGGCGTACGCGACGCTCGGGCTCGGGTCGGCGCTCGCGCTGTTCATGTACCCGCACTCGATCACGGCCAGCCTGTCGGCGAGCTCGCGCAACACCATCCGGCGCAACGCCTCCATCCTCCCTGCGTACTCGTTCGTCCTCGGGCTGCTCGCGCTGCTCGGCTGGGTGGCCATCGCGGCAGGGACCAAGCCGATCGGGCTCGACGGCAAGCCCAACGCCCAGCTCGTCATCCCGCAGCTCTTCGAGGACTCGTTCCCCTCTTGGTTCGCGGGAATCGCGTTCGCGGCCATCGCGATCGGGGCGTTGGTGCCGGCGGCGATCATGTCCATCGCGGCGGCCAACACGTTCACGCGCAACATCTACAAGGAGTG
>JAESFK010000714.1_pt1 | contig 13745 bp, 10 predicted proteins | sample 9269391 | NCBI WGS metagenome assembly JAESFK01 (sample SAMN14506231, study PRJNA617097) | algae metagenome | isolation source: Drouetiella hepatica UHER 2000/2452 and co-occurring heterotrophs from... | place: Slovakia: Slovak Paradise National Park, Hrabusice, Kosice Region | collected 2000-01-01
CTTCCCGCTGCTGGCGGACGCCCAGCGCCGCCATGCCTGGGAGCCGCGGCTGGCTGAGCGTTCGCCGCGCGACCTGGCCGGCCAATGTGCGGTGATCGTCGGCATGGGCCCGATCGGCCGCAACATCGCCTCGCTGCTCAAGATGCTGGGCCTGCGCTCCATCGGCGTGCGCCGGACCGCCGAGCCAGTGGAGCCGTGCGAGAGGGTCGTCGCCTACGAGCAGTTGCACGAGGTGCTGCCGCAGGCCGACTGGCTGATCCTGTGCTGCCCCGCTTCGCCAGTGACGCGCGGCATCGCCAATGCGGCGGCCTTTGCCGCGATGCCCGAGGGCGCCCACCTGATCAATGTGGCGCGCGGCGAGATTGCGGTCGAGCAGGACGTCATCGCGGCGCTGCAGAGCGGCAAGCTGGCCGGCGCCTATCTCGACGTGTTCGAGCGCGAGCCGCTCGATCCGGCCTCGCCGCTCTGGGACCTCCCCAACGTACTGGTCTCGCCGCACACCGCCAGCCATTCGCTGGGCCAGAACGAGGCGATCTTCGGCATCTTCCTCGACAACCTGGCGCGCTTCCGCGCCGGTCAGGCGCTGCGCAACGACGTCGACAATCTCGGCTGAAGCGCCTCCGCTACGGCGCGGCGATCCAGGCGGGCGCGCAGGCCGATCACCACCAGCTTGCCCGGCTTCGCACCGGCAGGGGCCGCATCGATCTCGAAGCGCCGGCCGACGACATGCAGCGCGACCTCGTTCAGGATGCCCTTGGCGCGCAGAACGCCCGTGCCGGGTGCGCTCAGGCGCCGGCCGAGTTCGGCGGCGTCGATGCCTTCCGGGACGTCCAGCTCCAGCGAATCGTACAGCGAAGCCGCGTCGGGTGCGCCCGGCGTGGCGAGTGTCGCCGACAGGCGCGGCAGGGCGCCGTCGCGCAATCCCAACAGCAGGTCCGGCGCGATGTCGGCCCGAATCGCGGGCAGGATCCGTGCCGCAGGACTCTCTGCGGCGAGCCAGGCGAGCGTCTCCTGCAGCGAGGCCTCGTCGACGAGATCGCACCGGTTGGCGACGACGAGGTCGGCGGAACTGAGCTGGCGCGTGATCGTGTCGCCGAGATAGGCATCTTGGGCCATCGTCCGCACCGTCTCGACATCGACCATCACCACAATGCCGTCGATGCGATAGGGCACCAGCAGCGTGACGGCGCTGGCCACCATGCCCGGCAGCGCTACGCCGCTGGTCTCGATGACGACGCGCTCGATGTCCGCCTGCCGTTCGGGCAAGGCCATCAGCACGTCCATCAGGTCTGAGCCATAGCTGCAGCAGACGCAGCCGCCGGAGATCTCCAGCGTGTCGCCATCCGACGACACGATCAGGTCGCGGTCGATCGGCGTCGTGCCGAAATCGTTGACGAGAACCGCGAGCTTCTGGCCTTCCGCGGCGCGCAGCAGGCGGTTGACCAGGGTCGTCTTGCCGGTGCCGAGATAGCCGCCGATCACCGTGACCGGCAGCCGCGTTCCGCTCACGCGCCGCCCCTCACGCCCCGTTGGCGGGGAAGAGACGGCCGCCCTGCACCGTGCCCCAGATGCGCACGTCCTTGAGGTTCTCCGGGGCGATCTCCAGCGGGTCGTCCTCGAGCACGGCGAAGTCGGCGCGCTTGCCGCATTCGATCGAGCCGACCTCGCCGTCGAGCTTCAGCGTCCAGGCGGCGCCCAGCGTGATCGTCCGCAGCGCGTCGGCCACCGAGATGCACTCGGTGGTGCCCAGCACGCGGCCGCTGGCGGTGCGGCGGTTGACGGCGCCCCAGGCGGTAAAGAGCGGGCCGAGCGGCGTCACCGGCGCGTCGGAATGGATGGCGAGCGGCACGCCGCTGTCCAGCGCCGTGGCGCAGGCGTTCATGCGCATCGCGCGCTCCGGGCCGACCGTCGTCTCGTAATGCTGGTCGCCCCAGTAGAAATGATGGTTGGGGAACAGGTTGGCGCACATCCCCAGCCGGGCCATGCGCCGGAACTGGGCGGCGTCGGCCAACTGGCAATGCTGAAGCGTGAAGCGATGGTCGCGCGCCGGCTTGTCGAGCAGGGCGCCTTCCAGGCAGTCCAGCGCCATCTCGGTCGCCTGGTCGCCATTGGTATGGCTGTGCACCAGCACGCCCTTCTCGAGGGCAAGCTTGTAGACGCCCGCGATCGCCTCGGGCGGCGTGTACCACAGGCCGTTGGGCGCGCCGTTGTAATAGCCGGGCCAGCGCAGCCGTGCCGAGAACCCCTGGATGGAGCCGTCGACCTGGCCTTCAGCTTCACGGCGAGGTCGACCACCTGTTCGGGGGTCAGCGCCTGGAAGCGGCGGAACGAGACGATGCGCACCGGGAAGCCGGCCTCGCCCGTGACGCGGGCCATCATCGAGACGGCATCGTCCGGCAGCAGGTTCGCGAGATCGGTCGCGGTGGTCACGCCCTGGCGCACGCAGAGGCGGGCGAAGCGGCGCAGACCGCTTTCGTCGTTGGCGAGCGCTTCGCGGTCGAAGCCGACATGCGCGCCGACGATCGTCATCGCGTCCGGGCCCTTCAGCTCGCCGGTCGGCAGGCCGTCGTCGCCGAGCGGGATGCCCGGATGGTTGACGCCGGGCCGCAGCAGGCCGGCCAGCTCCAGCGCACGGCTGTTCACGTTGAAGATATGACCGCTCGCATGCATCACGCCGACCGCGCGCGTGGTCGACACGCGATCGAAATCGGCGCGCACGACGCGGCGATCGCCGTAATAGATCGGATCGAGGCCCCAGCCGGCGAGCGCTTCGGTGGGCGATCCGAGTTGGCGTTCGGCTTCCTGCAGGCGGGTCACCACGTCCTCGATGGACGTGGCGCCGGGCCACACCTTGCCTTCGGGATCCATGCGGTCGAAGCGCCCGAGATAGGTGTAGCGCCAGAACGTGCCTTCGGCGGCGTGGCTGTGGCCCTCGACGAAGCCCGGCATCAGCACCTTGTCGGCGAAGCTGTCGTCGAGCGTGTAGGTGCCCCAGCCGGCCAACTCCTCCAGCGGGCCGGTGCCCAGGATGCGGCCGTCGCGGACCGCCACATGCGTGGCCTCCGGACGGGCGGGATTCATGGTGAGGATGCGGCGGGCGCGGAAGATCGTGATCGGGCTCGGTGTCATGCACCGGACAGTAACGGGCAGCGACACGGGACGCCAAGGACTTCGGCAAGGGCTGATGAGGGTGGACCGATATTGTCGGAACGACGCCGGGATGCGATCAGGGAACGAGAAGGAGAGGCGAACATGGGGACGTTCTGGCGCCGTCTGCGGACAGTCATTTTGACGCTGGTCTTGCTCTCGTCGTCGGTGGTGCCGCAGCGCGTGTCGGCACAGCAGGTGCCGGCGAGCGAATTCCCGGGCCTCGTGTGGGCGGTCTTCAATTTCAAGCAACACAAGGACAATCCGACCCAGACACCGGTCGGCACGCCCATTACGCTGGTCGCAATTGCGGCGGCGTTTCTGTTCCTTCCCTCCATCATCGACGTGACCGGTCATCCTCTCAGTTCCGGATCGGTGGCGGCGCTGAGCTGTCCCGTCTTCATCGGCGGGGGCACACTGCTCGGCGAGGATGGCTGTGCCTGGGCAAAGGCCGGAATGGGATGGACGCAGCAGGAAGGCGTGGCGATCCAGCGTTCCGCGTACCGTGCCGGTGGACAGACGGAGATCGCGCCGGGATGGCTTCTGGGCGGCACGCTGGGTGCCGCCAACCAGACCACGCAAGGCGCGGCCACGCTTGGCACCGGCCAGTCGTTCGACGTTGCCGTCGCCCTGAAGTACTCGCAGGACGCCGTGCTGCTCGCCGGCTCCGCGGGCTTTGCCGCCAACTGGAATCGATTCGCGAGTACGCCGGGCATCCTGTCGGCCGTCGACGTGACGAACCGCACCGCCCAGGTCCACCTGCGCGGCGCCTACGATTTCGCGTTCGATGGATGGTACGTGCGGCCGCGCCTCGACCTCGACGTCGCCTACCGCAACATGCCGGGCTTCCAGGTCATGTCTCAGGGCACGACGGTGATGTCCGTCGGCGCGTTCTCGCAGACCAGTTTCTCCGCCACGCCGATGGTCGAGATCGGCGGCCGGCTGGACGTGGAGAGCACGGGCATGATCTTCCGGCCCTACGCAGCCGTGGGCGCGAGCTTTCTGCCCGGCAACACATCGACCTTCAACGTGCAATTCGCCGGCCCGCTCGCTTTCATGGGCAGTTTCCAGCCCTACCTGCAGGGACCTTCGGTCACGGCCAACGTCGAAGCCGGTGTCCAGCTCTACAAGAGCCAAGGCCTCGAATTCCGGGCCGAGTATGGGCTGATCGCCGGAACCTCGCTCCTCAGCCAGACCGCCGCCATCCGTGCGGCCTGGCACTTCTAGGAAACAGGCGCTCGGCTATCGCACCATGTTCCGCGGCACGTCGCGGAACGGCTTGGTGGTGTCGATGCTCGGTTCCTTGGGCATCTTGAGGACGCGCTCGGAGATGATGTTGCGCTGGATCTCGTCGGTGCCGCCGGCGATCGACGTCGCCGGGACCGAGACCAGGATTTCCGCGATCACGCCGTTCATCGGGCTGTCCGAGCCCGACAGCAGCGCATCGGCACCCGAGAGCTGCGTGTGCACGCGCGCGGCGGCGCGGGCGACGTGGCTGGAGACCAGCTTGCCGAGCGAGCCTTCGGGACCCTGCGGCTTGCCCTGCTGGGCGGCGGCACGGGCGCGGCGGGCCGTCCATTCGGCGGCCTTGGACATGACCAGCAGCCGGGCGATTTCCTGGCGCACCACAGGATCCTCCAAGTGGCCGGTTTCCTTGGCACGCTCCAGGACGAGATCGACCCGGCCCGCGCGCTGCGGATACCACTTGTAGGGCTCCATCGTGGTCGCGATCTCGGCGCGTTCCTCGTCATAGGCGCGGCCCTTGCGGTCCGAACCCATGGCCCAGCTGCGCAAGCCGTCGGCGCCGCGCCGCTCGTGCATTAGCGTCGTCGTCGTGACGGCCCAGCCGTCGCCCACATTGGAGACCAGGAACTCCGGCTCGACCACGGCGTCGGTCAGGAACACCTGGTTGAACGAGGCATGGCCGTTCATCTGCTTCAGCGGCTGCACGTTCACGCCGGGCTGGTGCATGTCGATGATGAAGTAGGAGAGGCCCTTGTGCTTGGTCTGGTCCCAGTCGGTGCGGGCCAGCAGCAGGCCCCAGTGCGCGTGATGGGCCGAGGTCGTCCAGACCTTCTGGCCGTTCACGATCCACTTGTTGCCCTGCATCTCGGCACGCGTGACGGCGCCGGCCACGTCCGATCCGGAACCCGGCTCGCTGAACAGCTGGCACCACGTATCCTCGCCGGTGAGGATGCGGCGCAGGTACTTCTCCTTATGCAGGTCGGTGCCGTGCGCCAGGATGGTCGCGGCGGCCAGGGTGCGGATGCCGGCCTTGGCGACGCCGATCGCGCCGATGCGCGCGAACTCCTCGTCGACGACGGGCACGAGGCCGGCCGGCAGGTCGCGGCCGTACCATTCCTTGGGCCAGCCCGGGACGCCCCAGCCGGAATCGGCCAGCTTGTTGCGCCATTCGACCAGGCCCAGGTCGGGATTCCAGTTGGCTTCCAGCCAGGCGCGGACTTCGGCGCGGACGGAGTCTTCGGTGAGTTCGCTCATCTTCCTGCTCCTCAGGCGGTCCAGTGCTGCATCATCTTCTCGCGGTGGTGATGGGCATCGCCCAGCAGCACCTCCGAGCTCTTGGCGCGCTTGAACCAGAGATGGGTGTCGTTGTCCCAGGTGAAGCCGATGCCGCCATGGATCTGGATGGCATGGACGGCGGTCTGCAGGGCAGCCTCGCTGGCCGCCGCCTTGGCGATCGACGCGACCGCGACGATGTCGTCGTCGCCCTCGTCGAGGGCTGCGGCGGCGTAATAGGCGGCCGACTTCGCCAGCTCGACGTCGACCAGCATGTCGGCATGCTTGTGCTTCATCGACTGGAAGGAGGCGATGGGCCGGCCGAACTGCATGCGCATCTGCGCATAGGCCAGCGCATCCTCGCGCAGCCGTTCGGACACACCGGCCATTTCGTTGGCGAGGCAGACCGAAGCCTCGACCAGGGTGCGGGCGAACGGCGCCGCCGCGGCGCCCGCTTCGCCCAACAGGGTGGCTTCGACGCCCTTGAAGTCCAGCCGCGCCAGCTTGCGCGTCGGGTCCATCACCTTGAGGTTCCGACGCTCCAGCCCCTTGGCGTCGCCCTTGACGGTGAACAGCGACAGGCCCGCGTCACCCGAGGTGCCGGGCGCACGCGCCAGCACGACGATGAGATCGGCGGTGTGGCCGTCCAGCACGTAGCTCTTGTGGCCATCGAGCTTCCACGTACTTCCGGTTTGCGTGGCGGTCATCCGGGTCGCTGCGGCGTCCCAATGGGCAGGATCCTCGACCCAGGCCAGCGTGGCGATCGTGTCGCCGGCGGCAATGCCCGGCAGCAGGGCCTGTTTCTCGGCCTCGCTGCCGGCGTTCAGGATCGCGCCCGTGGCCAGAACGGCCGTCGAGAAGAAGGGCGCGCAGAGCAGCGCCCGGCCCATCTCCTCCAGCACGATGCCGAGTTCACCGAAGCCGAAACCCTGTCCGCCATAGGCCTCCGGAATGCGCACCGCGGTCAGGCCGAGTTCGGTGTTGAGCTTGCGCCAGGCGGCGGGCTCGAAGCCGGCATCGGTTTCCAGCAGGCGCCGCACCTCCTTGGTCGGCGAGCGCTCGCCGAGGAACCGGCGCAGGCTGGTCCTGAACTCTTCCTGCTCGCTGGAGAAACTGAACTTCATACAAAATCCTCCCAGTGCCGATTTTAGGCACTGGGAGGGGTGACCGGAAGCGTCCGTCGAGCGTCGTGGACTGCAGGGCGAGACGCGCCCTCAGACGTTCAGAAGATCGATGTTCACGGCGGACGGATCCTGCGCGCCGGTCGCCACGAAGCCGAAGTTGGTCTCGCCATCATGGGCGATCGTGCCGTTGTACGAGGCGTTGCCGATGACGTAGCCGCTCGCATCGTGCGACACGATGACGGCGTTCCAGATGTCGGTGATCTGGTTGGTCGTCTCGATCCTGACCTGCCAGCCCGTAGTCGCCGTCGCGCCGTCGTTCTCCAGCGTCACGCTGCCGTTGAAGCCCCCAGACCAGGAATTGACGATCGCGAACATGGCCTCGAGGTCGCCTGAGTCGGACGGTGGCGTCGGGTCGGTGGGAGGTGTGGGTGTCGTCGGCGCCGTATCGTCGTCGACGATGGTGCCGGTGCCGGTGGCGCGGGAGATCGTGGCACCCACCGCATTGCTCAGGACGACGCCGAACTGCTCGTTGCCCTCGGCCAGCCTGTCCGGCGAGATCTCGATCGTGATGGTCTTGCTCTGCTCGCCGGCCGCGAAGGTGACGCGGCCGTTGCCGGCGATGAAATCCGCCGCACCGGCCTCGCCGTACACGGTCTGGTAATCCACGGTCACTTCGTGCGTGGCGGCCTCCGAGAGGGTGAGCACGAAGCTCGCCATCGGACCGCTCGGCGTGCCGCCGTCGCCCGGCGCGTCCTCGTGGAACTCGTACTGGATGGGCGTCAGGTAGCCCATCTTGTCCTGGTTCACGGTCCGCCAGTCGTTGGCCAGGATGCCGCCGGTGTCACTGGAATTGGGGTTCCACGACCAGAAGGTCCAGCTCACGCCCTTCTGCCCGGCCGGCAGGTCATGCGTGCCGTTGTTGTCGAGGTCGCCCGAGAGATAGGAGGTGATCGCCTCCAGCCAGGGCGCGTCCTTGGGGTCCTGGAGCTTCGTGCCGAACTCGCCGATGTAAACCGGCGCGATGCCTTCCTTGTAGATGTAGCCCCACATCTGGTCGAACTTCGCGGGCAGGGCTTGCGCGAAATTGGCGCCCTGGAACCACGGCTGGGCATAGACCGAGTTGGGATAATCGTGTGCCGAGTAGACGAGCTTGTTCGCGATATCGAGCTCGATCGGCCGGTCGCGCACACCCATCAGGTTGCCGCCCCACCAGTAGTTCTGGCCCTGGTAGCTGGCGACGCCCTCCACGAAGATCAGCATGTTGGGATTGACCTCGCCGATCGCGTTGCCGGCGCGCTCGGCCGCGGCCGCCCAGTCGTTCGGACCGCCACCGCCCCAGGTGCCGTTGTAGGGCTCGTTGTGCAGGTCCGCGCCGATCACCGCCGGGTTGTCGGCGTAGCGCTCTGCCAGCATCTTCCAGTCGGAGATCCAGTCCGCTTCGCTGTGCTGGCTGTCGTACCAGAGGCCGTTTTCCGAAGCGCCGGCGCCGGAATTGTTGCGATGATGGTCGAGGATGATCTTCAGCCCGATCTCTTCGGCATAGGCCACGATCTTGTCCATGACCTGCATCGCCGAGAGGCCGCGCAGGTCGGGGTTCGCCGAGTAGTTGATGTTCGGCGTGCCGGTGCTGTGGAGCGTGTCGTTGGAGAAGGGCAGGCGGATGGTGTTGAAGCCCAGATCCGCCATCTGGTCCATCATCTCCTTGTAGTTGCGCGTCCACAGGCCGTGCGGCGCCAGGTCGTTGTTCTCGAAGCCGAACCAGTTCACGCCGGCGATCTGCACCGAGTGTCCGGCCTGGTCGACGATCTGGTTGCCCGAGGTACTGAGCCAGCCGGGCGCCGCGCCGCCGCCGGGATTGCCCTCGATCACCGAGGCATCGGAGATGCCGAGCGACGGCAGGGTCGGCGTGGCAGTGTCGTCGTTGACGATCGTGCCGATGGCTCCGCCATCCCTGATCGTGGCGCCGGTCGGCGACGACAAGGTAAGCTTGATCGTCTCGTTGGCCTCGATCGCCGTGTCGCCGGTCACCTGGATATTGACGACCTTCGATGTCTCGCCCGCGGCGAAGGTCAGCGTCCCCGTCTGGGCGGTGTAGTCCTGACCGGCCTTGGCCGACCCGTTGCTCGTGGCATAATCGACCGTGACCGGTCCGGACGCCGCGGCCGACAGCGTGACCGTGAAGGCGAGGGTGCCGGTGCCGCTGTTTCCTTCAGCGACCGTGGCATCGGCGACGGAAATCCTCGCATCGTCGTTGGCGATCGTACCGACCGCGGCGGCGTCGGCGATCTTGCCACCCGCGGGCGCCGTCAGATTGATCTTCAGCGTCTCGTTGCGTTCGATCACCGTGTCGCCCGTCACCGCGACGTTGATCACCTTGGAGGTTTCACCGGCCGCAAAGGTAAGAGTGCCGGTCTGGGCGGTGTAGTCCTCGCCAGCCTTGGCCGTCCCGTCGGCAGTGGCATAGGTCACGGTGACCGGGCCGCTGGTGGCTTCCGAGAGGGTGACCGTGAAGGCGAGAGTGCGCGTGCCGCTGTCGCCTTCCTTCAGCGAGGCGTCGGCGATCGCGATCCTGGGAACGATCACCTCGTCGGTGAGGATCGTGCCCGCCGCCGCACCGTCGGCCAAGGTGGCGCCCGTCGGCGCGGATAGCCTCAACGCAAGCGTTTCATTGAGTTCGGCGACTTTGTCGCCGTTGATCGTGACACTGACGGTCTTCTGCGTCTCGCCGGCCGCGAAGGTGATCGTCCCGGATTTGGCGACGTAGTCCTGGCCGGCCATCGCCGTGCCATCCGCGGTCGCATAGTTGACCGTCACCGGTCCGGTGGCCGCCTGGGACAGGCTGACGGTGAAGACCATCTGCTTGGTGCCGCTGTTGCCTTCTACGATCGATGCGTCGCCGACCGAGATCGCCGGCAGGACCGGCGGCGGCTCCTCGCCGGCGCCGTTCAGCGCCAGGCCGGTCGCCGCCGTGCCGCCCGTTGCGCCGGGAGTCGCCTGGAAGCCGAAGGTGACGCTGCCGCCGGACGAGACGTCCGCGTTGTAGGAGGCGTTGCGTAGGACATAGTGGGTGCCGACACGGCTGACGATCTCGGCGCCCCAGATGTTGGTGATGGCGAAGCCGGCATCGAACTCGACGGTCCAGCCATGAATGCCGGACGAACCTCCTTCGACGGTCATGTTGCCGATGAAGCCCGAACCCCAGTTGTCCCTGACCGTGTATCGCACCGTCGCCATTGCCTACCTCCACTCGGTTGCATGCCTGCACAAATGCCATCGACTTTCGGGCAGTAAATCGGCAATCCAGGCACCAGTCGACGAACCCGGCAGGAAACTCGGCGAACGGCGCCTCTGTGTCCGTCGGAGGGCGGCGCTTGCCTCGCTTCGCCAAATGCCCAATCTTCCGCCGGACTTCCGCTGCTTCCTCCGGAGTTCACGATCTTGTCCGCATTCCTGCTCGCCCGGTGGAACGGCCTGCCCCTGTTCTGGCAGGCCCAGCTCGCGGGGTGGGGACTCTTCGCAATCGCCAACCTCATGGCGCAGCGCGTGGCGTTTCACAGTTACGGTGTCGCCTTCGCCCGCACGGGGCTCATTCTTCTCTGCCTGGTCGCGATCTCGACGGCGATGCGCGCCGTCTACGTCTCGCGCCGCTTTGAAGCCCGCGTGTCGATCGCAGGCCTGGCCCTGATCGCCCTGCTTTCGCTTCTCGGTGCTCTGGTCACCGCGACCATGATCGTGGTCGCCCATGAAGTCCTTCCCTGGCTCGTGACGCCGGATCACACGGGGGCCCGTGAATTCCTCGTCCCGCTCGTGCATTATTTCTTCGTCCTGGCGGGGTGGAGCCTCGCCTATTTCTGGCTGCGCGCCGAACTGGCGGAGCAGGCGGAGCGTCGCAAGGCGATGCGCGCCCAGGCCGAGACCCTGCGCGCCGAACTCGAGCAGCTGCGGCTCCAGCTCGATCCGCATTTTCTCTTCAACGCCCTGAACGGGATTGCCGAGGAGATTCCCGAGCATCCGGCCGCAGCCCTCGAGATGCTGCGCAATCTCACCGCCTACCTCCGGCATTCCCTCGACGGCATCGACCACACGGTCGTAACGGTTTCGAGCGAAGTTGCCGGCCTGATGGCCTATCTCGGCGTCCAGAGGGCGCGCTTCGGCGACCGCCTTCATACCCGTCTCGACGTGATGCCCGAGGCCGCGCAGCGGCGCATCGCGAGCTTCCTGTTGCAGCCGCTCGTGGAGAATGCCGTGAAGCACGGCCGGCGCGAGGACGGACTCGAGCTCCGCGTCGACATCCGTCTTTCGGGCGATACGCTCCACGTCGAGATCGAGAACACCGGGTCGCTCGACACGACGCGGCGACCGGCCCGTCGCCAGCGTCCCGGCATCGGGTTGGAGAATGTCCGCCGTCGTCTCGCGCTGCACTATCCGGACCGGCATGCCTTCAGCTTAACCGAGATCGGCGCGCCTGCCGGCGACAAGAAAGTGACCGCGACGCTCGAACTCCGGGGGGAACCGTGCGGGTCCTGATCGTCGACGACGAGCCGTTGGCCCGCAGCGCCCTGCGGCGGCTGCTCGGGGCCCATCCCCGGGTGGAGATCGTCGGCGAGGCCGACAGTACCGAAGCCGCCCGCCTTCAGGTCACGAGCACGCAGCCCGACCTCGTCTTCCTCGACATCGAACTGGGCGGTGGCAGTGACGGCTTCGACCTCCTCGATTCCCTGGAACGCCGGCCCATCGTGGTCTTCGTGACGGCCTATGCCGAGCACGCGGTCGATGCCTTCGCCGTCGAGGCCGTCGATTTCCTTCTCAAGCCGGTCGAGCCGGCCCGCCTGGAACGGGCGCTGGCGCGGGCGGAACGGGAGATCGCCCTGTCGGCGCCGCCGTCCGGCCCCGGCATGATCGAGCTCAGGACGCCCCGCCGCACGCTGCTCGTCGCGCCGGCCGAGATCGTGGCGATCTGCGCCGACGGCGACTTCGTGCGCGTGTTCGTGGCCGGGCAGCCGCCGGTGATGATCCTGCGGACGCTGGCGCATTTCGAAGAAGTGCTGCCGTCCGGCTCGTTCGTGCGGTTGGGCCGGTCGGTGATGATCAATCGCGACCGGTTGCGCCGCGTCGAATCGCCGACGCGATCGACCAGCCGCCTCGTCCTCGAGGGCATGACCGACCCGCTCGTCATCGGCCGCGCCGCGACGGCCCGTCTGCGCGAGGTGCTGGCGGAGAAAGGCTGAGCCGCGCGGGGCGACCCGCTTCTGGCACCGAAGCTGCAAGGCTCCCGCCGCAAATGTCGCGGGAGGACCCACATGAAAGCCGTCGTCATCCATGCCACAGGCGGCCCCGAGCAACTCGTGCTGGCCGATCTGCCCGATCCGGTGCCCGGTACGGGCGAGGTGCTGATCGACGTGGCCTATGCCGGCTGCAACTGGGCCGACACCCAGGTCCGCATGGGCATCTATCCGCATCCCATGACCTATCCGATGATCCTGGGCTTCGAGGTCTCGGGAACGGTGGCGGCGCTGGGACCGGGCGTGACGGACGTGAAGGTGGGCGATCGCGTCGCGACTTTCCCGGAGAAGGGCGGCGCCTATGCGGAGAAGTGCGTCGCGTCGACCAAGGGCCTCATCAAGCTGCCCGATGCGGTGGGCCTCGACGTGGCGGCGGCGTTCCCCATCCAGGCGCTGACCGCCTGGCACATGATGTGGACGATCTATGGCGGCATCGGGCCGGGCGACACGGTGCTGGTCAATGCGATCGGCGGTGGCGTCGGTCTCATGTGCACCCAGCTCGCCGTCCAGGCCGGCGCGCGCGTCATCGGCACGACGGGGACGCCGGGCAAGGAGGCCCGGGCGCTGGCCTATGGCGCGTCGCGGGTCGTGGTGACCGCGCAGGAGGATTTCGAGCGCGCGGTGCTCGACTTCACCGATGGCAAGGGCGTCGACCTCGCCATCGATTCCTACGGTGCCACCATGCTCGACCGCACGTTCGGCGTCGTGAAGATGCTGGGTCACGTCATCAGCATCGGCGAAGCCGAGGGACAGCCCTTCAAGAACATCCGCGAGCGCATCCTGCCGCGCTCCCAGACCTTCACCCGCCTGCATCTCGGCCATATCGACCAGACGTCGGCCGAATGGCGGGAGGGTGTCGACCGGGTGTTGGCCGGTCTCGTCGAGGGCTGGCTCAAGGTGCCCGTCGAGGGTGTGTTTGCGCTCAGCCAGGCGGCGGACATGCACCGCCGCCTCGAAGGGCGGGGCGTCGCCGGCAAGCTGCTGCTGAAGGCGGGTGGCTAAACCGGCTTTTGTCAGCCTCTTCCCCTTTGCGGAGTCCGCAAAGGGGAAGTGCCCTCGTCTTACGAGGGCGATGGGGTCATGACCCCTCCGCCCCTTCGGAGCACCTCCCATCTGAATGGGGAGGACGGTGATTTGAGAGCTACCGATCCAGCCAGACGTCCTCGAACCGCCAGTTGTTGTAGATGCTGTTGCTGTGCAGCGTCACGTTCTTGACGTGCGGCTGCCAGCATCCGGCGATGCGTCCGTGGCTGATGATCGGTCGCGCCACGTCCTCCTGCAGCTTGCGATCGATCGCCCAGACCATTTCCTGTCGCTTGCTGCGATCGGTCTCGCGCGACTGCTCCTCGAAGAGCCTGGTCATCTCCGGATCGCAGTAGTTGTTGTAGTTGCGCAGGGAGCCGCAGGCATAGCCCTCGAACAGGGTCACGTCCGGATCGTCGACCGCACTTCCGGTCAGGTTCAAGGCGACGACGTAGTCCTTCTTGAAGACGCGGTTGTAGTAGATCGTCGTATCGATGATCTCGAGTTCGGCGTCGATCCAGATCTGCTTCAGCTGGTCGATGAGGATCACCGCCGGGTCCTTGTAGGTGGCGATGTTGCGGGTGCTGACCTTGAGCTTCAGCCGCTTGTCTGGGCCGTAGCCCGCTTCCTTCATCAGAGCCCGGGCCTCTTC
>JAESFK010000715.1_pt1 | contig 13743 bp, 15 predicted proteins | sample 9269391 | NCBI WGS metagenome assembly JAESFK01 (sample SAMN14506231, study PRJNA617097) | algae metagenome | isolation source: Drouetiella hepatica UHER 2000/2452 and co-occurring heterotrophs from... | place: Slovakia: Slovak Paradise National Park, Hrabusice, Kosice Region | collected 2000-01-01
GGTGCGCTCCGGCTCGGCACCTTCGTCAAGTTCATCCCCTATCCGGTCACCGTGGGGTTCACGACCGGCATCGCCGTCATCATCTTCGCCAGCCAGATCAAGGACCTGTTCGGCCTCACCCTGCAGGGCAAGGAGCCGGGAGAGTTCGCCGCCAAGCTCGAAGTGCTGGCGGGCGCCGTCGGCACGGTGAACGCGGCGGCCGTCGCCCTGGCCATCCTCACCATCGGCGTGATTCTCGGCCTCCGGAAGCTGCGGCCGCACTGGCCGGGCATGCTGGTGGCCGTGGTCGCCGGCTCGGTCGCGACCTTTGTGCTGGGCCTGCCGATCGACACGATCGGCAGCCGTTTCGGCGGCATCCCCTCCATGCTGCCCGCGCCCAGCCTGCCCGACGTGTCGCTGGCCAAGATGCTGGCCGTGCTGCCGGATGCGCTCTCCTTCGCGCTGCTGGGCGCCATCGAATCGCTGCTGTCCGCCGTAGTGGCCGATGGCATGACGGGACGCCGCCACCGCTCGAACTGCGAGCTGGTGGCCCAGGGCGTGGCGAACATCGCGTCGGCGCTGTTCGGCGGCATCTGCGCGACCGGGACCATCGCCCGCACCGCCACCAACGTGCGCGCCGGCGCGCGCGGACCGGTCGCCGGCATGCTCCACTCGGTGTTCCTGCTGGGCTTCATGCTGCTCGCCGCGCCGCTCGCCGCCTACATCCCGCTGGCGGCCCTGGCCGGCGTGCTGGCGGTGGTCGCCTGGAACATGGCCGAGAAGCATGAGTTCATGACCCTGCTGCGCTCCTCGCGCGGCGACGCGGTCGTGCTGCTCTCGACCTTCCTGCTCACCGTGTTCCGCGACCTGATGGAAGGAATCGTGGTCGGCACGGCGCTGGGCGTCATCCTGCTCATCCAGCGCCTGACCGCCACGGCGGGTATTGTCGCGCAGCCCGCCCGGGCGCCGTTTCCCGCCGATCTCGTCACCGACCCGCGGGTGATCGTCTACCGCCTGTCCGGCGCCTTCTTCTTCGGCACGGCCTCGACCGTTGGCGCCGTGCTCGACAACATCGCCGACCAGCACAAGGCCTTCGTCATCGACTTCAGCGCCGTGCCCTTCGTCGATTCGACGGCGGCGAACGTCATTGCCGGCGCCGGTCGCAAGGCGGCGCGGCATGGCGTCCGGGTCTACGTCACGGGCGCCACGCCGTCGGTGCGCCACGCGCTGCTGCGGGCCGGCGCCGGGCGGCCGCAGGTCCGCTATCTGCCCTCCATCGACGATGCCGTTCGCGAGGCGCACCTGTTGTAGGATGGCTCATGGCCTCCCCCGTCTCGATTTCTCCCATTTCGATCTCCACTGCCGCGCTCAGCGCTGAGATTTCCGCCACCGGCGCCGAACTCGTGCGCCTGCAGGATCGCGCCGGCGCCGATCTCCTGTGGGACGGCAATCCCGCCGTCTGGAACGGCCGTTCGCCGCTGCTGTTTCCCATCGTCGGTGAAGTGAAAGGCAATCGGCTCACCGTGGCCGGCAAGGCCTACGAAATCGGCCGCCATGGCTTCGCTCGCACCTCGACCTTCGCACTGGTCGGGTCCGATGCTGCGTCCTGCACCTGGCGGCTCGAATCGAGCGAGGCGACGCGTCGCCAGTATCCCTTCGAGTTTCGTCTCGACGTCACCTACCGGATCGAAGACGCCACCCTGCACATGGAGGCCCGGGTCACGAACACCGGCGACATGGTCATGCCGGCCTCGTTCGGCTTCCACCCGGCGCTGCGCTGGCCACTGCCCTACGGCACATCGCGGGCAGCCCACGAGATCGTCTTCGAGCGGGAGGAGCCGGCGCCGATTCGCCGGCCGGTCGACGGCCTGCTGAGCGCGGCGCAGTTCGCGACGCCCGTGCGCGACCGGCATCTCCGGCTGCACGACGACCTGTTCGAGGAAGGCGCGCTGGTCTTCGACACGCTGGCGAGCCGCAGCGTCCTCTATGGCGAAGCGATCCGCGTCGACTTCCCGCGCATGCCCCATCTCGGCATCTGGACCAAGCCCGGTGCCGGCTATGTCTGCATCGAGCCGTGGCAGGGCCATGCCAGCCCCGAAGGCTTCGACGGCGAGCTCGCCGACAAGCCCGGCGTGATTGCGATCACGCCGGGCGCCACGGAGAGCTTCGCGATGTCGATCACCCTCGAGCGTTGACTCACTGCAGGGCAGCGGCCAGCGCACCCGCGCTGCGCCACACCTGCTTCTGGCAGATGAACAGAACGCAGCCTTCGAGTGTCAGCGTGTCGGCGGTCGGTCGACGCAAGGTCGCGCGATAGGTCTGGCCGTCCTCGGGATTGTAGATGCGGCCCTCCCAGCCGCCGTTCGCCGTGCGCGCGAGCCCGGACAGGATCGACAGACCGACGAGCGGTCGCGCGCGCTGGGAAGCGTCGGCATTCTGGCCGTCGAGGCGCGGCCGGCCCTTGTCGTCGACGCCGTCCCACAGCCAGCGGATGGTGCCGCACAGGCCGGGTGTCCCATTGCAGGGCGCTATCTCCACCACGGCGGCCGCACCGGGCGTCACCCACCGTCCGACCGGGCCTTCCTGGGCGCGGACCGGGTCGGCGGAAAGGAGAATGCCCCCGGCCACGACGCAGGTGATCGCCCGTGCGAGCCCGCGCGCGACCCCGGCCGTCGCGGTGGTGGCCGAGCCCGGCGAGACGATCGCCTCGAACTTCCGCCGGTAGTCGGGATGCTCGGTGCCCATCAGCCTGTCCCACCAGCGGAAATACAGGCCGTAATTGTAGCGGCCGGCTTCGTGATGCAGGTCGTGATGGGTCGTGGTGTTGTTCCAGCCCAGCCACCGGCCAGGGCCGAAAGCGGCGGAATGAACCTCGGCGCCGGCATGTCCCATGACGTTGCGCAGGATCTGCACAATACCGAAGGCGAGCAGGCCGAGGCCATGCATCGGCACGATGAGGAGGAAGAGCGGGACGAAGGCGCCGTGCACGACGGCCTCGGGGATGGCGAAGGAATAGGCCGCCCACGGCGTCGGCGTCCGCGACAGATGATGCGTGCGATGGAACAGCCCGAACAGGCGCCTGTGGTGCATCGCACGGTGCGCCCAGTAGAAGTAGGTGTCGTGGGCCACCAGCATCAGGGCGAGCGACAGGACGAGGTAGAGCGGTCCGGCGTGGCGGAAGTCCTTGTAGATCGTGATCCAGCCCTGATGGTCGCCCACCGCCACGAGGGCGCCCAGCAACGAAAAGATGAACGCCGTCCGCAGCGACGCCAGGAATTCGCGCCGCCGCTGGCCCCGGGCGGGATCGCGGGCCTGCAGCTTGCGGCGGGCCAGACCGGCTCGCCAGAACAGAGCGAGGATCGTGGCCATCAGCGTGGCGGCCACGAGGTAGCGGGCGGTGTCCATGGCCCAGACCGTGGGCCAGGCCGACAGGTAGACGTGCCAGAGTTCGTTCATCGATCGCCCCTCCATCGGGCGTGCCCAATGCCTAGGAGGAGGGGCCGGACGGATCGCGCCGAAGGTGGAAACCGGCGACCTGCGGCGAAAAACGGCTCGCCGATTCCGGAATCGGCGGGAATTCAGGCGCCGTTGCGGCCTTCGGCGGCCTTTCGGTACTCGGTCGGGGTCATGCCGGTGTCGGTCTTGAAGGCCCGGTTGAAGGGACCGAGCGACTGGAAACCCGAATCGAGGGCGATGGTCAGGATCGGGACGTCGGCCTGGCCGGGATCGGCCAGCGCCTGCTTGGCGTCGGCCAGACGGTGGCGGTTCAGGTACTCGTTGAAATTCCGGTAGCCCAGCCCGCGGTTGATGGCGCGCCGCAGCCGGTACTCGGGCAGGCCGAGCCGGCTGGCCAGGACGCCGATGGTCAGTCCCTCCTGACGGTAAAGCCGGTCGACCGACATCAGCCGTTCGAGCGTGGCGAGCAGGGTCGGGTCGGCGGGCTCGTCCGCCGCTGCCGCCACCGCGACCGGCAGGTGAGGGGGCGGGCTATCGGGCGAGGGAGCGTCGACGGCCGGTCCGACCGCCACCGGGCCGAGGACGGAGTCGAGGTCCGCCTGCAGGAGCAGCAAGGCGATGATGGCGGCGATCGCGACCAGGGCGCCGGAGTTCAACAGGTGCAGGGCCATCGGCACCTGGTCGGCGCCAAAGACGAGTTCGACCGTGACCGTGACGGCGATGTGGAGGGCCACGGCGATCAGGATGAACAGGCGCAGGCGCCGTCGGCCTTCCACCAGATCGCTACCCCAGCCCCGCACCGTCTGCGCCAGCGCCAGCAACGCCAGCAGGATCACTGCGCTGCGCACGAGCACGCCCAACAGCCAGTGCGAGGTGAAGCCCGCACCCAGAAGATGGGCCAGCGGCCAGACGACCAGGCCCAGCCAGACCAGCGCATGCCAGGGCCTCAGCCGGAAGGAATCGTCGAACATCGCCTGGGCGAACAGCCAGAAGACGGCGGCATTGCCGGTGCAGAGCATCAGGACCGGGGCGAACCAGACCGGCGGATCATGCGGCCCGGGTGACGAGCAGACCACGTAGGCGGCGGCGCCCACGGCCAGCAGGGCGCCGAGCCAGGCGGCAGGCCGGCCCTGGGCCTGTCGCAGCGTCGCGGCCGCGACGATCAGGAGCAGCGCAATGCCCGCGCCGCGCAGGGCGATGTCGAGGGTGACGAGGATGCCGGGGCCGCCCATGGTCGGCGACGTGATTAGCATTTTGCCGCGGTCACGCCACCCGCCACGCACTGCGGGCCGGCCGGCCCTCAGCGTTTGGCCGCCAGGCTCCTGAACAGCGCGTCGCTGCGGTCGTCGGCCGGGAAGAAGCTCTCGACGCGGACTTCCTGCAGGGTGATGTCCTGCGGCGTTCCCAGGGTGGCGATGGTGGTGAAGACCGAGAGCGCCTTGCCGCCCACCAGATAGTCGACCGTCAGCATCGGTGCCGGCCGCTCCTCGAAGCGCAGCTTGCGGAACGAGGCGGGCACGTCGGGATAGGCCATGATCTCCTCGATGAAGGCGAGCGCCTTGGGTTCGCCACCGGCCGCCAGGATCTCGGCATAGGTCGTCGACACGAGATAGCGCGCGACCTCCTCCCAGTTGGAGATCTTCGACCGCAAAGCCTTGGGGTCGAGGATCCAGCGCAGCAGGTTGGGTCCCTTGCCGGGCGGCGGCGCGGGCGGCATGCCCTCGAACAGGAAAACCGTGAAGGCGTTGGCCGCCTCGTTGGCCTGCAGCAGGTTCCACAGCCGGTCGATCACGACCGCGGGGTAGGGCTCCTGCTGCTTCAGAATGAAATCGATCGCCCGGCGCACCGGCGCGAGTTCGGGCGCGGCGAGGTTGCTCTCGCGGTAGGCCGGCGCGAAGCCTGCCGCCAGCAGCATCTCGTTGCGCTGGCGAAGCGGCACGTCGAGCGCGGTCGAGAGCTGGACCACCATCTCGCGGCTGGGTCGGGCGCGGCCCGATTCGAGGAAGCTGACATGGCGCTGCGAGACACCGGACTGCAGCGCCAGCGAAAGCTGGCTGGCGCCACGGCGCCGGCGCCAGGCGCGGAGCATGGGACCGAACGTGTCGACTGGGCTGGCAGATACGGAGACGGAGTTTGTGCTCATGGATCGAACCCTAACATCGGACCGCGGGTCCGCCGATTACCTGCCGCGTAATTGAGAGACGGGTGGGCGAATGCGATCTCAAGGTCGTCCGCAACCAAAGGAGGACGACATGACTGCTTCATCCGATCGCCTGCTCCGCCGCACGCTCTGGGCCAACGCCATCCTGTCCGTGGGCTCCGGCGCCCTTCTGGCGGCCCTGGCCGCTCCCTTCGCGAAGATGGCCACCCAGGCGCCCCTCCAGGTGCTGGGCCTGGATCTCGCCCTCGTGCTGGAACTGCTGGGGGTGGGCTTCGTGGCATTCGGCGCCGTGTGCGGCTGGGTCGCGTCACGCCCCGAGATGCCCCTGGGCTGGGCCCGGGCGATCTTCCTGCTCGATGCCTCCTGGGTCGCGATCAGCGCCGTGCTGCTGATGCTGCCGGCCTCGTGGACCGGAGCCGGGATCGCGGGCATCGTCGTCGTCGCGCTGATCGTGGCCGATCTTGCGATCTTCGAGTATCTCGGCCTGCGCCGCATCAGCACCGCCAACTAAGGAAACGAGCATGGATAAGCTTCAGCTTCTGAACGACATCAAGCTGCCTTTTGCCGAGGTTCTGGGGCTGAAGTTCACGGCCGCGAGCGAGATGGGCGTGACGGCCGAGATGGTCGTCCGTCCCGAGCTCTGCACGCGGCCCGCCATCCTGCACGGCGGCGCGGTCATGGCCTTTGCCGACACGCTGGGCGCCGCCGCCACCGTGCTCAACCTGCCCGAGGGCAAGGGCACCACGACGATCGAGAGCAAGACCAACTTCGTGGGGCCGGCGCCGGTCGGCTCCACGGTGATCGGCGAGACCACGCCGGTCCATCGCGGCCGCCGCACCATGGTGTGGACCACCCGCATCACCACCGCCGAGGGCAAGCTCGTGGCGGTGGTGACGCAGACGCAGATGGTGCTTTAGGCCTTGGCCAGCCGGTGACGCTCGGTCGCCGGGATCAGAGTCAGATTGCCCAGGATCCTGAGCTGCGGGTCTTCACTCGCGGCCAGCCTGGGCTGCAGCTCGAGCAGCGCCTTGCCGAACAGCGTCTCGTCCCACAGCCACGCCTTGCGTTTCTTCGACGTGCCGGGATCGGGGAAGGCCGAGGCGGCTTCCAGATAGTAGGCCCGCAGATCGTCGATCGCTTCCTTGAGCGCCTGGGCCGGCGGCAGATCGCTGGCCAGGGCGGCGGAGAGAAGTGCGCCGGCCGCCGGCATGTCGAGGCCGGAGACGCCGACGGTGGTGCGGCCGGTTCTGGCGACGCTCTGGTCGTGCCAGGTGGCCAGTCGGTCGATCTCGGCCGCCAGCGTGTCGGTCGCCTGGGGCGCCAGGTTGATCGGGCAGGCCCAGCCGGTGAAGTCGGCTTCCTCCGCGACCTCCTCCGGATAGTCGGCGATCAACGGTCCGTCCGTGCGCTCCAGCAGCTCGGCGGTCGCGCGCAGCACGCGACGCTGGAAGTCGGGATCGTCCGGGATGCCGAGCGGCCGGCCGAGTTCGAACGTGACCCAGAGGGCGCGCGGCGGACGGATGGTTTCGGTGTGCTCCCGCACCAGGCTGATGCTGGCGGTCGGAATGCCCTGACGTTCGAGGAAGTGGCCCAGCGCGCCCACGGCGCGCGTGCAGGCGGGTCAAACGGGAACGAGCAGGGCCGCGTCGACGGCATCCTGCTTCAGCAGGCCGGCGAGATGCTGGGCATGCGGCTCGGCCGCATCGGGCGGGAAGGCGCCCATGAACGAGTAGTGCATCGACGCCATCGAACCGACGACGCCCTGTTCGACCAGCTCGCGCAGCCGGTCGATCGGGAAGGCGACGTTGTGGTCCTGCTGGAAGCCGGTGCGGTCGAAATTCACCGAGATGTGGCTCATGACCAGGTCGCGCGCGGGGGTCTCGGCCGGGATGACGCGGTAGCTGCCGTCGCCGGGGCGGAACGGCCGGTCGCCGCGCTTGTGAAGCCCTGCCGTGGAGATCAACACAACGCGGCGCTCGCTGAGCGGCTTGCCGGGCAGCGCCGGCGTTTCGTCGAAGGTCGGACACTCGATGCGACGGAGGTGGTGGGCCTCGACCTCGGGCATGTCGCTGAGACGTTTGACCATGAGCTTGTTTCCCCAGTTGCTTCCGCGTGGCCTCAGCCCGCGACGATGTCGCGCAGGAGCGCGACGGTAGGCTCCGGTTCGGGCCTGTATTTGTAGTCCACGTCGGCTTCGACCGAGCGCACGATGCCCTCGCCGTCGACAACGAATCGCGCGGGAACCGGCAGTTGCCAGGAGGCGTCTCCATTGCGCAGCGGGAGATCGATGCCGAGGCTCAGGTAAACTTCCCTGAGGTCGTCGGGGAGCATGAAGGCGAGGCCAAAGGCTTCCGCGACAGCGGACTTCTCGTCCCAGACGATCGGAAAGGTGAGCTTCTGTTTGGTCGCCATGTCTGCCGTGCGCACCGGCAGTTCGGGCGAGATCACGACCAGGCTGGCGCCGAGGCCCGCGATGTCGGCGTACACGCTTTGCAGAGCATCCAGCTCATGCCGGCAGTAGGGTCACCAGGATCCTCGGAAGAAGGACAGGACCAACGGTCCACCGGCGAGAAGATCGTCCGAGTCGACGCGACGCCCGTCGTGGTCGGCCAGGGCGAAGGCCGGCATCCGGCTGCCGACCGGCACGATGCGGTCGAGAATTCCGGTACGGCGCAGATCTTCGGTGGCCCTCTCCATGATGGCCTGCTTGTCTGCGGGAAGCCGCGCCGCGCTGGCCGCCCGCAGTGCCGAGAGTTTGTCTGCCAATGACATTGCCTACTCCTTGGCTCGGGTTTCGCTGAGGTTGCTGTAGGTCTGGCGCGTGGCCACGATGGCGTGGTCGAGGCAGCCGTTCTCGCGTTCGACGTTGGCCGCCGCGTAGTCGGGCGATGTCATCATGGCGAGGAAAGCCGCGCGCGAGGGATAGCGGACCAGCGCCACGTAATCCCAGCGATGGCGGTTCGGTTCGCCCAACGCCACTGCCTCGGCATCGCCGGTCCAGATGATGGTGCCGCCCTGCGCCTTGATCAGCTTTATGGTGAGCGCGCTGTAGCGCAGATAGGCGTCCCAGCCGCTGCCCTTGCCGTCGAGCGAACGCTCGCGGAAGCGCATCAGGTTCAGCATGACCACGGGAATGTCGTCCGGCAGCGCACTCAGGGCGGCATCGTTCAGATGGTCGATCAATGCGGTCTCCCCAGAAGGTCGAGCGCCGGCTGGACCACCGCTTCCAGCGTCCGCCGGCGAGCGCCTGTGCGCGACAGCACGCGCATGCCCATCAGCACGCCCAGCAGGTGGATCGAGAGCGCCTCGGCATCGGTGCCGCGCGGCGTCTCGCCGGCCTCGATGGCGGCCTCGACGTTGCGCCGGAAGAACGCGCGGATCTCCTCGAGATAGCCCGTGACCACGCGGCCGAGCTCGGCGTCGTGCGGCGCCACGTCGAGCGCGGAATTCACCAGCAGGCAACCCTTGCAGTCGGGATCCTTGAGCGAACGGTCGATCACCTCGGCCAGGAACGCGCGGATCGCGTCGCGGGGGCGATGACCGGCCTCGAGCCGCGCGATGCGCTCGCGGGTCGAACGGTTGGCGTAGCGTTCGAGGACGCGCTCGAACAGGGCGCGCTTGCCGCCGAATGCGTTGTAGAGGCTGGCGCCGCCGATCCCCATCTCGCGCGCGAGGTCGCGCACCGACGTGGCCTCGTAGCCGCGATTCCAGAAACAGTCGACCGCGGCATCGAGCGCGCTGTCTTCGTCGAATTCCCTCAGGCGAGCCATCGACGCATAAGAGCGCGATTCTGGAGCGAGTGCACTAAAATTCGTGCGCGGCTGGCCCGCTCCGTGCTAGCGAAGGGCATGGCCGAGGGAACACCCGTGCGGATCACACGCGACCACTGGGGCTTCCTGTGCGGCGCCATCATGGCGCTGGGGGCGTCGCTTTCGTTCGCTGCGGCGCGTGCCGGCATCCTGGGCGGCCTCGGCGCCGTCGATATGATCTTCGCGCGCTACGTCGTGGCCGGCGCGATCATGCTGCCCCTGCTCCTGCGCTACGGGGTGCGGGATTTCGCAGGCATCGGCCTGCGCCGGTCGCTGATCCTCACGCTTCTGGGGGGCGCTCCCTTCGCGTTGCTGCAGACCGGGGGATACGGCTTTGCGCCGCTCGCCCATGGCGCCGTGATCGCGCCTGCGACGGTGACCATCGTCAGCACGATCGGCGCCGCCCTGTTCCTGCGCGAACGGTTGAGCCGCAACCATCTGGTCGGCGCCGCCATCGTGCTGGCGGGCATCTTCCTGATCGGCTGGGATGGGCTCACCCAGCCGGCGGGCGAGCGCGCCTGGCTGGGAGATCTCCTGTTCTTCGCGTCGAGCGTGCTGTGGGCGGGCTTCACCCTGCTGTTGCGCCATTGGCGCCTGCCCGCCCTGCAGGCGACGGCGGTGGTGGCGGTGCTGTCGTTCCTGCTGACGACGCCGATCTACCTCGCCGTGATGGGCATCGCGCACCTGCAGGCGCTGCCGCTGGGCATGCTGGTCTTCCAGGGTCTGGTGCAGGGCGGACTCCAGGGCGCGATCACCATGGTGGCCTACAGCCAGGCCGTGATCTTCCTCGGCGTGAGCCGTGCGGTGCTGTTTCCGGCCATCGTGCCGGCTCTCTCGGTGCTGGTCGGGATTCCGATCGTGGGGGAAATTCCCGGGGCCCTTCAGATCGCCGGCCTCTGCCTCGTCACGATGGGCCTGCTGACGACGATTGGAACGTTCCGGCGGCTCGGCCTGCGCTGACGCAAGACCCGCGCGCGGCGCGACTCAGCGCATCAGGGCCTGTACGAAGGCCTGCAGCGCGGCATCGGCATCCGCCGCGCTCTGCTGCTGCGACTGCTTCCAGTCGATGCGGATCTTGACGAAGTGGTCGCGAAAGCCGGTCAGCAGCAGCTTGCTGTAGACCCGCGAATTGGCCTGGGTGACGCCGCTGTAGGTAATGCAGCGAAAGGTCACCGCCCCATAGGTGCAACTCGAGGGCACCGATGGTTTCTGGAAGGCGGTGTAGCCCGCGTACTTATACTGCTGCTCGGCCGAGCCGAGTTCGGCGTTGAACTGCCCGGTCACTGTCGGATTGTCGCTGCCGGGTGGTACGCGGCGGCCGAGGTCGTAGACCTGCACGCTGATCGTCAGCCGCTTCGGCGTCGAATAGGTGTAGGCCGTGCCCTGGCCGGGATTGTTGGCCGGGGGCGCGGCATAGTTGACCGAGCGCTCGAAGGTGGCGCCGCCCAGGCTGGCTGGAAAGTTGAGCCTAGTGCCGGCATTGGTTGTCGGCGTCGACGACTGGGTTTGGGCCAATGCCGCGACAGGGATTGCGCCCGCCAGGAGCATGGCGGCGATCAGGGCCCTTGCGGTTCTAGACATCGAGGTTCGCCACCTTCAGCGCGTTCTCCTGGATGAATTCGCGGCGCGGTTCGACCACGTCGCCCATCAGGGTCGAGAAGATCTCGTCGGCCTCATCGGCATGGTTGATGCGGACCTGCAGCAGCGTGCGCGCTTCGGGATCGAGGGTGGTTTCCCAGAGCTGGTCGGGATTCATTTCGCCAAGGCCCTTGTAGCGCTGGATCGTGACGCCCTTGCGGCCGGCCTCGAGAACGGCAGCGAACAGCTCGGTCGGCGAGGAAATCCGGGTCTCCTTGTCCTTCACCGCGAAGAGGCCGGGCTTCTGGTAGATCGCCTGCAGCTCGTCGGCCAGCGCGTCGAGCTTGCGTGCCTCGGCGCTGCGGGTCAGCGGTCCGTCGATCACGTGCCGCTCGCTGACGCCGCGCAGGCGACGCGTGAAGGCGAGACCGCCGTCGGCCATCGGCTCGCCGGTCCAGCCCTTTTCGAGCAGCGGGCTGACGACGTCGAGACGCTTGGCGATGTAGTCGGCCGTCTGCTTGGCCAGCACCGGATCGGCCAGCACGTCGGGCTTGAGGGCGCCGGCGATCGCCGCCTGCTCGATCACGGCCTGGCTGGTGACGCGGCGCGACAGGGCCAGCGGCTTCACGAGGTTGGTCACCGAGCGGGCGATGTCCACCGTGTTGCGCAGATCGTCCTTGGCGAGGACGCTGCCGCTGCCGAGCTGCAGCGTGGCGCCCTCGAGGCCGGTCTGGATCAGATGATCGTCGAGCGCGCGCTCGTCCTTGAGGTAGATCGCCGACTTGCCCTTCGCCGCTTTGAACAGCGGCGGCTGCGCGATGTAGAGGTAGCCGCGCTCGATCAGGTCGCGCATCTGGCGATAGAAGAACGTCATCAGGAGCGTGCGGATGTGCGAGCCGTCGACGTCCGCGTCCGTCATGATGATGATCTTGTGATAGCGCAGCTTGTCGAGGTTGAAGTCGTCGTGGCCGATGCCGGTGCCCAGCGCCGTGATCAGCGTGCCGATTTCCGCCGAGCCCAGCATCTTGTCGAAGCGCGCGCGCTCGACGTTCAGGATCTTGCCGCGCAACGGCAGGATCGCCTGGTTGGCGCGGTTGCGGCCCTGCTTGGCCGAGCCGCCGGCCGAATCGCCCTCGACGATGAACAGCTCCGAGAGCGCCGGGTCGCGCTCCTGGCAGTCGGCGAGCTTGCCGGGCAGCGAGCTCACGTCGAGCGCGCCTTTGCGGCGGGTGAGTTCGCGGGCCTTTTTCGCCGCCTCGCGGGCGGCGGCGGCCTCGACGACCTTGGTGAGGATCTTGCGCGTCTCGGCGGGATGCTCTTCCAGCCACTGGCCGAACTTGTCGGCCACGACGGACTCGACGACCGGGCGCACTTCCGAGGACACCAGCTTGTCCTTGGTCTGCGAGGAGAACTTCGGATCGGGCACCTTCACGGACAGCACGCAGGTCAGGCCCTCGCGCATGTCGTCGCCGGTGAGGCCGACCTTCTCCTTCTTGGAGATGCCGCTCTCGTCGGCGTACTTGTTCAGCGTGCGCGTCAGCGCGCCGCGGAACCCCGCGAGATGGGTGCCGCCGTCCCGCTGCGGGATGTTGTTGGTGAAGCACAGCATCGTCTCGTGATAGCTGTCGTTCCACTGCATCGCGACTTCGACCGAGATTCCTTCCTTCTCGCCGCGGATCGACACCGGCGGGTCGTGCAGCACCGACTTGTTGCGGTCGAGATACTTGGCGAAGGCTTCGACGCCGCCTTCGTAATAGAGTTCGGAGACCTTTTGCTCGGCGGCGCGTTCGTCGGTCAGCACGACCCGCACGCCGGAGTTCAGGAAGGCGAGCTCGCGCAGCCGGTGCTCGAGCGTCGCGAAATCGAACTCGGTCTTGGTGAAGGTGCCGGTCGACGGCAGGAAAGTCACTTCCGTGCCGTGCTGGCCCTGGTCGGCCTCGCCCACGATCTTCAGGTCGCCTTCCGGCTCGCCGTGCCGGAAGATCAGGTGGTGTTCCTTGCCGTTGCGCCAGATGCGCAGGTCGAGGCGCTGGGACAGCGCGTTCACGACCGCGGCGCCGACGCCGTGCAGGCCGCCCGACACCTTGTAGGAATTCTGGTCGAACTTCCCGCCGGCATGGAGCTGCGTGAAGATCACGTTGGCGGCCGAGATGCCCTCTTCCTTGTGGATGTCGGTCGGCACACCGCGGCCGTTGTCGCGCACCGTGACCGAGCCATCGCCGTGCAGGATGACGTTGACCTGGTCGCAGTAGCCCGCCAGCGCCTCGTCGATCGCGTTGTCGACGATCTCGTAGACCATGTGATGCAGGCCGGTGCCGTCATCGGTGTCGCCGATGTACATGCCCGGGCGCTTGCGGACGGCCTCGAGGCCGCGCAGTACCTTGATGGAATCGGCGCCGTAATCCTCGGCGCCCGGCGTGATGTCGTTGTCGCTCATGGTCCTGGCTTTCGGAAAGGTGTTCAGACCGCCGTGATGGATCCGTCGGCCACGCGCAGGATCTGCGCGCGGCCGCGGAGCGGCGCAAAGAGTTGGGCATCGGTGCCGGTCATCCAGCTCTGGACGCCGAGCGCCACCACCTCGTCGAACAGCGCGCACCGGCGCTCCTCGTCGAGATGGGCCGCGATCTCGTCGAGCAGCAGCAGCGGCGGCCGGCCGCGCGACAGCGCCACCAGCCGGGCATGCGCCAGCGCGATCGAGACGAGGACCGCCTTCTGCTGGCCGGTCGACCCCTCGGCCGCCGGCAGGTCGAGATCGAGGTG
>JAESFK010000716.1_pt1 | contig 13687 bp, 11 predicted proteins | sample 9269391 | NCBI WGS metagenome assembly JAESFK01 (sample SAMN14506231, study PRJNA617097) | algae metagenome | isolation source: Drouetiella hepatica UHER 2000/2452 and co-occurring heterotrophs from... | place: Slovakia: Slovak Paradise National Park, Hrabusice, Kosice Region | collected 2000-01-01
GCCCGGGGCGCCCGCCGTGACCGAGACCGTGCCGGCCTCGAGGCTGGTCTCGACGGTCGTGCCGTCCGGCGCGGTGACCGCGCCCGCGAGCTGGAGCCTGGCCGACGGCGAGGTGGGGTCGGCACCGGGGATGTCGTTGTCGAGCGGGCGCAGGACGATCGGCTTGCCGACCTCGCCGCGCCCGACGTCGGGCAGCGGCGTGGGGGGCGTGGGCTGGAGCGCGTCGGAGGGCAGGACGTCGATGGAGAGCCGGCCGGTGCTCGACGCCGTGCCGTCGGACACCGTGTACTCGACGATGCGCGGGCCGGGGTCGGCGGGGGCGGTGTAGCGCAGCCGCCCGTCGCTGGTCAGGCCGACCGGCGCCTCCTCGTCCTTCGCGCCCGTCACCGCGACCGGGTCGGAGTCGGGGTCGCGCCAGTCGCCGACGACCGGCAGGCTCACCGAGCCGCGGTTCACGACGGTCGTGACGGCCGGCACGAGGTTGGGGCGCAGCACGGGCGCGCCGTTGTCGTCGGGCGAGCGCACCTCGACGGTCACCCGCGCCGTCGAGCTGTTCCCGCGGCCGTCGTCGATCGTGTACTCGAAGCCTGCGGAGGACGCCGTCGACCGGAGCGCGAGCTGCACGGCCTGCCCGTCCGGGGAGATCGCGACCGAACCCGTGGCCGAGGGCAGGCCCGTGACGCGGGTGATCGACAGGACGCTGCCCGAGGGGTTCGCGTCGTTGTCGAGGACGTGGAGGATGCTCGTGCGCCCCGGCCGGGCGCCGATGGTGTCGTCGCGGGCCTGCGGCGGCTTGGAGCTGCGGTCGACGGTCGTCGACTGGTCGGGGTCCTTCGGTGGGGACTGCGACGACGGCGGGGCGACCGCGGCCCAGTCGTCGAGCCGGTCACCGCTGTCCATCGACCAGACACCCCCGCTCGCGCCGTCGTTGAGCGCGACCGAGCGGTGGTTGAGGCGCAGGTGCGGGGAGAGCAGGGAGGGGGCCTGGACGAGCGGGACGTCCTGCACCGGCCCGCCGCAGCCCCGGACCGCCCGGCCCGGGGTCCCCGACCACGCGGCGTAGATGCAGCCGTCGAGGACGACCGGTGCAGCGGCCGGGCCGGTGCCCCCGGTGACCACCGTGCGCACGGCCCCGGTCGTGAGGTCGACCGCGAGCAGGGCCTGCGGCGTGGCGACGAGCACCTCGCCGTCGGCCTCGCCCTCCTCGGTGACGCCGTCGGTGAGGGACTGGCCGGTGACCGACGTGCGCGTGCCGTCGGGTCGGGCGATGACGCCGGCCACGGTGTCGAGCACGACCGGGCCGTCGCGGGTGAGCACGAGGTGGGCGTCCTGGAGCGGGCCGCCGAGCGAGCTGGACTCCTGGCTGAACCGGCCGTCACCCGTCGGGCGCAGGGTGACCATCCGGCCCCCGGAGCCCGCCGCGTACGCCACGCCCTCCTCGTCGACCGCGACGTCGGCCGTCAGGGCGTCGCCGGTGACGTCCGGGGCGATGGGCACGCGGGCCAGCGCCTCGGACCCTGTCTCGAGGCCGTCGACCCCGGCGACCGTCGGGGTCGTGGACATCGAGGCCCGGACCTCGCCCGAGTCGGGGTCGACGACGACCGAGGTGCCCGCGCCGACGGCGAGCGGGGCGGCCGCCGGGACCTCGACCTTCCGGTCGGTGACGAGGACACCGGCCCGCACGTCGACGGGCGTGACGCTGCCGGTGACGCGGTCGCGGGTGAGGACCGAGGACCCGGACTGGACGATGTCGAGCTGGTAGGTGCGGCTGCCCGCGGTGACCTGGTCGTCCTCGTCACCCGGGGCGAAGGCGGCGTCGAGGTGGGCGGCCGGGGCGTTGAGCCGGCCGAACAGGCCGCCGCGGTCGTTGGTGACCCACAGCGTGCCGTCGTTGGCCTCGAGGTGGTCGGTCGTGTACCCCGGGCTGCGGGTGGCGGCGTAGCCGTAGCCGCCGAGGACGACGGCCAGCACGGTGGCCACGACCGTCCCCGTGCGGGGTCGCCGAGGACCGCGACGTGACCGGTGGCCGCGCCGCGCCGTCCCACGCTCCTCGCTCATGATCCCTGGGTCCGACCGTCCGGGGCGCGTTCACGGCCGCGCCCCGGACCCATTGTGGGCGACGCGCGCCTCCTCCGTGGCCGGGTTCGGGCAATCCGACCGGGCGTGTTGCGAGGAGGCCCGCCGGACGGTCAGCGGGCTCTCAGGCCCGGGTGACCTGCACGACGCTCGGGCGCGGTCCGCCCCACCGGCCGCGGGAGAGCGACCCGGGCGCGACGTAGTCGGGGAAGAACGAGTGCTGGTCGGCCCAGGACCCCTCCTCGCCCGGGTGCTGCACCGCCACGAACACCGAGCCCCTGCCGTCGCGGTCGTGGATGACCGGCCCGCAGGTCTCGGCCTCACGCGGCACGGCGAGGAACTGCTCGACCTTCCCGCGCTCGCGCCCCTCGAGGGTCACCCGGTGCAGGGCGTCGCAGAGCCCGATGGTCCCGGGCTGGCCGTCGGTCGAGATCCACAGCGCGCCGGTCGAGTCGAAGGCGACGTTGTCCGGGCAGGAGATCGGCGAGACCGGCCCCTCGTAGCCGCCGAAGTACGTGCCGGCGCTCTCCGGGTTGCCGCAGACGAGCAGGAGGTTCCAGGAGAAGCGCGTCGAGGTCGGGTCGTTGCCGGCCTCGGTCAGCTCGAGGACGTGGCCCTCCCGGTTGGTGATGCGGGGGTTGGCCTCGTCGGCGGGGGCGTTCGAGCCGACGCCCCGGTTCGTGTTGTTGGTCAGCGCCGCGTAGACCTTGCCGGTCACCGGGCTGGCCTGGACGTCCTCGGGCCGGTCCATCCGGGTGGCGCCGAGCTTGTCGGCGGCGAGCCGGGTGAAGACGAGCACCTCGGCGACGCTCATCCCGGGGACCCGCGAGCGCCCGTCCTTCACCAGGGGCAGCCACTGGCCGCGGCCGTCGAAGCGCTCGTCGGAGGGCAGGGCGCCGGTGCCGTCGATCTCGGCGGCCGGGCTGTCGCCGATGAACTTGGCGACGTAGAGGTCCCCGCTGGCCAGCAGGGTCTTGTTGTGGGCCCGGGCACGGCGGCTGTCGCCCTTGGCCATCCGCTTGTCGGAGACGAACTTGTAGATGTACTCGAAGCGCTCGTCGTCACCGGAGTAGGCGACCGCGCGGCCGTCCCGGGACATCCGGATGTTCGCGCCCTCGTGCTTGAAGCGGCCGAGCGCGGTGTGCTTGACGGGCGTGGAGTCGGGCTCCATCGGGTCGACCTCGACGACCCAGCCGAACCGGTTGACCTCGTTCTCGTAGCCGGCCTGGCGGGCATCGAAGCGGGGGTCGACGGTCCACCAGTTGCGGCCGGTCGTGCTGACCGTGGTCGGGATGCCGTAGCGCTTGTTCTCGGGGGTGTCGCCCGCGACGAAGTACTGGTTGAAGTTCTCCTCGCCGGAGAGCACGGTGCCCCACGGGGTCGTGCCGCCCGAGCAGTTGTTCTGCGTGCCGAGCACGGTGCGGCCCACCGGGTCGTCCTTCGTGCGCAGCAGGCGGTGCCCGGCCGCCGGGCCGGTGAGCGCGAACCGGGTCTGCACGTGGAAGCGGCGGTTGTAGTGGCTGCCCCGCACGTACTCCCAGGGCCGGCCCTCGCCGGAGCGGCGCAGCTCGACGACGCTCAGGCCGTGCGCGGCCATCGCGACCCGCTTGTACTCGGCGAGGGTGGCCTCGTCGGTCGTCGGGGGGAACATGATCCCCTCGTTCGTGTACTCGTGGTTGACGACGCCGAGCGCGCGGCGGCCGTGGCGGTCGAGCTCGAGCACGTCGAGGTAGTCGCAGTTGTAGCCGAACTGGCCGAGCTGCGAGCGCTCGGTCTGGGCCTCGGGGTCGAACTCCTCGCTGTGCCGGAAGAGCGGGTCGCCCCAGCGGATGACCGGCGTCCAGCGCCAGCCCTTCGGCACGGTGACGTCGTCGACCTCCCGAGCCACCGGCGCGATGGGGGTGAAGCGCAGGCCGCGGCCGTGGCCCGGGCCCGACGCCGCCGCGGCGTCGGCGGTGCCCACGGCGAGGGCGAGGGCGCCGGCCGCCCCCAGCGCGCCGCGGCGGCTGAAGGCCCGCGACGCGATGTCGCGGAAGTACTCGTTGTCGGTGGTGTTGGGGGCCTCGTGAGCGCAGGCGTCGCCGCACTTCAGGCGGCACGTGACGGGGCTGCGCTTGCCACGGGCGTGGGTCGCGAGGGCGAGCAGCGGGCGGTTCTCCGGGGCGATCGTCATGGTCAGGACGCTAGGAGCGGTGCCCCACTCGCCGGGCGACGCCGACCTGAACACCGGATGACGGTTGCCGGTGCCGCCGGTGGACGACCGGTCAGCGGTGGGTCAAGGCGTCTCGCCGGCCGGGCGGTGCAGCACGGTCTGGGCCGCGACGACGGCCAGCCCGGCGATGCCGACGAACCACGCCCAGCCGGTGCGCTCGATGGCCAGCAGCCCGAAGGCCACGCCGTAGACGAGGACGATGGCGGCCACCGTCCGCGGCCCCTGCGCCAGCCGCAGCCGGGCCTTCGGGGCCATGAACAGCCCCCAGAGGACGAGCACGAGCAGCGTCGCCCCGACGGCGGCGGCCCAGCCGGCCGCCCCTCCCCCGGCGGCGTGGTGCGCGAGCGCCCCGACCCCGCCGAAGAGGGCGATCTCGGTGACGAAGGCGACGAGCGCCATCACGGCGAGCGCAGGAGTGGTCACGGCGTGCTCAGGGCTTCGCGACGAGGTCTCGGGTGACGTCGGCGGCCGTGCCGGCGCGGTGCCCGGCGAAGCGGCCGGCCCGGCGGGCGGCGATGGCCCCGCCGCTGACCCGCTCGGCGGCGATCTTCTCCTGGAGCTTGATGATCCCCTGGAGCAGCGCCTCGGGGCGTGGCGGGCATCCGGGCACGTAGACGTCGACGGGGATGACCTGGTCGACACCCTTGGTCACCGAGTACGAGTCCCAGTACGGCCCACCGGAGTTCGAGCACGCCCCGAAGGAGATGACGTACTTCGGCTCGGGCATCTGGTCGTAGAGGCGGCGGATGGCCGGCGCCATCTTGTCGGTGACCGTGCCGGAGACGACCATGAGGTCGGCCTGCCGCGGGCCGGGCGCGAACGGGATGACCCCGAGCCGGATGAAGTCGTGGCGGCCCATCGAGGTGGCGATGAACTCGATGGCGCAGCAGGCCAGCCCGAAGTTGAACACCCAGAGGCTGTAGCGGCGGCCCCAGTTGAGGACGACCCGCACCGGCTTGGGGGCGTGCTCGGCGAGCGGGCCGACGCGCGGCATCGGGAGGTCTGTGGTCATCCGGGGTCCCCGCGAAGTATCCGGAGGAGCGAAGCGGGGGAGGAACTTCGTGGGGTGGTCATCGCAGGTCCCAGCTCAGCAGGCCGCGGCGGCCGGCGTGCAGCAGCCCGAGGAGGACGACCCCGACGAAGACGACGACCTCGACGAGCGAGGCGACCCCGAGGTCGGCATCCCGCAGGACGAGCGCCCACGGGAAGAGGTAGACGGCGTCGACGGCGAAGATGACGTAGAGGAAGGCGAAGGACAGGTAGCGCACCCGCGACTGCGCCCAGCCGGCGCCGACGGGGTCGACGCCCGACTCGTAGGTGGTGCGCCCCACCGGGCCCGCGGCGCGCGGCGCGACGAGGCGCCGGGCGACCATCGCGGCGGCGACCAGCAGCACGCCCGCGAGGACGACCGCGGCAGCGGCGAGGTAGCCCTCCATGACGCGTCAGCCTAGCCGCGCGCCGGCCCGGCCGGTCAGGAGCCGGCCTCGAGGAGGAAGCAGCCCCCGTACAGGGTGAGGATGGTGCCGGTCTTGGTGCCGAAGACCACCCGCGCCCCGGTGGCCGGGTCGCCGACGGAGACCTCGTGGGCGCCCGGCTCGTCCTGGAGGACCTGGAGCTCGGTGAACCCCTGCGCGGCCAGGGGGGCCTTCATCGCGTCGAGGGTCCGCTGCCAGTTGGCGTCCTCCACCGCGCCCTCGGCGCCGTCGAAGGTGTAGTTGCCGTTCTTCGCGCCGTCGATGCGGTCGAAGGGCTGGCCACACCCGCCGCGGTCGGAGCGCACCGGCTCGGCCTCGTTCCAGCGCAGCCCGGGCTGCTGCTCGTCGACGATGCTCCGCAGGTCCGTGAGCAGCTCGAGGTAGCCCTTCTCCGCCTCCTCGAAGCTGGGTCGCTGCGCGAGCTGCTCCCTGGGGTCCATGCCGCCTCCCGTGCTCGTCGTCGAGTTGCATCCTGCGGTGGCCGCGAGCGTCAGGGCCGCCAGCACCGTCGCGCCACGGCGCCACGTGCCTCGCCCACCCCGCTGACCACCCATGGGCCGCCAGCCTAGGTGGGCGGGCATCATCCGCCGAGCCACGAGGGCCACCAGTCCCAGGCGCGCGGGTCGTCGGTGATGCCGGTGTTGTTGCCCTCGATGGCGTCCTGCGGGTGGCCGGAGACGACGGTCGCCATGTTGTACTGGCTCGTCGACTCGGCCTGCAGGTAGCTGGAGTGGCCGCTCACGCCGTCGTAGTCGCGCCCGTCGACCGTCGCGTCGCCGGTCTCGAGGTGGTTGATGCCGTCCATCGCCGAGGGGTCGATGCCGAACCGGCCGAGGTCGCCGACCCCGTCCCACTTCGCCTCGGCGTAGTAGGCGTTGCCGCTCGGGATGTCGAGGTCGTCGACGTCGCTCGTGCCGAGGCCGGGCGAGCCGAAGAACACGGCCCGGTCGACGCCCGTGCCCTCGTGCTGCAGGCCGTAGCCGGTGGTCGTCGAGCCGTACGAGTGGCCGAGGGCGGTGAGGTCGGGGTCGGTGGCCCGCGAGGAGTTCAGCCCCCGGTAGAAGTCGGCGAGCGCGGCGCCGCCGTCCTCGGCCGACCCGGAGAGCGCGACCGAGTCGCCGGAGAACGTCGAGCCCCACTGCGGCGCCTGGTAGTCGAGCCAGACGACGGTGGCCACCGTCCCGTCCATGTCGCCGTTGCGGCGCAGCTCGTCGAGGCTCGCCCGGCGCAGGTCGGCCATGTCGTCGACGTAGCCGCCCATCCCCTCGACGGTGCTCGTGAGCCCGGGGGTGAAGACCCCGACGTGGTCGGCGGTGTCGACGTCGCCGACCGAGACCGCGGCCTCGGGCCGCTTGCCCTCGGGGAGGTCGAACACGAGGAGGTGCCGGTCGTCGTCCTCGAGGATGCCCTGGAGGGTGTCGACGGCGGCCAGCTGCTCCTCGACGGTCCCCAGCTCGTCGATGAGCCGGAGGTAGGCGGGGTCGTAGGGGTCGGGGTCCATCGCGTCCAGCTGCTCGCGCAGGTCGTCGCGTCGGTCGGTGAGGCCGGCGTCGGCGTCGGCCAGCCGCGTGCGGTTCGCCTCGTCGCGCACGTCCATCGGGATGCCGTCGAGGTTGCCGACCCAGTCGGGGTGCTCGTCGAGGACGCGCTGCTGCTCGTCCGGCGAGAGCGACTCCCACCACCCGGTGTTGTCGGCCGGGGTGCCAGCGCTCGGCGGGCCGAGGAGGGACAGGCGGCCGGCCTCGTCGCCGTCGCGCGCCGCCTCGTCGAGCGAGGTGTCCGACCCGTCGGCGACGGTGCCGTCGCGGATGCTCGAGAGCACGGCCACGAGGTCGGCGTCGACGTCGTTGGCCTTGCGCAGCGCCTGCTCGACCCGGCCGACGCACTCGTCGACCTTCACCTGGCGCTCCTGGCGGGCGACCTCCTCGTCGTGCTCGGTGGCGTAGCAGGCGAGCAGCCCGGTGTCGTCGGTGACGGTGCCGTCGGCGGAGATCGCCAGGCCGTGCTGGTTCGCGTACTCGACGGCGGCGTCGACGGCGAGCTCGACTCCGGTCACCGCGTCCCCGGCCTCGATGACGGCCCGGCGGGCGGCGCTGACCTCGGCGACGAGGATCTCGAGGTCGTCGGTGACGCGGGTCAGCCGGTGCTGGGCGGTGGTGGCGGCCGAGCCGACCCAGCGCGGGGGTCCGGCCATCGTCCGCAGGTCGTCGGCGCGGTCGAGCAGGTCGCGCCGGGCCGTGGTCAGGGCCTCCTCGGCGGTCGTGAAGGGCGCGGCCCTCCACCGCTTGACCTGCCCCCAGGTGAGGCTCATCGCGGCTGGTTCCTCGACACGGGCGTGAACGCCTCGCGGGCGGCCGCGTCGTCGGCGGCGTAGCGGTCGGCGGCGGACTCCAGGCCCTCGGCGTAGCGGCGGGCCCGGCGCACCCAGGCGGCGACGTCGGTCTCCCAGCCGGTGGCGACCGTGCCGACGAGGGCGACCGCCGAGGCGCCGGGGATGCCCGAGGTGATGCCGCGCAGGTCCTCGGGGGCGGTGGTGTCCTCGACGAGGTCGAGGGCGTCGCGGGCCGCCTGCGCGGAGGTGCGCAGGTCCTCGAGCTGGACCTCGTAGGCCATGCCTCCCCTTCGCCGGTGGCCGCCGACCCCACACTGTCGGCCCTCCCCGGACCGTACAAGGGGGAGCACTCCCCGCGGGCCGGTTCCGGGCGGCCGGCGGTCCGCGATGCGCGGGCGGCCGGCGGCCCGGCCGGGGGGTCCGGTGTGTGGGCGCTCTCGGTTGCTCCGAGATGTGACCCAACCGAGAGCACTCCCACCACACCCTTGGCCGGGACTCTCGGTTGCTTCAGCATCCGACTCAACCCAGAGCAGTCACACCAGCACTCCCGCCCGGACTCTCGGTTGCCCCGGATACGACTCAACCGAGAGCAGTCACACCACCTCCTCCCGTCGGGACTCTCGGTTGCTCCGGGATACGACTCAACCGAGAGCACTCGCACCGTGGATACGACGAAGGTCACCCTCACCTGCGACGTACGATGGAACACGGTGCGCCCACGAGCGTGTTGGGCCCCACGAGAGCACTCCCGACACCCCAGGGACCACCGTGACCAGCAAGACCGTCCAGACCCTCGACCGCGTCGTCATCCGGTTCGCCGGGGACTCCGGCGACGGGATGCAGCTGACGGGTGACCGGTTCACCTCCGAGACCGCGGCGATGGGCAACGACCTGTCGACGCTGCCGAACTTCCCGGCCGAGATCCGTGCACCCCAGGGCACCCTGCCCGGCGTCTCCAGCTTCCAGCTGCACTTCGCCGACCACGACGTCCTCACCCCCGGCGACGCCCCCGACGTCCTCGTCGCGATGAACCCCGCGGCGCTCAAGGCCAACCTCGCCGACGTCCCGCGCGGCGCGACGATCATCGTCAACACCGACGAGTTCACCAAGCGCAACCTCGGCAAGGTCGGCTACGCCGAGAGCCCGCTTGAGGACGGGTCGCTCGAGTCGTGGCACGTCCACCCGGTCGCCCTGACCTCGATCACCGTCGAGGCGCTGGCCGGGTTCGACGGGCTGACCCGCAAGGAGAAGGAGCGGGCGAAGAACATGTTCGCCCTCGGCCTGCTCTCGTGGATGTACACCCGGCCCACCACCGGCACCGAGGCCTTCCTCAAGAAGAAGTTCGGCGGCAACCCCGAGATCCTCGCCGCCAACCTCGCCGCGCTGACCGCTGGCTGGAACTACGGCGAGACGACCGAGGACTTCGCCTCCACCTACGTCGTCCAGCCCGCGCCGATGCCGCCGGGCACGTACCGCAACGTCACGGGCAACACGGCGCTGGCGCTGGGGCTCGTCGCCGCGTCGCACCGCGCCGGGCGGCCCCTGGTCCTCGGCTCGTACCCGATCACGCCGGCGTCGGACATCCTCCACGCGCTGTCGTCGATGAAGCGGCACGGCGTGACGACCATCCAGGCCGAGGACGAGATCGCCGGCATCGGCATCGCGCTCGGCGCCTCGTACGGCGGGGCCATCGGGGTCACGACGACGTCCGGCCCGGGCATCGCGCTCAAGTCCGAGACCATCGGGCTGGCCGTGTCGCTCGAGCTGCCGCTCGTCGTCGTCGACATCCAGCGCGGCGGCCCGTCCACCGGCCTCCCCACCAAGACCGAGCAGGCCGACCTGCTCCAGGTGATGTACGGCCGCAACGGCGAGTCGCCGGTGCCGGTCATCGCCGCGCAGACGCCGGCCGACTGCTTCGACGCCGCGATGGAGGCCGTCCGCATCGCGACGACGTACCGCACGCCGGTCGTCCTGCTCTCCGACGGCTACCTCGCCAACGGGTCCGAGCCGTGGTCGGTGCCGGGGCTCGACGAGCTGCCCGGTGCGCCCGTCGAGCTGGCGTCGGAGCCGAACGCCGTTGATGATTCGGGCGAGCCGGTCTTCCGTCCCTACCTGCGAGACCCCGACACCCTCGCCCGCCCGTGGGCCGTGCCGGGCACGGCCGGGCTCGAGCACCGCATCGGCGGCATCGAGAAGGCCGACGTCACCGGCGACATCAGCTACGACCCCGACAACCACGACCGGATGGTGCGGCTGCGCCAGGCCAAGGTCGACGGCGTCGAGGTGCCCGACCTGGAGGTCGACGACCCGAGCGGCGACGCGAAGGTGCTCGTCCTCGGGTGGGGCTCGACCTACGGCCCGATCGCCGCGGCGACCCGGGTCGTGCGCAACACCGGTGCGGCCGTCGCCCGGGCGCACCTGCGCCACCTCAGCCCCTTCCCCGCGAACCTCGGCGAGGTCCTGCGCCGCTACGACCGCGTCGTCGTGCCGGAGATGAACACCGGCCAGCTGGCGCTGCTGCTGCGCGGCCACTTCCTCGTCGACGTCCGCACGTACAGCTCGGTCCGCGGGCTCCCGTTCACGACGGTCGAGCTCGCCGACGTCATCTCGTCCAGCCTCGAGGAGGTCCGGTGACCACCACCGACCTGGGGATGCCCGTCAGCGGGCTCCAGCACGTGCCGCACCTGCCCGACAACGCCGCGAAGCAGACCAAGCGCGACTTCACCTCCGACCAGGAGGTGCGCTGGTGCCCCGGCTGCGGTGACTACGTCATCCTCGCCGCGGTGCAGGGCTTCCTGCCCGAGCTCGGGCTCAAGCGCGAGAACATCGTCTTCGTCTCGGGCATCGGCTGCTCGTCGCGCTTCCCGTACTACCTCGACACCTACGGGATGCACTCGATCCACGGGCGCGCGCCGGCCATCGCCACGGGGCTCGCGACCTCGCGGCCCGACCTGTCGGTGTGGGTCGTCACCGGAGACGGGGATGCGCTGTCGATCGGCGGCAACCACCTGATCCACGCGCTGCGCCGCAACGTCAACATGACGATCCTGTTGTTCAACAACCAGATCTACGGGCTGACCAAGGGCCAGTACTCGCCGACGTCACGCGTCGGGCAGGTCACGAAGTCGAGCCCGCTGGGGTCGGTCGACTCGCCGTTCAACCCGGTGTCGCTGGCCCTCGGAGCCGAGGCCACGTTCGTCGCGCGGGCGATGGAGTCCGACCGCGCCGAGCTGACGACCATCCTGAAAGCCGCTGCGCAGCACCGCGGGACGGCGCTGGTCGAGATCTACCAGAACTGCCCGATCTTCAACGACGGCGCGTTCGAGGTGCTCAAGGACCGCTCGCAGCAGGAGGCCCGCATCGTCCGGCTGCGTGACGGCGAGGCCATCACCGTCGGTGCCGAGGACAGCCGCAAGGTGCTCGTGCGCCAGGGGTCGGGGGTCATGAAGTTCGTGTCGGAGGCGCAGGCCGAGACCGGCGAGAAGGGCGCGGTCGTCGTGCACGACCCCGCGCTGGACGACCCGTCGCAGGCCTTCCAGCTCTCGCGGTTGGACTCCCCCGAGATGACGCACGTGCCGATGGGCATCTTCCGGCAGGTCTCGCGGCCGACGTACGACGACCTCGTGCGCGCGCAGGTCGACGGCGCGGTGGATGCGGCCGGCGGCCCGGCGACCGACGACGACCTCGCCGAGCTGCTGCGCGGGCGCGACACCTGGACCGTGGGGTGACCTCGGGGGTCTCCGAACCCTCTGGGTCCTCCGAGTCCGACGCGGCGGCCGCCGAGGTCCGGCGGGGCACCGGGTACGGGTTCCTCGCCTACGGCATCTGGGGCCTCTTCCCGTTGTACTTCGCGGCGCTCGAGCCGTCCGGGGCGTTCGAGATCCTCGCCCACCGGATCCTCTGGACGCTGGCCGTCTGCGTGCTGGTGCTGCTCGTCCGGCGGGACCTCGGATGGATCCGCGGGTTCGTCGCCCGTCCCAGGCTCGTCGCGGGCATCACGGTGGCCGGGCTGCTCATCGCGGCCAACTGGGTCATCTACGTGCTGGCCGTCCTCACTGGGCGCACCTACGAGGCGGCGCTGGGGTACTTCCTCAACCCCATCGTCACGGTGGCGCTGGGCGTGTTCGTGCTGCGCGAGCGGCTGAGGCCGCTGCAGTGGGTGGCCGTGGGTATCGGGGCGCTGGCGTCGGTGTGGCTGGCGGTCGCCGGTGGCGTCGTGCCGTGGATCCCTCTTGCGCTGGCCTTCTCGTTCGGGCTCTACGGGCTGACCAAGAAGAAGGTCGGCGCCTCGCTCGAGGCAATGCACTCGCTGGCCGCCGAGACGACGGTGCTGGCGCCGGTCGCCGTGGTGGTGTTGTTCGTCCTGGCCGCGCGCGACGACATCACGTTCGCCGGGCACGGCGGATGGCACACGACACTGCTCGTGCTGTCGGGGGTCGTGACGGCGGTTCCGTTGCTGCTGTTCGCGGCTGCTGCGCGGCGGATCCCGCTGGTGACGGTGGGACTCATCCAGTTCATCACCCCGGTGCTCCAGCTCGTCGTCGGTGTCACCCTGCTCGGCGAGCACGTGTCCGGGCGGCTGTGGATCGGGTTCGGCATCGTCTGGGTGGCGCTGGTCGTGCTGTCCTATGACTCGCTGACTGCGGCTCGTTCGTCGCGGCGTGCCGCTGCTGCTGCGCGCGACCCGGAGTGCCCCGAGCCCACCGTCTGATCAGCCGTCGAGGAAGTCGCGCACGGCCTCGATGAACCGCTCCGGCTCGGTGCACGAGGTGGCCGGCCTCGATGACCACGAGGCGCGCGTCCGGCAGGGTCTGCACCAGCTCGCGGGCGGTCATGCCGGTACCCGGCAGGAGAATGGCCCGATGGACGACGAGGTCGAGGTCAGCGCGATGGCCATCAACGTGTCGGTGCCCGAGCACCTGCAGTGGACCGACGAGCGGCGCGGCGAGGAGTTCCTGCTGACGACGCTCAACGTCCGGATGCTGCCCGACGGCACCCTGGCGGCGAAGGCCTACGGCCGTCCCACCGCCGGCGGCCGCGGCGCGTACACGTCCTTCCGTCTCCCCGACTCCCCCGAGCTCCGCGCCCTCGTCGACGCCGCCGCAACCCAGGCCGCTGCGAAGTGGTCCACCCACCGCGGTCTCGCGTGAGGCCTTTCGCGGCGAAGTGACCCAAGTTGTGGCGGTGGCTCATGCCTGTCCGCTCTGTCCGGCGTCACGCGCATCATCGCCACCGCGCTCCGTCGGTGGCAGGCTGGACGCGTGACCGAGAACTCGCTACCTGCGCTCGGACGGCTCACCCGAGTGCCGCCGCGCGAGGTATGGCCTCACGAGGCCCACAGCTTCACGCCTTGGCTGTTGAACAACGTCGATGTGCTGAGTGATCTCCTCGGCATGGACCTCGCGCTAGAGGTGGCCGAGCATCCGGTCGGGGGCTTCAGCTTGGACTTGCTCGGACGTGATGAGACCACAGGTGAGGTCGTGATCGTCGAGAATCAGCTCGAGGCCTCCGACCACGGCCACCTCGGGCAGATCTTGACCTACGCCGCGGGAACAGACCCCACGACCGTTGTGTGGGTTGCGGCATCGTTCC
>JAESFK010000717.1_pt1 | contig 13684 bp, 11 predicted proteins | sample 9269391 | NCBI WGS metagenome assembly JAESFK01 (sample SAMN14506231, study PRJNA617097) | algae metagenome | isolation source: Drouetiella hepatica UHER 2000/2452 and co-occurring heterotrophs from... | place: Slovakia: Slovak Paradise National Park, Hrabusice, Kosice Region | collected 2000-01-01
AACGCTCAAATGCCTGGATGGAACGTTGCAAAATTCTCGTGAAAAACTTTGAGCGGACATTGCCGAATGCCACGACCAAGATTCACCTCTGCTTCGTTAGGCTAATGGTGAAGCGGCTTGCAGCATCCTCTTAAGATCTCAAATGGGTTCTATAAAGAAAACTATCTTGGGATGATCCATCTAGCTTGTGCATGCATTGCAATAAGAGCGATTCAGGTTTTCGGATAGGCTCTAATGACCTCCAAAACAAGTTTTGCCTTAAATTCGGCGCTGTATTGACGACGGTGCGTTGCCATTGATTTTCCCTCCATAGGACAAGAATACTACTCTTAGCTCCTTGTCCGAAATTTGGGGGTCATTACAGTCTTGCCCAGTAGCCGCCATGTTGCAGTGGGTAAGGCAAGTGGCTTGACCAGCTATATTGAACGGGTTAACAACACGCTTAGACAACGGGTATCGCGCTTAGTGAGAAAAACCTTATCTTTTTCCAAGAACCTGGAGAATCACGTTGGTGCGATCTGGAATTTTATTCATAATTACAATGAATTGATCCGTTCAGAACCATTAAGTTGCTAATAAAGCTTGTTTATTCTCCATCCTTTACTAAATAGGACTACCTTGAGTCCGACTCCAGCCGATCGCTATCCTTCCAATTGCCAAGCTGGACTGGCTCGAATACGTATATTGCTGCAAACGTCTCGCCCTATGTGCTTGAGTAAGTTCACATTACAGCTTAAAAATTCAGAATCTCTCGATCGTATCCTTCTGGTGTCGGCTCAATTTCCCATACCAGTCCTTCCTCTGGTTCAAGAATGACATCTACATAAAGTCGATCGACTGCCTCGATCGCAATATCCTCATTATGCTCAAAGGGCTGCAAATCCTCCGTTAAAAGCCTGAGTTTGAAGCCCGAAGGAACTAGTCGATCGGCATCCAGCGGGCACAACTCAAATCTCCAGATGCGCTCTTCTAGATTGCCTTGAGGAAATATCTGTAACTCGTATAGATGACCCGCGATCGCTAGCTGCCGCGATAAGCCATTGATTCTCTCTGCTGGGCTTCGCATACCCTGAGCGATCGTTAAGGCGCGCGTACTCCAGCCGATTTGTTCGGCTAAGCCTGATAGACCTACCTGTAACCACTGGGGAACTGACCAGGAATTTAAGAATCCCTGCCGTCGTTCGTAGAGGCGTTGCCGCCAGCCGCCATGTTCTAGCAAAGCCGCCCAAACCTGAAAGGGCACTGCCAAACGCGGGAAGATCACTGCGGGATTGCCAAGACGCTCTAGCAAGTTTTCTGCCTGTTGCCGCAGTAATATAGGAACTGGCGCAACTTCCGCTCGTAAGGATTCTTCAGGGCAGAGTTGACGGGCAATCCAAAGCACATTGAGATCTTGGATCAGCTCATCTTCATCCAGACTGTAAGTGCGATCGCCATCCTCATAAGCGCCTTGTGTTTTGAGTTGATGATGAGTTGCATAGCCCCAAATTCTGATCCACCCCGCATCTGGATTGACCTGCACTGCCAGATAGTAGTCGGCGCTCCAACTCGGAATATCTACCCATTCTTGTGGCACTCGCAGTTCTCTGAGGTCAATTTCAGGGGTCGGAATCAAAACTAACCGCATGTCTTCACAGACGATCGCTGTTCCATTCACAAGCTCCCAGAAACTGGACAACGCCGCTACAGAAGGCCAAACTTGAGACGTCTGTTCTTCCTGCAACCAGGGCAAGAAGGCTGCCAAACTCATCTGATTGAGGTGAGCCTGCCAATCTGCTCCTGGCGTTGAGAAAGCCTGATGCTGTTGTTCCGCAACCTGCGGAATTTCCAAATAGAGTCGATCGGTAATCGCGGCAAGAGGGATTGCATCAGAAGACATCATCGGGACTCCGTTGCAGTTGCAGTGACATGGGGTGGTAGATAGTATGCATTGAGCCATTCTTCTATGGCGCTACTCATACTGTCCAGTACCGAAGATGTCAAGGGAATATGCAGAGTTTGCTGACTCCATTGAGCTAGCGTCGAAAGTAAGGTTTGTCTAAGACGATTGAGTCGGCGAGAAACTGTATATTGTTTCATGCCTAGATGCTGAGCAATCTGCTGTTGAGTCAGAGCTTGCTGATAATACAGTTGTAGGAGAATTTGAGCTTCGGTATCGAGTTGTGTCACTGCTGTTGCTAAAACCTGATTAATTTGTGTACCCTGAGTCTCCCGGATTTCTGTCTCTTCTTGGGCGATCGCCTCAGCTAGCAAAGATTCCTGAATACTTCCAGGGAGATAATCCATCAGCTCACTCGTTTCTTGTCCAGGAATAGGAGTGTGAATAGAAATCTTTGCAGGATACAGAAACACCCGCACGGCTTTGGCACAGACTAACAGCCATTTCTCCAGGTTCTCCGGGCTACAGGTTTGAGTCGAGCTAAGTTGGCTTAATTGCTCAGCATTGTAGACTTGCGCGATCGCTTGCCATGTTGTGTATTCGGGTCTACTTAAGCGTTGAGCCGTTTGAGCGGTGCTGGGCGCGTATAGCTGCTTAAAACAGTTCCAGGCTAAAACATAGCGGGCGATCGCTTCAGGGCTTTCTCCAGAAAATTGCAGTGCTTCTACCAATCGCTTATGGCTCGTCCTATGCAGCAATGCCCAATCTGTGCAGATCGCGACTTCCTCCTGTTTCTCAACCTGATTTTTAATCGTGCCGCTCAGCACCAGTTCTGCATAGCTTTTGAGGCTGGAGCTGAACTGTGGATTAAAGTTTCTGTACACTTTGTCAATCCGGGCGATCGCAGTTTGAAAAAAGTCGGCGATCGAGTGGTTGCCAGACAGCTTTAGAGCTAGCTTGCGGGCAGTCCAGTAGCAGACTTCTTGAAGGTATGCCGTTAGGTGGGAGGCGGCGATCGGGCTGGCTTGGGTCTGCCAGATCTGGTGCCAGTAAAGCGCCCAAAAAAGCTCAGATTCCTCTTGAGCAGACTGGCTTAAGCAAGTTTGCATACTGCGTCGCAGCTTTGGATCTGTGACCCAGCCTCCAAAAGCATCTGCTTTGAATTGCAGAAATGTGGAAAAAATTTCAAGAAGTCCCTGCCGAGTTCGCATAGGTTCACCTGATTCAGATGGAACGCTTAAAGTCAGAGCCATCCAATTGTAGAGCTAATTGTAAAGCCAATTGTTAGGCAGGTTGTCTACTCCGCAGGCGTGAGACCTGCATAAACGGCAAAAGCCCCGGTAGAGAGTAGAGGAAGGGGTTGTCCCATCCAATCTTCAATTTTTAATCATTCAGTTACGACTGATAAGGACGAATAGTATGGCAATTACAAAGCGTGGTTCCTTTACCTATAACGGTGGAGAGGATGTCATTGGTCTCGGCAGTAACGGCAACGATCGACAATTCTCTGGAGCTGGCAATGATGTCATTTATGGCAATGACGGCAAAGATTCTCTCTATGGTGGCGCTGGGAACGATACGTTAGATGGTGGCAGTGGTGATGACTATTTCTATGGTGGCTATGGCAATGACTCATTGCTAGGCGCTTCTGGTCAAGACTATCTCCAGGGTGCCGAGGGGAATGACCAGCTCTACGGCGACCAGGGCAACGATACGCTTTATGGTCAAGAGGACGACGATACCCTCTTCGGTGGGGAGGGTAATGATTCTCTCTATGGCGAAGCAGGCAGCGATAGCCTCTATGGCGACGATGGCACTGATTACCTCAATGGCGGGAGTGGAATTGACTACCTTTTTGGGGGTAACAACAATGACACTCTTGACGGTGATGCAGAGAACGATACGTTAGATGGTAGCTACGGCGACGACTATCTCTATGGTGGCTATGGCAATGACAAATTGCTTGGCTCTTTTGGTCAAGACTCTCTTCAGGGTGCAGAAGGGAATGATACCCTCGCTGGCGAACCGGGCAACGATACGCTCTATGGCTTTGATGGCAATGATTTGCTTTACGGCGGCGAGGGTAACGATTCGTTATATGGCGAAGCCAACAACGACACCCTTTACGGCAACGAGGGCAACGACACCCTCACTGGCGGCACAGGTAACGACTACCTCGATGGCGGCGCTAACTACGATATTGCCACTTATGCTGGACAATACACTACCTATGGAGCTGCTTTTACTAGCGATGGGGAGGTTCAAATAACAGGTAGCGAAGGCACTGACCTGCTCTATGGCATTGAACGAATCAACTTCAGCAATGGCGGATTCTATAACGTTTACACCGGAGATTCATCCAATAACAGCCTCACTGCCGATCCCAACGTTTTTTCCTTACTCTATGGCGGCTATGGCAACGATACTCTCATTGGGGGTAACTATAACGACACTCTGGGCGGGGGCGACGGCAGCGATTTTCTCAGTGGGGGCAGCGGGGATGACATCCTAGTCGGCGGACTGGGAGCCGACACCCTTTTCGGTGGAGGTGGAAACGACATTATCAATGGCTATGGTTCCACCGTCACCAACGATACGCAGTACGATTGGCTCTCCAGTGGTGCAGGTTCTGACATTTTTGTGCTAGGTGAAGCAGGCAAGGTGTTCTATAACGAAACGGGCGATGGCTATGCCGTGATCCGCGATTGGGATGTTAAGTCTTCAAGTGTGGATACTGAGTTCGATCGCATCCAGTTAGCCGGAAATGCCAGCCTATACAAAGTGGAATTCGCCAGCATTGGCGGTATTGGCAATAGTGCCCAAGATACCGAAATTTTATACAGATCCAACAATGGCTGGGAACGAATCGGCGTCATTCAAGATTTCACTAACTTCAATCTCAGTAGAGATGCGGTTTTTGTCTAGTGCCTGCTGACAGTACCTGTTGATATAGTTTCGACTGGGTTCTGAGTGCTCCTGAAAAGTGGTGTTCTGCGATCGCTGTTCAGTGTCTTCGTGACTTGTCTGCGATCGCATTTCTTGTTTTGTTCTTAGCGTACTCAAGGCTAATCAAGCAGGGGTGGCGATTAGTCCTTAAATGAGCGATCGCCCTCCACAAATTCCCAGACCTGCATAAAAGGAAAAAGCATTGGTAGAGAGTAAGAGAAAGAGTTGCAGGAATTCCTATTACAGCACCTACGTATTGACATAAGCGTTCTGCAATTAGTTGTCAACCTAAGCAATAGTCCACATCAATTCATCATTTTTTAAGGAGTAAACGACATGGGCATTTTAGGCGACATTCTTGATGTTTTTTTTCCGGGTTTCGAGGGATCTCATAGAGAAAGGCGTGGCTCTTTCACCTACACGGGCACTGATAACATCTATGGCATTGGTGGCAGCGGCAACGATCGCCAAATTTCTGGGTTTGGTCACGACATCCTGTATGGCTACGGCGGCGACGATTACCTTGATGGTGGCGCTGACAACGATTACCTTAATGGTGGCGAGGGCAATGATACACTCTATGGCGACAGCGGCATTGACACCCTGATTGGTGGCAACGGCAACGACATCCTGAGTGGCGGCGAAGATAACGACAGCCTCTTCGGTGGGATTGGCAACGACACTCTTGTCGGCGATAACGGCAACGACTATCTGGCTGGCGACAATGATAACGACTATCTCTACGGTGGCAACGGCAACGACACCCTAGACGGGGAATATGGCAACGATACTCTCGTTGGCGGCAATGACTACGATATTGCCAATTACATTGGACAATTCAATACCTTCAGCACTGCTTTTAACATCGATGGATCTGTCCAAATCACCGGTGGCGAAGGCACTGACTTGCTCTATGGAATCGAGCGGATCAACTTCGGAAATGGCGGATTCTATAACGTCTACACCGGAGACGCAGGGGCTAACAGCCTGACTGCCGATGCCAACGTTTGGTCTTTACTCTACGGCGGCAATGGCAATGATACTTTGAGGGGGGGCAATTACAACGATACCCTAACGGGCGGAAATGGCAACGATATTCTCGATGGCAGCAGCGGCTATGATATTGCCACTTACTTTGGACAATACACAGACTATAAAGCTGCCTTTACCAGCGATGGAGCGGTTCAAATCACTGGTAGCGAAGGTACTGACCTGCTCTATAGAATCGATCGGATCGACTTCGGAAATGGCGGATTCTATAATGTCTACACCGGAGACGCAGGGGCTAACAGCTTGACTGCCGATGCCAACGTTTGGTCTTTACTCTATGGAGACGATGGCAACGATACCCTGATCGGCGGCAACTACAACGACACGCTGAATGGCGGAAATGGCAATGACTCTCTCAATGGCGGTAGCGGCAATGACATCCTGAGCGGTGATTTGGGATCTGATACCCTTGTCGGTGGAGTCGGAAATGACTACATCAATGGCTATGGCTCCACCGTTACCAACGATAGCCAATATGACCGACTCACGGGTGATACAGGATCTGACACCTTTGTGCTGGGCGAAACGGGTAAGGTTTTCTACAACGAAACGGGCGATGGCTACGCGGTCATTCAGGATTTTGATCCCAGATCTGGGGATTTTGATGTTGAGTTCGATCGCGTTCAGCTAGCTGGTAATGCCAGTCAATACAAAGTAGAATTCAGCAGCGTTGGCGGTATTGGCACAAACGCCCAAGATACCGAAATCTTCTACAGATCCAACAATAGCTGGGAACGAATTGGCATTATTCAAGATGCCACAAACTTCGATCTCAGTAAAAACGCAGTATTTGTCTAATTCCTGTTGATCTCGTCCTAGCTAGTTGACTTGAGTGTTCCTAAGAAGTGATTCTCTGCGATCGCCGTTCAGTGTCTTCGTGACTTGTCTGCGATCGCATTTTTTGTTTCGTTCCTGGCACACTCAAGGCTAATCAATCAGGCGATCAGTTTTTAAATAAGCGATCGCCCTCTACAAAATTCTGCTCCTCAAATCTGGATAATCAGAGCTGCATAAAAGAAAAAAGCATCGGTAGAGAGTAAGAGAAAGAGTTGCAGGGAATTCCTATTTTGGTTCATTTACAGATTCTCTGTTGATTCAATCCTTCAGCTATCACTCTTACGCAATTAATGGCGCACTCAAAGCCAACTGATTCAATCTAAAAATCAAACATAACAAGGTTAATCCTATGCAGCTTCAACATGAACCGTCACTACAGTCTGAGTCTCTTTTATCTAATCCACTACCGCGACCTACTCTGATTGCGCGTTGGGAAATCGAAAACAATAAGCTGATCTGTCGTTGGGTTGTTGACGATCGCCCCTTCGATTCATCCGTTCATTTCTAACGCTCACTTTCAAAGAATAGACGATCGCAAACATTGGTTTTTTACGCATTCTAGGAATTAAGACAATGCATTCTCAACAGCAAGTTTCACGTACGGGTCTACTGGCGATCGGATTGGCGATCGTAGTTTTAGGGGGCTGCACCACGCTTGAAAAACCCTCTAATCCTGTATCTAGCAGCAGTTCTAGCGAACAGCCCAGCCTAGCTTCTACCCAAGTCGAAGCTGAGACTCCTGATGCCAATCGCACAGCAAAAGAGCAGTTTGCTACTATCCTCGGCACCAAACAGGACGGGTGGCTACCCAAGGTAATTGCAGGCAGAGGACTGAAAAAAGGACTGACTCCTGCAATGGCTGGAAAAATCATTCCTGGCGCAGAGCAAGTCTCAGAGTTTGGCTTCAGCAAAGTCGCTGTGCAAAATGTTCCCGGTCTCAAACAGTACGAGTTTTACTACGCCAAAAATGGTGAAGCCGCTCAGCTCGAATCGGTCAAGCTGCAATTTGATCCAAACCTGAACGAGGCTTACGCTGACTTAGTTGAAGTCGCAACTCAAAAGTATGGTGCAGCTAAACCAGAAGATATAGAACAACAAGCGATCGTCTGGGTGGGTTCTGATTTTGTGACCGCTCAACTCACCAAACCCCTCACCAGCTTTGATGGCTATGTGTTGAACATTTCTTTGGCAAAAGATTAGTAAGTGTTCAAGTTGATGAGCGGACGTGAAGCTATCCTGAACCACCATGCGTATTCTCTTCTTACATCCCAACTTTCCCGCCCAGTTCCGTCACCTTGCCACCGCCTTAGCGAAAGATCCTCAAAACCAGGTGGTCTTTGGCACAAAACGGGTAGAGGGCAGTCTACCGGGCGTTCACAAAGTCCTTTATAGGGTGCCACACCCCGCCCATCCCCAAACCCATCCGTATGTCCGATCGCTTGAAAGTGCGGTCATAGAGGGTCAGGCGGTTTATCGTATGGGGCAAGCCTTAAAAGCCCAAGGCTTTATCCCAGATGTGGTATGCGGACATTCTGGTTGGGGGCCAACCTTATTCATCAAAGATCTGTTTCCCCAAGCCAAGCTGTACGGCTACTTCGAGTGGTTTTATCATGCTCACGGCTCGGATGCAGACTTTGACCCCAGCGATCCATTAGATGCCAATGCAGCAGCCCGAATTCGCGTGAAAAATGCTCCCATTTTGATGGATTTGGTAAACTGCGATCGCGGTATTTCTCCTACCCATTGGCAGCAGCAGCAGTTTCCTGCCGAGTTTCATTCCAAGATCAAGGTGCTACACGACGGCATCGACACAACTTTCTTTTGTCCTAAGCCTGGAGCTAAATTAGTCCTACCTGCGATCGGGCTAGATCTCTCTCAGGTGGATGAAATCGTTACCTATGCCACACGCGGTATGGAACCCTATCGTGGATTCCCGCAGTTTATGGAATCTGTGGCGTTAATTCAGCAGCGTCGCCCCAACTGCCATGTGGTGGTGGTAGGAGACGATCGGGTCGCTTACGGTAAAACTCTACCTAACGGCAAAACCTATAAGCAGCTTATGCTGGAAAAACTGCCATTAGATTTGTCTCGGCTGCATTTCACGGGTTCTCTGCCCTACGACCAGTATCTTCAGGTATTGCAAGCGTCTTCGGCACATATTTACCTGACTCGTCCGTTTGTTTTGTCCTGGTCAATGCTGGAGGCGATGGCAACGGGTTGTTTAGTCATCGCTTCTCGTACTGCTCCAGTGACTGAAGTAATTCAGGATGGCAAAAACGGCTTATTAGTCGATTTCTTCTCGCCCAATGAGATTGCCGATCGCGTTGATGAGGCGTTAGGGCAGGGCGCTAACCTGGGCGATTGCACGTATCGCTTATCTAGTCTCCGCACTAAGGCTCGTCAAACCATCCTAAAGCATTACGATCTTGCCACCTTGCTGCCTCAGCAGATTCAAGAGTTACTAGGAGAATTGCCAGAACATAGCAAATCATTTCCTAATGCCAAAGGGTTTGCTCCCCAATCTCGGCTCAACAACCCTGCTCTCAAGCGGAAATATCCAGCGCTGGTCTAACATCGCACTAGCCTAAAATCGCACTCTAAAAATTCCACTCTCCAGACCTGCATAAAAGGCAAAAGCATCAGTAGAGAATTAATGAAAGAGCTGTATCTAGCTATTGTGAGCGCCCAATGCAATGATTTTAATGAGAAAGATCCTATGAACAAACAATGCTTTGCCTGTTTTATGACCCTGCTTGCAGTATTAACCGGCTGCACGAATAAACCACCCACTGTTGGGAAAGCGACAGAACTTGTGCGGGCGTGTGGTAGAAGCAACGATGGAAAACGAATAGCTCTTGAAGGATATCTAAAGTTACCTGACGAAATCCCAGTAGATAACACTATTTCTGTACTACTTGAGATTCGTTTATCAAAGGATGTGAAGAGGTTGAACGATCGGGTTGGAGTATGGGTTCAATATGGAAACGAGACAAATCGGGTTGCTCCTGTAGAAAGCAAAAGCACCATTACGATTCCAGGATTGAATGGAGCTAAGAGTAATGCGCAGCCCACTCCATACACCGATCAACCGCCGACTGTTGGGACTTATACTCACGCAGATTTACACGTGACTGCAAGTGATGGACAACAGATTACCTACACCGATCGGGTGCGTGTTTCGGGTAAGGTCGGATTTCCATCATCACCGGAGACCGCAGCGATTTCGCCTTGTGTTCTTAATAATCCGTTGATTGAACGTATTCCATAGGTAGATGGGTGAAGTTAAGTTGCTCTTTACTCTACGCCTCTAGAGGGCATAATACTTTGATAGCCTCATTGAAGCATTTGAGGTGGAGGCATATTCTCAAGTCAATGGGCGATCGCAGTTGGGCTTCCCTGATCCGATCGCCTCTTTCCATCCCTACCGTTGGAGTCACCGTGGGTAAATTAGTCATCTTGAAGTTTGGGGCAGGGAGTTTTGCCGAGGGATTCCCGGTCACGCTTCAGATTGGGATGGAAAACACCCGCCCTTCTAGCGAAGTCATGGGTGAACTACCGCCTGAACCTAAACTACCCCTGAGCTTCGATCGCTGGCAAGCCATTTATCGGAGATTGGATTTGTCGGCTCGTCCTATGGGATTGCCTAAATCGTCGTCCTTTGCGAGTCTTGAGGATTGTAGCGAAGCGGCAGAGCAGTTACGCGATCGGCTCAACTATTGGCTACAGGCAGAGTCGTTTCGTTCGATTCGTGAGAAGTGGTTAGAAAAGCTCCAGCCCACTGAAACAATTCGCGTGATTCTCCAAACTTCAGCTTTACCCCTGCAAAAACTTCCCTGGCATCTCTGGGATTTAATTGAGCGCTATCCCCACGCAGAGTTTGCGCTAAGTACGGCAACCTATGAACAGGTCCACTACTCTGCACATTCAACTCAGCCTGTCAAGATTTTAGCGCTCTTGGGAGATAGCGCAGGAATTGATATTCAGACCGATCGCGCTATTCTGGAAAAGCTCCCGGATGCTACGATCAATTTCCTGGTAGAACCCGCTCGAAAAGAGCTGACTGACCATATTTGGGAACAGAATTGGGATATTCTCTTTTTTGCGGGACACAGCTCCAGTTCTGGAACTCGTGAAACGGGGAGGATTTATATTAACCCTAACGAGAGTTTAACGATCGATGAGCTAAAGTATGCTCTAAGGAAAGCGGTGAATCGCGGATTGAAGCTGGCAATTTTCAACTCTTGTGATGGGCTGGGGCTAGCGCGGGAATTCGCCGATTTGCAGATCCCGCAGATGATTGTCATGCGAGAGCCTGTGCCCGATCGCGTTGCCCAGGAATTCCTGAAATATTTCTTAGAGGCGTTTTCCCGAGATGAACCCCTTTACCTCGCAGTTCGAGAGGCACGAGAGCGGCTTCAGGGCTTAGAAGGGCAATTTCCCTGTGCAACTTGGCTACCTGTGATTTATCAAAATCTGGCTGAAACGCCAATGACTTGGGTCAGCGTCGGTCAACCTAGACATTCTCCCGCTATCCGGCCCAAGATTACGTCAGCCTTGCTAATCAGTCTAGCGATCGCTTTACTCATCATGAGCATTCGATATGTAGGGCTTTTACAGCCTTCGGAACTCCAAGCATTTGACCAGTTTTTGCAGTTACGTCCTGAGGAAAAGCCTGACACCCGCCTGCTCGTGGTGGCGATTACTGAAGAGGATGTCCAGGCACAGTCTCAGGAGTCTCGACGCGGCTCTCTTTCAGATCAATCTCTTGCCAAACTGCTAGAGAAATTAGCGTCCTATCAACCACAGGTAATTGGATTGGATATCTATCGAGATTATCCTGTAGGAAACATACCTGGGCTGGCAGCGGCAATGCGCCAGAACGATCGCCTCGTAACCATCTGCAAAGTTACCGATCCTCAAGCCGGACGTGTAGGGATTGCCCCGCCGCCAGAAACTCCATCCGATCGCCTCGGTTTTAGCGATCTACCGCTTGATGCAGACAGTGTGGTAAGGCGGCAGCTCCTGGCGTTAACGCCACCTCCATCTTCAGCTTGCACTGCTACCTATGCCTTCAGTACGCAGCTAGCGCTACGCTACCTAGCGGCTCAAAGCGTACCTCTGCAATTTTCCCCAGACGGAGCTTGGCAGCTCGGCAAGGCTCACTTTCAGCCGATTGAAGCTCATACGGGCGGATATCAAGGCATTGATGCTTGGGGGCACCAGATCTTGTTGAACTATCGCTCTTACCGATCGCCCAAAGAGGCAATTCCTCAAGTGACCCTGAGCCAAATTTTATCGAATCAAGTGGATGCAAATGTGATTAGGAATCGAATTATACTGATTGGAACAACGGCTGAGAGTTTCCAGGATTACTCACTAACGCCCTACAAAACGAATCAGGGAGCGATACAAAAAATACCGGGCGTGATCTTACAGGCGCAAATGACCAGTCAACTCATTAGTGCTGCACTGGGAGAACGATCGCTGCTATGGGCTTGGACACTATGGCAAGAAACCCTTTGGGTAATGGCATGGTCTGTGACTGGAAGCTTATTGACTCAATTTGTCCGACAGTTACCCGCTTGGGGGATTGCCGTTGGGGGAGCAATCGTTATTTTATATAGTGTCTGTCTGATTGTTCTAGTCCAGTACAGCGGGTGGATACCGATCGTTCCCACTGCATTGGCTTTCTTGGGCAGCAGTGGTGCCCTTTACGTAAAAACTTTGGCGCAATCTCAGTCTTTGCAGCGTTCACTTAGGAGAAATTTATGAAGCCCTCTATAAAATTTTTGTTGCAGTTTACCTTGACTCTTGCCTTAGCGCTGAATCCGTTCAGTCGCTTTACACTACAGGCGGCACCATTGCCCCGCTTAGCCTCTATTTCCTACACGCCACCGCCGCCCCCACCCGATCGCGGTGCGCCGGGGAGTCGGGGAGAGGGGGCTTCTCGAGGATGCGTTGCCGGAAGCCAGCCTCTGATGGCGCTGGTGCCTGAGCAAACTTTAAGCGCAGCAGGGGCAACTCCAATTACTCAAGTTTGGGGATTAACTAGCGCTGATCATCCGCGCTTTTGGTTCTTTATGCCTTACGAACCGACACAGATGAGGGCGATCGAGTTTGTCTTGCAAAATAGTCAGGATCAGACGATTTATCGCACACCGATTCCTGCACCGTCAGCGCCTGGAATTGTTTCTGTAAACCTCCCCTCCACAGTCAGTGGATTGGAAATGAATCAGCAGTATCACTGGTTTTTTAAGGTAAGAGCGGTGTGTGAACCGAATCAAACCATGACGCTGGATTATGTGGAAGGCTGGATACAGCGAACTCATCTGGAGCAAGGACTCCGCGATCGCCTCACCCAAGCCACGCCTCGGCAGCAAGCCGCACTCTATGCCGAGAATGGTATTTGGTACGATGCGCTGAACACCTTGGCAGAATTAAAGCTTACACAGCCTGAAGATGGGGCGATCGCTCAAGACTGGACAGATTTACTCAAGTCCGTTGAATTAGAAGACTTAGCAACTCAGCCCTTGATTCGCTAGTTGTTCTCCAATCAGATCTAGAGCATGCCTAATTGATTGTCCAAAAGGCTGAGCTAAGTACTGGTATGCTTGTAAAACTGCCATTCTGGAACATCAGCCTGTGATTCCTTGGTTAAATGCATTTCTTTTCTCCATAAGCAAGACTCGCAAGCTGCTGCTCTCTGCACTTTTCATTGCCCTGCTGGCTCTCTCAGTTCAGTTGAATAGTGGGGTCAGAGTTTTGGCTCAGTCCGCCGCCAAGTCTGATTCATTCAAGCCATTGACCAATATTCCTGCTCAAGCAGAACAGGTTGAGACAGGAATTGGTAGTGCCCTGAAGGGAAGGTTAGAAGAATAGCGTGGTATCAAGCAAGACCTAGCTTGCGTCGTCGTGTCGCATTGTAGTGGTGCACAAAATTCCAAATGGCTGCAATGTGGTTGTCTAACTTTT
>JAESFK010000718.1_pt1 | contig 13666 bp, 15 predicted proteins | sample 9269391 | NCBI WGS metagenome assembly JAESFK01 (sample SAMN14506231, study PRJNA617097) | algae metagenome | isolation source: Drouetiella hepatica UHER 2000/2452 and co-occurring heterotrophs from... | place: Slovakia: Slovak Paradise National Park, Hrabusice, Kosice Region | collected 2000-01-01
TTCACCGCCTTTAACGGCTTCGATTGCTTTTTGGCGCAGGTCGTAACTGTAAGGAGCAGGCATAGTCGTATTTGAACGCTTCTCTACCTCTACAATAATGTCCTAACTCGTTCTCGTAGCGCTATAGAACCTAGAAATCCTACCGGAAGACTGGAAGCAACTGCGGAACAAGTGGAATACGTTCCATAAGGTGATCGCTAATCTAAATTTTCATGTGCCCAGAGTGCAGCTTGAGTGCGATCGCTCACATTCAACTCACTGAGAATCCGGCTGATGTAATTTCTGACGGTTCCTTCGGTGATATGCAAAGTTTTGGCAATTTCACGATTTGTCTTTCCCTGCCCCAGTAGCTTAAGAACCTCTAACTCTCGTTCACTTAAGGCTAAATTAACTGGGGTGGCACTAACAGGTTGTTGAAGCTGGGCAAAGACTTTGGGTGCGATCGTTGGTCCGAGTTGGCTATGTCCTTTATAAATGGTGCGGATAGCATCAGCTACCTGCCCAGAGGGAGTGTTTTTGAGCAGGTATCCACTTGCTCCTGCCTTCAGCGACTCCCACACATAGTCATCCTCATCAAACGTTGTCAGCACTAGGATACGAATCCATGGATAGCTGCGGAGAATTTCACGCGTTGCCGTAACGCCATCACAGGTGGGCATGCGAATGTCCATGAGAATGACATCGGGCTGAATTGTCTCAGTCAGGTCGATCGCCACTCTCCCATCCGTTGCCTGTCCGACTACTTCGATGTCTGCCTCTAGCGACAACAATGCGGCTAACCCTTCTCGAAAAAAGGATTGGTCATCAACGACGAGCACTCGAATCATAAGGCATCACGATTTTGATTTGCGTTCCTTGGTCGGAACCTGTACTAATTTGAAGGGTTCCGCCCAAGAGTTCTACCCGTTCCTGCATTCCTGGCAAACCGCACCCGGTCAATGGCTGCTCCAGGTCAAACCCGTGACCGTCATCTTGCAGCGTCACCACGATCGCGTCTGAGTCAACCAGTCCCCGCAGTGTCACCTGAGCTGCCTTGGCGTGCTTTTGAATGTTAATTAAGCCTTCCTTCAAAATGCAGTAAAGCTGATAACTCAATTGCAGCGAGAGAGCAGGCAAACTTAAATGGACTTGAGTAGCAATTCCCTGCTGGCGCATTTGCTCAATTCTTTCGTATAGCGCCTCCTTGAGATTGAAACTAGACTGCTGCCGCATGGTTTGAACCACTTGCCGCACATCTTGTAGGCACTGACTCGCCAATAAAGCGGCATTGTCTACCGAATCAAAGGCTTTCGCTAAATCACGATCGCGCAATTTCTGAGCGACTTCCAGTTGCACCCCCAATGAGGTGAGAGTGTGCCCTAAGGAATCATGAATTTCACGCGCAATCCGCAAACGTTCTAGTTTGGCACCCAACACTTCCACTTCTTGCGACAATGCTTCTGCCTGCTGGCGGCTTTCGCGTTCTGCCACAATGACAAAGCCAAGGAGAACAACAAAAATGCTGGCACTGGCATAATACAGCAAGGCATGCAGCAGCGTCATGTACAAATTAGACTGCAAAGTGACACTATCAAACTCTGGGAGTTTTCGTTGAATGAGTGACGGATACAGCCAGGTAAAACTAGCCAACCAGACCACTCCACCCATAATATTGGTCAAAATAACTTCGCGGCGACTCAATAAGAAACACGCCTTGATTAGTAGTAGATAAAGCACAAAACTAAGTTCGATTCCAGACGCAATCGCAACGCCCGTCAACCCCACTTCCAGCACAACATAAGCGCGACGCTGCCAAAGTGGGCGATCGAGCGGCAAGATAAAGCTGAGGCAGAAAAAGAGCGTGCTAAACGCGATACATTTGACGATTAGCTCAGGCGTGGAGGCTTCGTCAAGCACATAAATCAAGACCGTCATGAGCAGCAGGAGCCACTCGCCAAAGCGCAGTGTCCGACGGAGTGATGGAGAAGAGCCAGTATCTAGATTCATTGAATAGATTAACCATCCTGCTCTCTCCAGTTTGCGCGATCGTCCGCCAATCCAGGTATGACACCTATCAAGTTTAGACATGACAAGTGTCATCCGTTTCCATGATAGCTGTAGGTATCTAAAACACTGTGCGTGAGTTTAGATGGTTTGTAGATGAGTCACGCAACCACCGCTGCCATAAATTCTGACGATGACGCGAGTGTCTAGCCAACTCCAGAAATTTGTGTCAATCCGTTTGTTCAATGCGGATGAACCCTCCCAAGGTTGCTCATCCAGGTTGCTCTGGAAATTTTCTCATCGTTTCATATTCTTTCACACTCATTAAGGAAGCCACTATGGAGACTGATCAGAGACAAAATTCAACGGCCAAATCAGTAACGGTGATAGACACGGACATTGTAAAGCTAAACCAGTCAGACTTTGCGATCGCCTCTCATTACCTTGCCACCGCATTCAGCCAAGATCCCCTGATGGGAAACTTTCTACCGGAAGACGAAGGAGCAAAGCAAACGGCTCTCAAGCAACTCAGTCAGGCGTTGCTCAACTATGCCCAAATCTACAACCAAATTTACACCACTGCTGATTATCCAAAGGGTGTGGCAATTTGGCTACCTCCAGACGCTTCTCGAATTACGTTGCCACAGCTATGGCAAATTGCGGCATCGGGGTTGATCACACTTCCGTTCTATATGCGTTGGAATCGAATCGTTGACTTCGTTTCATTTATTAGCATGGGGATTCAATTGCATGAGAAGTTTTCGCCTGAACCGCACTGGTATTTAGCAATGTTGGGAGTATCGCCAGAATACCAGGGTCAAGGAATCGGCGGAAAGCTGATTCAACCTGTGCTGCAAGCCGCCGATCGCACCAAGACCCCTTGTTACTTGGAAACGTCTACGGCTGCGGCTGTGCGATTCTACCAGCGACACGGTTTTGAAATTGTTGATCAAAGACTGTTTGCAAATCGGGAGTATTGGGCGATGAAACGCAATCCTCAAGGTTGACTTTGTATCAGCAATTTTAATGGAGCAATGATCACTTTCAGGTTCGCCTTCCGCGTGATTTGCCAAATGATGACAGCAGTAATGCTCTGAATAACCACAAACCGTCGCTTTGGAGTCGTTCCATCATGTTAACCATCCAATATCTAACCAAAGCATTGACGGTTTGGGGGATTGGGTTCTTTCCCTACTTTGAGGTCTATGCCGCTGTTGCCGCCGGAATGGCAATGGGATTAGATGCCCTTTCATCGGTTGTCTGGGGTGTGTTGGGTAACTTTACCCCCATTCCATTATTGTTGTGGGGCTATGGCCGCCTGATGCAAATTCCCCAACTGCGCGCCTGGTTATCGCGCCTAGAGCAACGGGGGGGACGCAAAGTCAAAAATGCCTTCGATCGCTATGGTGCCTGGTTTCTGATTCTGATGACTCCGATCTTAGGCAGTTGGACAATCGCCGTTGTTGGACCCATCACCGGCATTCACCCTAAACGAATTCTGTTGTTTTCTTTGATTGGTATCACGCTCTACGGAGTGGTTACAGCGGGGGCGATCGCATCCGGCATGAATTGGTTTAGCAACCGCTAATCTTCCCGTTCAAAGTTTGTTTCTAGTGAGTTCACTGTTCTCGGTCAGATAGCGCGAATCTGGCTCGGTTTGTCATGCAAACGTTTTGTTCCTATTCCATTCAAGGAGATTGGTCATGCAAGCACAACCTGTTAAAATTTCAACGGCTGAACGGTTTAGTAATCCGTTTCCCTGGTATGCCAAAATGCGCCGCGAAGCACCCGTGTTCTACGACACAGAGCCGCAAAGCTGGATGGTATTTCGCTATGAAGATGTGAAATATGTCTTTGCAAACTGGCAACTGTTTTCATCGAAAGTGCCGCATCCGCCAGAGCAAACTGACTTTACCCAAAGCCTCAATTTCACTGACCCGCCCAAGCATCGCTCGCTCCGCTCACTGGTGGCAAAAGTATTCACCGCTCGGCGTGTGGAAGAACTCGCGCCGCGCATTACACAAATTACTCAGGAACTGATTGACCAAGTTCAAGCTCAACATCGCATGGATTTTGTGCATGACCTAGCAATACCGCTGCCCGTCATTGTGATTGCCGAAATTCTCGGTGTTCCGGTTGCCGATCGCGCTGACTTCAAACGCTGGTCAGATGGAATTGTTGTCCTTGATCCGGCCGCATTGAAAGCAATGGCAGACTACTTTCGGCATTTGCTAGCAGAGCGGCGCAAGCAACCTGGAAAGGATTTGATCAGCGATTTGATTGCCGCCCATGAAGCGGGCGAAACCCTGACAGCACAAGAACTAGTCGATTTCTGCATTGTGCTACTGGTGGGCGGTAATGAGACGACGACCAATCTGCTGGGCAATGCGATTCTTTGCTTCCATGAGTATCCAGAAGCGTATAAGCGGCTGAAGCAAGACCCCGACTTGTTGCCTTTAGCGATCGAGGAAGTGTTGCGCTATCGCTCATCGATTCAGGGCATTGAACGCTTTACCAAAGTCGAAACGCAATTGGGTGGACAGACGATTCCAGCAGGACAGATGGTAACGGTCTGGATGGGATCAGCAAACCGCGATACTGCCCAGTTCGACCGCGCTGAAGAATTTGTGGTCGATCGTGACCCGAATCCGCACGTCGCGTTTGGCAATGGCATTCACTTCTGCCTGGGTGCACCCCTGGCTCGACTGGAAGCTGCGATCGTGCTGCGGGCGGTGCTAGAGCGGCTGCCCAATCTGCAAATTGATCCGGCTGCAACGCTGGAATTCATCCCCACAACGACTGTGCATGGACTCACATCGCTGCCTGTGTTGTTCTAATGTCACTGCCTACTCGATTGCCAACAGTTTCAATCAGCAGACGGAGTGAACTGTGAGGAGTGGCAAGAGTGCAGCAGTAAGCAGTTGCTGTTGCACTCCTTTCGACCACCGTCAGTGATCAGGTTCAAAAAGTTTGAATACCCAGTTGAGGAAAACAATGCACTCAACAATTTCGCAGAACTCAACAACGGCAACGAAGTCGGGTCAGGAACTCTCCCAATACGTCGCATTTTTGCATTGCTATATTACAGGTCAACCTCAGCAAACATTGACGCTTGAGCAGCAAACCAATTAGAAAAGTTCATTTCCCGTCGAATTTGAGTATTAAGCGATGCAGCACCCACTCCAAAATGTAAATTTTCGACTGCTTTGGCTAGGACAATCCTTGATTCTCTGTGCGGCGCAGTTTTGGCTAGTGGCTTTGACCTGGCTCGTGTTGCAAAAAACCGGATCGGGAACGGCGATCGGAACTGTCCTCCTTGCTGCCGCTGTGCCTCGCGCCTTACTGACTCTGGTGGGTGGAGCCATCAGCGATCGCCACTCTGTTGTGGTAATGGGCTTGCGCTGGCTACAAACGATTCTCAGACGGAGGTTAAATCCGCCTGAGAATTGGACACTTGTTACAGGAGATATGCAGCAACCTCTGCTTGCCGAGGTCAGGATAATCGTGGCTACGTGATCCCAACGACAGAGGTTTAAAACAGGAGATAAATCATCATGAACATTCAACAACTGACCAAACCGAGTAATCGCTGGATGCTAGGTCTGATGGCAGGCGGGGTGTTATTTACAGGTGGCATAGCTTACTATGGCATTTCGCAATTTGTTGTAAAGAAGCCAGTAGAGAACACTCAGACCACCCCAATTATTAAGTCTATTGTGGCACTGGGTCGGTTGGAACCTGAAACTGAGGTGACAAAAGTGTCAGTTCCAGCGACGCTCAGTAACGATCGCGTGGCTCAACTGCTTGTCAAACGAGGCGATCGTGTCCAAGCCAATCAAGTGATTGCGATTCTAGATAGCCGCGATCGTTTGCAGGGCGCTCTCCTAGAAGCCGAACAACAAGTCGCCGTTACCCAAGCGGAGCTTGCCCAGGTTAAAGCCGGCGCAAAATCGGGTGAAATTGAGGCACAACAAGCAGAGATTGGGCGTTTGCAAGCGGAATTAGCAGGTGAAACTCGGCGACAGCAAGCAACCTTAGCGAGTTTAGAGGCTGAGGTCAATAATGGTCGCTCTGAATACAACCGCTATCAATTGCTCTATCAGGATGGCGCAATCTCTGCATCTCAGTTTGACCAGAGGCGACTAGCTTTCCAAAAAGCACAAGCACAATTTAATGAAGGCAAAGCGAATCAAAGCCGGACGACTGATACATTGCAAGCGCAGATTGAGTCCGCTAGAGCCAACTTGAATCGCATTGCGGAAGTGCGTCCAGTGGATGTGCAGACTGCACAAGCAAAAGTGGAGCAAGCGATCGCCGTAGCTCAACGAGCGAAAGCGGATTTGAGACAAGCAGAGGTGCGATCGCCTCAAGCAGGACAAATTCTGGAAATCTATGCCAAAGCGGGAGAAGTGGTGGGTGAAAAAGGCATTGCCGATCTGGGGCAAACTCGCCAAATGCGAGTGGTTGCCGAAGTTTATCAAAGTGATATCAGAAAAATTCGCATCGGGCAACAGGCAGTGATTACAGGTGAACCTTTCTCTGAAGAACTGCGCGGCACAGTCGAGGAGATTGGGCTGCAAGTGAGTCAGCAGGAGATCTTCAATAATCAACCGGGCGAGAATCTGGATCAGCGGGTAGTTAAAGTCAGGATTCGGCTCAATGCAGCCAGCAGCGATCGTGTTGCAGGATTGACAAATTTACAGGTGCAGGTCGCCATTCAACCCTAGATGCTCAGATTCTCGCTGATAACTAATCAGTTGACTCACACCTTTCTGTAACAGAGCAAAGAAGATGGTGCAGACATTGTACACAACAAACCTAGAGAGACTTTCAAGCTGTGAAATGGAAGTTCTCAAGTTACTCGTTGAAGGACAAAGTAATACTGAAATTGCTGGGGTGTTGTATGTCAGTCCCAATACTGTCAAAACGCATGTCAGAAGTATTTTGAGCAAATTTGGAGTTGATAATCGCGTTCAAGCGGTTGTTTTTGCCCTCCGTCATGGTTTAGTCTAAAGCGTGGAAAAGAGTCACCTATGTTTCGTAACCTATTTCGTAAAACACCCCTGGCATGGTTTCAGCTAAAACGGGAAAAAACCCGTCTTGCGGTGGCTTTAGCGGGAATTGCCTTCGCCGATATTCTGATGTTCTTTCAACTGGGGTTGCTGGATGCGCTGTTTGAGTCTGTCGTAAAACCCTACACCTCGCTGCAAGGGGATTTATTTCTAATTAATCCGTTGTTTGAGAGCCTAAATGTGGTCAGAAGCTTTCCTAGAAAGCAACTCTATCAGGCAGCAGGAGCTAAAGAAGTTGAATCGATCAACTATCTCTATGTGGGTCAGGGCGAGTGGCGCAATGCTCAAACCCGAACGAATCAGCCCACAATGGTTTTTGCTATTAATCCCCATAACTCAGCAATCACGCTGCCAGATGTACAAGCACACCAGAATGAACTGAAGTTGCTGAACCGAATGCTCTACGATCGCGCGGGTGCGGAACAGTTTTTTGGCAATGTAGTTGAAGAACTTCAGCAGTCTGGCTCGGTACCAATTCAATTTAATAACTTTCAAGTCGAGGTAGTTGGAACGTTTGTCATGGGAGCATCATTCGCTGCCAATGGGAATGTCATTACGAGTCATTCAACTTTCCTCCGGCTCTTTCCAGCCCGCAAGCCCAATGAAATTGATATTGGAGCCATCCAGTTGAAACCGGGCACCGATGTTAAGCAAGTTCAAGCCGCGATGCAATCGGAGCTTAAAAGCGTGCTGATCCTGACGCATGAAGAGTTCATTCAACACGAAAAGAAATACTGGGAAACCACCAGCCCGATCGGAATTTTGTTTGGCTTTGGCGCAGTCATTGGTTTTATCGTTGGCACCATTATCGTCTATCAAATTCTCTATTCCGATGTATCAGACCATCTGCCAGAATATGCCACGTTGAAAGCAATGGGCTACAGCGACGGTTACTTGGTTGGCGTACTCATCCAGGAAGCGCTGATTATGGCAGTTCTAGGATTCATTCCAGGATTTGTCATTTCGATCGGGCTGTATTCCGTCGCTGCAGCTGCAACTTTTCTACCGATTGGTATGACAATCAGCCGCGCGCTACTTGTGTTGACGTTAACGATTGTCATGTGTGCAGCATCAGGAGGAATTGCAATGCGTAAACTGCAATCTGCTGATCCGGCTGATATTTTCTAGTTCTTACCTGGTGTAATCAGATGCCATCTTTGCTTGCTTATCTTGTTGCGATCGCGGCATTAGACAGCCTCAACCCCACTACTACAGCAATCCAAATTTATCTGCTCAGTACGCCTAAGCCAGTTCCTCGCTCAGTTTCATTCATTGCGGGAGTGTTTATCACCTATTGGATAGCTGGATTGGCAGTGACACTTGGAGCAAGTCAGTTGACCATCAATTTACCAGGTCTGCCACCTTTACTGATGTACACGTTGCAACTGATCATTGGCATCGTTCTACTCTTGGTAGGTTGGAACCTTAACAAGTTTGCTGGTGATTCCCAAGAAGCTAAACGCCCTGCTCAATTAACGATCGCTCAAACCTTTCTATTTGGCAGCGCTGCAACGCTTTGGGACTTCCCGACAGCGTTGCCTTACCTGGCAGCGATCGAGCGAATTGTGCGATCGCAGTTTGATCTCTTCACCACAATGGGTATTCTAGCAATCTACAACATAATCTTCGTTCTACCGCTGATTGTGCTATTGGGACTCTATATCTATCTAGGCGAACACAGCACTAGTTTAATGCATAGGTTTAACCGATCAATTCAGAAGTGGGGACCCAGAATATTACGAGTTTTGCTGATTGGATTAGGTATCCTCCTAATTGCAGACTGTATTGCTTTTGCTCTAGGTCATCCAATTTTTTGATTGCTTACTCACATACAAGAACAAATGCAATGATTCAAACTTGGCAGTCAGATCAATCTCACTCAACAGCAGCAGAACCAGTTATTTCTGCTCGGCAGCTTAATCACTACTTTGGCAGTGGCGAACTCCGCAAACAAGCCTTATTTGACATCAATTTAGATATTTACGCAGGCGAAATCATTATCATGACGGGTCCCTCTGGCTCTGGCAAAACTACCCTGCTAACGCTAATGGGCGGATTGCGATCGGCTCAAGAAGGCAGCCTCAAGATTCTCGGTCAAGAATTACATGATGCCAGCAAACAACAATTGACTCAACTTCGTTGCAACATTGGCTATATTTTTCAGGCACATAATCTATTGACCTTTCTGACTGCCAAACAAAATGTGCGGATGTCCCTAGAACTGCATGAGGAAATGTTCGATCGCGACATTGATGGAATGAGCGTTGCCATGCTGAACGCAGTAGGGCTGCAACAACGGGTAGACTATTATGCCGATAGCCTGTCGGGCGGGCAAAAACAGCGAGTCGCGATCGCCCGTGCCTTAGTGAGTCAACCCAAGATCGTTTTAGCTGATGAACCGACAGCAGCACTTGATAAAAAGTCAGGTCGCGATGCTGTAGAGATTATGCAAAAACTTGCTAAAGAACAGGGCTGCACCATCTTATTAGTTACACACGACAACCGTATTTTAGACATCGCCGATCGCATTGTCTACATGGAAGATGGCCGCTTGGCAGATAATCCGGAGACTATGATCGCGGACTAGAATCTACCTTGCTAAGATGGTTTGTGGTGGATTGTTACAAATCAGTTCAGATGTTTGAATGTACCAAACTAACTGAATGAGTCAATGTGATGTATCAAAAATCTAGTCCATGCTTCCAGCTAAAATATCCCTGCATTAGGGACGAATTGCTCAGAGTACTTCAGCAGATAGTAGATGCAGAAGCTCAACGCCAGGATTGGGTCAGGCAGAACGCGTTACCTCGATCGGATACTAATCGCTTGAGCGCATTACTTCAGTTTGTCTACATCAGCGCGAGTCTAGCTACAGAGCCTCATTTCACAATCGGTCTTTTCCTCAAAAATGTTGACGAGATGCGTTCAGTGTGGGCTGTTTTTGATGCAGTTGAGCAAGTTTTTCAGACCGTAGGCATTGATGCTACTTGTGAAATTTACCTCACCTGCTCTGAGTGGTCAAAGCTTGTACAGGCAAACGATCGTGCTTTGCAAATTTGCAGAAGAAGCGCAAATTTTCTGAGTTAGTCGGTCGATCTCAAACATCTGCTAACGCTTAATTCCAGTGCTATTTGATCGGCATTTCACATCCCATCAAGTAGGGCATTTTTCCAATACTAGAGTTTTATGATGTCTTGTCATCAATGGCGTAAATTTTGGTTGGGTTCTGGTGTCACTCGCTCCAGAAAACGCTCTAGATCGTGGAGTTCATTGATCAGTGAGTGCGGACAGTTATTTGGAATCGGCTGTCTTTCTGCCCTGCTGCACCCCACTGCAACCGTTGCAGCTGAGGAGGTTTCTTTGGTTTATGGCCTGTTGGAGTTCTCCATCTCCGTGCCATCTCTAGAGAGATTCGCACGAGAAGGCACTGTTGATAGCGAACTAGCGGTCTACGCCGAGTATGCTAAACCTGAAGAAATGGCAGAATTTCGGCAGATCCTCAACGATCGCCTTAATTTGGGTGTAGTACCTGTCTCTCAATTTCTCTATTCTTCCTTTGGGGAAACCTGCTTGAGATTTTTGGGTAACTTGATTCAAACCGAGGCACATCAAAATGGCTTCTATGCGCTCCGAGCCTCGCTGATTTTGGCAGCAGCAGATCCCGAGGGACTTACACTGCTCACTGTTCTGAAGAAGTTTCCCACGCGAACCATGCGAATCAACTCAGAATTTGCCCTTGAGCTGGTTCGCGGCTTTACAGACTTGCATCACCAGACGCAGCAAGCCACCACATTGATAGAGCAACAATTTAATGCTGAAGCAAAAACTGGGCCTGCAATCAATCCTGATCAAGTCCCTAGGTTGGATCAGCCAGGTGATTGGAAATGGACACAAGAAACTCTGACCCTTGATGATCGTCGCCGTCAACGCCAATTTACTGTTGCTCTCTATCGCCCTCAACGTCCAGGTTTAGTTTCAACACTCATCATCTCTCCTGGGCTGGGGGCGAGTCGATCGAGCTTTGCTGAATTGGCTCAACATCTTGCGTCTCACGGTTTTGCGGTTGTTGTGATGAACCATCCCGGTAGTAATCAGCAACAATTAGAAGCTTTACTGGCAGGTAGAGCCAGAGAAGTGGTTCAAGCCTCTGAATTTATTGATCGCCCTCTAGATGTGAGCTACTTGCTGGATGAGCTACAGCGTCGCACTCAAACGCCTGCCTCTGAGCAGGGAACGCTGAATTTACAAAGCGTAGGAATAATTGGACACTCATTTGGAGGATACACTGCGCTGGCGCTGGCAGGCGCAACGTTCGATTTAGCATCTCTGCGGCAGGAGTGCGAGTCGAATCAAATTAATCTCAACGTTGGTAACATCTCACTGCTACTCCAGTGTTCAGCCAGCGGTCTACCTCCTCACACCGTAAATCGTTTACACGATCCACGAGTACAGGCAGTTGTTGCACTGAATCCGATCGGTAGCCGGATTTTTGGACCGCAAGGGATGAGCCAACTCCAGGTGCCAGTCATGCTGATTGGCGGCAGTGAAGACGCGATCGCTCCGGCACTATTGGAACAGATTTGCCCCTTCACCTGGCTGACCACCCCTAATCAGTATTTAGTTCTGATTCAGAAGGGCACTCACACCTATGCCAGCGCGATCACCAACCGAAATGATCTATTCAATGTATCTGGGTTGGCAAGCCCTGATCCGGCTCTGGCTCATCGCTATCTCAACACGATGACCCTTGCCTTTGCAAAAGAATATCTGGCAGCTACATCTGTCTCTGCTTCCTTTTTACAAGCATCCTACGTTCGATCGATTAGCCAATCTCCGCTTCCTCTCAAGCTAGTGCGCTCGTTGAGCGAGCCTGAGATTGCTCAGGCGATGACTCAACTGTGTCCAAGTCTAGCCGTTGCTCAAAATCCCTAAGCCTCTGGTGGCAGTGAAACGTTCTTACTTGTGACGCATGGTGACCACCTTTTGAATATAGTCAGCCTTTGATCTTATAAAAACGGATTAGAAAACTCATGATTTCCTACCAAAAACTACCCCAATGGCTCAAAATCAGCTTGGCATTCCCCTTGATTTTTCTCAATGCGTGGTTAATTGCTACGCTTTGCCAGTCCTTGCAGCCTCTTTCCAGCATCGTCCTTGCAGCGAGTTTAGTTGCATTTTTACTCGATTATCCCATCAGTTTTTTGGAGCGGCGAGGACTTCAACGAATTTGGGCAATTGGGTTAGTTCTACTGTTGGCACTTGTGTTAGCCAGTGTGCTGAGTTTGGGACTGTTGCCGATCGTATTTCAACAATTGCAGGAATTCGGCAGTCGCCTACCTGCATGGTTTGAAGAGGCACAGCGGCAGCTTCCCAATTTCAGTGAGATTGCAATCTTACAAAAGAGTCCCATCGATCTCAATAGTTTGACGACAGAGTTAACGAATCAACTTTCTAGAACTCTCCAGTCAGCCTCAAGTCAGGTGATCGATCTGGCTTTCAATACGATTAATAGCGCTCTGGAGCTACTCTTAATCCTGGTGCTAACCCTCTTTCTGGTTTTCAATGGCAAGCCGTTATGGACAGGTTTACTCACCTGGCTGCCTGCTCCCTGGAATGATCGGGTTGAAACCGCTCTGCGACAAAGTTTTCAGGGGTATTTTGCTGGTCAAGCCACAATCGCTACAATTCAAAGCATTGTTCTGATGACAGTGTTTTTGCTGCTCCAAATTCCGTTCGGACTGTTATTTGGCTTAACAATTGGGCTTGCCAGTCTCATTCCTTTTGGTGGCAGCCTCAGCATTGCTCTGATTAGTTCGCTGCTGGCGCTGCAAAACATTTGGCTCGGAGTCAAGATTTTGCTGGTTGCAATTCTGGTGGGTCAGATTAACGAAAATGTGATTGCACCTCGATTAATTGGCAGCATGACTGGACTCAATCCAGCGATCGTGTTCATTTCCTTGCTGATGGGAGCCAAACTTGGGGGAGTATTAGGACTACTTCTGGTGGTTCCGATTGCAGGGTTCATCAAGCGCATGACTGATAGTCTAAAAGTGGCTAGCGGAGAGGTATAGCTGTCGCCAGTTTGCTTAGAACATCTGTCTGAAAGTCTTCCACTTTGTTTTCACTTGCCCAGCGATCGCTAAACGGGCGATCGAAAAAAATTCTGAGCCACGGTGTTATATGCAACCCTCGAATTCTTTAATTGCTTTAGGCATTGGTACAGTAGTTGTCGTGTGTGCATCCGCTCCCATGCAAGCTGCACCGCTTGTCATCCGTCAGACTAGCTCTGATTCCATCCGCATCGGAGATAAGAAGCTTGATGCTTTAGAATCTTCTCCCAACGCGATCGCGTCAGATACAGCGGCAAAGACTGATCCTCAAGAACAGCCTGAGAATATAGATGCTCCAAAGTCTTCCCAATCCACATCTTTGACTCAATCCGGCTCTAACCTTACTCAATCCAGCTCTAAGAAGTTAGAGTCAGCCATCCAATCGCTAGACTCATCTTCAAAAGAGCCATCAGGGCAAATTAGCCAATCTTCTGGTGAGGTCACCCCTTCCGAGAGTGTGTCTCCAGAGAGCGTGTCTCCAGAGATTAGCCCTTCAGATGT
>JAESFK010000719.1_pt1 | contig 13665 bp, 9 predicted proteins | sample 9269391 | NCBI WGS metagenome assembly JAESFK01 (sample SAMN14506231, study PRJNA617097) | algae metagenome | isolation source: Drouetiella hepatica UHER 2000/2452 and co-occurring heterotrophs from... | place: Slovakia: Slovak Paradise National Park, Hrabusice, Kosice Region | collected 2000-01-01
GCCGAGCCCGCCGGCGATCTCGTAGCCCATGCAGGAGAAGCCGTACTCGCCGTGATAGGAGCCGGGCGGGCCGGCCTGCCAGAGCTTGTGCAGCTCGCCGGGAAGACCGCCGGCGGCATGCAGCAGGATGACGTCAGAGCCGAGCGTGCGCTGGACGGCGCCGATGACCTGCGCGTCCGAAGGCAGGGCGGCGTTGCTGGCGGCCGTGACCGCGTCGGCTTCCTTGCGCCAGTCGGCCTTGCCCTGGCGGGCGTTCGTGACCCAGCTCTCGGGGGCCTGCCAGTTGCCGAGCGCGGCGAAGAGCTCGGTCAGGCCCTCGCGGGCATCGGCGACGAGCGGCAAGGCGCGATGCTTGCCGGCATCGAAGGCCTGGACGTTGAGGCCGATGATCGCCTTTTCCGAAGCGCCGAACAGCGCCCAGGAGCCGGTGGTGAAATCCTGCAGGCGGGTGCCGACGGCGAGGATCAGGTCGGCCTCGGCGGCAATGCGGTTGGCCGCCGTCGTGCCGGTGACGCCGACGGCCGCCATGTTCAACGGAGCGTCGTCGGGCAGGGCGGATTTGCCGCCTTGCGTCTCGCAGACGGGGATGCCGGTCGCGGTGGAAAAACGGGCGAGGTCGTCCGAGGCGCCGGAATAGAGCACGCCGCCGCCGGCGATGATCAGCGGCTTCCTGGCTGCCTTGAGGGCGGCGGCAGCGGCCTGAAGCTCGGTGCGGTCCGGCCGCGGGCGGCGCGGACACCAGAGCCGCTCCGCGAAGAAACTCTCGGGATAGTCAAAGGCCTCGGCCTGCACATCCTGGCACAGCGCCAGCGTCACTGGGCCGCATTCTGCCGGGTCTGTCAGCACCTGCATGGTGCGGGCCAGCGCCGGAATGATCTGCTCGGGGCGGGTGATGCGGTCGAAATAGCGCGAGACGGGCCTGAAGCAGTCATTCGCCGAGACGGTGCCGTCGCCGAAATCCTCGACCTGCTGGAGCACCGGGTCGGGGACGCGGCCGGCGAAGACGTCGCCCGGCAGCAGCAGCACGGGCAGGCGATTGACATGGGCCAGCGCCGCTGCCGTGACGAGGTTGGTCGCGCCGGGGCCGATCGAGGTGGTCGCGGCCATGAAGCGCCGGCGCATGTTCGCCTTGGCGTAGGCGATGGCCGCATGGGCCATGGCCTGCTCGTTATGGGCGCGGAACGTCGGCAGGCGCTCGCGCTCGTGCCAGAGCGCCTCGCCCAGCCCTGCGACATTGCCATGGCCGAAGATCGCCCAGACGCCGCCGAAGATCGGCAGGCGCTGCCCGTCGATCTCGGTCATCTGCGCGGCGAGGTAGCGCGTCAGCGCCTGCGCCATGGTGAGGCGGATGGTGGCGGTCATTACAAGTTCCGAATGTCTGCAACATAACGGGATGTCGTCCCGGGCGACGGCAGGGAAACCCGGGATCCATTCCGGAGCCTCTCCGGCAAATGCTCAGGAATGGATCCCGGATCTCCGCTTCGCTGCGTCCGGGATGACCCGCGAGGATGTGGAGTACGCATGAGAATCTATGCCGCCTTGCGGCCGCGGGTGGCAAGCCAGAGGTCGGTCAGGGCGCCGAAGCGCCGCGCCATCTCGGCTGTCGCCGCCTCGTCGTCGAGCTTGCCCGAAAGCCAGCCCTCGGCGGCCGACATGAAGATGGTCCGGCCCACGGCGAAGCCCTTGACGATCGGGGTGGCGGCGGTGGCGACAAAGCCGGCCTCCAGCTCCTCTGCGGGTGCGTCAAGGCCAAGCAGCAGCACGCCGCGGCACCAGGGGTCGTTCTTCGCGATAGTCTGCTCAATCGCGCTCCAGGCGGCGGGCGAGGCCTGCGGTTCGAGCTTCCACCAGTCGGGCTTGATGCCCAGCGCATAGAGTTCCGTCATCGCGCGGGCGATGGTGTCGTCCCCGAGCGGGCCGTTCTTGCTCGCGATGATCTCGACCAGCAGCTCGCGGCCGACCTTGCGGGCCGCCTCGAACAGGCCGCGCAGCTTCTCCTGCTGAGCCTGCTTCAGGCCCGGCTCGTCGTCTGGATGGTAGAAGCACAGCGCCTTGATGCAGTGGTCGACCGGCCATTCCGGCAGGAGCGAGCCGATGTCCTGGCTCGTTTCGAAACGCAACGGCCGCGAGCCCGGCAGCTCGACCGGGCGGCCGAGCCAGGAGAAGGGGTGGCGGGCGAATTCGAACATCGCCTCGCGACCATGCTTCTCGTCGAGCAGCATGCCATAGCCCGGCCGGCCGGCGGAGACGCGAGCGGCGGCCTTGACGGCGAGCACCTTGAAATCGCGGATGCGGGCGGGATCGGCGCCGACCTTGGCGGCAACGTCCTCCAACTGGGCGCGATGGTCGCAGGCGAGCGCCATCAGCGAGGGGATGTCGCGACGGCGCGTCGTCGCCCAGTGGATGTGGTTGATCGCCTCGTCCTTGCGCAGCGCCCGATGCGGGCTGCCGTTCTTCAGGAAGTACTGCAGCTCCTGGAAGGTCGGGCTCTCGGGCGAGCAGAGCAGGCGCGAGACGGCGAAGGCGCCGCAGGCATTGGCCCAGGTCGCAGCGGTCTGCAGGCTTTCGCCGCCGAGCCAGCCGCGCAGGAAGCCGGACATGAAGGCATCGCCCGCGCCGAGCACGTTGTAGACCTCGATCGGGAAGCCCTTGCCGATGATGCCGGCCTCGAGATCGTCGGAGATGTCGCCGTCATAGACGATGCAGCCCATCGGGCCGCGCTTGAGGACGATGGTGGCGGTCGACAGCGCGCGGATCGTCTTCAGCGCGGGCAGGAGTTCGCTCTCACCCGACGCGATCAGGACCTCTTCCTCGGTGCCGATGATCAGGTCGCAGCCCGGCAGAACGGTCTTCATCCGGGCGGATACGGCGGCGGAGGCAATGTAGCGATTGTCGCCCTCGGCATGGCCGGCCAAGCCCCAGAGATTGGGACGGTAGTCGATGTCGAGCACGACCTTGCCGCCAGCCAAGCGCATCAGGCGCATCGCCTTGCGCTGGGCAGCCTCGGTGTTGGGGCGGGCGAAATGCGTGCCGGTGACGACGACGGCGCGGGCGGTTGCGAGGAAAGCCGCGTCGACGTCGTCTTCCTCCAGCGCCATGTCGGCGCAGTTCTCGCGGTAGAACAGCAGCGGAAAGGACTTGTCGCTCTCGACCGAGAGGATGGCGAGCGCGGTGAGCCGCGTCGGGTCCGTCTTCAGCCCGTCGAGATTGACGCCCTCGCGGCCGAGCTGCTCGCGCAGGAAGCGGCCGAACTGCTCATTGCCGACGCGTGTCAGCAGGGCCGAGCGCAGGCCGAGGCGGGCGGTGCCGATCGCGATATTGGCCGGGCAGCCACCGACCGATTTGGCGAAGCTGGTGACGTCCTCGAGCCGCGAGCCGATCTGCTGGCCGTAGAGATCGACCGAAGCGCGGCCGATGGTGATGACGTCGAGTGCCTGCGCTGGCCCGCCCTGCGATCCCGCCATGTGTTTCTCCCGGCTTTCCAGGCTCTTGCCATGCCCACGGCCCGCCGGTTGCCCGATGGCCCCGACGATGCTTCGCCTATGCAATGATAATTCTACGGAACAGTCAATTCGGAACGTACGTTCCTTATTGCATTATCCTCTCCGGGCGCCCGGAGCTAGCCTCTGGGGCGATCCTTGCCGGTCTTGCGGTCGCGGCGGGCGTCGCCGATGCCGACCGCCAGGGTCATCGACAGCGCCATCGTCGCCGAGAGGGTGCGGAACCCGCCGAAATCGGCCTCCGCGACCTCGAACCAGATCGTCGCGAACTGGACCAGCGGCGAGAAGGCGCTGTCGGTGATGGCGATGACCGGGACCTTGCGCTCGGACAGCGCGCGGGCCTCGTCGATCGTCTCGGCGGCATAGGGCGAGAAGCTGACCGCCAGCGCGATGTCGCGTTTGGTGGCGAAGGAGAGGATTTCGGGGCTCAGACCCGCCGCCGATTCGACCAGCTGGTTGCGCACGCCGAGCTTGCCGAGCGCGTAGGCCATGTAGCTCGCGACCGGGTAGGAGCGGCGCCGGGCGAGGATATAGATCGTCTCGGCGCCGGCGAGCGCGGCGATGGCACGATCGAGGGCCGCTTCGTCGAGGGATCGGGCCATCAGGTCGAGCGAGGTGCCCGAGGCGGTCAGGAAGCCTTCGAGGATGCGGTGGTTTGCGCCGTTGCCGCCGACATCGGCGCGCAGGGCGTTGAGGCGCTCCTCATAGCTCGAATTGCGCTCGCGCAGGCGTTCGCGAAAGACGGTCTGCAGGCTGGTGAAGCCGTCGAAGCCGAGATGCTGGGCAAAGCGCACCAGCGTCGAGGGCTGGACGCCGGCCGCGACCGCGATGCTGGCGGCGGTGCCGAATGCGATCTCGTCGGGATTGTCGAGCGCGTAGGCGGCGACCTGGGCGATGCGTTTCGGCAGCGACTGGCGGCGGCCGAGGATCAGCGCCCTCAGCCCGTCGAAATCGCGAGGGAGCCCAGGGGCCGTCCCGTTATCCATCCACTGCGTCTCCCGGTCGCTGGAACGTCCGGGTACCGTTCTGGCAGCGTGGACGAAATGGATCAAGTGTTCCATCGCCGGCACGGATTTTCGCTTGCGATCCCGGCAGGCCCTGCGGAGGCAGTTGCGGCACGTCAGGAAGCGGAGCGAAGCCGGGGGACGCAGCGCCGCAGGCCCGTCAGCCCATCACCCCGACCGAGCAGGTCTGGCCGCCATCGACGGGCAGGCAGACGCCGGTGATGAACTTGGCCTCGTCGGAGGCCAGGAAGACCGCCGCGTTGGCGATGTCCCAGGCGGTGCCCATCTTGCCCATCGGCACGAGCGCGTCGCGGGCCGCGACCATCTCCTCGGCCGAGGCGTACTGCCCGGAAATCTGCTTGTAGATCATCGGCGTGTCGATCAGCCCGGGCATGATGCAGTTCGCCCGGATGCCCTGTCGCGCATATTGCATGGCGAGCGCCACCGTGGCCTGGTTCACCGCCGCCTTGGTGGCGTAATAGGCGAAGTAGGGGTAGCCGACCCAGCGGATCGCGGCGATCGAGGAGATGTTGACGATCGCGCCGCCGCCGCCGCTAAGCATATGCGGGATGACCGCCTTGGAGCAGCGATAGACCGGACCGAGATTGAGGTCGAGCGCCGCCTTGAACTCATCCTCGGAGAGTTCGACCGGCCCGCCCATATGGGTCACGCCGACATTGTTGTGCAGGATGTTGATGCGGCCGAAGCGCGTCATCGTCGCCGCGACGACCGCGTCGATCGAGGCCTGCTGCGTGACGTCTGCCGCAAGCGCGATGGCGATGCCGCCCTCGCCATTGATGATCGCGGCGGTCTCGTCGGCTGCTTCCTGGCTGATGTCGATGCAGGCGACGCGGGCGCCTTCGCGGGCGAAGGCGACAGCTGCCGCCTTGCCATTGCCCCAGCCGGCGCCGGAGGATCCCGCGCCGAAGACGATGGCGATCTTGCCCTTGAGCCGGTCGGCCATGGCTAACTCTTTCTACGAAGTCGTGGAAACGCGCCGTCATCCCGGGCGGAGCGAAGCGGAGACCCGGGATCCATGCCGGAACGGTTCAGGCATGGATCCCGGATCAGCGCCGCTTCGCGGCTCGTCCGGGATGACGGCGCGGTTGTTGGGAAAGCCTCAGCTCAGTGAGCCGCCGACGGCCTTCTCGAGGATGGCCCAGGCTTCGTCGCCGTACTTCTTCTTCCACTCGGCGTAGAAGCCGGCCTTGCGCAGGGCCTCGCGGAAGGGCTCGGCCTTGGTCTCGTTGATGACCATGCCCTTCGAGGTGAGATCGCCCTGCAGCCCGGCATTGAGCTTGGCGACGTCGGCGCGCTCCAGCTCGGCGGCCGCGTTGAGGTTCTTCGCGACGATCGCGCGCAGATCCTCCGGCAGGCGCTCCCAGGCGCGCTTGTTGCCGAGGAACCAGAAGCCGTCCCACATGTGGTTGGTGAGCGAGAGATACTTCTGCACCTCGAACAGCTTGGCGGTCGAGATGATCGCGAGCGGGTTCTCCTGGCCGTCGACGACCTTGGTCTGCAGCGCGGTGTAGACCTCGGCGAAGTTGATGCTCGCCGGCGACGACTGGAAGGCGGTGAACATCGAGGTCCAGAGCGGCGAGACCGGCACGCGGATCTTGAAGCCCTTGAGGTCGTCGGGCGTGTTGATCGGGCCCTTCGAGCTTGTCATCTGGCGGAAGCCGTTGTCCCAGATCTTGTCCATGACGACGAGGTTGGCCTTGCCGATCTGGCCGCGGACGTAGGCGCCGAGGTCGCCGTCCATCGCCTTCCAGACGGCGTCATAGTTCGGGAAAGCGAAGCCGATCCCCGAGACCGAGGCGTTGGGCACCAGCGTCGAGAGGATCAGCGGCGAGAGCGTGAAGAACTCGACGCCGCCCGAGCGGACCTGGCTGAGCATGTCGGTGTCGGAGCCGAGCTGGTTGTTCGGGAAGATCTGGATCGCGACGCGGCCATTGGTCTCGGCCTTGATCTTCTCGACCGCCTCGTTGGCGCGCACGTTCATCGGGTGCGCGATCGGCAGGTTGTTGGCGTATTTGTAGCTGAACTCGGGGGTCTGTGCGGAGGCGCTGCCGATGTGGAACGTGCCGATCGCGGAGGCGGCGGCTGTGCCCTGCAGCAAGGTGCGGCGTGAGATGGTCATGGTCGTTTCTCCCGGGAATGCGTTGTCGTTCGTGAATCTGCCCGGTCGTTCCCGGGAAGCTGGTATTGGCATGCCGTCGGCGTCGCGTTTCTCCGTCACAGCACCCAGGTCGAGATGCCCGGCACGACGGCGATGATGACAAGGCCGGCGAGCAGCGCGACGAGATAGGGCCAGATCGCCCCCATCGCCTCGTCGGGCGAGACGTTGCCGATCTTGCAGGCGATGTAGAAGCCGATGCCGATCGGCGGCGTCATCAGCCCGATGTTCATGGCCGTGACCACGACCATCGAATAGTGCACGTCGTTGATGCCGAGGTTCTTGGCGATCGGGAACATCAGCGGCGCCATCAGCACAATGGCGGGCAGGCCTTCGAGCACGCAGCCGAGGATCATGAAGACGACGATCGTCACCGCCATGAAGGAGAGCCAGCCGCCGGGCAGGCCGATCATGAAATTGGCGAGGTCGCGGGCAAAGCCGGTCTGGGTCAGGGCCCAGGCCATGGCCAGCGCCGTGCCGAGGATCATCAGGATCGCGCCGGACAAGGCGGCGGTCTCGACGAACATGGCGTAGAATTTCTTGGGGCTGATGCCGCCATAGAGGATCATGCCGATGATCAGCGCGTAGAGCACCGCGATGGTCGAGACTTCGGTCGCGGTGGCGACGCCGCCGCCAACCGCACCGCGGATGATGAAGGGCAGCACCAGCGCCGGCCCGGCGATCAGCGCGGTGCGGCCGATAACGGCCAGCGAGACGCGGCGCACGCCCTTGAGGTCCTCGTGGCGCGCCTTCCAGCGGGCAAGGACCGCCAGCGCCAGCAGCAGCACCATGGCGATGGCGAAGCCGGAGTTGAACAGGCCGGCGATCGAGACGCCTGCGACCGAGCCGAGCACGATCAGCACGATCGAGGGCGGCACGGTGTCGGCCATCGCGGCACCGGTGGCGAGCAGCGCGATCAGCTCCTTGGGCTGGTAGCCGCGCCGCTTCATCTCCGGGAAGAGGGCCGGCGCCACGGTCGCCATGTCCGAGACCTTCGAGCCCGAGATGCCCGAGACCAGGAAGAGCGAGCCGAGCAGCACATAGGACATGCCGGCGCGGACATGGCCGAGCATCGAGGCAAGAAAATCGACGATCGCCTTGCCCATGCCGGTGGCGTCGAGCACGCAGCCGAGCAGGACGAAGATCGGAACCGAGAGCAGGATGATGCTCGACATGCCCTCGTCCATGCGGCCGACCATGACGATCATCGGCACGCTGGTCGAGAAGGCGAGGAAGCAGAGCGTGCCCATGCCGAAGCAGAAGGCGATCGGCACGCCGGCGACGAGGCATAGCGCGACGACGCCGAGCAGGAAGATCAGGATGTTGCCGTAGCCCAGCCCCTTGAAAGTCGGCGTCAGCAGCCAGAAGGCCGCACCGATCACGACGACCAGGGCCGCCGCGAGGATGAGGTCGCGCAGGGTCGAGGTTCGCACTGCATGGCGGAGCGCCAGCAGCGTCATCAGGATGATGCCGGTGGCGATGGCCGAGACGCGCCAGCTATTGGGGATGTTCAGCGCGGCCGAGGTGACGAAGCTCTCCTCGATCGCATAGTCGATTGCCGGATAGATCATCGCGAGCAGGAAGGCCGCGACAACCAGCAGCGCGAAGGTGTTGGCGAAGCCGCGCAGGCGCTCCGGCATCATGCCGACGAAGAGGGTCAGCCGCAGATGCTCGTTGCGGTCGATGGCGATGGCGGCGCCGAGCATGGCGAGCCAGAGGAAGGAGATCGAGGCGACCTCGTCGATCCAGATCACCGGCAGCGAGAAGACATAGCGCGAGGTCACGCCGAGCAGCAGCACGCCGATGATCAGCGCGACCAGCCCGGCCGCGATCACCTCGATCGGCCGCATCATGGGGGAGCCCGGACGAACATCGTCCAGATCAGCGAGAGTTTCGGGAAGGGCGATCCTGTCGGCGACGTCGACCATGATGCCGGCTCAGCCGCGAACGGCGGCATGCGGCATGGCGACGTTTCCGTCAGCCAGCGGCATGATGGCGGCGGGCGCGCAGCCGGCGCCCTTGCGGGTTGCCTGCATCGACATCGGTTCTTCCTCCCATGCGCGTCGATCTTGTTGGCTTGTCTGGCAGCCGTCGACGCGGTCCATACTGTGATCGGGATCACATCAGGTTGGCGCGGAGATTACACGACAGGGACTGCATTGCAATCCGGAATGGGGCGATCTAGGCTCGTTCAACAAGAATAAGGTCCATATCGTGGACCGGCTCGAGGAAGCCAAGGTGGTACAGTTCAACGAGGTGCGCGCCGGGATGTCCGGTTCGCAGAGCGTCGATCGCGCTCTGCGGCTGCTCGCGCTGATCGGCCGCGAGCCGGCCGGCGGGCTTCCGCTCGCGGAGATCGTGACGGGCAGCGGCCTCAACAAGCCGACGGCGCGACGGCTGCTGCTGGCGCTGATGCGGGCCGGCCTGGTCGAGCAGGAACCGCAATCGCGGCACTACTGCCTCGGCGAGGAGGCTTTCGTGCTCGGCGTGCTGGCGGCGCGCCGGCATGGACTGCTCGAACTCGCGATGGAGAGCCTGCGGCGCCTGTCGGCGGTGACGATGGATACGAGTTTCCTCTCGATCCGGCGGGAGAATTACGCTGTCTGCCTGCATCGGGAAGAGGGCACCTATCCGGTTCGGACCCATGCGCTTCAGGCCGGGCTGCAGCATCCGCTGGGCGTCGGCGCCGGCTCGCTCGCCATGCTGGCCGCGTTGCCTGACGATGATGTGGACCGAATCATCGAAGCCAATGAGCCTGTCCTGCTGACGCATTATCCGGGCTTTGCGCCGGAGCTGATCCGTGGCGATCTCGTCCTGGCGCGGTCGCGTGGCTTCGCGGTCAATCCGGGCCGGCTCGTCGCCAGTTCCTGGGGCATCGGCGCCGCCTTCCGCTACCCGGACGGGCGCGTCGCCGGAGCGCTGAGCCTGGCTGCGATCGACAGCCGCATGCAGCCGGCGCGGCAGGAGGAGCTTGCCGGCCACCTTGCGCTGGAGGTCGCCCGGATGGAGCGGCTGCTGGCTGAGATGTTCGTGTCGGGGCGCAAGACGACGAGCCGGGTCGGCCGGCCCGCGGCTGCGCCGCTCGAAGCGAGACGTGCGTGATGCCGCGGATCGCAGCGCGGCCTGTATCCAGAACGCGGGGCATCCCGGGCGACCGAAGAGAGACCCGGGATCCATGCCTGAAGCGTTCCGGAATGGGTCCCGGGTCTCCGCTCCGCTTCGCCCGGGACGACGTCGCAGATCATCAAGAAGCCGAGGTGATCGATCGGCCAACCTACCGCCATCGACAAGGGAGGGCCTGACATGGCCGCATTGACATCTTCCCCCGCGCCGGTCGGCGGCGTCGTTCCGATGACGCGGCGGGTGATGAATCTCGGCCATATCGCCGCGCAGAATGCGCGCCGGCTCGCCGAGCACCCGGCCTTCGTCTGGGGCGGGCTGACGCTGAGCTGGGCGCAGCTCGACGCGCAGGTCTCGGCGCTCGCTGCCGGCTTGCGGGCGCGCGGCATCGGCAAGGGCGACCGTATCCTGGTTCATTCCAAGAACTGCGACGCGATGTTCGTCTCGATGTTCGCGACCTTCCGGCTCGGCGCTGTCTGGGTGCCGACGAATTTCCGGCTGCTGCCGGACGAGGTCGCCTATCTCTCGACCTCGTCGGGCGCGAAGGCCTTCCTCTGCCATGGCGATTTTCCTGACCATGCGGCGGCTGTCGCGAAGGCTGCGCCCGCACCGGACTTCACCTGGCGGGTCGGCCCCGGCAGTTTCGGGGAGGACGATGTCGAGGCGGTGATCGCGCGGCATGCCGGCGTGCGCGTCAGCGACGTCGCTGTCGAGCATGACGATCCGTGCTGGTTCTTCTTCACTTCCGGAACGACCGGGCGTTCCAAGGCCGCCGTGCTGACGCATGGCCAGATGGGTTTCGTCGTCACCAACCATCTCTGCGACCTCGTGCCCGGAACGACCGAGGCGGATTCTTCGCTGGTGGTGGCGCCGCTCTCGCATGGCGCCGGCGTTCACCAACTCATGCTGGCGGCGCATGGTGCGACGACGATCCTGCTGCCGACCGAGCGCTTCGACATCGACGAGGCCTGGAGGCTGATCGCGCGCCACCGCGTCACCAGCCTGTTCACGGTGCCGACGATCCTGAAGATGCTGGTCGAGCATCCGGCCGTCGATGCCCATGACCACTCCTCGCTGCGCTATGTGATCTATGCCGGCGCGCCGATGTATCGCGAGGACCAGAAGCGGGCGCTGGCCAAGCTCGGCAAGGTCCTGGTGCAGTATTTCGGACTGGGCGAGGTGACCGGCAACATCACCGTGCTGCCGCCGTCCCTGCATGCGGCGGAGGATGGGCCACAGGCGCGCGCAGGGACTTGCGGCTTTGCCCGCACGGCAATGCAGGTCCAGATCCAGGACGATGAGGGTAAAGAAGTCGAGCCGGGTGTGCAGGGCGAGATCTGCGTGATCGGCCCGGCGGTCTTCGCCGGCTACTACGACAATCCCGAAGCCAATGCGAAGTCGTTCCGCGACGGCTGGTTCCGCACTGGTGATCTCGGCCATATGGACGAGCAGGGCTATGTCTTCATCACCGGCCGGGCGTCGGACATGTACATCTCCGGCGGCTCGAACATCTATCCGCGCGAGATCGAGGAGAAGATCCTGACCCATCCGGCGATCGCGGAGGTCGCGGTGCTCGGCCTTCCCGATCCGGTCTGGGGCGAAATCGGCGTCGCCGTCTGTGTCTGCCGAGGCGGCGAGACGGCGAGCGAGGCCGAGATCGCTGGTTTCCTCTCGGAGAAGATCGCCCGATACAAGATGCCCAAGCGCTTCTTCTTCTGGGATGCGCTGCCGAAATCCGGTTATGGCAAGGTGCCCAAGCGCCTTGTGCGCGACGAACTGGAGGCGCGCGGCGAACTGGAGTGGCTGAGGGGGCAGGCTTCGTGAGGCGGATCGAACAGCCCGGCACCGGCACGCCCGAACGCATCCAATCGGTGGAATGCCACGGCCTGCGCTTCGCGATGACGCTGCAGGCCGGGCTGCCGCTGCTCGAGGCCGTCAGGCGCGGCTTTGCGGCAGCGGGCTTCACCTCGGGCGTGGCGAAGCTCGACGGGCTTGCGCTCTCGCCCTTCGCCTATGTGATGCCGGCGCTGTCCAAGACGCCGGAGCACGCGGCGTTCTACAGCGAGACCTTCCGGCCGGCGGGCGTCGCTCGGGTCGAGACGGGTGCGATGACGTTCGGCCAGCGCGACGGGGCGCCGTTTTTCCATGCCCATGCGCTGTGGCTCGATGGTGACGGCAAGCGTGGCGGCGGCCATATCCTGCCCGACGAGACGATGGTCACTGAAGCGATCACGCTGCCGGCAGTCGGGCTCGACAACGCAGCCTTCATCGCAGAGCCGGATAGCGAGACCCATTTCAAGCTGTTCGGCCCGAAGCCGGCGGAGTTGCTGGGCGCGACGCGGGAGGGGCGCTTCTTCGCGCTCAGGGTCAAGCCGAATGTCGATTTCTGCGGAGCGCTGGAGCAGTTCTGCGTCGAGCGCGGCATTGCGCGCGCGACGATCCATGGCGGCGTCGGCTCCACCATCGGAGCGCGCTTCGTCGATGGCGGCAGCGTCGAGAATTTCGCGACCGAGGTGGCGGTCACCGCCGGGCGGATCGTCGATAATGGCGCGGGGCCGCAGGCTGAGGTCGACGTGGCGCTGGTCGATTTCACCGGCGCGACGGCAAGCGGGCGGCTCAAGCGCGGTGACAATCCGGTCCTGATGACCTTCGAGCTGGTGCTGGAGGTGGACTGACGTCCCCTCGCCCCCTTCCGCGGAGGCGCGGGGAACCCTCTCCCGGAGGGAGAGGGCAGGGTGAGGGGATGGCCGTTGGACGTTTGGGCCGTGACCTGACCGCTGCGTCTGCGCGATACGCGCGCTTTGCTGGTCCAGGGTCCTGCACCTCACCCCTGCCCCTCTTCGTCCAGGAGAGGGGTTCCCCGCGCCCGTACTCAACCGCTTCGCTTCCTCTCGATCTCCAGATCCCTCAAATCCTTGCGCCGGATCTTCCCGGTCGCCGTCATAGGCAGTTCGGTGACGAATTCGATCTCGCGCGGATACTGGTAGGCGGCCAGCCGCTCCCTGACGAAGGCCTGGATTTCGCTCGCCAGCGCATCGGAGGGCGCGATCTCCGGCTTCGGCAGGATGAAGGCCTTGACCAGTTCCGTGCGAACCGGATCGGGCACGCCGACGACCGCGACCATCAGCACGGCGGGATGGCGGATGATGCAGTCCTCGATGTCGCCGGGGCCGATGCGGTAGGAGCCCGAAGAGATGATGTCGTCGTCGCGGCCCTGGAACCAGAAATAGCCGTCCTCGTCGCATTTGCCGGTGTCGCCGGTCAGGAGCCAGTCGCCGGCGAATTTCGCGGCGGTGGCTTCGGGCTGGCGCCAGTATTCCAGCATCATCACCGAGTCGGGGCGGGCCACCGCGATCAGCCCGGCCTCGCCCGCCTGCAGCGGCTCACCTTCCGGAGAAACGACTGCGACGCGGTGGCCCGGCACTGCGCGGCCCATCGAGCCTGGTCTGATCGGAAAAAGGCTCTCGCAATTGGCGACGAGCAGATTGGCCTCGGTCTGGCCGTAGAACTCGTTGACGGCGAAGCCGAAGGTCTCCCGGCTCCACTCCAGCATGTCGGCGCCCAGCGTCTCGCCGCCGCTGCCGATCGAGCGCATGGCGTATCCGAAACGTCGGGGATCGCGGACCTGGCGCATCAGCTTCAGCGCGGTCGGCGGCAGGAAGGCGTTGCGGACCTTGTGGCGCGCGATCAGCGCGAATGCGGCTTCGGGATCGAATTTGCGGGCGCGCGAGGCGAGCACCGGCACTCCGCAATACAAGCTCGGCAGCAGCACATCGAGCAGGCCGCCGATCCAGGCCCAGTCGGCCGGTGTCCAGAACAAGTCGCCGGGCTGCGGAAAGAAGGATTGCGGCACCTGCACGCCGGG
>JAESFK010000721.1_pt1 | contig 13651 bp, 14 predicted proteins | sample 9269391 | NCBI WGS metagenome assembly JAESFK01 (sample SAMN14506231, study PRJNA617097) | algae metagenome | isolation source: Drouetiella hepatica UHER 2000/2452 and co-occurring heterotrophs from... | place: Slovakia: Slovak Paradise National Park, Hrabusice, Kosice Region | collected 2000-01-01
TCCAGATAGACTTGGCCGCCATGCGTATGGACGATGTCGCAGACTTCGCGGACATTTTCCTCGAACACACCGTGCGTCGAAGGGTAGGTGATCATGCAGCAAGACAGATTTTCAGCATGCTGCTCGGCCTTGGCGCGAAAATCGTCCATGTCGATATCGCCGTTGTCGCTGACCTTGACGACGACGACCTTCATGCCGACCATCTGGGCCGAGGCCGGATTGGTGCCGTGCGCAGAGGTCGGGATCAGGCAGACATCACGATGATCGTTGCCATTGGCGCGGTGATACGCCCGGATCGTCAGAAGTCCGGCATATTCGCCCTGCGCGCCGGAGTTCGGCTGCATGGAGACCGCGTCGTAACCGGTGATCTCGCAGAGTTTCTGGCTGAGGTCCGTGATCATGTGGCGATAGCCTTCGGCCTGGTCGGCGGGCACGAAGGGATGGATTTCGGAGAATTCCGGCCAGGTGATCGGCAGCATTTCGGCTGTCGCGTTGAGCTTCATCGTGCAGGAGCCGAGCGGGATCATCGAGCGGTCGAGCGCCAGATCCCGGTCCGACAACCGGCGGATATAGCGGGTCATCTCGCTTTCCGCGCGGTTCATGTGGAAGATCGGATGCGTCAGATAGGCACTGGTGCGCAAAAGGGTTTCGGGCAAGCGGTAACCGGCTTCGAAATCCTCGACCTTGAAATCGCCGCCAAACGCGCGCCAGACGGCTTCCAGCGTCACCGGCCGCGAGCGTTCGTCGAGGCTGATGCCGATCTTGGTGGTGCCGATGCGGCGAAGGTTGACCTCTTCGGCAACGGCCGTCTTCAGGATGATGCCCTGAAGCTTGCCGACATCGACGGTGATCGTGTCGAAGAACACGTCCGGCTCGACGGTGTAGCCGAGTTTTTCGAGGCCAAGGGCCAAAAGGACAGCCTTCTGGTGAACGCTCTGGGCGATGGCCTTGATGCCCTTCGGACCGTGGAAGACGGCATACATCGACGCCATGACGGCGAGCAGGACCTGCGCGGTGCAGATGTTTGACGTCGCCTTTTCGCGGCGGATATGCTGTTCGCGGGTCTGCAGCGACAGGCGATAGGCGCGATTTCCGCGGCTATCCTGCGAGACGCCGACCAGACGGCCGGGCATCGAGCGCTTGTAGGCGTCCTTGACGGCCATGTAGGCGGCATGCGGGCCACCATAGCCGACGGGAACGCCAAAACGCTGGGTGCAGCCGATGGCGATATCGGCGCCCATTTCGCCCGGCGACTTCAGAAGAGCCAGCGCCAGCGGATCGGCAGCGACCGTGGCGATCGCGCCCGTCTGGTGCAGGCGTGCAATCAGGCCGGTGAAATCATGAACGTGGCCGTAGGTTCCCGGATACTGGAAGATCGCCCCGAAAACATCCACCGGATCGAGATCGGTAAACGGGTTGCCGATGACGATCGACCAGCCAAGCGGCTCGGCGCGCGTCTTTAGAAGCGCGATCGTCTGCGGGTGGCAGTTTTCGTCGACGAAGAAAGCCTTTGCCTTGGACTTTGCCACGCGCTCGGCCATCGCCATGGCTTCGGCAGCGGCGGTTGCTTCATCGAGCAGCGAGGCGTTGGCGACGTCGAGACCTGTCAGATCGCAGACCATCGTCTGATAGTTGAGCAGAGCTTCGAGACGGCCCTGGCTGATTTCCGGCTGGTAGGGCGTGTAGGCCGTGTACCAGGCGGGGTTTTCCAGGATGTTGCGCTGGATCACCGGCGGCGTGATCGTGCCGTAATAACCCTGACCGATCAGCGAGACGAGCTTCTTGTTGCGGTTGGCGGTTTCACGCATCTTGTCGAGCGCTTCGCGCTCGGTCATGGCGGCGCCCCAGGCAAGCGGGGCCTTCTGGCGGATCGACGGCGGAACGGTGTCGTCGATCATGGCATCGAGGCTGGGATAGCCGATGACCTTGAGCATCGCCGTCATCTCATCGGGCGAGGGGCCGATATGACGCCGATTGGCGAAGTCATAAGGCTTGTAGTCGGTAAAGGTGAAATCCTTCGGCATGCTCATCAGGCGATCAGCTCCTTGTAGGCGGCTTCGTCCAAGAGGGCGTTGACGGCGGACGGATCGGAGAGTTTCAGCTTGAAGAACCAGCCGGCGCCTTGCGGGTCGCTGTTGACCAGAGCCGGATCATCGACGATGGCCTGGTTGCTCTCGACGATCTCGCCATCCAGTGGACAATAGACGTCGGAGGCTGCCTTGACGGATTCGACGGTGGCCGCGGTTGCGCCCTTGTCGAGCGCGGTGCCGGATTCGGGCAGTTCCACGAAGACGAGGTCGCCGAGCTGTTCGGCAGCATGCGCGGTGATGCCCACCGTTGCGACATCACCCTCGATTTTCAGCCATTCGTGTTCATCGGTAAATTTCAGCATGGGGTTCAGCTCCTGATCAGCGTTTGTAGGTCGGGGTGACGAAAGGAAGGGCGGAAACGGTGACGGCCAAATATTTGCCGCGCACTTCCGCGAAAACCTGGGTGCCATTGGCGGTGTGGGCCATATCGGCATAGCCCATGGCGACGGGATGATCGGCACTGGGGCCAAAACCGCCGGATGTGACGGTGCCGACCGCAACCTTGCCTTCAGCGTCGGCAAACAGCGGCGCGCCACCGCGAACCGGTGCCTTGCCTTCCGGCTTCAGGCCGACGCGGCGGCGGCCAGCACCATCGGCGAATTGGCGCAGAATGATTTGGGCGCCCGGAAAGCCACCTTCACGGGACCCACCCGCGCGGCGGGCCTTCTGCATCGCCCATTCAAGACCTGCCTCGACCGGTGTCGTCGTGGTGTCGATATCATTGCCGTAGAGACACAGGCCGGCTTCGAGACGCAACGAATCGCGGGCGCCAAGGCCGATCGGCATGACGTCGGGATGTTCGAGAATCCGGCGCGTCACATCTTCGGCCGAAGCGGCCGGGATCGAGATTTCGAAACCGTCCTCGCCGGTATATCCCGAGCGCGAGATGATGCAGGGAACATCGTGCAGGGCAGCTTCCGCAACATCCATGAAACGCATGGTGGCGATATCGGCCCAGAGTTCGGCAAGCACACATTCGGCGCGCGGCCCCTGCAGCGCGATCAGCGCACGGTCGTCGAGCAAGGTCAGCTCGCAGGTGTCGTCAAGGTGCTTTTGCAGATGGGCGAAATCGGCATCCTTGCAGGAGGCATTGACGACGAGGAAGAGATGATCGCCGCGATTGGCAACCATCAGGTCGTCGAGGATATTACCCGCGTCATTAGTGAACAGCGCATAGCGCTGGCGTCCTTCGGCGAGACCGAGCACATCAACGGGCACCAGTTTTTCCAATGCCAGCGCGGCATCCTCGATCCGGCCGGATTTCGGGCGCAGGATCACCTGTCCCATATGCGAAACATCGAACAGGCCGGCGGCGGAGCGGGTGTGAAGATGCTCCCTCATGACGCCGGCGTGATATTGCACCGGCATGTCGTAGCCGGCAAACGGCACCATGCGGGCGCCGAGCGAGACGTGCAGCGCATGCAGCGGTGTCTGTTTCAAAGGGGAATGATCGTCCAAGTCCGGCCTCCAGGTCTGGCGCGACGCGCCGGCTCATCTCCACGGCGCATGTCGTGCGACGTTTCCTCGAGCCCCCTCTGTCCCTTTGCCTGAGATTGTTATCCCTTCGGCGAGCGGAAATGCTTCTCTCCAGAGTCCTACCGGCACCTTGCTGGTCCTTTGGCCTGAGAGTTTCCGGGGCGGTTGCTCCTTCGGCACCGGGGTTACCCGGATTCTCCCAACAAGATCGTTTTCAGATAACGGCGATGCCTCTGGCTTGGCAAGCGCAAAATGTCGCGCCCGAACAGATTTTTGTCGTGCCTGTTTCGTCGTTGCGGAGAAGACAGAAAATCGGCCTTTGCTTTTTTGCCGTCGAGGCGATAACGCAATCTTTGAAGGACGGGGATGATCGATGGCGGTAACCGGGCGACAGTGGCGGACGACGGTGCGGGTGCTTTCAGCGCTGGCCCTGCTGTTTCTGTCGTTTGCCCATCAGCCGGCTTTCGCCCGCCAGATAACGCCGGCGATGGCCACAGCCTATATGCTGCCGGACGGAACGATCGGCGATATCTGCTTCGGGCTCGACGGGATCGACGGAAAAAGTCACGGGTCCTCGCATGAGGCCTTGGCGCCGGTCTGCGATTATTGCCGGCTGTCCGCCTCCATTGCCCTGCCATCGCCCCCAGATGACGGCCATCTCGTTATCCGCATTGCCGCGCGTTCCGGCAGCAAGCCGGATTTTACTGCGGTCCTCGTTTCGCATCCGCGTCTCCTGCCGCAATCGCGCGCGCCTCCGCTGTCGCTCTGACCGTTTCGCCCCGGCGATTTTTCATTTTATCCAGAGCATTCAGCCGCCAGACGCGGCATTGACCGTCCTTCCATGCGTGGCAGGCTCCGGTCCGGAGACAGATCGATGACACAGACCAGAACCACACTTCTTGCACTCGTACTTTCGCTGGGCGCTGCCGCATCGGCCCATGCCCATGCTTCGTTCGAAACCGATAAGGTAGCATCCGAAAGTAGCTTCAAGGCCGTGCTGCAGATTCCCCACGGCTGCGACGGCAAGGCAACCACCGAGGTGCAGGTCAAACTGCCGGAAGGCTTCGTCTTCACCAAGCCGCAACCCAAGGCTGGCTGGGAGATCGAGATCATCAAGGGCGATTACCAGAAGAGCTATGATAATCACGGAAAGACGGTCACGGCCGGTCCGCTGGAAATTCGCTGGAAGAACGGCAATCTGTCCGACGACTATTACGACACCTTCGTCATCAGCGGCAGAATTTCAGGCTTTGACAAGCAAACCGCGCTTGCCTTTCCGGTGACACAGCTGTGCGGTGCTTCCGACAAGGTTGTCTGGGATGAGGTTGCCGCCGAGGGCCAGAGCGCGCATTCGCTGGACCACCCGGCGCCAACCGTGACGGTGACCCCGGCGAAGGCCGGTGGCCACGATCATCATGACATGGCAGCGATGGGCGCAACCGACGCCACCCCGGTCAAGGCGGGTTCGCTGGAGATTTCCGGCGGCGCGGTCAAGGCGATGTTGCCGGGCGCCAAGGTCGGCGGCGGTGGCTTGATCATCAAGAACGATGGCGGCGAAGACGACACGCTCGTCTCCGTCGAGAGCCCGGCTGCTGGCCGTGTCGAGCTTCATGAAATGACCATGCAGAACGACGTGATGAAGATGCGCAAGCTCGACAGCGGTATCCCGGTTCCGGCTGGCGAAACCGTGACGCTTCAAAGCGGTGGCCTGCATCTGATGTTCATGGACGTGAAGACGCCGTTTTCGGAAGGGGACAGCATCCCGGTGACGTTGACCTTCGAAAAGGCAGGCAAGGTCGATTACGTGCTTGCGGTTGGCAATGCTGCCGGTGGTGCGCACAAGCACAACTGAGTTCTGCCGGTTTTTAATGCGATAGATGGCGGCGCGGGAGACTGCGCCGTCATCGTTTGGCAGACGGGCCGTTAGGCTGCGTTAGCGGTCCGTTGCTTCGTCGTCCGGCGTCAATGCCTCGCCGCTCTCCTCGGACGCGGGTTCGTCCAGCTCGAACTCCATGTAGCGGCGCAGCGCTTCGCCGCGCGTGCCCTGCGGCAGGCGGCCATTGGAGGTCATCAGCATCAGGGAAAGCGCCGTCGGGCTGCGCAGGGCAGCAACTGCGGCATGGGTATTGGCCGCATCATCCTTTGGCCTTGCCGAAAGCAGGGTGATCGCCTCGTCGGTCGGGCCATCGCCGCTGACGCGCGCAGACGGCTTGATGGCCTGCGCTGCATAAGCTGCCGTGTTGGCTGACATGGTAACGACCAGGGTCATGGACGATCTGCCCGCACCGGGCACTCCTTCGGATACGATAATCGGTCGTTTTTACCCTTCGGCGCTTTCATCCCGGTGAAATCGCGTGGTCGCATTTAAGGCAAATCTTATCGATCATCCGATGGAAAAGGGGGCGCAGACCGCCGGGGAAAGCGCGCGCCCCAAAAGTTCAGGCGTAGCGCCGCGAAGGGGTGTTCCGCGCCGCTTCGGCCGTTGATGCCTGCATGCCGTCGAATTCGACGCATTTGCCGGCCGGTGCACGGCACACGGCGCGCGCGTCGTGGTTGCTTTCTTCATCGGCAAAGTGCAGGGCCGCAGCTTCGCTGGCAAACAATCCGCCGACCCGGCCCAACCGGTCGTGCACGACCCACCAGCCATGGTGATCGCAGCCGACGGTGAAACGCGGCGTTGCAGAATGTGTGTTCGTGAGGGGGTATCGACTGCCCATGATCCTTGTAGACCTTCGTGTTGTTGATGGCGTGTTGTTGATGATGTGTCGCTGACGGTGCGCCTCAGCGCAGAAGCCAGCCTGCCAGAATCTGAATAGCGCCGGCACACGCAAAGACTGCAGCCAGGCGGATGATGGCACCGGAAAGGCTGCTGCGATCCGGCGTCACTGGTGCCGATCTTTGCCTGTGTGATGAACCTTGCCGGGCGTATGGCTGCATGACCTGTTCTTTCGGTTTCAACGCTTGCAATCCGTAATGCACTGATTGCCATGAGAAAATATGCACTCTGCCGTTGCCGTTCCATGCGTGGACGGCAGCTTTGTTGTTAAAATCTCATAGGAATTGCCGCCGTGCGGGTGCCTGTTTGCACAGCACCGGCGCCAGTGCCATGCGGATCGCCGCTGTGGTTTCCGCGACGATTGGTGTCAGCGGCAACCGGACATCGTCACTGATGCCTCTGAGCAAACTGAGGCCGTATTTGATCGCAGCCGGGCTCGGTTCCCGTTCCAGTGCCTGAAACAGCGGGCTCAGGCGTTCCTGCAGGCTCTGCGCCGATTGCTGGTTTCCGGTGGCAAGCGCCTGATGCAGTGCGACGGTCAAGCGCGGCACCAAATTGGCGGCGGCCGAGATGACGCCGCGTCCACCCATGAGGGTAAAGGGCATGGCCGTCAGATCGTGACCGGAATAGAGCGTGAACCGCTGACGCAAGGCCGCGGGCATGGCCACGAGCCGCGCGATGTCTGCCGTTTCATCGGCAATTGCGACAATGGACGGGATGCTCGCCAACCGCTCCAGTGTCCGGGCAGACAAATCGACGGCGGTTCGCTGTGGCGCAAGGCCGGCGACGATCGGCAGTTCCACCCGGTCTGCGATTGCCTGGTAGTGACGGAACAGGCCTTCCTGGGCGGGCTTGTTGTAATAGGGCATCACGACATAGGCAGCGGCGGCCCCCATGTTTTTCGCTTCTGCCGTGCGTGCAACGGTTGTTTCGGTGCAGTTCGTGCCGGTGCCGGCGAAAACCGGGACACGATTTCCGGCAACCGCGACGGCAAGCCTGATCAACCGGGTCCGTTCATCATCGGTCAGAGCCCATGGCTCACCGGCTGGCCCCGCAACCAGCAGGCCAGAGATACCGCTGTTGATCTGCCATTCGGCAAGATCTGCAAACGCCGCCTCGTCCAGCTGATTGTTTTGAAAGGGACTAATGAGGTCGCAGATTGCGCCTTGCGGCATGGTGCCGATCAAAGTGTGTTCACTCATTTCCAGATTCCTTCTGCGCGCCTGTCTTTGTCCGTCTTCGGCGCACAAACGGCCGGGCTTTGCGGATGGCGCTGCTGAGAAGAGCAATCAGAAAGGCTGCCGGCGGATCGCGATGTTGGGCACGCATCAGTTTGCGCCGCTGCGGCTGGGTGAGCGTTCCCCGGACAGACAGGGTTGCGACCCAATGATCTCCGAGAGGGTCAAGATCGCGGATGTCGCGTGCCGGCTGGCACGATTGCGCCAGAAGGCGAAGGGCTGCGGAGAACGCCTCCTTTTCCATCAGGCGCCGCAATTCGGGGGCATGCTTGATGTCGTCGGGCAGGCCGGCGATTTCCGGCAGGATGCGTACGGCCTCCCAGATATGGTGCTCGCGCAGAACCCGCGCGGCACAGACCCGGGCGATCAGGCTGGCGAGCGCTGTTGCTGCAGCCATATGGTCCATGGGCCTTGTGGGGTTGATCGACGGCATAGGTTGTTGTGCTGATGGTGTTGTGCGCATGGCAGGCTCAGGCGAGGACACAGATGAGGGCGATGCCGGCGAGCGAGAGAAAGATCGCTGCGGCATTCAACACCGCCGTGAGGCGGGCACGGCGCTGCCTGCGGGACCGAACCTGCCGGGCGGGTTGAGGGCGAACCCCTCGTTCAGCCGGTTGTGCAGAAACGCAGGAAGGATGGAGGTGGAGCATGGGCATCGTGGCAGTGACCTGTTTCGAATGCCCGGATGCTAGAGCCGCGCCGCATTGGAAATCCATTCCGGAGCAACGGCAAAGACATAAAGGTTTCATAGGAGAATAGTTTCAAGAATGAGACCGGGCCGTGCATCGCCTCGTCCGGGTCTGACCGCCGGGCCGCGCGGAGCAACCGGAGCTTCTCCAGAATTTATCCGCATGCCCTTCACGATGTGGTGACTGACGCTCAATCGGCGCGTCTTCGGCAGGTCATGGCGTTGGAAAGCGTTCAGATTGCAGTCATAAGGATATGTCTGCTGCGATTCCCGCAAACAGAAATACACGTTGTGGTACTGCCCGATATCGACGGCTCGATTGTTTGCCATCGCGTGAAATATGACATTCAAAGTGGATTAATGGGGCTCATGACGACCGATCACAGTTTTTCCCGCCGCGGCTTTCTCGGCGTTCTCGCGGCTGGCACGCTTGCCGGTTGTACAACATCGATGCCGGGCGGCCGCTCTGCGCCGGCCCCGGTTCGGATCACCCGGCCGATCGGGCCGCCATCGGACGCCGAGTTGCAGGTGATGTACGGCCCTGTCGAGGATGGCGGCTATCTGATCCCGGCCGTTCCCTACCAGCAGATCGACCCGCAATTCTACCGCCAGCGCGTTGCCGACCGGACCGGTGAAGCGCCGGGTACCGTCGTCGTCGATACGCCGTCGCGACTGCTTTATGTCGTCGAGCCCGGCGGCACGGCGATGCGCTACGGCGTCGGCATCGGCCGTGATGGGTTTGCCTGGCAGGGTGATGGCGTCATCCACTGGCGCCAGGCCTGGCCGCGCTGGAAGCCGCCGAACGAAATGGTGGCGCGCCAGCCGAGCCTCGCCAAATACTCGATCGAGAATGGCGGCATGGAGCCGGGCCTGAAAAATCCGCTCGGTGCCCGCGCGCTCTACATCTTCCAGAACGGCGAGGATACGCTCTACCGGTTGCATGGCAATCCAGAATGGCAGTCGATCGGCAAGGCGGTCTCGTCCGGCTGTGTGCGGCTGATGAACCAGGACGCGATCGATCTCTACCAGCGCGTTCCTGCAAAGGCGAAGATCGTCGTCTGGCAGTAAGCCTTTGAGGGGCGGGCGCCATCGCGCCTGCCTCCCGCAAGGTGCGGAGCGGATATTAACCGGACGCTAACCGCAATGTCCGATTCTTCGATGAGCGGGCGGCGGTTGTTCTGATTTGACACGTCCGACAAAACTTTGGCACGATTTCCAGCGATAGACGTCTTCATGAATTCTCTGCATGCCCTTTCTCGCGCCTCGACGCGCATCCGCTCTGCCCGCAAGGTCTTGTCGCGCACATTGGCGGCGCTTGCCCTTGGCGTTGCGCTTTCCGGCTGCATGGCGCTCGACGACCTCTCCGAGGCGCCACCAAAGCTGTCCGGCAAGATGATCTCGGAAATGTCGAAGAAGGGCATGAAGCCGGAAAGCCCGGTCCTGGTGCGCATCTTCAAGCAGGAAAGCGAGCTGGAAGTCTGGAAGGTCGATAAGACGGGTGCTTATGCATTGCTGAAGACCTATCCGATCTGCCGCTGGTCCGGTGAGCTCGGGCCGAAGACCAAGGTCGGCGACCGCCACGCCCCGGAGGGTTTTTACCATGTCTCGGCGGGCATGCTGAACCCGAACTCGCAGTTCTATGTCTCCTTCAATCTCGGTTATCCCAACCGGCTGGAATCGGCGCTCGGCTATACCGGCGAAGCGCTGATGGTGCACGGCGCCTGCTCGTCGTCCGGCTGCTATGCGATGACCGATCAGGGCGTTGGCGAAATCTATGCGATCGTCCAGAAAGCGCTGTCGAGCGGCCAGGAGAAATTCCAGGTCCAGGCTTATCCTTTCCGCATGACGGCTGAGAACATGGCCAGTCATCGCGGCGACCCGAACATGCCCTTCTGGCGCACGATGAAGGAGGGCTACGACGCCTTTGACGTGACGCGCCGCCAGCCGAAGGTTTCGGTGTGCGAGCGCCGTTATGTCTTCAACAAGGAATTCGAGGGCGGTGAACCGGCCGATCCGCTGGCTGTCTGCCCACCGGCCATCAACCAGCTTGAGCCACAGACGATGGCCAGGATCGCGGCGGAGGAGCGCAAGCTCGATACCGCAATCACCGGTTCTGTTCCAGCCAGCTCAACGCTTAGCGCCTATTCCGATGGCGGCATGCACCCGAGTTTTCGCGCGCTTTTGAAGGCGCAGGGGCCGAAAAAGCTGGCAGCCAGCATCTCGGCCACCAAATACCCGATCAGCCGTCCTGATGCCGCACTGGCGGACCCCTTTGACGGGCGATAGAAGGTTCGATCGCTAACGCGCGGCGGCGCGCGCGGCCGCAGTGACGGTTTGCGCCATTCAAGCTGCTGCGTTGTGCTATTCATCCCCAGTGCCATTCGGCGCATTCCAGATGCTTGCTCTCGCACGCAGATGGCCTATCTTCACGTTCACGACAACGCTTCGGCGGGAGCCCTATGGCCAACGACCCCTACAAAACCCTCGGCGTGGCGAAAACCGCGACGCAAAAAGAAATCCAGAGCGCCTATCGCAAGCTTGCCAAAAAGCTGCACCCGGACCTCAACCCAGGGGACAAAAGTGCCGAGGATCGTTTCAAGACGGTTTCCGAGGCCTATTCGGTGCTGGGCGACGAGGACAAGCGGACGCGGTTCGACAGAGGCGAGATCAATGGCGCGGGAACGGAACAGGCTCCGCGAAACTATTATCGCGACTATGCAGGCGCCCAGGGCAACGACCCGCGTTACCAAAACAGCAGCGGCTTTTCCGATTTCACCGACACGGACGATATTTTCTCCAGCTTCTTTTCACGGCGGGACCGGGGGCAGATGCGCGCAAAGGGCAGGGATCTGCAATTCTCCATGGAGGTGGATTTCCTCGATGCGGTCAACGGCTCGAAGGAGAAGATCACGCTGCCGGACGGAACCGTGCTCGACCTGCAGGTGCCGCCCGGCACCCAAGAGGGCCAGACCCTGCGGCTTCGCGGCAAGGGCGATCCCGGTTCCGGCGGTGGTCCGGCCGGCGATGCGCTGATCGAAATCCACGTCAGGCCCCATCCGGTCTTTACCCGCGATGGCGACGACATCCGCATCGACATGCCGATCTCGCTGCGCGAGGCGATCCTTGGCGGCAAGGTCAACGTTCCGACGGTATCGGGCAGCGTCGTGCTCACTCTGCCGCCGCACTCCAATACCGGCAAGACGCTGCGGCTGAAAGGCAAGGGCGTTGCCCGGCGCGGCGGCGGCAATGGAGACCAGTACATCACCCTCAAGATCATGCTGCCGGACGCTGCGGATCAGGAGCTTTCGGCCTTCGCCAGTTCCTGGGGCGCGGGACAAGCCCACAATCCTCGCAAGGCCTGGGGAGATTGACATGGACCGTCTGGAGTTTTGCGAGCGTCTCAGCATCGTTTCCTCCACTCTGACGATATGGGTCGACCGTCAATGGATCATTCCGGAACTGACCGAACAGGCGGAGGCGTTTCATGACGCCGATCTGGCGCGGGGGCTTTTGATCCTCGATCTCTCCGGGAGCATGGGCGTCAACCAGGACGGCATCGACGTCATCATGGCGCTGGTCGATCAGGTCCATGGCCTGCGTACCAAACTGCATGCGTTGACCGAGGCGATCCGCGCGCAGGACGGCGAGATTGCTGAGCGCGTGGTGAAAAAGCTCGAGGGCATGCGATAGCAGGTGAGGGCGCGCGTAACACCCGGTGCGCGGCTGTCGCCCGACTGGCCTTGTCCTCATACCAACATGACGGGAGGATTTTCCGATGCGGCATATCTACAGCCTCGACCATTTTGCCCTTTTGGTCTCCAACCTTAAGCGCAGTGTCGCTTTCTACACCGATATCTTCGGCTTTATCCCGATCGAACGAACAGGCAGCGCCAATGTGGCGTGGCTGACGATCGGCGGTCTCGACACGATCCATCTGATCGAGGGCGATTTCGGCGCGACGCATCTCACCAAGGACACGCATTTTGCACTGCGCATCGATGACCTCGATGCCTTCGTCGCCGACATTTCGGCCAAGGGCGTGACGTTTTACGACTGGCCGGGACATGCCGGCCAGATCGGCACCCGCCGCGACGGGTTCCGGCAGGCCTATGTGCAGGATCCGGACGGGTACTGGATCGAGGTCAATGATCATACCAGCGCAGTTGCGGGCCGGTGAGGGGCATCTTTGCGCACAGGGCTTCCTTCAAGTCCGGCCCGTCCTGCCGCTTCTGTTGCAGCCTATAGCCGATGTGAGCCGCGGCCTCCGGCAAGGGTATGTCCCCCTCGCCAGGGAGCAATGCGACGAAGCCATGGCAGTCCTCCCGCCAGGTGACGTCGACCGGCCGGATGACGCAAAACCTGTTCATCTGGATCTCCCGGATATTAGATATTTTCAATGCTTTGGCGATTTATCTTCAGATCGGTTGCGGCTTCAGGCGGGCGGCAACGGACCTTGCGTAAGTTGCGGCAAACATTGACCATTGATCTTAGACAAAAGTCGAAGGTGGCCTGTTTCCGGCACGACTGGACATGAGGAGGTTAGCGTGTAATCTGCCGACGGAGGCGCGTGATTTCGTTCGAAATCCAGCGCCCGTTTGAAGTGAATCGAAGATTGCGCATGTCCGTTTGGACCGGCCGAAACTGGCTGGTGCGGCTTGTGCCCGCGGGGAGGAACAGATCCGGCATGCCGGCTGTCCGCGACAACAGAGGAGAGAACATGGATCGCCGTCTATTCATCAAGCGCGCGGCTCTCGGTGGCGTCGGTGCCGCTGCTGCCACGACGCTCGCAGCGCCCGCCATCGCTCAGACAAGCCCGAAGATCAACTGGCGCCTGGCATCGTCGTTCCCGAAGTCGCTCGACACGATCTATGGCGGCGCTGAAGTGCTGTCGAAATACGTGTCGGATGCGACCGACGGCAATTTCAAGATCCAGGTCTTTGCGGCCGGTGAAATCGTGCCGGGTCTCCAGGCCGCCGACGCCGCCGCTGCCGGCACGGTCGAAGCCTGCCACACGGTATCCTACTATTACTGGGGCAAGGACCCGGTCTGGGCGCTGGGTGCAGCGGTTCCCTTCGCCCTCAATGCGCGCGGTATGAACGCCTGGCACTATCACGGCGGCGGTATCGAGATGTTCAACGAATTCCTGGCAACCCAGGGCCTCGTTGGTTATCCGGGCGGCAATACAGGCGTGCAGATGGGCGGCTGGTTCCGTAAGGAAATCAAGACGGTCGCCGACTTGCAGGGCCTGAAGATGCGCATCGGCGGCTTTGCCGGCAAGGTCATGGAAAAGCTCGGCGTCGTGCCGCAGCAGATCGCCGGCGGCGATATCTATCCGTCGCTGGAAAAAGGCACGATCGATGCGGCCGAATGGGTCGGTCCCTAT
>JAESFK010000722.1_pt1 | contig 13640 bp, 13 predicted proteins | sample 9269391 | NCBI WGS metagenome assembly JAESFK01 (sample SAMN14506231, study PRJNA617097) | algae metagenome | isolation source: Drouetiella hepatica UHER 2000/2452 and co-occurring heterotrophs from... | place: Slovakia: Slovak Paradise National Park, Hrabusice, Kosice Region | collected 2000-01-01
GTCGCCGCCCGCGCGTCGGCGAAGTCATCCACAGGCTGCATGGCCAATTGCAGCGCCGCTGCCAGTGCGGCCCGAAACTCGCCATAGGAGGAAAAGCCGAGTACGCGCACGAAGCGGGTCACCGTGGCGTTCGACGCCTCGCTCTTCTCAGCGAGCCCGTCGATCGAGGCCGTCGCGGTCTCCAGCGGGTGCTGCAGCACGAAATCGGCGATCCGCCGGTGCCCATTGCTGAGCGTCGGATAGGCCCTGCCGATCCTGTTGGCGAGATCGGTGCTCGGCTTCAGAGCTTGGACCATGTCGCCTGCCGCATCCATTGACGTATGAAAATTTTCATGATGGATATTTGACGAAAGTAAACCTGTCAAAACTGGCAGCAAGCTCGGGAACGGAGACTCAAACGATGCGCATCCACCGCCTTGGCGCGCTGCTCGCCAGCGCCTGCCTTTGGACAATGCCGGCCATGTCGCAGACCCTGCGGGTCGCGCTGGCCTCGGAGCCCACGGCGGTCGACCCGCACTACCATGACCTGACGCCCAACAATGCGCTGGCGCAGCATATCTTCGACGGGCTCACGACGCAGGACGAGCAGCAGAAGGTCAAGCCCGCGCTTGCCACGTCCTGGCAGAACGACGGCAAGAACACCTGGACGTTCAAGCTGCGCCAGGGCGTGACCTTTTCGAACGGCAAGCCGTTCACGGCCGAGGACGCGATCTTCACGTTCTGCCGCACCTTGAAGAACGAGACCAAGATCACCGGCTCCTTCGCCGATGTGACGGGCAATTTCGCTTCCGTGACCGCGCCCGACCCGCACACGCTGGTGATCCAGACCAAGCAGCCCGAGCCGCTGCTTCCCACGCTGGTCGGCACGATCGGCATCATCAGCGCTTCGCTCACCAAGCACGATGCGATCAGCTTCGATGTCGAGAAGAATTGCGGCGTGACCGGCGAATGGCCGACGCTGACGACCTTCAATGACGGCAGCGCCGCCATCGGTACCGGTCCCTACAAGCTGAAGAGCTATGTGCGCGGTTCCGCGATCGAGCTCGAGCGCAACGACACGCATTGGGACGGCAAGCAGCCTTGGGCCGCCGTGCGCTTCGTTCCGGTCACCAATGCCGGGCCGCGCCTCGCCGGCCTGATCGCCGGCGATTATGACGTGATCGAGAATCCGGCTGCGCGCGACCTCGGGCGTATCAACGGCGACAAGCGCTTCGCGACCGTCATCACGCCCTCCACCCGCGTGATCTATTTCCAGCTCGACGTCGCCCGCGAGCCGAGCCCCTTCGTCAAGGCGGAAGGCGACAAGAACCCGCTCAAGGATGTCCGCGTCCGCCGGGCGATGTCGATGGCGATCGATCGCGACGCCATCGTCAAGCGGCTGATGGACGGGGCTGCTCAGCCGGCCTACCAGTTCCTGCCCACCGGCATGTTCGGCACGCTGCCGAACCCCCCGGTGGTCAAGTATGATCCGGCCGCCGCCAAGAAGCTGCTGGCCGAGGCCGGTTATCCCAACGGCTTCCAGATCACCCTGTCCTCGACCAATGACCGCTACATCAACGATGGGCAGATCACCCAGGCGGTGGCGCAGTATCTGGCGCAGGTCGGGATCAAGGCCGATGTCGATGCCATGACCCGCGCCATCTATTTCCCACGCCGCGCCAAGAAGGAATTCAGCGTCGCGCTGGGCGGGTGGGGCTCGGGAACCGGGGAGGCGGCCTCCTTCCTGCGGCAATGGCCGGCAACCGCCGACGACGCCAAGACCATTGGCGGCTCGAATTACGGCGGCTGGCAGGATGCCGAATTCGACAAGCTGATCCGCGAGGCGATCCAGACGCTCGACGACGCCAAGCGCGAGGAGCTGCTGCGCAAGGCCGGCGCCCGGGCGCTGGACGGAGCGGCATTCATTCCGCTGCATTTCGAGAGCTCGATCTGGGCCTCGAAGGCGGAGATCAAGGTCACAGGGCGGGCCGACCAGTTCACGCTCGCCATGTCGATGCAGCCGTCCAAGTGACGCGTTTCCCCCGTCACGGCCGGATCATCCGGCCGTGACGGGGTGACCAGCCTGTCAGGCTCCCATGACCGCCTTCATCCTCCAGCGACTGATCCAGAGCATCTTCGTGTTGCTCGCGGTCTCGATCGTCGTGTTCTTCGCCGTCTACGGGATTGGTGACCCGATCGAGCTGCTCGTACCGCCCCAGGTCAGCGACGCCGAACGGCAGGCGCTGATCCGCCGCCTCGGGCTCGATCTGCCGGTCTGGCAGCAATATCTGACATTCATGGGCAATGCGCTGAAGGGCGATCTCGGTCGCTCGTTCGTGCATGGCGTACCGGCGATCAGCCTCATCCTGGCGCGGATGCCGGCGACAGTGGAACTCGTGCTGCTGGCGATGGGGCTCGCCATCCTCGTCGGCGTGCCGCTCGGCCTCTATGCCGGGCTCGACCCCGACAGCCGGCCCGCGCGCGTGATCATGGCGGGCACGGTGCTCGGCTTCTCGCTGCCGAGCTTCTGGAAGGGCATGATGCTGATCCTGCTGTTCTCGGTGGTGCTCGGCCTGCTGCCGACAGCGGGGCGCGGCGAGACCGTGAGCATCCTCGGGGTGCAGACCAGCCTGTTGACCGCCAATGGGCTGAAGCACCTCATCCTGCCGGCGCTCAACCTCTCCATTCCCAACATGGCGCTGCTGATCCGGGTCGTGGCCGCCGGCGCCAACGAAGCGATGGGGCAGGACTACGTCAAATATGCGCGCGCCAAGGGCGTCCGCCGCCGCCGCATCGTCGGCAGGCATGTGCTGCGCAACATCCTGATTCCGGTGGTCACCGTCATCGGCATCGAGTTCGGCAGCCTCGTCGCCTTCTCCACCATCACCGAGACGGTGTTCGCCTGGCCGGGCATGGGCAAGCTGCTGATCGACTCGATCTACCAGCTCGATCGTCCCGTCGTGGTCGCCTACGTAATGCTGGCGACGCTGCTCTTCGTCTCGGTCAACCTGCTGGTGGATGTGCTCTATGCCGCGCTCGACCCGCGCGTGAAGCTCTCCGGAGGCAGCGCATGAGCATCCCGACAGAAGCGGCGACGCCGCTGCGCGCTCTTGTGCTGAAGCGCATCCGCGGCCGGCCGACGCTGCGCGGCGCCGGCATCCTGCTCGGCATTCTCGTGGCACTGGCGCTGCTTGCCCCGGTGATCGCGCCGCAGAACCCTCATGATCTGGCCGTGCTCAACGTCATGGACAACCGGCTTCCGCCGGGTTCTCCCAGCATGACCGGGATGACCTACTGGCTCGGCACCGATGCCCAAGGTCGCGACATGCTGAGCGCCATCCTCTACGGCTTGCGCACCAGTCTGATGGTTGGGCTCTCGGCGACGCTCGGGGCGCTGGTGATCGGCGTTGCGGCGGGGCTGGTCGCGGCCCAGTTCGGCGGCGCGATCGATGCCGCGATCATGCGTGTCGTCGATTTCATGCTCGGCTTTCCCTCGATCCTGGTGGCGCTGGTGCTGCTGGCCTCGATCGGGCGCGGCGTCGACAAGGTGATCCTGGCGATCGTGCTGGTGCAGTGGGCGCAATATGCCCGGCTGATGCGGGCCGCCGCCATGGTCGAGCGGCGCAAGGAGTACATCGAGGCTGCCGTCAATTTCGGCCTGCCGACCCGCCACATCATGCTGATGCATCTGCTGCCGAACGCGATCGGCTCGGTGCTGGTCGTCGCTTCGATCAGCATCGCCGGCGCCATCACGCTGGAGGCCACCCTGTCCTTTCTCGGCGTCGGCGTGCCGATCACGCAGCCTTCGCTCGGCCTGCTCATCGCCAATGGCTTCGAGTTCCTGCTCTCGGGCGAGTACTGGATCGCGGTCTTCCCCGGTATCGCGCTGGTGCTGCTGATCATGTCGTTGAATCTGGTTGGAGACAGGCTGCGCCGCAGCCTGAACGTGCGCTCATGAGCGAGCCTCTCCTGCTCGAGGTGCGCGGCCTGCGCACCGTCTTCCATGCGCTGGACGGCGCCTGGGCCGCGATCGACGGCGTCGATCTCACCGTGGACCGTGGCGAGGTGCTGGGGCTGGTGGGCGAGTCCGGCTCCGGCAAGTCCGTGACCGGTTTCTCGCTCGTGCAGTTGGTCGATCCGCCGGGCGAGATCATCGCCGGCAGCATCGTCTTCAAGGGCGAGGATCTGCGGAGCGCGACGCCGGAGCGGCTGCGCGCCCTGCGCGGCGACCGCATCGCGATGATCTTCCAGGATCCGCTGATGACGCTGAACCCCGTTCTGACCATCGGGGAGCAGATGGCGGAGGCCGTGCTCGAGCACCGCAACGTCCCGCGGGCGGAGGCGCTGGCACGGGCCGCTCGCGCGCTCGGGCGCGTCGGCATCTCCTCGCCGGAGACACGGCTGAAACAGTACCCGCATGAGTTCTCCGGCGGCATGCGCCAGCGCGTGGCCATCGCGATCGCGCTGTTGAACGAACCTGATCTGATCATCGCCGACGAGCCGACGACCGCGCTCGACGTTACGATCCAGAGCCAGATCCTCTACGAGGTGCAGAAGCTGGCGCGCGAAACCGGCACGGCCGTGATCTGGATCACCCATGATCTGGCCGTCGTCGCCCAGCTCGCCGACCGGATCGCCGTGATGTATGCCGGCCGCGTCGTCGAGACCGGGCCGATCGATCTCGTCCTCGACAACCCCCGCCATCCCTATACGCGCGGCCTGCTCGGTTCGTCGGCGGCGATGGTCGAGCCCGGCGGACGCCTGCGCCAGATCGAGGGCATGGCGCCGCGTATCGACAGCCGCCCCAGCGGCTGCCCGTTCCGGCCGCGCTGCGATCAGGCGCTGGCGATCTGCGCGCAAAGCGAGCCGCCGCCGGTCGCCGAAGGCCCGCGGCAGTATTGCTGCCACAACCCGGTCACTGCCCTGGAAACCGTCGCATGAGCGCGCCACTCTTCGAGCTGCGCGGCGTGCGCAAGCATTTCAAGGGCAAGAGCAACCTCGCCCAGAGCCTGCTCGCCGCCATAGGCCAGGGCGAGAAGCCGAAGACCCTGAAGGCGGTCGACGGCGTCGATCTGTCCGTGATGAAGGGCGAGGTCCTCGGCCTCGTCGGCGAGTCCGGTTGCGGCAAGTCGACCCTCGCGCGGATCGCCACCGGGATCATCCAACCCACGGAAGGGGAGGCGATCTATGCCGGCCGCGCCGTTTCCGGGCTGAGGGGCAAGGACAAGCTCGCCTTCCTGCTGAAGGTGCAGATGATCTTCCAGGATCCGCACGCCTCGCTGAACCCGCGCATGAAGGTCGCCCGCATCGTCGGCGAGGCGCTCGCCGTTCACAAGCTCGCGCCGAAGGACCAGATCGACGCGGAAGTCGACCGCGCCCTGAGCGAGGTCGGCCTCGATCTCGCTTATCGCGATCGCTACCCGCATCAGTTTTCCGGCGGGCAGCGCCAGCGCATCGGCATTGCCCGCGCGCTGGCCGTAAAGCCGGATTTCCTCGTCTGCGACGAGCCGGTTTCGGCGCTCGACGTCTCGATCCAGGCGCAGGTCATCAACCTGTTCATGGACATCCGCGAGCGGCTGGGGCTGACCTATCTCTTCGTCAGCCACGATCTCGGGCTGGTGCGCCATATCAGCGACCGCGTCGCGATCATGTATCTCGGCCGCATCGTCGAGATCGGGCCGGCCCAGGCCGTCTTTGCCGAGCCGGCGCACCCCTACAGCGCTGCGCTCGTGAAGGCGATCCCGTCCGCTCAAGGCCGCAAGCGCGCCTTCGAGCGGGTGAGCGGCGAGATTCCGTCACCGCTCGCGCCGCCTCCGGGCTGCCCGTTCCATCCGCGCTGCCCACAGGCGATGGCGGTCTGCCGCGAGGTCCGCCCCGCGCTTGCCGAGATCGCTCCCGGCCGCAGCGCCGCCTGCCATCTGCATAGCTTCCAAGGCTCCCCATGACTGCTACAGCCACTGAGACCGCGACCACCGAGCTCGTCCTGCCGCGCGGCCGCGGCAGCGTACCCTTCATCGACGTCAGCCACCCCGACCGGCCGTTCGAGATCAATTTCTACCGGCCCGAGCGGCATGGCCCCGATGACGAGGTCGTGCTCGTTCAGCACGGCATGATGCGAAACGGCGACGATTATCGCGACTTCTGGATCGACGCGGCGGAAAAGCACAATCTTCTGATCGTCGCGCCGACTTTCGGGACCGCGCATTTCAATGGGGCCGACGGCTACAACAACGGGCGCGTGCTGGCTGCCGATGGTGCGGTGACGTCGCGCGAGAATTGGCTTTATGCCGTGCCTGAGCGGGTTGTCGCAGCGCTGCGGAAGGGCGGCATGACGAACCGATCGCGCGTGAAGATCTACGGCCATTCCGCCGGCGGCCAGTTCCTGCATCGCTTGCTGGCGACGCAGAGCCATGAGCCGTTCGAGGCGGCGACAGCCGGCAATCCCGGCTGGTACACGCTGCCGACGCTGGAGCGCCCCTTTCCGGAGGGGCTCGGCGGACTGGGTCTTGGCCAGGACGCTCTTGCGCGCTGGCTCGCCTATCCCATGATGATCCTGGCAGGCGACCAGGATATCGCGACCGGCGATCCCAACCTGCCAGCCAACCCCGAGGCCCTGGCCCAGGGACCTCATCGCTTCGGACGTTCGCAATACATGCTCGATTTCGCGGGCAGCGAGGCCGCCCGGCTGGGATTGCCGTGCAACTGGACGCGCATCGTCGTTCCCGGTGTCGGCCATGACGGAGCAGCCATGTCGCGAGCGACCGCGGGTCTGTGGTTCGAGGGCCGCCTGCCGGCGCCTGAAATTCTGCTGCCGGACACGCAGGAGTCGCGCTGGTAGCGTTTTTGGACATGATCGCCGGGCCGCGGAATGCAGGCCGGCGCAAGCCCGCTGTCGATCGACCAGACGAGCATCGAATTGCGTCGTACGCGGTGCCTGTTTCGGTTTGCCGTCTCGCCGCCGAGTGCCAGCGCCTCTGCGGTGAGGCAGACCTCGCGATCCCCAGACGAAGCGACCGGCACGCGCCGCCCTTGCCGCGAGAGCAGCTCGGTCCTTTGGCGCGGTTGAGTGGCACAAGAGGGGAGCGGTTCGTGTCGCACGACGCACCGCGTGGGCCAGGGCTCCATGCCGAGCACCGGGTCGTGCTGTGAGGGGCGGGCGATGAGAAGCGGCGGTTTTCAACCGGCTTCGACTGGTTTACCTTCATAACCGAGTAAAATGATCGGTCGATGGAGGAAAAATGGCCAGGCCCTCGGATGCTCGAAAAGATCAGGAGCTGATCAGTATCCTGACCGCTAATGCTCGGATTCCTTTGGCGGAGGTTGCAAAGGCGCTAGGCGTATCGCGCGCGACCGTGCAGGGGCGCCTGAGTCGGCTCGAGAGAGAGGGAGCCATCGTCGGTTACACGACGGTTCTAGCCAAAGACGATTCTCACAATACAGCGCTGTCTGCGATCATCATGATCGAACTCGAAGTCAAGCAGCAGGGAAACGTGATTCCTTTGCTGCGGAAAAGGCCTGAAGTCATTCAGTGTTACACGCTGAGCGGGCATTTTGACCTGTTCGTCAAGATCCGCTGCACGACCTCGACGCATCTGGACGAAATCATCGACTGGATTGCGGAGATGGACGGCGTTCGCCGCACCACCTCTTCCATCCTGCTCGCCCGCAAGTTCGAACGATGATCGTGCTGCGGGCGGCCGGCGTTTCCGGCGGGGCGTGAGGCCTGTTCAGGGGCGTTTTTTATGGTTTTCCTATGAAAGCGCGCATTACCCCTCATAATACACTTATATCCCTCCGTATTTTGTCGTTCTGGAACTTTATGCCGTCGTGAGGCTCCGGAATAACCGGAAGTCAGAAGCGGGGCGCCAAGAAGCCTCGGGACGACAGAGACCGGAGACAGGACGATGAAAATTCAACGCAAGCGGATCGCGGTGCTGGGTGCCGGACAGATTGGCGCGATCATTGCCGGGATGCTCGCCGAGCAGGGTCACCAGGTCACGCTCGCCGACGCGTCGCCGGCCCAGCTCGCCCTGGCGGCGGGGCAGGGCTTCGCCACCGAGACGGTCGACGCCGCTGATCTCGACGTCCTGCGCGCCTTCCTGGCCGATCGCGACATCGTCGTCAGCGCCTGCCCGTATTTCCTCAACAAGGGTATCGCCCGCGTCGCGGTCGAGACCGGCACGCATTACTTCGACCTGACCGAGGATGTGGAGACGACTGCCTACATCAAGCAGATCGGCGTCGGCGCCGGTGTCGCGCTGGTGCCGCAATGCGGCCTGGCACCGGGTTTCATCTGCATCCTCGGCGCCGACATGGCGGCGCGCTTCGACAGCGTGAAGACGATCAAGATGCGGGTCGGTGCGCTGCCGCTCTATCCGACCAATGCGCTGCGCTACAACGTCACCTGGTCTGTCGACGGGTTGATCAACGAGTACTGCAACCCCTGCGAGATCGTCTTCGACGGCAAGCCGATCCTGGTGCCGGCGCTCGAAGGGCTCGAGAGCGTCATGATCGACGGCGTCGCCTACGAGGCCTTCAACACCTCGGGCGGGCTCGGCACGTTGACCGAGACGCTGGCCGGCAAGGTCCGCGACATGAGCTACAAGACGCTGCGCTACCCCGGCCATGCCGAGATCATGAAGCTCCTGCTGCGCGGCCTCGAACTTGCCGACGACAAGGAGACGATGCGGCGCATCCTCAAGCATTCGGCGCCCTTCACCCGCAAGGACGTGGTCGTCATCTTCGTCACCGGCATCGGCGAGAAGGCCGGGCGCCTGGAGGAGGACAGCGTCGTCCTGCGCTATGACGGCAGCGAGGCGATGAGCGCGATCCAGCTCACCACCGCCGCCGGTTGCGTCGCGATGGTCGAGCTCTTCCTGGGTGGCAAGCTGCCGCAGCATGGTTTCGTGCGCCAGGAGGATGCCTCGCTGGGCGACTTCCTCGCCACCCGGGCGGGGTCCCGCCTGGCCCAGGAATCGCGTGGCGCCGACCAGGCGAAGCTCTTTTTCGCTGAAGAAGCCCGCAACGCGGCTTGATCGGAGCGGGCGTCCGATCGAGTAAGGCGCAAGGGAGCCGCGGCCACGCTGCGGACGAGCCGAGCAGCGAGAGAGGACCATCCCGATGGCGAGGTTCCAGCGCGCCTATCTCATCACGGGGGCGGCCAGCGGCATCGGGCGGGCGACCGCGCGGCTGCTGGCTGCGCCCGGCACCGGCCTGATGCTCCACACCCGCGCCAACGCAGCGGGGCTCGACGAAGTCTCCGCCTATGCCAGGGAACAGGGCGCGCGCGTCGCGACCTGTCTCGGCGATCTCGGCGAGGACGGCGTTGCGGAGCGGGCGGTGGCGACCGCGGCGGAGACCTTTGGTCGGCTCGACGCCCTGATCCCGGTCGCGGGCGCTGCCTACCGCGGCGGCCCGCTGGCGATGCTCGACGACGATCTGCGCCGGGTGATGGACGAGGCGGTGATCGCCTTCCTGCGCCTCGTGCGCAAGGCCCGGCCGCTGCTCGCGGCAGCGACCGATGCGCGCGTCGTCGCGACCTCCTCCTTCACCGCGCATGTCCTGCGCAACGATCTCGATGCCTTCGCGGCCACGGCGACGAGCCGGGCGGCGCTGGAAACGCTGGTGCGGCTGTTGTCGCGCGAGCTCGCGGCCGACGGCATCACCGTGAATGCGGTCGCGCCGGGGCTGATCCGCAAGGATGAGGGGCGCGGCAGCAAGCTTGCGCCCGAGGCGATCGCGCGGATGGAGGGCATCATCCCGCTCGGCCGACGCGGAGGCCCGGAGGAGGTCGCGGCCGTGATCGCGTTTCTGGCTTCGCCGGCGGCATCCTACGTCACCGGCCAGGTCTGGCACGTCAACGGCGGGCTCGCTTGAACTAGGCTCCGGCCGGAGATCCGATCTGCAAGGTCAAGACTGCGATGGTCAGGTCGCGATGTCCGATGGGCCGGCGAGCGAGCCCGGCGACGGGCGATCACGACCACGCCGTTGCGGATAACCGTCCTTGGTTGTTCACCCGAATGCCCTCGATCAGGTGGTGAGCCTGTCGCGCCCGTCGAAGGGCGGCGCGGTCCATCGCATGCGCCCGAGAGTCCGCCGCAGTCAGAAGGGCGATTGCCCTCTCGCCGAAACCGTGGCCTAGTCCGGTCGCTGTCGGTCGAAATAGCGCCAGGTCAAGCCTGCATGGGGGGTGGATGGTGTCGAGCAAAGACAAGAACAAGCATCTGAATTCGGCGGTTGGACCGCTTTTCGTCTTAGGCGTTGCCATGACGCTCGGTGGCTGCCTTTCCAGTGGCGACGAGCAGCGCGCGGGACAGACACAGGTTGCCGCCGCGATCATGGCGCCAAGCCATATCGGCGTGGAAAAGCTGATCGGAAGCTGGGGCATCGCCTCGTTCCACACCGAAAAGGACCGCAAGCGCACCGAGGCACAGGCCAAAGCCGGCTGCAGCCAGCCCTACGTGATCAGGAAGGGCCCTGACGACGGCGTCATGATGCATGTCGCGGATGACGCCAAGCTCTACGAACTCAGGCTCAAAGCCGGTCCCGGCGGGCGCACCTTCCTCGGTTTCGAGGCTCCTCCCGGCGATCCCCAGGACCGCGAGATCCTTTCGGCGACCGACTCGATGCTCGTCATGCGCTTCATGGATCCCGACGCGCATCGCCGTTACGGCACCTTCATCTATGTACGTTGCCGCTAAGCGGGAGGACGAGACATGACATACAGGACTGCTTTGCTGGCGCGGGCCGGGTTGATGGGGGCGGCGCTGGTCGCCGGCCTGTCCATGCCGCTGGTGGTCTCCGCGCAGCCGCGGCCGCCGGCCGCCGTGCAGGAGACGATGGATATCGGTGACGAGCCTGGCCGCGTCTCCACGGAAGAGGTCAGCATCACGGAGGGGCCCTATGCTCGCCAGATGGTGCTGTTCCGGTCGAACGAGGCGCCCGGAACGGTCGTCATTCAATCGGCCGAGCGCTTTCTCTACATCGTTCAGGGCAATGGTCGTGCGCTGCGCTACGGCATCGGCGTCGGTCGCGAGGGTTTTCAGTGGTCCGGGCAGGTGCAGGTCAGCCGCAAGGCGGAATGGCCCGATTGGCGCCCGCCGCCGGAGATGCTCCAGCGCCAACCCTATCTGCCGCGCTTCATGGCCGGTGGGCCGGGCAATCCGATGGGGGCGCGGGCGCTCTATCTCGGCTCGACCGTCTTCCGCGTCCATGGCACCAACCAGCCTGAGACGATTGGGGAGGCGATCTCGTCGGGCTGCTTCCGGCTCGCCAATGGCGACATCGCCGATCTCTACGAGCGGGTGCCGCTCGGAACCAAGGTGATCATCCGCCACAAGGCCACGCTGTAATCGGCGCCGTCGCGACGGCTCGCCAAGGAACGGGGGATAGGTTCATGTCGAAGGTCTCGTGGATGCGCGAGTGCTCGCTCGGGCTCATCGCGGCGGGCGCTGTGGTGCTCGGCCTTGCAGTGCCGGCCGGCGCCGGGACGCTCGAAACCGTCAAGCAGCGGGGCACGCTGGCCTGCGGCGTCAGCGAGGGGCTGAACGGATTCTCCGACAAGGATGCGCAGGGCAAGTGGAGCGGGTTCGACGTCGACTTCTGCCGCGCGCTTGCGGCGGCGGTGCTGGGGGATCCGCAGAAGGTCACCTTCACGCCGCTCTCGGCCAGCGAGCGTTTCGAGGCGCTGAAGTCGGCGAAGGTCGATCTGCTCTCGCGTAACTCGACCTGGACGCTCGGACGCGAGGCGGAACTCGGGCTCGCCTTTGCCGGAATCACCTATCACGACGGGCAGGGCTTCCTGGCGAAGCGCGCGCTGCGGATCGACGGTGCGCTCGCGCTCGACAAGGCGAAGATCTGCGTCGAGGCCGGCACGACCACCCAGATCAATCTCGCCGACTTCTTTCGGGCCAATTCGATGACCTATGAGGAGAAGGTCTTTCCGAGCGCGGCCGAAGCCTTCACGGCCTTCGAAACGGGGCAGTGCGATGTGCTGACCCGCGACCAGTCCGCGCTTTACGGAGAAAGGCTGCGACTCGCCAAGCCGACTGACGCGATCGTCCTGCCGGATGTCATCTCGAAGGAGCCGCTCGGCCCGGTCGTCCGCAGCGATGATTTCCCCTGGTTCACCGTGGTGAAATGGGTGAATTTCGCCCTGATCAACGCAGAGGAACTCGGGATTTCCGCGGCGAATCTCGACGATGCCCTGAAATCGCAGAAGCCCGACGTGCGTCGCTTCACCGGCGCCGAAGGCGGTTTCGGCAAGGGACTTGGCCTCGATCCCGATTGGGCCGTCCGCGCGGTCAAGGCGACGGGCAGCTATGCCGAGATCTACGAGCGTAATCTCGGCACGAGCTCCAAGCTGAGCATCCCGCGTGCCCTCAACCAGCTCTGGAACATGGGCGGCGTGCTCTACGCGCCGCCGATGCGTTGAAGGGCGGTCAGCAGCGCGCGATGACCTGATAGGTCGCAAGTTCCTCGGTGACGACGGCGAGAAAGCCGTCGACCAGGACGTTGTTGAGGTGATGGCTCGGAAACAGAGCATTGCCGTGGAACATGATCTGCGGCTCGAATGGCCGGAAGACGATGCCGCTGCGGCGGTAGTCATCGGCCGCGATCGGGTTGACGATGCCGATCCCGAGGCCCTGTTCGACCAGCGCGCAGATCGTCGCGCCGAAAGGCGATTCCAGCGTGAGCTGCCGGCGAACGCCCGCACGTTCGAAGATGCGGTCGACACGGTTGCGCGCGCCGTCTTCCAGCGAGAGCGAAATGAAGGGCTCGCCCTCGAGATCTTCGGGCACGATGAGCTCGCGTTCCGCCAGCCTGTGGCCGGGCGGAAGCGCGCACAGGCCGGGCACCGTGTAGAGGTGGCGCTGCTCGATCGAGGGCGTATCGACGATGTTGGCGACGAAGCCGATGTCGCAGTAGTAGGCCGACATCCAGCGCGTGACCGTGCCGTCGCTGCCCATCTGCAGCGAGATCGTGACATTCGGAAAGCGCTGCTTGAACAGGCGGATGCAGCGCGGAATGAAACCGAGCGCCATTACCGGCATGGCGGCGATCCGCAGGCGCCCGGTCCCGAACGCCCGGATGTCCTTGGCCGCCTGCGAGAGGTTCTCCAGGCCCAGAAAGCTGCGCTCGACCTCGCGATAGAATGATAGCCCTTCGTCGGTCGGCCGGATGCGGCCGGCCTTGCGCTCGAACAGCTTCAGGTCGATCGCCGCTTCCAACTCGGCGATGAGGCGGCTGATGCTCGGCTGCGAGGTCCGCAGCTCCTGCGCGGCGGCGGTCATCGAGCCGCGCAGCATGATGCTCCGGAATGCTTCGACCTGCCTCAGATTCATCTCGACCCCATATCAACAGTGAATAGGAACGCCAAAAACTGACATTTGACCAGATGGACGCCGGCTACAATACTTTTGTCTATGTCCGCTGGTCCCGCCATCGCCGTGACGCCTCGCCTGACAGGCATGCTCTGTCTGCGCTGCGAGGCCGACTGGCCGGTCGCGGAGCATGAGGCCGGGTGTCCGCGCTGTTCGGCGGAAGGGCACGCTTCCAATCTGCGGCTGGTCTATTCGTCGGGGCCTGAGCCCATCGCGCTGCCCTATCCGGGAGCACTCTCGCTAGGCGAGGGGGAAACGCCTCTGGTCGAGGTGCCCGAG
>JAESFK010000724.1_pt1 | contig 13587 bp, 11 predicted proteins | sample 9269391 | NCBI WGS metagenome assembly JAESFK01 (sample SAMN14506231, study PRJNA617097) | algae metagenome | isolation source: Drouetiella hepatica UHER 2000/2452 and co-occurring heterotrophs from... | place: Slovakia: Slovak Paradise National Park, Hrabusice, Kosice Region | collected 2000-01-01
AGAGGGCGCTGCGGCACCGTTGCGCCCCAACGATCAGCGGCAGGCCCTCATCCCTGCCCTTCTCCCACACGGGAGAAGGGTTCCCCGCGCTCTACGAATGTCGCGCCAACACCCGCTTCACACCCTCGACCAACTCGGCCACCGGCACGGCGAACTGCGCCTCCGCCTGCTTGGCCTTGTGCTCGGCGGAATCCTTCACATCGCGGCTGGCTGCGGCGAGTTCGGCGCCGAGGATCAGGTCCTTGATGATGACCGTGCCTTTTCCATTAGGAGTTTCTGCCTCGCGCTCGGAGGAGCCCTGGATCACCGCGCAGATCGCGCCGCGGCGGTCGGCGTATTTCATCTGGGCGTTGAAGCCGGACGAGCCGAGGTAGAGATCGGCGCGGCAGAGCGGCTTGGCGTCCGCGTCGACGGCCTTGCGAAGTTCGGAGACCATCGCCTGATAGCCCGGCATGAACTCCGGCGACTTGTTGTCCATCGCGGTGACGACGACGAGCGGCCGTTCGCCCTTGGCATCGACGATAGGCGACTTCACCGCCTTGAGGGCGGAATAAAGCCTGGAGACGCCGATCGAGAAGCCGGTCGCCGGCACGGGCTCGGGCCGGAAGCGGCCGACCAGCCCGTCATAGCGCCCGCCACCCGCGACCGAGCCGAAGCGCACGATCTGGCCATCATCGTTGGTGACCGGGAAGGTCAGCTCCACCTCGTAGACCGGGCCGGTGTAGTATTCGAGGCCGCGGACGACGGAAGGGTCGATCTTGATGCGGCCCGGACCGTAGTCGCTTGCCCTGATCAACTCACAGAATTGCTCCAGCTCGCGAACGCCTTCTTCGCCAGCAACAGAACCAGAAACTGCCTGACGCAAGAACGAGATGGTCATGCCGTCTGATGGATAGGTAGCCTCACCAGGAAGATCGCCGGCAGGAGCGCGTTCGCTCCGCCGTTCTGACGCGGCAAGCAATTCTGGCGTGGCCTCTCGGAAACCCACCTGGCTCGTCATAAGCAAGATTTTGGCGGCCTGATCTTCGCTCAAGCCAGCGCCTTTCGTGAAGTCGCCGCTCTCATCCTTACGACCTTCACAAAGCAACTTCCGGACTTCCTCCGGCGGAAACTTGTCTGCCTTGTCAATGGCGCGCAACACCGTCAGCCGGCGGCCGGAATTCTCCTCGCCGCCGAGGCCGATGGCCTCCATGACGCCGTCGAGCACCTTGCGGTTGTTGACCTTGACGACATAGTCGCCGCGCTTGATGCCGAGCGCTTCCATCGTGTCGGCCGCGAGCATGCAGATCTCGGCATCGGCCGCGACGCTACCTGCACCAACGATGTCCGCATCGAACTGCATGAACTGGCGGAAGCGGCCCGGGCCCGGCTTCTCGTTGCGGAAGACATAGCCGGCGCGATAGCTGCGATAGGGTTTCGGCAACGCGTCGAAATTCTCGGCGACATAGCGGGCGAGCGGCGCGGTCAGGTCGTAGCGCAGCGAGAGCCACTGCTCGTCATCGTCCTGGAACGAGAAGACGCCCTCGTTCGGGCGGTCCTGGTCGGGCAGGAACTTGCCGAGCGCATCGGTGTACTCGACGAAGGGCGTCTCGACCGGGTCGAAGCCATAGCGCGAGAAGCTCTCGCGGATGACGGCGAGCATGCGCTCGGTCGCGGCAACATCGGCCGGACCGCGATCGACGAAACCGCGCGGCTGGCGGGCCTTGAGCTTGTCGGGCTTCGACATGGGATATTCGCTTCTCTGGTCGTGCTGGCGGCCGCTGGGCGCCGAAATGATCTGGCCGAGGGGTTAGCCCGCTGACGCCGATGGGGCAAGTGACCAGAGGCGGAAGCGCCGGGCGTTAGGCCCCGGCGCGGCCTTGCGCTAGTATGGCTCGATCGCGAGGTAAGGAGGGCGCTGTGACAGGCCGGCTTCTGACCCTGATGACCTGCCTCCTGGCCGGGCTCCTTTTGGCCGCCTGCGGGCCGAGCGAGGCAGACCAGCGCAAGGCCTTCATCGCCTTCCTGCAGACCGACGTGCTGCCCCGTCAGGGCGCGCGCGTGCCGCAGCCCGGCGACGACAAGCTGAAGGCCTTCGGCGACTATGCCAAGCACTACGCCGTGATCACACGCTTCCACGAGCGCATGAACACATCCGTCGCAGCGCCGATGCAGGAGGCGTTGGGCAAGGGCATGCCGCGCTCGATCGAGGAGGCGATCGCGCGCAAGGCCGATATCGCGGCAATACGGTCGGGTTTCGTCAGGATGCGCGACGCCCTCAACGACGCTTATGTCGCCGCCGAGGTCGAACGCACCGCACTCGACCAGCCGCCCGAGCTGGCGAGCGTCTATCTCGCGACCTATGACAAGCTGGTGGCGCAGCCGGTCGCAACCTTCCGCGAGATCTTCCCGCCCACGGACGACGCCTTCGCCGCCGTGCTGGATCTGGCCGAGCTGATCCAGATCAACCGCTCCGGCATCAAGCTCAGCGGCGCCCAGATGGAAATCGGCAACCAGGCCCTGCGCGGCCAGATACAGGCCGCGATGACGGCGATGACCTCGAAGCAACGCGCGATGATCGAGGCCCAGCAGAAGCTGCGGCGGCTGGTCCATGGGAGTTGATTTGCTAGATCGCTGAGCGCGGCCGTCATGGTCGCCCTCGTGGCGACCATCCACGTCTTCGCTGGTCAAAGCCGGTGTTCAAGCGTGGATGCTCGGCACAAGGCCGAGCATGACGGATCACTCAGCCGCGATCAGCCCCACCTCGCGCAGCGGCACATCGGCAATCCCGGCGCGCGCCAGCTTTTCGGGCAGCGGGCCGCCGGTCGCCCAGTCCAGAAGCTCGGCCGTGTGGACGACCGGGGTGGTCGCGCCCTTGTCGGCAAAGCCCTTGGCGAGTTGGGTCATGCAGCCGATATTGCCGGTCGCGACCAGCATCGGCTTCGTCTTCTCGATATTGCCGACCTTGCGCTCGCGCAGGCGCCCGGCGATCTCGGGCTGGAGGATGTTGTAGACGCCGGCCGAGCCGCAGCAGATGTGACCCTCCGGCACCTCCTTCACCTTGAAGCCCGCAGCCGAGAGCAGGCGCTTGGGGCCGTCCTTCAACTGCTGGCCATGCTGCATCGAGCAGGCGGAGTGATAGGCGATCGGCATCGCGACAACCCGGACGGGCGACAGCTCGATCGTCTCGAGGAACTCGGTCACGTCCTTCGCCAGGCCTGAGACCCGCTCCGCCTTGCCCGCATAGGCCGGCTCGTTGCGGAACATGAAGCCGTAGTCCTTGATGGTCGTGCCGCAGCCGGAGGCCGTGATCAGGATCGCGTCCAGCCCCTCGCCGTCGATCTCGGCCATCCAGGCGTCGATGTTGCGGCGGGCGAAGGCGAGCGCGTCATGCTCGCGGCCCATATGGTGGACGAGCGCACCGCAGCAGCCCTCACCCTTCGGCAGCACGACCTCGACGCCGTGCCGGGTCAGCAGGCGAATGGTCGCCTCGTTGATCGCGGGGTCGAGCACCGGCTGGGCACAGCCGGAGAGGATCGCGACGCGCTTTCCGCGCGGTGCCGCCACGGGCGCGAAGCTCTGCGGCCCTTCCATCGCCGAGCGCGTCGGCAGCCTCGCCGGCGCCAGCGCCAGCATCGCCTTCAGCCGCTCGCCGACCAGCGGCAGGGCGCCGAGCACAGGCCCGAAGGGTTTCGCCAGCATCGCGCCGAGCATGGCGAGGCGGAAGCGCTCCGGATAGGGCAGCACGGCGGCGAGGATGCGCCGGAGCAGCCTGTCGTGCCAGGAGCGCTCATAGGTCTCCTCGATATGGGCGCGGGCGTGGTCGACGAGGTGCATGTAGTGCACGCCGGACGGGCAGGTCGTCATGCAGGACAGGCAGGAGAGGCAGCGGTCGACATGCTTGACCACCTCCTGCGTGGCCGGCTTGCCGTTCTCCAGCATGTCCTTGATCAGGTAGATGCGGCCGCGCGGGGAATCGAGCTCGTCGCCGAGCAAGAGATAGGTCGGGCAGGTCGCGGTGCAGAAGCCGCAATGCACGCAGGTGCGCAGGATCTTCTCCGAGGCCGGCAGCCGCGGATCCGAGGCGAGGTGGGCGGGGGTGAAGTTGGTCTGCATCGATCAGGCCCCACCCTGCCAGGCTTTGATCCAGTCGAGCGGATACAGCAGCATGATCACGTTCAAGGTCAGGTTGTCGCGGATCAGCCAGCCGACGAAGAGTTCCATGGCCAACGCGCTCGCGATCGTCACCCACACCGGCAGGAAGCGCGCCGCCACGAATCCGGCGATCATCGCGAGGATATCGCAGACCGAATTCAGGACGCTGTCGCCGTAATAGTCGAGCGAAATCGTGGTCGCGCGGTAATGCTCGATCACCGTGTTGGTGTTCTCGGCGATTTCCCATGAAGCCTCCAGCACGATCGCCAGGATCAGCGCCAGCCCGAACGTGATCTGCAGGCCCGTGACGCGCCGGACCGTCCAGAACAGGCCATAGAACAGGAAGCCATGGATGATGTGCGAGAAGGTGTACCAGTCGGCGATGTGCTGCGAGTTCTCCGAGGACATGACCTGGCCATGCCACGGCTTCACCACGCCGCATTTGCAGATCGGCTCGCGGCCCATGGCAAGCAGGATGGCGGCCGTGGCGGCAATGAGCAGGGCTGCGATGATCGCGATCGTCCAGGGCCTGAGGCGGTTCGGCGCCCAGGCCGCGCGCGGCAGGCCTGCGCCCGGGAGCAGCGTGTCGGTCAGCGTCATCATACCCCCACATACATCCGGCCGGGCTCGAACAGCCCAACAGGATCGAAGCTCTGCTTGATGCCCGTGGTGACCCGCATCAACGGCTCCGCCAGCGGCTCGAAGACCGGCACGGTGGCGCGGATCGCGGCAGGCGCACGCACCAGCGTCGCATGACCGCCGAGCGGCTTCAGCGCGGCGCGTACTGCCGCGGCGGCAGCATCGTCGCCGGCTGGAACAGCGAGCCAGACCAGCCCGCCACCCCAGTCGTAGAACCAGCGTGCCTCGGGCACGTGCGCTGCGATCGCCGCCGTCGCACGCGGCCCGTTGCCGGGCGCCACCGACAGGCGCCAGACGGCCTCATTCGAGCCGGCGAAAAAGCGGGCGTCGCGGACATCGCGCCAGAGTTCGAGCGAAGCCTCGCCCTCGACCATCTCGGGCGTGCCGTGCAGGCGCAGCAGCTCGCTGAGTTCATGGCTGCGATAGTCGATCGAGTCGGAAAAATTCTCCAGCCGCAGCAGGGTGCGGCCCTGGTCGGCTCCGATGCGCTCCGGCAGATGCGCGGCGGCAAAGGGCTCGAAGGGCGAACCCAGCGCCGCCGAGAGCAGCGCGATGGCGGCGTGATCGGACAGACCGCGCCAGACCAGCGTGACGACGCGCTCAGGCATCGGCAGCACGCGGAAGGTCACCTCGGTCAGGAAGCCGAGCGTGCCGAGGCTGCCGGCGGCGAGCTTCACGAGGTCGAGCCCGGTGACGTTCTTCATCACCCGACCGCCCGACTTGATCGCCTCGCCGCGGCCATTGACCATCCGGATGCCGATCAGCGAGTCGCGCGCAGCACCTGCATTGATCCGGCGCGGGCCGGAGATATTGGCCGCCGCAACCGCGCCGATGGTCGGCTCGCCCTCGCTGCCCAGCAAAGCGCGATGGTCCATCGGCTCGAAGGGCAGCATCTGGCCCCGGGCCGCCAGCGTCTCCTGGACGAGGGCGAGCGCCGTGCCGGCGCGCGCGCCGATCACCATCTCCGCCGGCTCGTAGAGCGTGATGCCTGTGAGGCCGGCGCTGGACAGCGTGCTCTGCGTCTGCGTCGGGCGGCCAAGGCCGGCGCGCGTGTTGCCGCCGATGATGGACAGGGGCGTGGCGCTCTCGATCAGCGATTTGACGACGGCGCAGGCCTGCGCCTCGGTGGTGGGGATATGCAGGGTCACGCGGGGATCCTGCCTTCGAGCGGAAATACCTTGGCGGGGTTCATGAGCCAGGCCTGGTCGAACACCGCCCTCACCCGCATCTGCTGGGCGAGATCCTCCGGGTTGAACTGGAAGGTCATCAGGTCGCGCTTCTCGATGCCGACGCCATGCTCGCCGGTGAGACAGCCGCCCACTTCCACACAGAGCTTGAGGATGTCCATGCCGGCATCCTCGGCCTTCTGCGCCTCGACCGGGTCGTTGCAGTTGTAGAGGATCAGCGGGTGGAGATTGCCGTCACCGGCGTGGAAAACATTGGCGACGCGCAGGCCATAGCCCTTCACGATCTCGTCCATGCGGCGCAGCACATGGGGAAGCTGGCCGGTGGGGATCGTGCCGTCCATGCAGATATAGTCGGCGATGCGCCCGGTTGCCCCGAAGGCGGATTTGCGGCCCTTCCAGATCGCCGCGGATTCCATGGCCGACTGGCTTTCCTTCACCGTCTTGACGCCGTGCTCGCGGGCGATGGCGACGATGCGGGCGAGCTGGGCATCCATCTCGGCGTCCGAGCCCTCGACCTCGATGATCAGCAGCGCCTCGACATCCATCGGATAGCCGGCCTTGGCGAAGGCCTCGCAGATCTCGATCGCCGGCTTGTCCATGAACTCCATCGCGACGGGGATGATGCCGGCGCCGATGATGGCGGCGACGGCCTCGCCCGCCTGCTCGCTGGTCGGGAAGCCGAACAGCACCGGCCGCGCGCCTTCCGCCGAGCGCAGGATACGCACCGTCGCTTCCGTGACGATGCCGAGCTGCCCTTCCGAGCCGACGACGAGGCCGAGCAGGTCGAGGCCCGGCGCATCGAGATGCGCGCCGCCGATTTCCACGATGCTGCCATCCAGCATGACCAGCGTCACGCCAAGCACGTTGTTCGTGGTGACGCCGTATTTCAGGCAATGCGCCCCGCCGGAATTCATGCCGATATTGCCGCCGATCGAGCAGGCGAGCTGCGAGGACGGGTCGGGCGCATAGAAGAAGCCTTCCGCCGAAACCTCGCCGGTGACGGCGAGGTTGGTGACGCCAGCCTGCACCTTGGCGACGCGGTTGGCGTAGTCGATCTCGAGGATGCGGTTCATCTTGGAGACGCCGATGACGACCGCGTCCTCCTGCGGGATCGCGCCGCCGGCGAGCGAGGTGCCGGCGCCGCGCGGGACCACCGGTACGCCCTGCTCGCCGCAATAGCGCAGCACGGCCGCGACCTCCTGCGTCGTCGAGGGCAGCACGACCGCCAGCGGCAGGCGGCGATACGCCGTCAGAGCGTCGGTTTCATAGGGCCTGCGCTCGTCGGCGGAGGTGATCAGGGCCTCCGGCGCGACGAGGCGCGCGAGCCCCTCGATGATCTGTTCGCGGCGGGCGAGGATCGTCGGGTCGGGGACGGGAAAGGCGATGGCGGACATGGCGCGGATTCCTGGGCAGCGGCGCAGACCCTAGACCAAATCGAAACTGCTTGCAGCGTGACCAACGTGCATGATTATTTCCAATTCGGAAAAGATGGCGGGAGGACGACCCTTCGGATGGATCGCTTCGGGGACCTCGATGTCTTCGCGCATGTCGTAACGGCACGCAGCATGTCGGCGGCGGGCCGGCAGCTCAACCTGTCGCCGGCCGTCATCTCCAAGCGCATCCGCCGGCTGGAGGAGCGGCTGGGCGTGCGGCTGCTGCAGCGGACGACGCGGCAGCTCTCGCTGACCGAGGCCGGACAGGGCTTCTACGAGCGGGTGGTCTCGATCCTGTCCTCGATCGAGGATGCCGAGGCCTGGGTCGCGAGCGGGGCCGGCCAGGCGCGCGGCACGTTGCGCGTCTCGGCTCCGACCTCATTCGGCCGGCTGCACATCGCGCCGCATCTCAAGCCCTTCCTCGACGCCCACCCGCTGGTGACGGTCGACCTCGTCCTCAGCGACGCCTTCATCGACATCGTCGGCGAGGGTTTCGACCTGGCCATCCGGATCGCCGACCTGCGCGATTCGAGCCTGGTGGCGAAGCGGCTGGCACCAAACCACCGCGTGCTCTGCGCCGCACCGGATTATCTCACTGCTGCCGGCACACCCACCACCATCGAGAAACTGTCGCGGCATACGCTGATCGCCCACAATGCCGACCACTGGCGGCTCGACGGGCCGGAGGGGCCGGTGAGCGTGCGGGTCAACGGCCCGTTGCGGACGAATTCCAGCGAAGTGGTGCGCGAGGCGCTGCTGGCGGGGCTCGGCATCGCGCTGCGCTCGACCTGGGATGTCGGGCCGGAACTGAAGTCGGGCGCGCTGCAGCGGATCCTCCCCGAATACTCGGTCGGCAAGCGGGTCGCCGTCCACGCGGTCTATCCGAGCCGCCGCCATATGGAGCAGAAGGTGCGCGCCTTCGTCGATTATCTCGGCGAGCTTTACGGCCAGACGCCCTATTGGGATGAAGGGCTGAATCTGTGACGCTTCCCCGCGCTTGATCCTGCTACCGAGATTAGGAGACCAAACTGATGTTCGGCGTCATCGAAGGCACAGGCTCCACCGTCCTGGACCCACGCTTCCACCGCGTCATTCCCGGCTCAGCCCGCGTCGAACGCCTGTGGAGCGGGTCGCGCTGGGCCGAGGGGCCGGCCTGGTTCCGGGCGCACAACGCGCTGGTCTGGTCCGACATCCCCAATGACCGGATGCTGCGCTACGATGCCCTGTCCGGGCAGGTCGGCGCGTTCCGCCAGCCGGCACGGAATTCCAACGGCAACACGGTCGATCCGCAGGGCCGGCTCGTCACCTGCGAGCATGGTGGGCGGCAGGTCACGCGCACCGAACATGACGGCTCGATCGCCGTGCTCGCCAGCCATTATCAGGGCAAGCGGCTGAACTCGCCCAACGATCTCGTGGTGAAATCGGACGGCTCGATCTGGTTCACCGATCCCGATTACGGCATCCTCAGCGACTATGAAGGCAACAAGTCCGAGAGCGAGATCGGCGCCTGCCATGTCTATCGCATCGACGGCCGGACGGGAGCGCTGACGATCGTCGCCGACGACTTCGCCAAGCCCAACGGCCTCGCCTTTTCACCCGACGAGCGCATCCTCTACATCGCCGACACCGGCGCGAGCCATGATCCGGTCAACGGCCCACGCCATATCCGGGCCTGCGCGGTCACCGCGGATGGCACGGGTCTCGCGGGCTCCACCGTCTTCGCGTCCTGCACGGCGGGGCTGTTCGACGGCTTCCGACTCGATGTCGCAGGACGGATCTGGACCAGCGCCGCCGACGGCGTCCACATCTACCACCCCGACGGCACGCTGATCGGCAAGATCGCGATCCCCGAGATTGTCGCCAATGTCTGCTGGGGCGGGCCGAGGCTCAACCGGCTGTTCATCTGCGGCACGAGTTCGCTTTACGCCGTGCTGACCAACACCAACGGGGCGACCTGGCCAAACGACTGACGCCCGCTTCTCGCTTAACGTTCGGATCCTCATCCTGAACACGGCCGCTGGCACAGCCCTTGCTGAACTGCATGCACCTTCTCCCTCGGAGCTGCATGCATGTTCAAACGTCTGGCTATTTCAGCCGCACTCGCCCTTTCCCTCGCCACGACGGCGCAGGCGGAATCGGTGGTGCGCTATGGCATCTCGCTGGCGGACATCCCGCTGACCTCCGGCCAGCCGGATCGCGGCGCCGGCGCCTACAAGTTCACCGGCTACACCCTTTACGATCCTCTCGTCGCCTGGGAGATGGATGTCGCGGACCGGCCGGGCAAACTGGTTCCCGGACTCGCGACCGCCTGGAAGGTCGATGCCACCGACCAGAAGAAGTGGCTGTTCAGCTTACGCGACGGCGTCAAGTTCCATGACGGCTCGGCGCTCGACGCCGCCGCCGTGGTCTGGAACCTCGACAAGGTGCTGGACGAGAAGGCGCCGCATTACGACCGGCGCCAGGCGGCGCAGGTCAAGCCGCGCTTGCCCTCGGTCGCGAGCTACCGCGTCGTCGACGCCACGACCGTCGAGATCACCACCAAGGCGGTCGATTCCTTCTTCCCCTACCAGATGCTCTGGTTCCTGGTGTCCTCGCCCGCCCAGTACGAGAAGGTCGGCAAGGACTGGGACAAGTTCGCGATGACGCCCTCGGGCACCGGGCCGTTCAAGCTCGACAAGTTCGTGCCGCGCGAGCGCGCCGAACTCGTGAAGAACGCCGATTACTGGGACAAGAAGCGCCTCGCCAAGGTCGACCGCCTGATCCTGCTGCCGATGCCGGAGGTGCTGGCGCGCACCAACGCGCTGATCACCGGACAGGTCGACATGATCGAGACGCCGGCGCCCGACACCGTGCCGCAGCTCAAATCAGCGAAGATGCGGATCGTCGAGAACGTCACGCCCCATGTCTGGAACTATCATCTCTCGGTCGCACCGGGCTCGCCCTGGGCGGATGTCCGCCTGCGCAAGGCGCTCAACCTCGCCATCGACCGCGAGGGCATCGTCGCGCTGCTGAACGGGCTGGCGCGCCCGGCCATCGGCCAGGCCGACCCGACCAGCCCGTGGTTCGGCAAGCCGTCCTTCCAGATCAAATACGACCCGGAAGCCGCCAAGAAGCTGCTGGCCGAGGCCGGCTATTCGAAGCAGAAGCCGCTCAAGACCACCTTCGTGATCGCGCAGGGCGGCTCGGGCCAGATGCAGTCGCTGCCGATGAACGAATTCATCCAGCAGAACCTCAAGGATGTCGGCATCGAGATCGAGTTCAAGGTCGTCGAGCTGGAGGTGCTCTACACGCGCTGGCGCAAGGGCGCGAAGGACGAGATGAATGCCGACGTGACATCGAACAACATCGCCTATGTCACCTCGGACCCGCTCTACGCCATTATCCGCTTCTTCCATTCGAACCAGGTCGCGCCCGTCGGCGTGAACTGGGGAACGTGGTCGAGCCCGGCGGTGGACGCCCTGCTCAATGAGGCCGCCACGAGCTTCGACGTCGCCAAGCAGGACGAGCTTCTGGCCAAGGCCCACAGCCTGATCGTCGACGACGCCGTGCTCGGCTGGGTCGTCCACGACACCAACCCGCATGCGCTCTCGCCGAAGGTGAAGCAGTTCGTGCTGGCCCAGCACTGGTTCCAGGACCTGACCACGATCGGCGTGGACTGATCCGCAACGCGCCGCCGGAGCCTCAAGGCTTCGGCGGCTCGGCTTTCAAGCGGGCGACGATGAAGGGCATTGCCAGCCCCAGCACCATGAAACGCGCGAGATGATGGGCGCCGACATAGAGCGGGTCGAGCCCCATGGCGAAGGCCAGCATCGCCATCGCCTCCAACCCGCCCGGTGCAAAGGCCGCCATCGCCGTCGCATAGGGCACGTCCGCGAGCCAGGCGGCCGGCCAGGCGAAGGCAAAGGCGACCGCGACCGCGACGACGAAGCTGCCGATGGCAAGCGGGAACAGGGCGGCGAGCTCATGCCGCTTCACCGTCGAGACACGACCGCCCATCACGGCGCCGAGCAGGATCAGCACGGCGATCTGGATAGAGCCGGGCAGCGTGCCCTGGATGAAGCCGCTGCCATGCAGGACCGCGCTGGCCATGGTCGAACCGAGGATGATCGGCGCGGTGACGCCGATGCGCTCGAACAGCAGGCCAGCGGCGAGACCGCCGGCGAGCAGCAGCAGCAGATCGCCTGCCCCGACGACCTGCGCCACAGCCGGCAGGCCGGTGGCGCCATGGCCGGCGGCCTGCATGATGCTCGGCAGGAACGCGACCAGGACCAGGATGCGGAAGAGCTGGATGACGGCGATCTTGCCGATGTCGGCACCCTTGGCCTGCGCCACGGCGATGACGGCCGACAATGCGCCCGGGGCCGCCGCGAGCAGCGAGTCGATCCAGGACCAGCGCGCGACGTAGCGGAGATAGGCGCCGCTCGCGAACATGATCGCGGCAAGCGCAAGGAACAGCATGGCGAGCGAGCCCGGATAGCGCGCCGCGGCGGCCACGGCCTCCGGCGTCGCCGCCGAGCCGATCAACGCACCGGACACCAGCATGGTGGCATCGAACCAGGGCTTGCGCAGATCGGGCAAGGGCCTGAGCACGCCGACGACCGCCACCAGCAGCATCGAACCCGACAGCCAGGCCGCGGGGACATCGAACAGCGAGAGCGCCGCTCCGCCACAGCCCGCAAGGGCGATGACGCCTGCCTCGCGCCAGAGGGTTGTGAGGCGCGTCGAGTGGATGGGTGAGCGTGCCATGGCGTCCGCGCTGCGCGCCGCTGCATGCGTCGCCTTCGCGCGTTCATGATCGGCTCGCGCCGGAGCGTCAATTTCCGCCGCTTCGTGGCCGCGCAAGCCTGCCCTGCACGCAGAGCAGGCGTCCGGGCGCGACGGGGCGTGCCTCAGCCCGCGGCGAGCGCGTGCTGCAGCCGCTTGACGACCTCGACGAGATCCGAGGATTTGCGCGCAAAACAGAGTCGCAGCCCCGTCTCACCGCCGGGCCCGAAGGCCGTTCCGGGCGCGAGGCCGACATTGGCCTTGTCGACGAGATCGACGGCGAGGGCGCGGGAATCGGACCAGCCGTCGACCGAGAAGAACTGGTAGAAGGCGCCATCCGGCGGGGCGAGCGTGACGCGGTTGGTCGCCTTCAGCCCCTCGGCGATGATCCTGCGCCCCTCGGTTGCGCGGGCGATCTGCTCGGCGACGAAGGGCTCACCCTCGTCGAGCGCGGCGATGGCCGCACGCTGCACGAAGACCGGCGAGCCCGACGTCGAGTACTGGATCAGGTTCTCGATGATCTGGCCGAAGGCCGGCGGCGCCTCGATCCAGCCGATTCGCCAGCCGGTCATGGCCCAGTTCTTCGAGAAGGTCTGGACGAAGAGGATGCGGTCCTCCGGCTCCATCACGTCATGGAAGGAGGCGGCGCGGGCCGAACCGTCATAGACGAAGCGGGCATAGATCTCGTCGGCGATGATCCAGATGCCGTGCTTGCGCGCCAAGGCCAGGATCGCGGCCAGCTCGTCCTTCGTCGCGGTCCAGCCGGTGGGGTTGGCCGGCGAGTTGATCGCGATCGCGCGGGTCTTCGGCGTGATCGCTGCGGCCAGCCTGTCGAGATCGAGCGAGAAGCGGCCATGGATATAGTCCATCGGGACATTGACCGCCACCGCCCCGGCGACGCCGATCGCGGCGGCGACGTTCGGCCAGGCCGGCGTCGGGATCACCACCTCGTCGCCCGGGCCGGTGATCATGCGCACGACGATCTGGACCGACTGCATGCCGGAGCCGGTGACGAAGAAGCGGTCCATCGAGAAGGGCTGGCCGTAGAGGGCCGTATGATAGCGCGCCAGCGCCTCGCGCAGATCGGGAATGCCGCGCTGCCAAGTGTAGAAGGTTTCGCCGTCCGCCAGGGACTTGTTGGCGGCGCGCACGATGAAATCGGGCGTCGGGAGATCGCCCTCGCCGACCCAGAGCGGAATCAGGCCTTCCTTCAGCCGGCCATGATTGACGACCTCGACGATGCCGCTCTCGGGGGCATTGCGGGCCTCGGGGCGCAGTCCGGGAATCAGGCTGGAGCCCGCAAGCGTGACGGTGGACATGCGTTTCGACCTCGCGACTGTGATCAGCCACCTTTAGCCGATGGCCGCGCCCGCAGGCATGAAATCACGAGATCGGGTCGATCGGTCGCGGGGATGAATAAGCGCGCCCGA
>JAESFK010000725.1_pt1 | contig 13566 bp, 13 predicted proteins | sample 9269391 | NCBI WGS metagenome assembly JAESFK01 (sample SAMN14506231, study PRJNA617097) | algae metagenome | isolation source: Drouetiella hepatica UHER 2000/2452 and co-occurring heterotrophs from... | place: Slovakia: Slovak Paradise National Park, Hrabusice, Kosice Region | collected 2000-01-01
GGCGAAGCGGTCAGGGATGCCGTGGTGCGTCATCCGCTGGCGGCGTTCGGGCTCGGCGCGCTCAGTGTCGGCCTGATCGCCTGGGCCAGTCTGCGTGGCTCCTCGTCTTCGCGCTACGAACGCTACGAGCCTGACTATGGTCGTTGGAGCCGCCTGCTGCAGAGCTATGGCAGCGACGCGGCCGAGGCCGGGGAGAGCGCGCTCAAGAGCGGCGAGAAATGGCTGCGCAGCAATAGCGGTGTCGCTCGCGACCAGGCGCGAGACTATGCCGCTCAGGCGCGCGATTACGCCGATTTCGGTGGGCGCATGATCGCAAAGCGCGCCGAGCGCGAGCCGATCGCGGCTCTGCTGGGTGTCGGCATCGCAGTCTATGTGATCGGGTCTCTGCTGAGTTCGGCGGCGGCCAGCGAGCCGGCGCCGGCGCGCCGGCGCACCAGCAAGCGCTGACCGCGCCGGATTTCCGGGCGAGCCATCTCAAAACTGAAAAAGCCCTGCCGCTTTGCTGCGGCAGGGCACATTTTTTCTAACTTAGGCTGGCCGCTGCCTCAGGCTGCGGCCGGTCCTGATCTCACCACCAGCCGCCGCCGTAATAACCCCGGCCGTAGTAGCCGCGGCCATAATAGCCGCGATTGGACGAAGCCACGATCGCGCCGCCGACGACGCCAGCCGCGACGCCAGCCGCAACGGCATTGCCGGCCTCGCTCGAGGCGCGACGGTTCTCGACATAGTTCGCGGAGCGGCACTGCTGATAGGCGCGGGTGCCGGGGCGGAAGCCCTGCGCTTCGCAGGTGACTTCAGCATCGGCCAGCGACTCCTGCGCAGTCTGGCAACCGGCAAGCATCGCCGCCATAGCCCCGACGATCAGAATGGTACGCATTTTTGGTCCCTTTTTGCAGCCTCCCAATGGCTGCCCGGGACTAAAATGCAGGAGCCGGGGGAAATCAAGCCAAACAGCGCGGTTTGGGTTAAATCCGTGTGCGAAGTTGCTGCAATACTACGGCAATCGCCCTTCCGCCCCGGTTTCCGTCAGGCCTTGCGGGCGGGCTTCTCAGCGGGCTTGCCCGAGCGCTCGAGGCTGGCGATCTCGAGGGGCGGCATGCCGGATTTCTCGGCGATGGCCCGGTCCTGTTCCATAATCGCGTCACGCGCCGGCTCGTCACCGTCGAGACCGCCGAGCATGGCGGTCGGGACCCGCCGGTTCGAGCGGCGCGAGCCATCGACATAGACGACGTCGAACATCACGAATTCGGCATCGAGCGGCTTTGATTTCTTGCGGGCCATGGCAGGCTCCTCTTGGGCTTAGTTAGACCGGTGCCGCTCGGCGTGGTCGCGAAGGCGCGTCGCGGGGATCGCGCGCGGCGCAGGCGAAAAGCGGGTCCGGAGGATGATAGGGGACGCCTAGACCATGGACGCTCGCCGCGCAATCCGGCCAGCCCTGTCGAAACCGCAGGCGCCCCCGCAAGTTCCGGGCTTGTCGAAGCGCGATCGAGGCCCTTAGGTCGGGCAGACCCGCTCGTCCGACGAGGTGCCCGTCCGTGAAAATCCTGATCTTCGGTGGCGCCGGCTTCGTCGGGCTCAATCTCGCCGAGGCCATGCTGGGGGCGGGGCATGATGTCGTGGCGTTCGACCGTTCTGCGGTCCCCGGGGCGACGATCGCGGCCTTTGCCGGCTTGCCCGGCCGGTTCGAGCTGCGGCTCGGTGATGTCACGGACAGCGCGGCTGTCGCGGCCGTCGTGCAACCCGACATCGATCTCGTGGTGATGGGGGCGGCGATCACGGCGGGGCGGGAGCGGGACGCGCAGATGCCGGCTGCGATCCTGCAGGTCAATCTGCTGGCGCAGGTCCCTATCCTCGATGCGGCGCGGGTTGCGGGCGTGCGCCGGGTGGTCAACCTGAGTTCCGCTGCCGCCTATGGCGCGGCCGGCGAACGCGTCGACGAACTCGCCGAGGAGACGCCGGGAGAGCCGGTCGGCCTCTACGCCATCACCAAATGGGCGAGCGAGCGGGTCGGCGCGCGGCTCGGCGATCTCTGGGGCATCGACATCGTCAGCCTGCGGCTCAGCGGCGTGTTCGGCCCCTGGGAGCGCGCGACCGGCGTCCGCGACACGCTGAGCCCGCATTGCCAGATCCTGGCGGCGGCCACGGCCGGCGAGGCTGCGATCCTGCCGCGTGCGGGCTTGCGTGACTGGATCTATGCACCCGATGTCGCCGATGCCGTGCTGGCTGTCGCAGGCGCATCCAGGCTCGGCCACGGCGTCTACAATGTCTCGACCGGCCGTCGCTTCACGATGCTGGACTGGGGCCGGCGGCTGGCCGCGTCCTTTCCGGGCTTCGTCTGCCGGCTGGCCGAGCCCGGCGAAGCGGCCACGATCGATTTCCATGGGCCGTCCGACCGGGCGCCGCTCGCCGTCGACAGGCTCGCGGGGGATCTCGGCTGGCGTGCGAAGACGGAGGGGCTGGATACCGCCGACCGGCTCGCCGCCTGGTGGCGGGCGCATGGACGAACCCTGGAGACCGAACGATGAGGCTTGAAGGGAAAGTCGCGCTCGTCACCGGCGCCGGGTCCGGGATCGGGCAGGCCATCGCGCTGCTCTTCGCGCAGGAGGGCGCGCGCCTGGTGCTGGTCGATCGCGACGAGGCGGGGCTCGCCGGGACGTCTGCGCAAATCGCGGTGGCGGGCGGCGAGGTCCTGGTCCAAGGCGGCGATGTCGGAATGCCCGACTTTGCGGACGCGGTTGCAGGCGCCTGCGCCACGCGTTTCGGTGGCCTCGACGTGCTGGTAACGGCGGCGGGCTTTTCCTGCGGCGGCACGGTGACGACGACGACGCCCGAGGATTGGGATGCCGTCTTCCGCGCCAATGTCGGCGGCACCTTCCTGTTCGCGCGGGCGGCGATCCCGCTGATGAAGCAGCGCGGCGGCGGTGCGATCGTGACCTTCGCCTCGCAGCTCGCGCTTGCCGGAGGGCGCGGCAACAGCGCCTATATCGCCGCCAAGGGCGCGATCCTCAGCCTGACGCGGACCATGGCGCTCGATTATGCCGACGACGGTATCCGGGTGAACGCGCTCGCGCCCGGTGCGATCGATACGCCGATGCTGCGCCGGAGCTTTGCCCGCCATGCCGATCCGGAGCCTGTGCGCGAGGCCTCGCGCAACCGCCATGCGATGAAGCGCTTCGGCCGGGCGGAAGAGGTTGCGCAGGCGGCCCTGTATCTCGCCAGCGATGCCTCCTCTTTCAGCACGGGGACGACGCTGGTGGTGGATGGCGGCTGGCTGGCGGCATGAACGCTGCATCGGATGCGACCATGAAGTATGATGGCCTGTCTGTTCTCGAAAGCCGCATCGCGGCCGATCTCGACCGCACCGCACATCCGCGCGCGCCCTGGCTGAAGCCCGTCGCGGCGCCAGACGGCACGCCGGCGCATGACGTCATCATCGTTGGCGGCGGTCAGTCCGGGCTGGCCACGGCCTTCGGGCTGCTGCGCTCGCGGGTCGACAACGTCCTCGTTCTCGACAAGGCGCCGGCCGGGCAGGAGGGGCCGTGGCGTTCCTATGCGCGGATGCACACGCTGCGCAGCCCGAAGGACTTCACCGGCCCCGATCTCGACATGCCGAGCCTGACATACCAGTCCTGGCACGAAGCCAAGTTCGGCGCCGAAAGCTGGAGGCGCCTCGGCCTGATCCCGAAGTCGGACTGGGCTGATTATCTCGACTGGTTCCGCGATGTCGTCGGCATCCCCGTCCGCAACGAGGCGGAGGTGGTCGACATCGCCCCGGCAGACGGATTGCTCGCGGTGACGATCCGCAGCGGTGGCGGAAAAGAGATCTTATACGCCCGCAAGCTGGTGCTCGCGACCGGGCAGGAGAGCATGGGCGACTGGAGCCTGCCGGCGCCGATCGCGGCCCTGCCGCTTTCGCGGCGGGCCCATTGCGCGGAGGCGATCGATTTCGCCGCGCTGGCGGGCAAGCGCGTTGCCGTGATCGGCGCCGGCGCGTCGGCCTTCGACAATGCCGCGACCGCGCTGGAAGCAGGGGCGGCGAGCGTGCATCTGCTCTGCCGCCGACCCGAGGCGCAGGTCGTGCAGCCCTATCGCTGGCTGACCTTCCGCGGCTTCCTGCGCCATCTCGGCGATCTTGACGACGCCTGGCGCTGGCGCTTCATGAGAGCGATCATGGCGCTGCGCGAGGGATTTCCGCAGGCGACCTATGATCGCTGCGCGATCCATGACGCCTTCCGGCTGCATCTCGGCTCAGCCGTCCTGAGCGCCGTCGACGGCGCCGGCGGCGCCGAGCTGGCGACACCCTCGGGTTCGATCGATGCGGATTTCGTGATCTGCGCGACCGGCATCGACATCGATCTCTCGACGCGGCCGGAGCTGTCGCGCTTTTCCCGTAACATCGCCTCATGGGCCGATCGCTACACACCGCCCGCGGCCGAGCGCAACGACCGGCTCGGGCGCTTTCCCTATCTCGCCGACGACTACGCGCTGAGCGAGCGCGTGGCCGGCACGACGCCCTGGATCGCCGACATCCACCTGTTCAGCATCGCCTCGACGATGAGCTTCGGCGCATCGGGCTCCTCGATCAACGCGATGACGACGGCCGTGCCCCGGCTCGTCTCGGGGCTGACGCGCGGGCTGTTTCGCGCCGATGTCGAGCGGCTCTGGGATGAGTTCCAGGCCTATGACGAGCCCCAGGCGGTGGTTGGGCCGCGGGCCTGACGACGCCTGAAATCGCGGGCCATGGCACCGCGCTTGCATCATGTTCCGTTCGGAACCACCCTGTCGATCGCGTTCAAGAACAATGAGGGGACAATCATGACCATCGTGCGGACGGCCTGCCTCGCGGCGGCGCTCCTGATGTCGACAGCCCTGCCGGCGCTGGCCCAGACCCGCGCCGAGACGCTGCGCCATGTCACGGGCGCTGCCATCAACACGCTCGACCCCAACATCCCGGGCTCGACCCGCGAGGCCTTCGGCCTGTCGCTGCTGACCTATGACCGCCTGCTCTCCTTCGGCAAGAAGCAGCTCGACGGCAAATGGGTCTTCGACCTCGACAACTTCAAGCCGGAGCTGGCCGAGAGCTACACGGTCAGCCCCGATGGGCTGAAAATCACCTTCATCTTGCGCAAGGACGCCAAGTTCCACGACGGCACGCCGGTCACGGCCGAGGACGTGAAATGGTCGCTGGACCGCGCCGTCACCGCCAACGTGCTCGGCAAGGGCCAGCTCCTGACGGGCTCGCTGACATCAGCCGACCAGTTCAAGGTGGTCGACGCCCACACCTTCGAGGTAACGCTGCCGAAGCCCGACAAGCTCGCACTCGCCAATCTCGCCGTGGTCTATCCGGTGATCTTCAACTCCAAGCTCGCCAAGTCGAAGGCGACGCCTGAGGACCCCTGGGCCCTGGCCTGGCTGAAGGAGAACACCGCCGGTTCCGGCGCCTACATCATCGAGAGCTTCAAGCCGGGCGAGACCACGATCCTGCGCCGCAACCCGGACTGGAACCGCGGCTCGGCCGAGAAGCCCGCATCCTTCAAGCGCATCATCACCCAGACCATTCCGGAGGCTGCGACCCGCGCCAATCTCGTCGAGAAGGGCGATGCCGACATCGTCATCGACCTGCAGGCGACCGACGCTGCCGATCTCGAGAAGAAGGGCAAGCTCAAGGTCATCTCGACGCCGCAATACAACTCGATCACCTTCGTCTCGTTCAACAACCAGATGGCGCCCTTCGACAAGCTCGAGGTGCGCAAGGCGATCGCCGCCGCGCTGCCCTATGACGACATGTTCAAGGCGGCGCTGTTCGGGCGCGGCGCGCCGCTCTATGGCGCGAGCTGGACCGAGGGCAAGGCCCCGACGGGCGCGATCTTCCCGATCCCGCAGCCGGTGAAGACCGACCTCACTGAAGCCAAGAAGCTCCTGACGGCAGCCGGCTTCCCCGACGGCTTTTCGACCACCTTCTCCTTCAATGTCGGGCAGGCCAGCACGGCGGAACCGATGGCGGCGCTGCTGAAGGAATCGCTCGCCAAGATCGGCATCAAGGTCGAGATCCAGAAGCTGCCGGATGCGCAGATGTCGACGCTGATCAACGAGAAGAAGGTGCCGTTCTTCACCGAGGGCATCGTCGCCTGGCTGCCCTCGATGGATTACTTCTACCGCAACTTCTACATCGGCCCGATCCGCTGGAACTATTCCTCGCTGAACGATGAGAAGATCACGGAATGGGCGCAAGCCGCCCGCTTCGAGCCCGACATGGCGAAGTACGCCGCCCTCGGCAAGGATCTGAACACCCGGCATTTCGAGCTGATGCCGCAGGTTCCGCTCTGGCAGCCGGCGCAGGACGCGGTGATGGCGTCGTCGATCGACGGCTATGTCTACCAGTTCCACCGGCAGATCGACTTCCGCGATCTCAGCCGGAAATAGCAATCTCCGCCGCTGACGTAGAACCAGCGCCGTCATCCCGGGCGCAGCGAAGCGAAGACCCGGGATCCATGCCTGACCAATTCCGGATAGGGTCCGGCATGGCTCCCGGATCGGTGCGGCTTTGCCGCTTGTCCGGGATGACGACGCGGATGTGAGTGAGCAGAGATCGGAATGTCGCAACTCTCCACCACTGCGAAACGGGCCGGCTGGCGCTTTGCCTCGTCGCTGCCGGCGCTGTTTGGCGTGCTTGTCTTCACCTTCCTGCTGATGCGGGTGCTGCCGGGCGATCCGGCGGTTTTCTTCGCCTCCGGTCCCAGCGCCGGCAAGGAGGAGATCGAGATGATCCGCAAGCAGATGGGCCTAGACAAGCCGGTTCCGGAGCAACTCGTGCGCTATCTCGGCGACATCGGTTCGGGCAATCTCGGCCGCTCGCTGACGACGGGGCAGCCGGTTTTGGCCGACCTGAAATCGCGCCTGCCGGCCTCGCTGGAGCTGACCTTCTCGGCGCTGCTGATCGCGCTGCTGACGGCCATTCCGCTCGGCGTCGCGGCGGCGCTGCGGCAGGGCTCCATGGTCGATCATGTCGTGCGCTTCATCTGTGCGCTCGGCGTCTGCGTGCCGACCTTCGTGTCGGGCCTCCTGCTGATCTACGCCTTCTATTACCTGCTCGGGATCGCGCCCGATCCGACGGGCCGCGTCGATATCTTCTCCTCGCAACCTCCCGTCGTCACCGGCTTCCTGCTGATCGATTTCGCGCTCGCTGGCGACTGGGAGGGCTGGCGCGCGGCCGCCGCGCAGCTCGTGCTGCCGGCCTTTACCATGGCGCTGTTCGTGGTCGCGCCGCTGGCGCGCATCACCCGGGCGGCGATGCTGGCCTCGCTCGGCAGCGATTTCGTCCGCACCGCCCGCTCGCTCGGCCTGCCGCCGTGGAAGGTGATCGTCACCTATGCGCTGCGCAACGCCTTGCTGCCGGTGCTGACCATCGCCGGTATCGTGTTTTCGACCATGCTCGGCGCGAATGTGCTGGTCGAGAAGGTGTTCTCCTGGCCGGGCGTCGCCTCCTACGCGCTCGATGCGCTGCTCGCCTCGGACTACGCGCCGGTGCAGGGCTTCGTCCTGCTGATGGCCTCGATCTTCGTCGTGGTGAACCTGACCGTGGACGTGCTCTACGGCATCGCCGATCCCAGGGTGTCGGTGGAATGACCTCCGCCACGCTTCGCCACACCGCCTGGATCCTGCGCGGCAACCCGGTCACCGCGGTTGCGGCTGCGGGCGCTTTCCTGCTTTGCGTGCTCGCGGTCATCGGGCCCTGGATCGTGCCGTTCGACCCGATCGCCTCGGATGTGCCCAACGCCCTGCAGCCGCCGAGCGCGAAGTACTGGGCCGGGACCGACCAGCTCGGCCGCGACGTGTTCAGCCGGCTGATCGTCGCGGCCAGGCTCGATCTTGCCATCGCCGCCTCGGCGGTGACGCTGTCCTTCGTGCTCGGCGCCGTGGTCGGCGCGCTGTGTGGTTACACCGGTGGCCGGCTCGACCGCTATGTCGGTCGCTTCGTCGACGTACTGATGGCGTTTCCGCTGTTCGTGCTGGCGATGGCCATGGTCGCGGCGCTGGGCAACCGGGTCGAGAACATCGTCATCGCGACCGCGATCATCAACCTGCCCTTCTACATTCGCTTCGCGCGGGCCGAGGTGAATGTCCGGCGCAATGCCGGCTGGGTCGAGGCGGCGCGCGCCAGCGGCGACAGCCATGTCTCCGTGGTGCTGCGCTTCCTCCTGCCGAACGTCCTGCCGGCGATGGCGGTGCAGGTCTCGCTCAATCTCGGCTGGGCGATCCTGAACGCGGCGGGACTGTCCTTCATCGGGCTCGGCGTCTCCGCGCCGACGCCGGAATGGGGGATCATGGTCGCGGAGGGCGCGCGCTTCATCTCGACCGGAAAATGGTGGCTTGTCGCCTTTCCGGGGCTGGCGCTGATGCTGACCGTGCTGTGCTTCAACCTGCTCGGCGACGGCCTGCGCGACATCCTCGACCCGCGCATGCGGACGTGACGCATGACGATGGCTGACGGCGGGCCGCTGCTCGCGATCGACGACCTGCATGTGACCTTCTCGACCCGGCGCGGGCTGGTCGAGGCCGTGCGCGGCGTCTCGTTTTCGGTGGCGGCCGGCGAGACGCTGGGCGTCGTCGGCGAGAGCGGCTCGGGCAAATCGGTGACGGCCTTCGCCGTGACGCGGCTGCTCGATGCCTCGGGCAAGGTCAGCCGAGGCCGCATCCGCTTCGGTGGCGAGGACATCACGAAGGCGTCGTCCAAGCAGTTGCGCCGGCTGCATGGCGCGGCGATCTCGATGATCTTCCAGAACCCGCGCGGCGCGCTGAACCCGATCCGCACTGTCGGCCAGCAGATCGCCGACGCGCTCGGTGCGCATGAACGGATCTCGGCGGGCGAGGGCCGGGCGCGGGCGCTCGACCTGCTCAAGGCCGTGCTGATCCGCGACCCCGAGAAGCGGCTCGATGCCTATCCGCATGAACTTTCCGGCGGCATGTGCCAACGCGTGATGATCGCGATGGCGATCGCCTGCGAACCGAAACTGCTGATCGCCGACGAACCGACGACCGGTCTCGACGTCACCACGCAGAAGACGGTGATGGACCTGCTGGCGAAAATCACCGCAGAGCGCGACATGGCGATGATCCTGATCACGCACGATCTCGGCCTCGCCTCGCGCTACTGCCAGCGCGTCTGCGTGATGGAACAGGGCAAGGTCGTCGAGGAGGCGCGGCCGCTGGCGCTGTTCAGCGCGCCCCAGCACCCCTATACGCGCCGCCTCGTCGCGGCGTCGCCGACCGCGACCTCGACGATTGCGGACCTTGCGGCGGAGGCCGACACGCCGCTCCCGGCGAAGGCGGAGACCCCGCCCTCCGCGCTCCGCCCTCCCGGCACGCCGCTCCTGCTCGAAGTGCAGAACCTAGTGAAACGCTACGACCGCGGCGTCGTCGCGGTGAACGACGTCTCCTTCGCGATCAGCGCCGGCGAGAGCCTGGGGCTGGTCGGCGAATCCGGATCCGGCAAGAGCACGATCTCGCGGCTGGTCTGCCGGCTGATCGATGCCAGCGAGGGTGAGATCCTGTTCGACGGCCGGGCGATCGGGACGCTGCCCGCGCGCGATTTCCATCGCTCGGCCCTGCGCAAAGACATCCAGATCGTCTTCCAGGATCCGACCGACAGCCTCAACCCGCGCTTCAACGCCTTCGATTGCATCGCCCATCCGTTGCGGCGGCTGCTCGGCATGAAGGATGGCGCCGCGCTGACGGCGCGCGTCAGCGAATGCGCCGAACGCGCCGGCCTGCCGAGCGCGCTGCTGGAGCGCTTCCCGCACCAGCTGTCGGGCGGGCAGAAGGCGCGTGTCGGCATTGCGCGCGCGATAGCCTGCCGGCCGCGCCTGCTCATCCTCGACGAGCCGACGGCGGCGCTCGACGTCTCCGTCCAGGCGGTGATCCTGCAATTGCTCGACCGGCTCAGGCGCGAGGACGATTTGGCGCTGCTCTTCGTCAGCCACGACCTCAACGTCGTCAGGATGATGTGCGAGCGCACTGTGGTGATGCAGAACGGCCGGATCGTCGAGCAGGGCGAGAGCCTCGCGCTGTTCAGCCAGCCGCAGACGGAGTATGCGCGGACGCTGCTCGACGCGGTGCTGCATCTTGGCGGTCCAACCTCCCGCTGAGTCGGGCTGGGCACAGCCTTGAATTTGCGGCAAACCGGCAGATCATGGCGACTACCGCTTTGCTACCGCCCGAGGACACGCCCCCGATGTCGCAACGTCTCCTGCTGCTGCCCACGCTGATGGTGCCGGCCCTGATGCTCGCCGCCTGCGCGATCCCGACCTCGCGCTCGAACATCGTCGTGCTGACCGACAGCAAGGCGGTGGTCGAGCCCTGCAAGTCGCTGGGCGAGATCGACGGCGCTTCCGAACTGCACTCGATCCTGGTTCTCGACAAGGCGCGCGAGGCGACCTTGTCGCGGCTGAAGATCCGGGCAGCGGATATGGGCGGTACCCATGTCCTCACCACGGTCGCCGACATCAAGTGGAAGGGCCCCTCGACGACCGGGACCGTCTACAAATGCGGGGCGTGACGGGGCTGGAGCCCCGTGATCGGGAGATATTCGGGGCAAGCCGGGAATGACCGGCTGGAACCGGCTGTTCAGCGCCTGACCAGTTCGACCCTGCGGTTGAGCGCCCGGCCGGCCTCATCGGTGTTGGAGGCGACGGGCCGGCCCAGGCCCTGGCCGAACGGGTTCAGTCGCGCGCGGTCGATGTTGTAGCGCAGCGACAATTCCCCGACGACCGAGAAGGCGCGCATGTCCGAGAGCTTGAGGTTGTCGCTGGCGCCGTCCTGGTTGTCGGTATGTCCGACGACGTCGAGCCTGAGGCCCGGATTTTTCTTCAGCAGATCGGCGATGGCGGCGAGGTGCGGCTGTGATTCCGGCTTGATGTCGGCTTTGTCGATTTCGAAGAGGATGCCGTAGACATTGGTGCGGCCCCTGTCGTTGAGGTCACGGCCGAGCTGGTTCGCATCGGCGACCTTGATCGTGCCCGTGTCCATCCTGCCGGTGTCCATCCTGCCGGTGTCCACCCTGCCGGTCTCGACGACGCAGTCGAGCCGCGGATGGTCCTCGGCAGAGGCGGCGGAAGGGGCAAGCCAGGGGATCGACCAGGACAGCGCGAGCGAGAGCAGGAGGAGGGCGGTCTTCATCGGGCTTTCCGCTTCCCTGAAATAAGGCCCGCCGACGATGGCGCGGGTGCCGCGCCATCGCATCATGCATATGAAGGATCGGGCGGGATCAGAGCCTGGTCAGCCATTCGTGCTCAGCGGCGTTGTGGAACTTCCAGGTCCGCTTCGGGCCAGCCATGACGTTGAGATAGTACAGGTCGTAGCCGTGGCAGGTGGCGCAGGGGTGGTAGCCCTTCGGCACCAGCACGACGTCGCCGTCCTCGATCGCCATGGCCTCGTCCAGGCTGCGGTCGTCGGTGTAGACGCGCTGGAAGCCAAAACCATGCGGCGGGTTGAGGCGGTGGTAATAGGTCTCCTCGAGATAGGATTCCCGCGGCAGGTCGTCCTGGTCATGCTTGTGCGGCGGATAGCTTGAGGTGTTGCCGGCCGGCGTGATGACCTCGACGACGAGGAGCGAATCCGCCGGCTCGTTCTCGGGCAGGATATTGGTGACGTGGCGGGTGTTGCTGCCCTTGCCCCGCACCTCCTGGCCGAGATCGTCGGGCCCGATGACCCGGACCGGCAAGCCGCCGTTCAGGCCGGGCGCCGTGCAGATCGCGAGTTCGAGATCGGTCGTGGCCGTGACCGACCAATCCGAGCCCTGCGGGACGTAGACCGACCAGGGCTTGCCCTCGAAGGGGGTCATGCGCTGGCCGAGTTCACCCAGAGCCTGCCCGCCGGCCGCGACCTCGCCCTTGCCGGTGACGAAGACAAGGCAGGCCTCGCGATCGCCGGTCTCGGCGGAGACCGTCTCGCCCGGCTTCAGGCGATGCAGGTCGAAGCCGACATAGGTCCAGCCGGCGCTCTGCGGCGTGACACGGGTGACGCGGCCGTGTGTGCCAGCGGGTTTGACCTTGAGATGGGGCATGGGTCGGTTCCTCGAAGCCTGTCGCGCCTGTCGAGGCGCATTGTCATTCCGGATCGGCGCCGCTGCCGCGGCTTGTCCGGAATGACGTGGAGGGGAATTACGCCAGCCCCGCTTCCTTGATGAAGCGCGTCAGGTTGGCGTGGCCGAGTTTCGCGTAGGTGGCCGGCTCGGCCTTCTTGGGATCCTGCTCGGCCTCGACGACGATCCAGCCGGAATAGCCCTGCAACTCCCTGAGCACGCGGACATAGTCGATCAGGCCGTCGCCGGGCACGGTGTAGACACCGGCGAGCACGGATTCGAGGAAGGACCAGTCCTCCTTGTTGGAGCGCCACATCACCGCCTCGCGGATGTCCTTGCAGTGGACATGGTGGATGCGGGACTTCCAGTGGCGCGCGATGCGGGCCGGGTCGCCGCCGCCCCAGGTGGCGTGGCCGGTGTCGAGCAGCAGGCCGACGGCATCACCGGTCACGGCCATGAAGCGGTCGATCTCGGACTCGGTCTGGACGACGGTGCCCATATGGTGGTGGTAGACGAGCTGGAGGCCGTATTCGGCCTTCACCGCTTCGGCAAAGTTGGTGTAGCGCGCGCCGAAATCGGCCCAGCCGTCCTTCGCCAGAACCGGGCGGTCGGAGAGCGGCTTGGCGATGTCGGAATGGATCGCATTCGAGGTTTCGGCGGCGATCAGCACCGAACAGCCCATGTCGCGCAGCAGCGTCGCATGAGCCCTGACGGCTGCCATCTCGGCGGCGACGTCGCGGATCAGCAGCTCCGTCGAGTACCAGCCCGAGACGAGCGCATGGCCATGCGCGTCGAGGATTGGCTTCAGCTTGGCGGCCTCGCGCGGGAACTTGTTGCCGAGTTCCATGCCGGTGAAGCCGGCCGTGCGGGCCTCGCTCAGGCAGGTTTCGAGCGGGATGTCGCCGCCGATCTCCAGCATGTCGTCATTCGACCAGCCGATGGGGTTCGCGCCGATGCGGATCATGTCAGAAGTCTTTCCTGGCTTCGATAGGGTTATCTGAAACGGGGCGGTCATCCCGGACGCAGCGAAGCGGAGATCCGGGATCCATTCCTGAGCGCTTGCAGGTGAGGTTCCGGAATGGATCCCGGGTCTCCCTGCGGTCGCCCGGGATGACGGCGCGCTTATTCCCCGACACGTTGGCGCTGCCGGCTCGTCTCGTAATTCGCCCGCGCAGCCCGAACCTGTTCGCGTTCGCTGACCTCCGGCACTGCGACATCCCACCAGGTGCCGCCGGCGCTGGTCGAGACCAGCGGGTCGGTGTCGATGACGACGACCGTGGTGCGGGTGTTGGCCTTCGCCTGGCCCAGCGCACTTACCAGTTCCGCGATCGAGGCGGCCTTCACCGCGATCGCGCCCATGCTCGCAGCGTGGGCGACGAAGTCGATCTCGGGCAGGGTCTCATGGCGGGCATCCTTCAGCAGGTTGTTGAAGGAGGCGCTGCCGGTCGCGTTCTGCAGGCGGTTGATGCAGCCGAAGCCGCGATTGT
>JAESFK010000726.1_pt1 | contig 13545 bp, 12 predicted proteins | sample 9269391 | NCBI WGS metagenome assembly JAESFK01 (sample SAMN14506231, study PRJNA617097) | algae metagenome | isolation source: Drouetiella hepatica UHER 2000/2452 and co-occurring heterotrophs from... | place: Slovakia: Slovak Paradise National Park, Hrabusice, Kosice Region | collected 2000-01-01
CTCACCACCATCTCGTCAGGCGTGACGAGATCGTGCCGGCGCGACGGATGCACGTCGAGCAAGGTGATGAGAGGCAGCTCCTGCTGACAGACGATCTCGATGTTGTAGCCGTAGCGGATGCGCATGACGTTCTCACGGGTTCGCATCGAACGGCTTTGCGCCCTCGATGCCGGACTCGGCGGTCCGGAGCCTGCCGGTGCTCGATTCTGCCTGGGAATGCCGCTCGCACATGCGCCCGGCACCGCGGCCGAACCGGCCCCCTCACAAAACGGAAGATGCGGGCCTTTCGGCCCGCATCCCGCCGCCACGACGGTTCGGCTGGGGGGATAGCAACCGCCGCGACCAGCAGCTGGGCCCGACCTACATCATCCAGTAGGGCATCGTGCCGTAGTAGTCGTGGACGCGCTTGCCATAGGCCTTGTCGTCCCAGTCGGGCTCGCCCTCGCTGTCATACATGGGCGCTGCCTCGAGCTTTTCCTTTGTCAGCGGAACGACATAGCCGCCGCGATCGGTGTCGAAATCGAGCACGCTCCAGGGAATCGGATGATATTTCTCGCCTAGGCCGAGGAAGCCTCCGAAGGACATGATGGCGTAGGCGACCTTGCCGGACTGCTTGTCCAGCATAACGTCGTAAATTTCACCGAGATGATCGCCAGCCGTATTGTAGACGGCGGTGCCGGCCACGCGCGCGCCGGCAATCAACGGGTTCGACGAGGTCTTGGCCTCGGACGCCGGCAACGTGTCGTGCAGGGTCATGTTCGGTCCTCCGACAGGAGCAGCTTGTCGAGCTGCGGGATTGCCGGAACAACGCCGCGAGCGTTAGAAAGGTTCCGCGAAAAACAGTGATCCCGACGGCTCGGGGCACCTCGATGGCAGGCCGTCAGCAGCGCGGCGCCGGGCGGCAAGCCTTTGCCTCAAGGAACCTTTGGGACATGAAGACGTTGGGGTGGGACGGTCGGTCATGGTCGTGCCGATCCAAGTGCCCTAGTCTCGCAACCGCGCGACCATCGCCATGACTCTTGAAGCGCCAAGGAAAAATCCGATGAAAAAGATCCTGATCATCGCTGCGATTGCAGCATCGCTTGGTGCCTGCACCGCCCATGAAGAACGTACCGCGGGCGGCGCCCTGATCGGCGCCGGAACGGGCGCCCTCATCGGTGGCCTCGCGACCGGTCGCGCCGGCGGCGCGCTGGCTGGTGCTGCGATCGGCGGCGTGGGCGGCGCGGTCATCGGCTCGGCCACCTCCCCGACCCGCACCTGCGTCGGCCGCGACGAATGGGGCCGTCGCGTTCGCTTCGACTGCTGATCGGCGGATCGTTCAAGAGCCGTTTCAAGACGGCTCAATGAAGCCTGGGCGGCGTGCAAAGCGCCCCGCTCAGGCTTTTGTTTTTAGGTCAGACTTTGTGTTTTTGGGTCAGACTTTGCCGTATGGGCCAAAGCGGCCGACGAAGCGGTGTCGCGTGCCGGGATAGAGCAGGCGCACCGCGGTGATGGGCGCACCCTGGTTCCAGGTGCGGCGCTCGATCAGGAGGCAGGCCTCGCCTGCTTCGATACCGAGAAGCCGGGCATCGTCCGGCTCCGCCGGCACCGCACTGATGGCGTGCTCGGCCTGCGACCAGAGGCTGTTCTGCAGCAGCCAGTCGCCCGGCGGCGTGTCCCGGAAATCCTCGTCTGCCGCAGCCGCAACCGTCGCCAGATGGATCACGCGCTCCTCCAGCACATGCGGCTTGTTGTCGGCGCGATGCAGCGTGACGAGATGGGCGACCCGCTCGCCGCGCTTCAGGCCGAATCGGATTGCCAGCTCGGCGGACGGGCGGCCGTCCTCGCGCGAAAGCACCTCATGTTCGTAGCGTTGTCCGAGCCGCTCGACCTCCTGAGGAATCGAGAGGATGTCGAGCATGGCATGGCTCGCCGGCGGGCTCGCAACGATGGTGCCCGAGCGGCGACGGCGCGTGATCAGCCCCTCGCGCGCCAATTGCACCAGCGCGCGATGCACTGTCATCCGCGAGGCGCCGAGCTGCTCCATCAGCGCGTGCTCGGCCGGCACCGGCGTTCCGGGCGGCCAGGTTCCGTTCAGTACGAGATCGCGGATCGCACGCCGGATCTGATCGTAGATCGGGCCAGTGCCATCCAGCTTCACCGCATCGAGTCTGGTCTGCGTCATGGCCGCTAGAGTGCCGCCAGCAGCTTGCGCATGACGGCCGCGAAACGCGCCTTCACGGCTGCGCGGGCCGGATGCTGTCCATCGGCGACAACTTGCCTGCCGCCGACGAAGACAGCCCGAACCGGCAGGGCGTTGGCAGCGAAGATCGCGCTGTCGAGCGCCGCTTCGCCGGTCTTGCCGATGAGCGCCGGGTGGTCGGCGTCGAGCGTGACCAGATCGGCCCGCAGGCCGGGTGCGAGCCCGCCGAGCGCGCGGCCACAGGCCTGGGCACCGCCTGCCGCAGCCGCGCGCCAGAGCGCGACGCCGGTCGAGGCATCGTCCTCGGCCATGAGTGCGCGGCGGCGGTCGCGGAAGCGCTGCGAATATTCCAGCAGGCGCAATTCGGAGCCGGCATCGATCTGGATGTTGGAATCGCTGCCGACGCCATAGCGGCCGCCGGAGGCGCGGTAGCGCACACCATCGAAGATGCCGTCCCCCAGACTGCCTTCCGTGATCGGGCAAAGGCCAGCCACGGCGCCGCTCGCGGCGATCGCGTCGCGCTCGGCATCGTCGAGATGGGTGGCGTGGATCAGGCACCAGCGCCGATCCAGTTCGACTGTCTCAGTTAGCAGCGCGACGGGGCGGCGCCCCATGATCGCGACGCAATCCTCGACCTCTCGCATCTGCTCGGCGACGTGGATGTGCAGGGGAGCTTCCGGACGCAGGCGCGCAAGCCAGCCGAGATCGTCGAGCGCTACCGCCCGCAGAGAATGGGGGGCGAGGCCGAGCCTGGCATCGGGGAGATGGCGGATGGCGGCCTCGCTCGCCTCGACCAGCTTCAGATAGGAATCGCGGTCGTTGACGAAGCGGCGCTGGCCATGGACCGACGGCGCCTGGCCGAAGTTGCCGAAGCGGTAGAGCACCGGCAGCAGCGTCAGTCCGAGCCCGGTTTCCTCGGCGGCAGCGGCGATGGCGCCGCCCATCGCGGCGATGTCCGCGTAAGGGCGGCCGTCCTTGTCGTGATGCAGGTAGTGGAACTCGGCCAGCGCCGTAAAGCCGCCCTCCAGCATCTCGACGAAGGCCTGGGCGGCAAGCGCCTGAACATCGTCGGGGTCGAGCCGGTCGAGGAAGCGATACATCACCTCGCGCCAGGTCCAGAACGAGTCCTCGGCCGCGCCGCGACGCTCCGACAAGCCTGCCATGCCGCGCTGGAAGGCGTGGCTGTGCAAGTTCGGCATGCCGGGCAGGGCGAGACCTGCCAGCCGCACATCACCATCGCGCGCCGGCGTACCCGCCTCGACCGAGGAGATCGTCCCGTCAGAGACGGTCAGTCGCACATTGTCGGCAAAGCCGTCCGGCAGGAGGGCCTGCTCCAGATGCAGGGTCAGGGTCACGGCGTCGCTCCATCCACCAATTGCATATGCAATTAAGGTCTTGCCATTTGCATATGCAATTAGATAGCATATTCGTCATCGAAGGATAGTCGAGAGGATCTGACGTGGCGACGATGTCCGGCGAGACCCCGACCTGCGACAGGCTCTGGGCGCAGGCCCGGCTGGCAACGATGTCGCCCGCCATCGACGCCCCCTATGGCGCGATCGAGGACGGTGTTGTGGCGGCCCGCGACGGGCGGATCGTCTATGCCGGCCCGCGCAGCGAGGCACCGGCCTTCCGCGCCGCCGAGATGATCGATTGCGGCGGCCGCTGGATCACGCCCGGCCTGATCGATTGCCACACCCATCTCGTCTATGGCGGCGACCGCGCCCATGAATTCGAGCTGCGCCTGCAGGGCGCGAGCTACGAGGAGATCGCACGCTCTGGGGGCGGCATCCTCTCATCGGTCAAGGCGACGCGCGCGGCGAACGAGGACGAGCTGTTCGCGACGGCCGACCGGCGCCTTTCCGAACTCGTCCGCGAAGGTGTCACCACCGTCGAGATCAAGTCAGGCTACGGACTCGATATCGAAAGCGAGGCGAAGGTGCTCAGGGTCGCGCGCCGGATCGGCCGCGAGCGACCGGTCACCGTTCGCACGACCCTGCTCGGCGCCCATGCCGTGCCGCCGGAATACAAGGACCGCTCGGGCGACTATGCCGCGCTCGTCGCCGGGCCGATGCTCGATGCCGTCGTGGCTGAGGGCCTAGCCGACGCTGTCGACGTGTTCTGCGAGGGCATCGCCTTCTCGCCCGAGGAGACGCGCACCGTCTTCGCCGCGGCGAAGGCGAAGGGGCTGGCGATCAAGATCCATGCCGAACAGCTCTCCAATCTCGGCGGCGCGAGGCTCGCCGCAGAAATGGGGGCGCTCTCGGCCGACCATCTCGAACACCTCGACGAGGACGGCGTGATCGCGATGGCCAAGGCCGGCACCGTCGCGGTCGTGCTGCCCGGCGCCTTCTATTTTCTGCGCGAGACGGTGAGGCCGCCGATCGATCTCTTGAGACAGCATGGCGTGCCGATCGCGCTGGCGACCGACGCCAACCCCGGCACGTCGCCGCTGACCTCGCCGCTGATGACGCTGAACATGGGCTGCACGCTCTTCCGCCTCACGCCCGAGGAGGCCCTGGCGGGCATGACCCGCAATGCCGCCCGGGCGCTGGGCATGCAGGACGAGATCGGCACACTCGAAGCCGGCAAGGCCTGCGACCTCGCGATCTGGGAGATCGAGCGGCCGGCCGAACTCGCCTACCGCATGGGCTTCAACCCACTTCACACACGCATACGGAACGGCCAATGAACACGCCCCTCGCAATCGAACCCGGTCATGCGGCCCTGACGCATTGGCGCGATGTGCTCGACGGCGCATCGGTCTCGCTGTCGGCCTCGAGCGGCGCCGCGATCGCCGCCGCGCAGGCCATCGTCGACGATATCGTCGCGGCGGGGACCGTGACCTATGGCGTCAACACCGGCTTCGGCAAGCTCGCCAGCGTCCGTATCGCCGATGCCGATCTCGCCACGCTCCAGCGAAACCTCATCCTGTCGCATGCGGTCGGCACCGGCCCCGCCCTGCCCGACAGCGTGATCCGGCTGCTCCTTGCAATGAAGGCGGCCAGCCTCGCGCGCGGCGCCTCAGGCGTGCGACCCGTCGTTGTCGAAGCGCTGCTCGGCGCGCTCAAGGCCGATGCCCTGCCGGTCGTGCCGGCCAAGGGTTCCGTCGGCGCTTCGGGCGATCTCGCCCCGCTCGCCCATCTCACCGCGGCACTGATGGGCGTGGGCGAGATCAGGCTGAAGGGCACTGTCATGCCAGCGGCCGAGGCGCTGTCGCGGATCGGCCAGGCGCCACTCGCGCTCGGGGCCAAGGAGGGGCTCGCCCTGATCAACGGCACTCAGGTCTCGACGACGCTTGCGCTCGCGGGCCTCAGCGCCATGGCCCGCGTCTTCGACGCTGCGCTGGTTGCGGGTGCGCTCTCGGTCGATGCGTTGAAGGGCTCGGATACTCCGTTCGATCCGCGCATCCAGCGCTTGCGCGGCCAGCCCGGCCAGATCCGCGTCGCCGCCCATCTGCTCGAGCTGATCGCCGGCAGCGAAATCCGCGACAGCCACCGCTTCGGCGACAGCAAGGTGCAGGATCCTTACTCGCTGCGCTGCCAGCCGCAGGTGATGGGCGCGGTGCGCGACCTCCTTGCCAATGCGGCGGCAACGCTTTCGATCGAGGCCAATGCGGTCACCGACAACCCGCTGGTGCTGGGGCCGGGCGAGATCGTCTCGGGCGGGAACTTCCATGCCGAGCCGGTGGCCTTCGCCGCCGACATGCTGGCGATGGGCCTGTGCGAGATCGGCAACCTCTCGGAGCGCCGGATCGCGCTGCTGGTCGACCCCGTCATGAGCGGCCTGCCGCCCTTCCTCGCCCGCGATGCCGGGCTGAACTCCGGCTTCATGATCGCCCAGGTGACGGCGGCCGCGCTGGCCTCCGAAAACAAGCAGAAGGCCTACCCGGCCTCGGTCGACACCATCCCGACCTCCGCTAATCAGGAGGACCATGTCTCGATGGCGACGCATGGCGCCTATCGCCTGCTCGACATGGCGGCGAACGCGGCCAGCATCGTCGGCGTCGAGCTGATGGCCGCAGCCGAGGCAATCGAGCATCATCGGCCGATGCAGACGAGCCTGCGGCTGGAGCCTGTGCTGGCGCTGCTGCGCGGCAAGATCGCGCCGCTGACCGAGGACCGCTATCTGGCGCCCGATCTCGCTGCCGCGACGGATTTCGTGCTGTCGGGCGCCGTCGGAAAAGCAGCCGGGCTGGACAGTTTTGCGGAGTTTTCGGCGTGACCGCGCCGACACCGTCATGGTCGGACTTGTCCCGACCATCCACGCCTTCGCCTGTCGAGAGTGGCATTCAAGACGTGGATGCTCGCCACCAGGGCGAGCATGACGGAAGGAGCATCCCATGAGCGACATTGTCACCGTCACCCAGGGCCCCTCCCCGCTCGTCCTCTCGATGCCGCATCCGGGAACCGGCCTGCCGCCGGAGGTTCATGCCGCGCTCAACGAGACCGGCCGCGCCGTGCCCGACACCGACTGGCACATGCGCCAACTCTATGCCTTCGCGGAGCGGTTTCAGCCGACGATCGTCGAGGCCGGGCTGTCGCGCTATGTCATCGACCTGAACCGCGACCCGTCCGGAGCCTCGCTTTATCCCGGCCAGGCGACGACTGAACTCGTGCCGACGACGACCTTCGACGGCGCGCCGATCTGGACGACGGAGCCGGACGAGGCCGAGATCGCAAGGCGGCGGGAGGTCTATTTCCAGCCCTATCATGATGCGCTGGCCGCGGAGATCGACCGGGCCAGGGCCGCGCATGGCTGGTGCCTGCTCTGGGACTGCCACTCGATCAAATCGGTGATCCCGCGCCTGTTTCCGGACACGCTGCCGACGCTCAATCTCGGCACCAATTCCGGCAGGAGCTGCGCGCCGGCGGTCGAGACTGCGGCTGCAGCAGCAATGGCCGCGCATGACCTGACGCAGATCGTCAATGGCCGCTTCAAGGGCGGCTGGATCACGCGGCGTTACGGTCGCCCGCAGGACGGCGTCCACGCGATCCAGATGGAGATCGCGCTCAGCGCCTATCTCGCAGAAGAGGCGCCGCCCTGGCGTTTCGATGCAGCCACAGCCCGCCCATTGCAAGCCGCACTCGACAGCATCATCGACGCGGCGCTCGCAGCCGCGATGGTCCAGTCCGTCGGACTGCGCTGATGACCCGCCTGCCCCTTCTCGCTCACACCGCCCCTTGTCCGGAACGGAGCCGTTCATGACCCGCATCGACAACAGCCGCGTCATCCGCAGCCCGCACGGCAGCGAGCTCTCTGCCAAGAGCTGGCTCACCGAAGCGCCCCTGCGCATGCTGATGAACAATCTCGACCCCGACGTCGCCGAGAAGCCCGGCGAGCTCGTGGTCTATGGCGGCATCGGCCGGGCCGCGCGCACCTGGGAGGATTTCGACCGGATCTGCGCGAGCCTGCGCTCGCTCGAAGCCGACGAGACGCTGCTGGTCCAGTCGGGCAAGCCGGTCGGCATTTTCCGGACCCATGCGGATGCGCCGCGCGTGCTGATCGCGAATTCCAATCTCGTTCCTGCCTATGCCAACTGGGAGCATTTCCACGAACTCGATAAGGCCGGGCTGATGATGTACGGCCAGATGACGGCCGGCTCCTGGATCTATATCGGCACGCAGGGCATCGTTCAGGGCACCTACGAGACCTTTGTCGAGGTCGGCCGCCAGCATTATGGCGGCAGCCTCAAGGGCAAGTGGATCCTCACCGGCGGGCTCGGTGGCATGGGCGGCGCGCAGCCGCTGGCCGCGACCATGGCCGGCGCCTCTATGATCGCGGTCGAATGCAAGCCGTCGAGCATCGAGTTCCGCCTGCGCACCGGCTATCTCGACGAGAAGGCCGACAGCGTCGACGAGGCCCTGAAGATCATCGAAGCGGCCCATGCCAAGGGCAAGGCGGTTTCCGTCGGCGTGCTCGGCAACGCCGCCGAGGTGTTTCCCGACATGGTCCGTCGCGGCATCCGGCCGGACGTCGTCACCGACCAGACCTCGGCGCATGATCCGCTCAACGGATACCTGCCGGCTGGCTGGACGCTGGCCGAATGGGAAGAACGCAAGGAGCGCGATCCGGCCGGCACGATCGAAGCCGCGAAGCAGTCGATGGCGACGCATGTGCGCGCCATGCTGGACTTCCAGACGATGGGCGTGCCGACGCTCGACTATGGCAACAACATCCGCCAGATGGCCAAGGACATGGGCGTCGCCAACGCCTTCGACTTCCCGGGCTTCGTCCCGGCCTATATCCGGCCGCTGTTCTGCCGGGGCGTCGGGCCGTTCCGCTGGGCGGCGCTGTCGGGCGATCCCGAGGACATCTACCGCACCGACCAGCGCGTCAAGGAGCTGATGCCGGACGACAAGCACCTGCACAACTGGCTCGACATGGCGCGCGAGCGCATCAAGTTCCAAGGCCTCCCCGCCCGCATCTGCTGGGTCGGGCTCGGCGACCGGCACAGGCTCGGCCTCGCCTTCAACGAGATGGTGGCCAAGGGCGAATTGAAGGCGCCCGTCGTGATCGGCCGCGACCATCTCGATTCAGGCTCGGTCGCCTCGCCGAACCGCGAGACCGAGGCGATGAAGGACGGCTCGGACGCCGTCTCCGACTGGCCGCTGCTGAACGCCCTGCTCAACACGGCGGGCGGTGCGACCTGGGTCTCGCTGCATCATGGCGGCGGCGTCGGCATGGGCTATTCACAGCATTCCGGCGTGGTCATCGTCGCGGATGGCACGCCGGAAGCCGCCAAGCGGCTGGAACGCGTGCTCTGGAACGACCCGGCGACTGGCGTGATGCGTCATGCCGATGCCGGCTACGAGATTGCGCTGGACTGCGCCCGGGAAAAGGGCCTGAAGCTGCCTGGCATCCTCTGATGCGCATCATCCGCGCCGCCGACCGCCGGGTCATGCCGTGGAAGAACGGCGGCGGGACGACCACCGAGATCGCCATCTTTCCCGAGGGAGCCTCGCTGAGCGATTTCGACTGGCGCATCTCGACGGCCCATGTCGCGGGCGACGGAGCGTTCTCCAGCTTCCCGGGGATCGACCGGACCCTGGTCGTGCTGAGCGGCGGCGGCATTCGCCTCGCCTTCGCGGATGGCGAGGCGGTCGCGCTCGCGAGAGGCTCGCCGCCCTTCGCCTTCGGCGCCGACCGGGCCGTGACGGGGGAGCTCGTCGCAGGGCCGATCGACGACCTCAACATCATGACCCGGCGCGGGCACTGGCGTCGCGAGGTCCGGCGGCTGGCTACGCCGGGTCCGCACGCACTGGAAATCGACGCAGGGCGGCTCGTCCTCGTCGCTTGCGCGGGTGGCTGGGACGTGAAGACGGGGCGTGAAACCGCCTCACTCGCATCGAGCGACAGCGCCATTCTGGACGGCCCGGAGATGGTCGAGCTGAGCACCACCGAGGCCGATGGCGAGCTGTTCGCAATCCGTTTGCGAGCCATTGCCTGATATGTTCGCGGTCGAGACAACGCTGGCGGTGACGGGTTCAGGGACGGCGCCAGGCTGCAGCAAGGCCGCTATTGCGGCTTCTCCATATAGCCTCGCGTGACCGGCAGTCCGTCGAGCCGCTTCGCAAGCTGGAACTGGAAGACGACGAGGTCGTCATGCCGGAAGCTCGCCTCGCAGGAGGCGAGATAGAACTCCCACATCCGGGCGAAGCGTTCGTCATACATCGCCACAACCTCGGCACGCCGGGCCAAGAAGCGCTCGCGCCAGGCCTTCAGCGTTTCCGCGTAATGCAGACGCAGGACCTCGACATCGGTGATGATCAGCCCCGCCTGCTCGACCGCCGCCGTGACCTCCGACATCGCCGGGATGTAGCCGCCGGGGAAGATGTACTTGGCGATGAAGGGATTGGTCGCGCCCGGCGGTGAGCTGCGGCCGATGGTGTGGATCAGGGCCACGCCGTTCTCGGTCAGGAGTTCGGCGATCTTGCGGAAATAGTCGCGGTAGAAGCCGACACCGACATGCTCGAACATGCCGACCGAGACGATGCGGTCGAAGGGCCCGGCCATGGCACGGTAGTCCTGCAGGCGGAAATCCACCGGCAGGCCCGACTCCGCCGCGCGCGCCTTGGCGACCGCGAGCTGCTCTTCCGACAAGGTGATGCCCGTCACGCTGGCGCCCGTCTCGCCGGCGATGGTCAACGCGAGACCGCCCCAACCGGAGCCGACGTCGAGAACCCGCTGTCCCGGTTCGAGAGCGAGCTTTGCGATGACGTGCCGCTTCTTGGCGAGCTGGGCCTCCGCGAGCGGCATCTCGGGCCGCGCGAAATAGGCGCAGGAATACTGCATGTCGTCATCGAGAAAGAGACGGAAGAAGTCGCCGCGCAGGTCATAGTGATGGGCGACGTTGCGTCTGGCGAGCGTGGGGGTGTTGTGCTGATGAAAACGGCGCAGCGCGGTCCGCAGACCCTCAAGCGTCTTGCCCCAACCTTCCGGGCGCGCCTTGTGCATGCCCGCGATCAGCAGATCGAGAAGATCGTAGAGCGAGCCCTGCTCGACCACGACACGCCCGTCCATCACGGCTTCGCCGAGCGCGAGTTCGGGATTGAGCGCGAGTCTGAGTTCGGTCGATCTGTCGGCGATCCGCATCCGCACGGCAGGCACGGAGCCCTGCCCGACGGATTGCAGTGATCCGTCAGGAAAGACCACATCGATGCGCGGCTCCTTCACGAGCCGTGACAACATCCTGGCGACAAAGGCATGCATCGGCCCCACCTCGCTGGCAGCGCCCCTTTGTCAAAAAGATGGTTCTCCGCGGCCCCAAGTGCAACTTCGGCTGCGCAAGGCAGGGTAACGCCTGAGTCATGGCAGACCCAGGCGGCCTGAAACCTATCTGATCATCCCCATCTGCCGCGGCAGCCAGAGCGTCAGCTCGGGAATGAAGGTAATCGCGATCAGCGCCGCGAAGAGCGGGATCAGCCAGGGCAGGATCGCCATGGTCGTCCGCTCGACGGAGAGCTTCGCGACGCGCGACAGCACGAACAGCACCATGCCGAGCGGCGGGTGGAGCAGGCCGATCATCAGGTTCAGCGTCATGATCAGCCCGAAATGGATCGGATCGACGCCGAGCTTGAGCGCGATCGGAAGCAGGATCGGCACCAGGATGGTGATCGCCGCGATGGTGTCGAGGAAGCAGCCGATGAACAGCAGCAGCAGGTTCACCAGCACGAGGAAGACCCATTTGTTCTGGGTCAGTCCAAGGATCAGATCCGACATGATCTGCGCGGTGTTCGAGACCGTCAGCAGCCAGGCGAAGATCGAGGCGGCCGTCACGATGAAGAGCACCGAGGCCGTCGTCTCGATCGTGTCGAAGGTCGCCTTGGTCAGCGTCCGCAGGGTCATCGAGCGATAGCGCACGAGGCCCAGGAAGAGCGACCAGATGACCGCTGCGGCTGCAGCTTCCGTCGGCGTGAACCAACCCATGGTCATGCCGCCGATCAGGATGACCGGGGTCATCAGCGCCATCACGGCGGAGAACTCGAAATAATAGTCGAGCCCCAGCAGGATCGCGAGCGCGAGCCCGATCGCGAGATTGTCCGACAGGCCGGCCCAGATCAGGCCGTAGGCGACCACGGGGAAGCCGAGCACCACCGCGACCTCGATGCCGGCAGTGCCAATCTCGCGCAGCGAGAAGGCGGAGTCGGAGCCCCATTTGTAGATGCGCGCGAAGATCGCAACCGTCACCATCATGAACAGCGTCATCACGACACCGGGGATGACGCCGCCGAGGAAGAGCGCGCCGATCGAGGTGTTCGACATCATGCCGTAGATGACGAAGGGCAGCGAAGGCGGGATGATCGGCCCCAGCGTGGCGGACGCCGCCGTGACGCCGACCGCGACCTCGGCCGAATAGCCATGGTCCTTCATCGCCTTGATCTCGATCGTGCCGATGCCGGCGGCGTCCGCGATGGCGGTGCCCGACATGCCGGAGAAGATCACGGAGCCGATGATGTTGACCTGCGCCAGGCCGCCACGCATCCAGCCGACAAGTGCGACCGCGAACGCGTAGATGCGGCCGGTGACGCCGGCGATGTTCATCAGGTTTCCGGCAAGGATGAAGAAGGGCACGGCGAGCAGCGGAAAGCTCTCGACGCCGGCAATCATGCGCTGGGCCAGGATGACGTCGGGCACCGTGCCCGAAACGAGGATGAAGGCGAGAGAGGCGACGGCCATGGCAATCGCCACCGGCACGCCGAGGATCATCAGGGCGAGAAAGGAACCGAGCAGGATCAGCATGTTGGTCTCAGGCCTCCGAGCCGTCGAAAGCTTCCGGCTTCTCCAGCACGGAATAGCCGCGGCGCCAGTTCTGCCAGGCGACATGCAGCGAGCGCAGCGTCATCAGCGCGAAGGCGAGGACGACCGCGTTGAAGATGATCGATTTCGGAAAATCGATCGTCGTCATCATCTCGTCGGGAATGAGCGAGGCGTATTTGTACATCAGCCAGGTGCCGTAGCCGAAGAAGCCGACCCGGATGACGTCGACGCCGGTCGCCATGATGCGACCCAACCGGGGCGACATGTAGCGGTAGAGGAAATCGACCTGGATGTGCCGCGAGGCCCGGACGCAGAGTGAGGCGCCGAGGAAGACGACCACGACGAGCGCGTAGATCGCGATCTCCTCCGTCCAGGCGAAGGAATCGTTCAGCACGTAGCGGGTGAAGAACTGCAGGATGACGGAGCCGACCATGATCCAGAAGGCGGCGAGCGTGATCCAGTCCTCGACGCCATAGCCGCTGAGATCGGCCGGCGGCGGCGCCTCATCGAAGACGTGGGCGATCTCCTCGCTCGTGACCTGGGTGTGGATTTCCGGCGTCGTGTCAGCGGCCACGGCAGACCTCGATGAAATCGGCCGCAGCAGGGCCGTGGAAACAGGAGACCCGGCGGCACCTTGCCGCCGGGCTGTTCGATGCGGCTTACTTGATCGCCTGGATGCGCTCCCAGTCGGCCTTGCGATAGCCGAACTGCTCGAAGGTCACGTTCTTCTGCACATTGGCGAGGAAGTCGGCCTTGTCGATCTCGGTGACGGTCAGGCCCTTGTCCTTGAAGAACTGCACGAGCTTGACCTCATCGGCCTGGATCTTCTTGGTGGCGCGGGTGGAGGCCTCCTGGGCAACCTCGCTGAAGATCTTGCGGTCCTCGGGCGAGAGCTTGTCCCAGAGCTGCTTGGCGACGACCGTGTTGAGGTGGTCGACGATGTGGCCGGTCAGGACGATGTGCTTCTGGACCTCGTAGAACTTCTTGGCCTCGATCGTGGTCAGCGGATTCTCCTGCGCCTCGACGGTGCCGTTCTGGAGCGCGAGATAGACCTCGGCGAAGGCAATCGGGGCGGTGTTGGCGCCGCAGGCGCGCGGCATGGC
>JAESFK010000727.1_pt1 | contig 13541 bp, 14 predicted proteins | sample 9269391 | NCBI WGS metagenome assembly JAESFK01 (sample SAMN14506231, study PRJNA617097) | algae metagenome | isolation source: Drouetiella hepatica UHER 2000/2452 and co-occurring heterotrophs from... | place: Slovakia: Slovak Paradise National Park, Hrabusice, Kosice Region | collected 2000-01-01
GTTCGCGAGGGTCGTACTCACGGCTTCAGCACATAGAGATGGAAACCGCCGTAGATGGCGGACCGGTCGCGCGCCGTGAAGGCGCGCGACGCCTCGGCCTCGTAGTGCCACTGGTCGAGCAGCGCCGGCGCAACGCGACCAGGCAGCAGCGACGGCTCGGCGGCGGTGCGGAAGATCACGCGGGCGCCCGGTCGCGCCGTGCGTGTGATCTCGCTCCACAGCTCGTTGAGCTGAGCGTCGGTCATCCAGTCCTGTGCATCGAGCAGCACGTAGCGGTCGCGCGAGACGGCGGGACAGGAGGCGAGATAATCCGTCACCGAGCGGTTCATCACCTCGACCTTCCCGGCACCGTGCTTCACCGCGGCAAAATTCTCCTGCCTGAGATAGGGCGGCAATGGCCCGCTGGCGTCTCGCGCATAGGCGCGGCCGAAGGCCTGCCAGGCGAAGTAATTGTCGTCGAGGCTGAATCCGCAGGCCAGCCGCTCGACCCGGTCGCGCAGCACCGAGCCCATGTCGCGGCCGCCGGCCAGCGCCTCGTACTGCGCCGGCGGGATGCCCAGGCCATAGAGCGACAGGCGGCTCGACGTGGCCCAGCGCACGGCCGGCTTGTCGAACAGCGGGGCCAGCACCGTGTCGAAGAAGCGCTGCTGCTCCTCGATCGTACGTGCGGCGAGAAGCTTGCCGAAGTCGACGCCGTAGGCGCGGGCGGCGACGTGCGCCACGCCGATGAAACGGCCGAGCACGCCGTGACGATAGGCGTTGCGCGCGAACATCGAGATGCGGCGACGGCCGCCCCGGTGCAGGCTGCGGCCTTCCCAATAGGCGCGGCTCTCGGCATCGAGATGCGGCGCGATCTCGCGGTCATAGACGCGCGGATTGGCGCCCGAGTCGGCGGCGCCGAAGAAACGATAGTAATCCGACCAGGCCGGCAGTTTCTGCGCGGCCGTGAGCTTCAGCCGGTTGAGCGCCACATGGGCTCGGCTGAGATCGACGGCGGTGATGCGCGCGGGATTGGCGGTGAGATAGGACAGGATGTTGCAGCCGCCCGACGCGATCGCCACGACGTGGCAGTCCGGCGTCAGCGCCATCGCCTCGAGGTCGACCTCGGGATCCTCCCAGATCTGGGCGTAAACCAGACCGCGGAACAGCCGCTCGAACAGCTTCTCCAGCATCCCTTCACGGGACAGAACCTTGTGGCGGCGCACCGCCTGCTTCAGGAGCGAATGGCTTTCTGCCCGCGGATGGATCAACCCAACGACTCCGACTCTGCATCGACTCACGGACGCTAGACGCGGTCGGTGCCAGTTTGATGACGGAACCTGTGGGTTACCGACTTGACGGGTTGACCGGTTAGAGGGGAAGGTCGATTTCATGAACGCACTGGGATTCGCCCTGTTCGACACGCCGATCGGCACCTGCGCCGTCGCCTGGAGCGCTCGCGGCATTGCCGCCCTCCAGCTTCCCGAGCCGAACCCGGCGGCGACCCGGGCCCGCGTGAAGCGGCGCTGGCCCGGCGTGGTCGAAGCGAGCTCGGTGCCGGCCGGCGTGCAGCGCGCGCTCGATCGCGTGCAGGCACTCCTCGCGGGCGACGCCGTCGATCTCGCCGACATCCCGCTCGACCTCGAGGCCGCCCCCGAGTTCCACCGCAGGGTCTACGAGGTCGCACGCACCATTCCGCCCGGCCGCACCATGACCTATGGCGAGATCGCGAGGCGCCTCGGCACGCCGCACGAATCGCGCGAGGTCGGCCAGGCGCTGGGCCGGAATCCGGTGGCCATCATCGTGCCCTGCCACCGCGTGCTGGGTGCCGACGGAAAGATGGGCGGCTTCTCGGCCAATGGCGGCGTCTCGACCAAGCGGCGCATGCTGGAGATCGAGGGTGCAGCCGAGGTCGGCGCGGGTCCTCTCTTCGCCGCCCGATGAACAGCTTCCCCTTCAAGCCGGCCAAAGCCATCGCGCATCTCAGGGCCGCCGATCCGGCGCTCGCCGCAATCATCGACGCGATCGGCCCCTTCCGCATGCAGCTCAAGGTCTCGCGCAGCCTGTTCGGCTCGCTGGCAGAGGCCATCGTCTACCAGCAGCTCTCAAACAAGGCGGCCGCGACCATCTACGGCAGGGTCGAGGCGCTCTATCCCGATGCGCCCGACGGCTTCACGCCGCGTCATATCCTGGAGACGCCGGATGAGGCCTTGCGTGGCTGCGGCCTGTCGCGCGCCAAGGTGCTGGCGGTGCAGGACCTGGCCCGCCGCGTCGAGGACGGCGAGCTGCCGACTCTCGACGTGGCGCAGGACATCCCCGATGCTGAGCTGGTCGAACGCCTGGTGAAGGTCCGCGGCATCGGCCGCTGGAGCGCCGAGATGTTCCTGATGTTCCGCCTGGGCCGTCCCGACATCCTGCCGCTCGACGACTACAGTTTGCGCAAGGCCTATGCGAAGGCGTTCGCGAAGCGCGCATTGCCGTCACCGAAGGCGCTGGAGAAGGCAGGCCAGAAGTGGCGGCCCTATCGCACGGTGGCGAGCTGGTACCTATGGCGCGTGCTGGACCTGCCGTCATCATGACGGCTCGACAAGGACATGAAGCCGCGTTCATCTGACGCCACTGGAGTGACACGTTTGCTGTGACATAATCGGCGCATGGCCCTGCTGTTCTCCAATACCGTCGACCGGACCCTCGAACGACTTCGCACTGCTTTCGTCGACACCGCCCGCGGCGCGCGCGAGGCGGTGGGCGCGCCGCTCCGGCCCGATCTTCCCGACGACGACATCCCCCGCCTGAAGAGCCGCATCGACGCCTGCCTCGAAGGCAAGGGCGGCGAGACAGCGCGGCGCGGTCGAGCCGCCGAACTTGGGCAGGCCTACCTGTCGCTGTCACCCGCAGGCCGCAAGAAGTTCCTGCTGACGCTCGCACGCGATTACGGCCTGCTGCGCGAGGCGGCGCTGAAGACCGTCGACCGGTGGCGCGCCGGCAAGGAGCCCGCTCGGGCGCTGCGCCGCGAGCTGGAGTCGCCGGCGGTACGGCTGCTGCGCGAGTTCGTCGGCGTGCCGCAGGGCGTGAAGTTCGTCGTCGACCTGCGGGCCGAGCTGCTGACTCTGGGCCGCAGCGATGCCGCGGCCAAGGCTCTGAGCGAGGATCTGCGCTCGCTGCTGGGCGCCTGGTTCGATGTAGCCTTCCTCGACCTGATACGCATCGACTGGGCCTCGCCCGCTTCGCTGCTGGAAAAGCTGGTGACCTACGAGGCCGTCCACGCCATCCGCTCGTGGCGCGACCTCAAGAACCGGCTCGATTCGGACCGCCGCTGCTTCGCCTTCTTCCATCCGCGCATGCCCGACGAGCCGTTGATCTTCGTCGAGGTGGCGCTGGTCGACGGCATGGCCGGCAACGTGCAGCGTCTGCTCGATGCGCGCGACGAGACGCACGATCCCAAGCGCGCCAACACCGCGATCTTCTATTCGATCTCGAACTGCCAGCAGGGGCTGGCGGGCATCAGCTTCGGCAACTTCCTGATCAAGCGCGTGGCCGACCAATTGTCGCGCGACCTGCCCAACATCAAGGACTTCGCGACCCTGTCGCCGATTCCCGGCCTGCGCCAGCATGTCGAGCACCGGTTCAAGACCGAAGGCGACGGCGCCCTCACCCAAAGCGAGATCGCCTCGCTGGGGCCGGTCATCGACGATGCACACGGCGCCGCGGCCGTCCTCAAGCTCCTGGCGCGCCCGATCTGGTGGGAGGTGCCCGCCATCGACAAGGCGCTGCGGCCGATCCTGACGCGCCTCGCCGCCGTCTATCTCACGGCCACCGACAAGGGGCGCGCGCTCGACAAGGTGGCACACTTCCACCTCGGCAACGGCGCCGTCGTCGAGCGACTGAACTGGCTGGGCGACACCAGCGCCAACGGGTTCAAGCAGTCCTACGGCATGATGGTGAACTACCGCTACAGGCTCTCCGACGTCGACGCCAACCACGAGGCCTATGCCGCCGGAAAGGTCGTCGCCAGCCGCGAGGTGCGGGGGCAGGCGAAGGGCTGATATGCGCCCCTGCATCGACGGGCCATGTGGTCGTGCCCGGCAATTGATGGTGTAGTTCCCTTCTCACCTGCGGGGAACGACCTATGTCGACGACGGAGACGGCGCCAGGCGCGCCTGCGTCCCGGAAGAAGCGCATCATCCTGCTGCTCGACGGGACTTGGAACGACCCGGCGGCAGGTGACAACGATACCAACATCGTCCGGCTCGAGGATCTGATCGTCAGGACATTGCGCGAGACATCGACGGAGACCGTCGCCACGCTCGGAAAGCTCACCCACGGCTACGTCACCGACGGCCAGGAGAACATCGTCCTCTATCAGCCCGGAGTCGGCACGGGCGCCTTCGACAGGTTCAAGGGCGGCATGCTGGGCATCGGCCTGCACGACAATATCCGCCGTGCCTACAAGTTCCTGTCCTATCACTACGAAAAGGGTTGCGACCTCTACGTCTTCGGCTTCTCGCGAGGCGCTTACACCGCTCGCTCGCTGGTCGGATACATCGGCGCCTCCGGCCTCCTGACTCGCGAGAACTGCAGCCGGAAGAACGAGGCACTGGCCTGGGGCAACTACCGCACGCCACCCGCGGACCGGGTGCCTGCCGTGAGCGTGCAGCTCGACGCGCTGGTGCATGACCGTGCCGAAGTCCGCGTGAAGTGCCTCGGTGTCTTCGACACGGTCGGAGCGCTCGGCATCCCCTTCCAATGGTGGTTCTCCAAGCTCAACCGGGAGAAATACGGCTTCCACGACGTAGAGCTTTCGTCGATCACGGAAGTCAACCTGCATGCGATGGCCGTCGATGAGCATCGTCGCCCGTTTCGCGCCGCTGTCTGGCGCCGACCCCGCTTCAAGAAGATGAAGGGCAAGATCGAGCAGGTCTGGTTTCCCGGCGCCCATGCCGACTTAGGGGGCGGCTACCTGTCGGCCGGGCGCCGGCGCCAAGATCCCGAGTTGGCCTCGCTGGACGATGTCGCGCTCGACTGGATGCTAAAGCGGCTGGCGGTCCATTGCCCGGACTTTCCCATCGAGCGAACCAAGGCCAAATGGCGGGATGCCGGCGCCTCCTACTCCCTGCTCGGCCAGCACGACGCCCGCACGTTTCTGTACAAGCTGCTTCCCTTCGCCTGGCGCGCGCTGGCCAACCGCCCGATTGCCACGCCCGGCTGGTGGCAGGAGGCCGTGTCCTACGATCGTCGCGACACGACGATCGGCGAGGCCCTCCACATCTCGCTGCTGGAGCGGCTCAACCAGGAGATCACGGTCAACGGCCGCAAGGGAGTCTATGCGCCGCGCAACCTGCTGGAGATCATCGAGAGCGTGCGGCAGACCTATGCGTCGAACGACTTCGAATCGCCCATCAAGCTCGTCGATTGGAACGGCGAGATACTCGAACCGGGCAACGAGGCCGACGCCGCGAAGGCGCTCGCCGCGATCGAGAGCGCCGTCCCAACCAGCTGATCGCTGCTGGGGGCGCGCCACTCCAGCAAACTACTTGTTCAGATACTCGAGCTTCAGGCCCGGGCGCGGCCACTCGAAGCTGACGAGCTTGCCGGTCATCGACAGGGTGGCGTAGGCGGTGCGCAGGTCCGGCCCGCCGAAGCAGACATTGGTGACCATCGGGTCGGGCAGCTTGTACTGCGTCACCGCCGTTCCGTCGGGCGAGATGTCGGAGACGGCGCCGGTGATCAGCGTCGCGACGCAGATATGGCCGGCGGAATCGACGGCCAGCGAATCGAACATCTGGTAGCCGCCGAGGCCCGTCACCACGCGGCCCTTCTCGCCACGATAGGGGCCGTTGGCGTCCTTGATCGTGCCGGGTGACGAGAGATCGAAGGCCCAGAGGCGCGCGGTCGGGGTCTCCACGACGTAGAGCGTCCTGCCGTCGGGCGAGAGGCCGCAGCCGTTGGGACGCTCCAGCGGAAACACCTTCTGCTCGATCTTCGAGCCGTCGGCCCTGGCGTAGTAGACGGCGCCGCGATCGTTGTCGTACTCGCGGGTCTTGCCGAGGTCGGTGAACCAGAAGCCGCCGGCATCGTCGAACACAAGGTCGTTGGGGCCGTTCAGCTTGCGGCCGTCGCAGCTGTCGTACAGCGTCTCGAACCTGCCGGTCTCAGGATCGACCACCTGGATCGAGCCGCCTTTGTAGGAGGCGGGCGCCGTGCCGGGGAACAGGCGGCCGTCGGGTCGCTCGACCCAGTTGAAGCCGCCATTGTTGGTCACGTAGATCTTGCCGCCGGGGCCCATCGCCGCGCCGTTGGGACCGCCGCCCAGCTTGGCAATGATGTGCTGCTTGCCGTCCGGTGTGACGCGCGTGAGCGTCTCGCGCGCGATCTCGACCAGGATTACCGAACCGTCGGGCATGGCCACCGGACCCTCGGGGAACTTGAGGCCCGAGGTGATCTCCTTGAACGGCGTCGTCATGGTCGTTTCTCCCGTGGTCGTTTGTTCTTAATTGCCCTTGAAGGCGGGCTTGCGCTTGGCGAGGAAAGCCGCGACGCCTTCCTTGAAATCCTCGCTCTTGCCCAGCTCACGCTGGAAGTCGCGCTCGACATCGAGCTGCTCGGAGAGCGTGTTGCCGCTGGCGCGGTTCATCGCCTCCTTGATGCGGGCGAGCGACATCGTGGGTCCGTCCGCGAGGCGGCGCGCCAGGTCGCCGGCCGTCTTCATGAGGTCGGCATCCTCGACCACGTCCCAGATCAGGCCCCAGTCCTTGGCCTGCTGCGCGCTGATCTGCGGCGCCAGCATGGCCAGCGCGCGCGCCCGCTGTTCGCCCACCAGGCGCGGCAGGAACCAGGTGCTGCCGCCGTCGGGCAGCAGGCCGATGCGCGCGAAGGCCTGCAGGAAGGACGCGGACTTGCCGGCGATGGCGATGTCGGACGCGAGCGCGAAGCTCATGCCGACGCCGGCCGCCGGGCCGTTCACCGCCGCCACGATCGGCTTGGGCACGCTGCGCATCAGTCGGATCACCGGATTGAAGAACTTGTCGAGTGCTTCGCCTGAGTCCGAGGTGTTGCCTTTCGCGCGGTCGGGATCGGCGAGGTCGGCGCCGGCGCAGAAGCCGCGACCCGCCCCGGTCAGCAGCACGGCGCGCACCGAGGCGTCGGTGGCCAGCTCCTCCCAGCACTGCTTCAGCTCGCCGATCATCTTGCGCGACACGGCATTGAGCCGGTCCGGCGCGTTCAGGGTCAGGGTGGCGAGACCGTCTTCCTTGGCGATCTGGATTTTCTCGTAGGTCATTCTTTCGTCTCTCAACGTCCGGTGAAATGGGGGGCGCGCTTGGCGAGGAAGGCTGCGACGCCCTCCTTGAAATCCTCGCTCTTGCCGAGCTCGCGTTGATGGTCGCGCTCGAGGTCGAGTTGCTGGTCGAGCGTATTGGTGGCGGCGGCGTTGATGGCGCCCTTGATCGCGGCATAGGAGCGGGTCGGGCCGGTGGCGAGCTTAGCGGCGATCTTGCCGGCCTCGTCCATCAGCGCGGCATCGTCGACGACCTGCCAGACCATGCCCATGCGCGCCGCCTCCTCGGCCGGGACGGAGGCGCCCAGCATCGCGAGCGCGCGGGCCCGGGCATCGCCCACCGTGTGCGGCAGGAACCAGGTGCCGCCCAGATCGGGGATCAGGGAGATGCGCACGAAAGCCTGGTCGAAGCGGGCCGAGCGCGCGGCGATCACGATATCGCAGGCCAGCGCCAGGTTGGCGCCACCGCCTGCCGCCACGCCGTTCACCGCGGCCACGATCGGCTTGGGAAGGTCGCGCATCGCCCGGATCATGGGATTGAAGAGTCGGTCCATCGCCGCGCCGACGTCGCGCGGCCCCTGGGACGACGCATCGCCGGGACCGCCGCCGGCCAGGTCCGCGCCGGCGCAGAAGCCGCGGCCGGTGCCGGTCAGCAGCACGGCGCGCACCGAATCGTCCTCGCGGGCGCGCTTCAGCTCGGCGTTCATGGTTTCGATCAGTTGGTGGCTCATGGCGTTCAGCCGCTGCGGGCGGTTGAGCGTCAGGGTTAGCACGCCGCCTTCGAGGGCGGACAGAACGGGCGTTTCTTGTGTCGTTTCAGTCATGGCCCGAAGACTGGCATGCGGCCTGAGGCCGCGCCATCCGGTCGCGTCGCATCGCGGCACTCTGTCCCTTATCCCGGAGCATGGCCACGATCCTGATCCTGGTCGGCACCGAGTCGGGCAATGCCCAGATGGTGGCCGACGCGCTGCAACCCGTGCTGGCGGGTGCCGGACACGCCGTCGACGTCACCGACAAGGCCGCGACTGCCGCCGACCTGCAGGCGCACGACGTGCTCCTCGCGGTCTGTGCGACCCACGGCTCGGGCGACATCCCGACCAACATCCTGCCGCTGGTCGAGACGCTGGAGCGCGACAAGCCCGACCTGTCGGGCCATCGCTACGGCATCATCGCCCTGGGCGACATGACCTACCAGGACACGTTCTGCGGCGGCGGCAAGAAGGTCGACCAGGCGCTGGAGCGCTGCGGCGCCCGGAAGGTCGGCGAGAGACTCGAAATCGACGCCTCCGAACAACCCCTGCCCGACGAGGAAGCCCTCACCTGGATCGAGGGCTGGAAGACGAAGGTCTGAGCCTCAGTCCGGCAGCGTAAAAATCTCGACCGGTTCGCGGACGCCGCGCAGGCGGTGCTTGCCCAGCGACTTCATCGGGCGCGGGCAGTCCTGGTTGAACTCGGCGGAGGCGCAGACACGAACGCCGAGGGCCTTGGTGAGGCCCTCCAGGCGCGACGCGCGGTTGACGGCGGAGCCGATGACGGTGAAGTCGAGCCGGTCCTCGGTGCCGATGTTGCCGAAGGTCACCGTGCCGACATGCAGCCCGATACCGAACTTCATCGGCTCGGCGCCGCCCGTGGCGCGCGCCTCGTTGGCGGCTTCGGCATCGGCGATCAGCTGGCGCGCGGCGTCGAGCGCGGCCGCCGTCACCATCGGCATGAAGAGCGCATCCTCGGCCGGGAAATAGGCCATCACGCCGTCGCCGATGAACTTCAGGATCTCGCCGCCATGCTTGGCGAGCGCGTCGCCCACCAGCTGGAAGTAGTTGTTCAGCAGTTCGAGGACCTGATCGGGCGGCAGGCGCTCGTTGAGGCCGGTGAAATCGCGCAGGTCGGAGAACCACAGGACAGCACGGATCTCCTCGCCGTCGCCGCGCCGGATCATGCCGTGCAGGATGCGCTGGCCGACCTGCCGGCCGAGATAGGTCTCGGCGACGGTCTGGGCGACGCTCTCCTCGATGTGCATCTCGGTCACGGCGCCCATCATGTCGACCAGGCGCGTCAGGTCGTCGATGTCGGCGTCGCTGAATCCTTCCTTGCGGTCGGTCGCGAAGGCCACGACAGGCATCGGTCCGTCGCGGCGGACATGCATCGGCAACGAGAAATAATCGGTGCCGCCGTCCCGCCTCACCTCGTACAGCACCTCGTGGTGCCGGTCCGTGAGGCTGTCGAGCCGGTAGCGCACCGGGGTGCCCCCCTCACGCGCGACCTGGATCGGGCTGCCGATATAGGCCGGGGTGAACTGCACCCCGTAGGCGCGGGTAATCGTCTCGACGCGCTCTCCGCGCCGCCACAGATAGCCCATCGCCTGAAGCTGCGGATGGACGAGTTGCAGGCCAATGTACGTGCGCCAGACCGGGATGCCGGCCTCGAGCACGCGGTTCATCAGCTGCTCGAGGAAGGCGTCGGGCCTCCGGACGAGCCGGCCTTCCCGCAACAGCCACTTCTCGACCGGCAACAGGCGATCCGCTGCCGGCGCGGTAACGGGTGACGCCTCGCTGCTCAGGAGCCGCTCACGACGGCGGCGACTTCCTCGCCGGAGGTGCGGAAGACCCGGCTGGCCGAGACGTCGGCGATCTTCTCGATGTTATCGGCCACGTCCTCGACGGTCGGCGCGCGGCCGTCGATCCTCAGTCCCTCGGCCTCGCGATACTCGATGCGCGCGAAGGTGCCGGCGCCGGCGCTCCAGATGTCGCCGGTGCGCTGGCATTGTTCGCTGCACAGATAGGCGACCATCGGCGAGACGAACTCGGGCCTGAGTTTCGCCAGCGCCTCCGGCGTCATCAGGCTCTCGGTCATGCGCGTGGCGGCGATCGGCGCCAGGGCGTTCATCATGATGTTGTACTTCTGGCCCTCGAGCCTGAGCGCGTTCATGAAGCCCACGACGGCGAGCTTGGCGCCGCCATAGTTGGACTGGCCGAAGGTGCCGTAGATGCCGGAGTTCGACGAGGTCACGACGATCCGGCCGTAGGCCTTGGCGCGCAGGATCGGCCAGGCGGCATGCGTCACGTAGGCGGTGCCGAGGAAGTGGACCTTCACCACGAACTCGAAGTCCTCGGTCGTCATGTTGTGGAAGGTCTTGTCGCGCAGGACGCCGGCATTGTTCACCACGATGTCGACCGTGCCGAAGGCATCGACGGCGGTCTTCACGATGTTGGCCGCCGTCGCGGCCTCGGCAACCGAATCGTAGTTGGCGACGGCCTGGCCGCCCGCCGCCTTGATCTCGTCCACGACCTTGTCGGCCGCGGCATGACCGCCGCCCCCTGTATTGATAGGACGGCCGTCGACCGCGCCGCCCGGATCGTTCACGACCACCTTGGCGCCGCGGCTGGCCAGCAGCAGCGCGTGCGCACGGCCGAGCCCGTTGCCCGCGCCGGTGACGATGGCGACTCGATTGTCGAAGCGGATTGTCATGTCTTTCCTCTACTCTTTCTTGAGAATCACGACCGAGGCCACGGCCTCTTCCATGCCGATCACGCCGCCGCCGTTTTCGGCAAGCGCGACCTTGGCCCCTTCCACCTGGCGGGCGCCGGCCTCGCCGCGCAGCTGCGTGGCCAGCTCGGCCAGCATTGACAGGCCGGTGGCGCCGACCGGATGGCCCTTGGAGACCAGGCCGCCCGAGGTGTTGACCGGTAGCCTGCCGCCGGGGCCGGTAGCGCCCGATTCGACGAACTTGCCGCCCTCGCCCTCGGGGCAGAAATGCAGCATCTCGCTCTGATAGATCTCGCAGAAGCTGGTGGCGTCGTGAACCTCGGCGACGTCGATATCCTGTGGACCGAGACCGGCCATCCTGTAGGCCTTGTCGCCCGCCGCGCGCGTGAGGCCGGGCTCGTCGAGGTTGCGGTACATGCCGCCCGAGAAGCCGACGCCCGCGATCTTGACGGCGCGGTCCTGCACCTGCTTCGGCTGCTTTTCGAGGTATTCCGCCGAGCACAGAAGGGCTGCCGCGGCGCCGTCGCCGATCGGTGCGCACATGGCGCGGGTCAGCGGGAACGACACCGGACGGTCTTCCATCACCGACTGCGTCGTCATCTGGAAGCGGTACTGCGCCTTCTCGTTCAGCGCGCCGTAATTATGGTTCTTGGCGGCACCGGCCGCGATCTGGGCCTGTGTGGTGCCGTACTTCCACATATGCCACTTGGCCTGCATGGCATAGGTATCCATGAAGATCGTGCGGTCATCGCCCGGCTTGAATTCGGAGCCGACCAACTTGCCGACCCGGTTCATCTCCTCGACCAGCCGGTCGTGCTGGCTGGTGATGTAGCCCTGGTTGAACAGTCCGGCCGTGCGCTCGGGGGCCTCCGGGCTGAACAGCTTCTCGACGCCCAGGCAGAACGTGAGTTCATGCGTGCCGGCCAGCACGTCCTTCCAGGCGCCCATGAAGGCGGTGGAGGCGGTGGCGCAGGCATTCTCTACGTTGAACATCGGCACGCGCTCGGGGAACAGCCCCTCCTCGACCAGCGGCTGGAACAGCGCCTGGCCGCGGATTGAGTTCTGGCCCCAGAAGCCCATGCCGCAATTGCCCAGCCAGCCCGTCTCGATGTCGCTGCCCTTGTCCATGCCGGCATCGGCCAGGGTGCCGAGATAGGCCTCCCGGGCCAGGTCGCCGAAGCTGAGGCCCGGGTGCTTCTTGAAGACGGTGGTGTAGGCGCCGATCACGTAGACGTCGCGCATGGGGCGGTTCCTCAGGTTGGCTTTGGCCGCATTTGAGCGTATCCAAACGCCTTACGCTAGGAGAACGAACATGGCTGTAGCGGCCCAGGCGAGACCCCTCAATGTCGATGCCACGATCGCCGAGCTGAAGGCGCTGTTCGGCGACCGGGTCAGCACGGCGCACGCCGTGCGCGAACAGCATGGCAAGGACATTTCGTATCACGAAGCGCACCTGCCGGACGCCGTGGTCTTCGCGGAATCGACAGAGGAAGTGCAGCAGATCGTCCAGCTCTGCGCCCGCCACAAGACCCCGATCATCCCGTTCGGCACCGGCACCTCGCTGGAGGGCCATATCAGCGCCCCCAACGGCGGCATCTCGCTGGACGTCAGCCGCATGAACAAGATCCTGCAGGTCAACGAGGCCGACCTCGACGTGGTGGTTCAGCCCGGCGTCACCCGCAAGCAGCTCAACGAATACCTGCGCGCGACCGGCCTGTTCTTCCCGATCGATCCGGGCGCCGACGCCTCGATCGGCGGCATGACCAGCACGCGCGCCTCCGGCACCAACGCCGTGCGCTACGGCACGATGCGCGAGAACGTGCTGTCGCTGCAGGTCGTGACGCCCGACGGACGGATCATGCAGCTCGGCCGCCGCTCGCGGAAATCGAGTGCAGGCTACGACCTGGTGAAGCTGTTCGTGGGCTCGGAGGGCACGCTGGGCGTCATCACCGAGATCACGCTCCGACCTGCGCCTTCGACGACCTCGAGGGCGCGGTCAACACGGTGATCCAGACCATCCAGTCCGGCATCCCGGTGGCGCGCATCGAGCTGATGGACACGTACACGGTCGACACGGTGAACCAGTATTCCAAGCTCACGCTGCCGCAGAAGAACCTGCTGCTGCTCGAATTCCACGGCACCGAGGCCGGCACGAAGGAACAGGCCGAGATGGTGCAGGCCATCGCCGCCGAACATGGCGGTGGCGACTTCGCCTGGACCAACCAGGCCGAGGAGCGCAGCAGGATGTGGCAGGCCCGCCACGACGCCGCCTGGGCGGCCAAGGCCTACAAGCCGGGCTGGGGCATGTGGGCGACCGACGTCTGCGTGCCGATCAGCAAGCTCGCCGAATGCATCCTCGAGACGCAGAAGGACATCCAGGCGAACGGCCTCTACGCCCCGATCGTCGGCCATGTCGGCGACGGAAACTTCCATCTCACCATGATGGTCGACCCCAACGACCCGACCTACCTGCCGCGGGCCGAGGGTCTCAACGACCGCATGATCGCCCGCGCCCAGAATCTCGGCGGCACCTGCACCGGCGAGCACGGCGTCGGCATCGGCAAGATCAAGTACCTCTACCAGGAGCACGGCGAGGCGATGTCGCTGATGCGCGCCATCAAGAAGGCGATCGACCCGGATAACATCATGAACCCGGGCAAGATCATGGGTCCGATCAACTGATCCGGTCCGCCCCTAGAGCGGGGCGCTGATCTGGGTCACGGGCTGGATGGTGGTGAAGTTGGCGATGTCGCCAAAAACTTCGGCCGCGCGGGGTCCGGTCAGGCTGGCATTCAAGGCGGCA
>JAESFK010000728.1_pt1 | contig 13525 bp, 10 predicted proteins | sample 9269391 | NCBI WGS metagenome assembly JAESFK01 (sample SAMN14506231, study PRJNA617097) | algae metagenome | isolation source: Drouetiella hepatica UHER 2000/2452 and co-occurring heterotrophs from... | place: Slovakia: Slovak Paradise National Park, Hrabusice, Kosice Region | collected 2000-01-01
CGCTACGCCTATGCCCATCAGCCGAGCATCGCGCACTGGAACCTGGCGCGGTTCGGCGAGACGCTGCTGCCGTTGCTGGCCGACGACAGCGACACGGCGCTGGCCATCGCCAACGAGGTGCTGGGGACCTATCGCGCCCGCTACGTCGACGCGCTGACCGGCGGGTTGCGCCGCAAGCTCGGCCTGTTCACCGAGGAGGAGGGCGACGCCGCGCTGGCGCAGGACCTGCTCAACGCCATGACCGACGGCCAGGCCGATTTCACGCTCACCTTCCGTCGCCTGGGCGATGCCGCCGCCGATCCCGCGGGTGAGGTCGAAGTCCGCAGCCTGTTCGGCGAGAAGCTGCAATCGTTCGATGCCTGGCTCCCGCGCTGGCGCGAACGCCTGTCCCGAGAATCGCAGGACGGCGCCACGCGGCGGGCGGCGATGCATGCGGCGAACCCGCTCTACATTCCCCGTAATCACCGGGTCGAGTTGGCGCTGACCGCGGCCGCCGAGCGCGGGGATTATGCCCTGTTCGAGGAACTGCTCACGGTGCTGGCGAAGCCCTTCGAGGAGCGGCCGGAATTCTCCGCCTATGCCGAGCCCCCACCCGAGGACCAGCGCGTCTACAGGACCTTCTGCGGCACCTGACGAGAGTTCCTCACTGGACGAACAGGCCGTCGAATTCGTGAGAATCCTCGAGGGTAAACGAAACAAGCGAAATAAACGAAACAAACGAAGCGGGAGTCGCACCCTCCCGAATCACGGGCCGCTGTTGCCTGCGGGTCTTTGTCAAGAGCCTGTTCGAATGGCCCACCAGTGTCCTTCCGTTACATTGACCCACCACCTCATCCTGAGGAGCCGTGCACAGCACGGCGTCTCGAAGGATGGGCAACCGACGGGGTGCGCGTGCCCACCCATCGAGACGCTCACTGCGTTCGCTCCTCAGGGTGAGGTCATGCCGGGATGCTCGGCTCGATTCTATCTCGTCCGGAAAGGCTCTAGAGATTGATCGCGGCCGGTCGGACATCCTTCCAGTCGATCCACCGGTCGAGATGCATGAAGCGTCCGTCGTCGGTGCCGATCTCGCGGGCGATCAGGGCGTTCAGCTTGCCGTTCATCATCGCGATCAGGTCGCGGTTGCGCTCGAAGTCGTGCGCGAGGTTCACGATCTCATCGGGATCGTTTTCGAGATCGTAGAGTTCGAGATCGTTCTTCGCCCGCAGTTCTTCCAGGGTCGCCGGCGTGTTGAAGCCATGGAACGAGAAGTAGCGGCTGAACTTGTAGCGCTCGTCGACGATGGAGCGGATGCAGACGCGCAGCTTCCAGTCGACAGGGAACGACTCGATCTTCTTGAACTGGTCCGATCGAGCGATCGATTTGTCCTGCAGGGTCTCGTAGAGAGTCCGCGTGAAGTTGGCGTCGTGCACCATGAGCTGGCTGTAGCAGAACAGCGTGCCGCCGCGGTTCCGGGTGAAGGCCGGATTCGCGGGCTGACGCAGCAGGGCTGAGAAGTCCTGCCCTTTCATCCGCTTCATCGTGTCGGCCACCGGTGCCGTCGACTTGCCCGTGAGCGCCACGATGGTCGGCACGAAGTCGAGATGCGAGGTGAGTTCGAGGCAGCGTTGGCCGCCCTTGATCTCCGGATGCACCACCAGCATCGGCACCTGGTTCTGCTGGCGGTAGGTCGTCGTGCCCTTGCCCTGCAGGCCGCCGTGGCTGGCCAGCAGCTCGCCGTGATCGGAGGTGAAGATCACGATGGTCTTGTCGGTGAGGCCGAGCCGGTCGAGTTGCTCCAGCACCTGCACGATCTGCTGGTCGGCGTCTCGGATGGCGTTGAAGTAATAGTTCTGCCGGAGACGCATGCGCCATTCTTCCTGCGGGATCAGCCCGGTCAGGATGGCATTGGCCCCCTTGTAGATGCGATGCGCCGGCACGCGGTCGGGCGTGTCGAGCGACTGTTGCCAGGTCTTCTGCAGCGGGATCTCGTTCCATTCCCGCCGGTAGAAAGAATCGTCCGGCGGGTAGTCGATCTTGAGCTTGGCCTCGACCGCCTGCACCGGCTTGTCGCCGCGCTTGTCGGTGTTCACCCACATGACGTCGTGCGGGTTCACGAGATTGACCGCGAGATACCAGGGCTGCTTCCTGTCCGTCATCGGCCGGCCCTTGGCCTTCAGCCATTGGATGGCCTGCGCCGCGGTGATCTGGTCGTACTGGTAGCCGCCCTGCGCGCCTTCGATGAAGTCGCCGACGCCGGTATAGTCATAGAAGCCGTAGTCGCGGTCCATCATGGTCTCGAACAGCGTCTTGATGTCGTCGGCGTGGTTCTCCATCGCCATCGCGCCGTTCAGATGCCACTTGCCCTTGTAGGCGGTGTAGTAGCCCATCTTGCGCAGGATCTTGCCGATGGTCGGCAGACTTGGATCCAGGCTCTTCATGTAGGGCACGCCGGCATTGTCGAAGATGCCGTTGTGCGGCATGTGCAGGCCGGTATAGATCACCGCGCGCGAGGCCGAGCACATGTCCGCCGCGATCTGGTGATTCTCGAAATAGGTCCCTGTCGTGCGCAGCCGCTCGTGTCCCGGCAGCGGGATGGGCCAGCCCGGCCCCATGTAGTGTTCCTGGTCCGTCAGGATGAAGAGGATGTTGTAGCCGCCGTCTTTCGAACCCGGCGCCTCGGCGGACGGGAAGGCCGATTCGGTGCCGCCGGTGATGCTGGTCGTCTGCGCCTGGGCGGGCGTATCGCAGGCGGCTGTTGCGGCGAGCGCGGCGCTGCCGGCGATGAAGGACCTGCGCGATGGTTCGGTCATGGCGTCCTCGTAGAAAGATCGATCATCTCGTAGCACCGGATTGTGGCACGCGCGCGAGGTCGAGAAGGCGCGCGCAGTCGACATGTTCTTCGAGATGATCGGCCAGCCGGTCGAGCGTGTCTTCTATTCCCGCCTCGTAGTCGAGAGCGGAGCTCGCGGCGCCGATCCAGTGCAACCAGTGACGCCGTTGGCGATCGTCGGCCAGCAGACCGTGGATGTAGCAGCCCGCGATCCTGCCGGTCGCGTCGACCGCGCCGTCGGTGCCGCCACGATCGAGGTCGAGCAGCGGACGCGCCGTCGTGATCGTGCGGCCGACATGCATCTCGTAGCCCTTGAACGGCACGCCCTCCGCCACGGTCTTCCCGGTGACCTCGACCAGGACCTTGTCGCCGCCGAGAACGGTCTCCGCTTCGAGCAGGCCGAGACCATCGACGCTGCCGGGCGGTCCTTCGATGCCCTCGGGATCGGCGACGCGCCGGCCGAGCATCTGATAGCCGCCGCACATGCCCAGCACGTGTCCGCCGCGGCGCAGATGCGCCCGGAGGTCGATGTCCCAGCCGGCTTCGCGCAGGCTGGCGAGATCGGCGATGGTGGCCTTGGAGCCGGGCAGGATGACGAGCCTCGCATCGCCCGGAATCGGCTCGCCGGGCCGTGCGAAGACGACATCGACGCCCGGCTCCTGTCGCAGCGGGTCGACATCGTCGAAGTTGGCGAGGTGCGGATAGGCCAGCACGACGACCTTCACGGCGCCACCCGACGCACTGCGGCCGGGCAGGCTGAGCGCGTCCTCCGCGGGCAGCCTGATGGCGTCCGCGAAGTAGGGCACGAGGCCGAGCGCCGGCCAGCCGGTCCGGTTCGCGACCAGGGCCATGCCGTCGGCGAACAGGCTCGGATCGCCGCGGAAGCGGTTGACGAGGAAGCCCACGATCATCGCGGCGTCCGCGGGATCGATCACGGCCTTGGTCCCGACCAGGCTCGCGATGACGCCGCCGCGGTCGATGTCGCCCACCAGGACGACCGGCACGTCCGCGGCTCGGGCGAAGCCCATGTTGGCGATGTCGGCCTCGCGCAGATTGACCTCGGACGCCGAGCCGGCTCCTTCGACCAGCACGAGATCGGCTTCGGCGGCGAGGCGGCCGAAACTGTCCAGCACGGCGTCAAGCAGGCCGGCCTTGATCGCCTGGTACTCGCGCGCCCAGGTATTGCCCACGACGCGGCCCTGCACGACGAGCTGGGCGCCGATATCGCTCTGGGGCTTCAGCAAAACCGGATTCATATGGACGCTGGCGCTTACCCGTGCCGCCCGCGCCTGCAGCGCCTGGGCGCGGCCGATCTCGCCGCCGTCGGCCGTCACGGCCGCATTGTTCGACATGTTCTGCGGCTTGAACGGCCGGACCCGCAGGCCCCGCCGGACGAAGACCCGCGCGAAGCCGGCAACCAGCAGCGACTTGCCGACATCGGAGCCGGTCCCCTGGATCATCAGCGCTCGTGCTTGCATGCGTCTCCAAAACAAAGGCAAACTCAGTTTCGTCAATTGCACTTTTGGTGCGAATTATCGATTGACGGGCGAGAACGCAGGAACCTATCTGGAATGAACGTGCGCCCCAAGAAGCGCGTCCAAGCAAGCGATCTGGGAAGGTGATGTCGGTTACCAATCGAATCTGGGCGGTGTCGTCGGCCGCGCTCATTGGCGTATGGCAGGTGGCGGCCTTCGCCCACACGGTGACCGACGAGGATCCGCCCATGACCTTCGCCGAAGGCTTCATGCAGGGCGTCGGCCTCCCGGTGATCAGCCTCTATCATCTCGCCGCGATGATCGGGATCGGCATCCTGGTCGGCATTGCCGCGCGGGGCATCGTGCCCGTTCTGGCGTTCGGACTGGCCGCCATCGCCGGCGTTGCGATACAGCTCAGTCCCTACGACATCCCGGCCGACGGTGCCTTCGTGGCACTCTCGACCATGGTCATCGGCGTCCTGATCCTGCTGCGCCAGCCGTTGAGCCCCAAGGTGGCGTCGATCGTCTTCGCCATCGCGGGACTCGTGCATGGCTATTCCCTGGGCTCCGTACTGGTCGGCGCCGATACCGTGCCGATCGTCGCCTATGTCTCGGGCCTGCTGGTCGCCCAGACCGCGCTGGGCGTCGCATCCTGCGCGATTACACTGGGCGCAACGAAGTGGCCGGCACAGCGGACCGCGCTGATGATCGCCGGCTGCCTCGTGATGGTGGCGGGCGGCGTTGCCGCCATCGAAGCGGCCGGCCTGATAGGCTGAACCCGGCGTCCCTGCGAAGGGTATGACGATCCCGGTTCTTTCGTTCTTTGGGTGGAGTTGATGACGCATCCGGTTTTCGACGCGGCCTTCCGGGCCGAGTTTCGCGAGCTCGTCCTGTGGCGGCGTGACGTGCGGCGCTTTCGCACCGATCCGGTGGCGCGCGAGCGTATCGACGCCTTGCTGGAAGTGGCCAGCCACGCGCCCTCGGTTGGACTGAGCCAGCCCTGGCGGTTCGTGCATGTCCAGTCGGTGGAACGCCGCCGCGCCGTGGTCGAGAGCTTCACCGAGGCGAACGAGGACGCGCTTGCCGGTTACGACGGCGAGAAGCATGCGATCTATGCCGGCCTGAAACTGGCGGGCCTCAAGGAAGCGCCTGTCCATCTCGCGGTCTTCTCCGACGACGGCACGCATACCGGCAGCGGCCTTGGCCAGCAGACCATGCCGGAGACGCTGCACTATTCCGTGGTGGCCGCGATCCAGACCTTGTGGCTGGCGGCGCGTGCCGACGGGATCGGGATGGGCTGGGTCTCGATCCTCGATCCGAAGAAGGTGACGCGGGCACTCGACGTGCCGGCGGGCTGGACCCTCGTCGCCTATCTCTGCCTCGGCTTCCCGGCCGAGGAGCATCTCGATCCCGAGCTGGAGCGGCATCACTGGGAAGTACGCAGCGACATCAGCGACGTCGTCTTCACGCGCTGACGCTTTGACACCCGGTTTGCGCCGGTCATTATTGCGCCTCATCATCGGAGGCGGCGCGTGACTTCAGGAGATCGACCGGCAGAGCAATCGATCTCCGATGGGGCGTTGTATTTTCTGGCGGCCCTGTGCGGTCTGGCCACCGGCGTCGTCGGCGCCGCCTTTCATCTCGTCGTCGACATGCTGGTCCACTGGCCGTTATGGCTGGTCGAGCGTCTCGGTCCCGGCACCTTGACCATCGTCGCGGCGGCAGGGGTTGCCGCCATCGCGCTGGTCGTGTCCTTCCTGCTCACGCGCCGTATCGCGCCCGAAGCGGCCGGCAGCGGGGTCCAGGAGATCGAAGGCGCGATGGAGGGACTGCGCGAGGTGCGCTGGCGGCGCGTGCTGCCGGTGAAATTCGTCGGCGGCGTACTCGCGCTGTCGTCCGGCCTCGTCGCGGGACGCGAAGGGCCCACCATTCACATGGGCGCGTCGATCGCTCAGGCCGTCTCGGAGCGCATGAAGCTGACGGACGCGGAGCTGCGCGGCCTGCTGGCGGCGGGTGCCGCGGCCGGCCTCGCGGCCGCCTTCAACGCGCCGCTGGCAGCGATCCTTTTCGTGATCGAGGAGACGCGCAAGCAGTTCCGCTACACGTTCCGCTCCTACACCGCCGTCATCATCGCGTCGACGGCCAGCGCCGTCGGCATGGAGCTGGTGGGCGGCACGGCGCCGCAACTCAAGCTCGACAACGCCGAGATGCCGCTGTCCCTGCTGCCGGCGTTCCTGGCGCTGGGCGTGCTCCTGGGCGGGCTGGGCCTCGTCTTCAACCGCACGCTGCTCTTCCTGCTCGACTGGGTGGCGACCACGTTTCGCAAGGTGCCGTTCGTGCCGGCGCTCGTGGTTGGAGCGGCCATCGGCGCCCTGGCTATCGTGCTGCCGCAGGCCGTGGGCGGCGGCGAGCTGCTGATTCCCGGCCTCGTCACCGGCAACCTGCCCATCCAGATCCTGCTGCTGCTGTGTCTGCTGCGCTTCGTCGGTGTCATGGTGAGCTATCCGGTGGGCGTTCCCGGCGGCATCTTCGCGCCGCTGCTGACGCTGGCCACCACGGTGGGCCTGATCGCAGCGGCACTGCTGCAGATGGCCGTGCCGCTGCCGCCGCTGGCGGGTGCCGCCTTTGTCATTGCCGCGATGGGCGGCCTGTTCTCCGCGTCGATCCGCGCGCCGCTGGTCGGCGTCGTGTTGGCGGCCGAGCTGACGAACGGCTACGCGCTCATCCTGCCGCTGATCGTGACCTGCGTGACGGCCAATGCCGTCGCACAGGCGCTGGGCAGCCGGCCGCTCTACGAACTGCTGCTGGAGCGCACCCTGCGGCTTGCCGGGAAGACATCGCCCCCGCCGGTCACGACCGGCGTTCTTTCACCGGTCGGTGTGGACGACAAGCCGTAGCAGGCCTTGGAAGGCGGCGTCATGGCCAACAACCGAAACAAACGAAATAAACGAAACAAATGAACCGAATGTCGCAGGTCTTGAATCCCGACTCGCGATGACCGTTGACGCAACAATATTGCGCGACGGTGCTTCTGAAAGGCCCAATTCAACGGCGCGCTAGGTCTTGGGCGGCAGGAACCAGTCGAGAATCCGCGCATTCTCGTCGCGCGGATAGGTGTGCGACAGGTCGGCGATCTCGCGATAGACGACGTCGGCGCCGGCCTGCGTCAGGGCCCGCTCGGCGCCCTGGGCCATTTCCGGCGGAAACATCCAGTCCTGCGTCCCGTGTACGATGTGAACGGGCAGGCCGCGGATGCGATCGGCATCGGCGAAACTCATCAGCATCGGATGGAAGCTCGCGGCGACCGGCGCGAGGTGCGTGAACGGGCAATCGTCGCGCAGGCCGATGACATAGGTGAAGGTGCCGCCGTCGCTCATCCCGGTCAGGAGCTGGTGCGAGGCATCGATGTTCCAGTCGTTGGCGACATCGGAGGCCATGCGATGGATGCGCGGCCCGTCGATCTCCGGCTCCATCAGCGACCATGTGGCGCCAAATGCCGTGGGCGCCAGCACGATGAAGCCGCGCGTGCGGGCCTCGCGCACCCAGCTCCACAAGAAGGCCCCGCCATTGCCGCTGCCGCCGTGCAGCGCCACGACCAGCGGCCAACTCCTGGCAGCGTCGTAGTATTCGGGCACGTACAGCGAGAAGGCGCCGCGTGTGCCGGCGGGGCCGGCGACATGCATGAAGCCCACGCCTTCGCGCGTCGGGTCGGCGGCGGCCAGACGCGCCTGCAGAGCCTCGTCGCTGCGCGCCGGCTGCTCGAGGAAGAAGTTGCCGACGGGTCGAAGGAACGGCGACAGCGGATAGAGCGCCTCGCAGGCCCGCGGATAACCGCGCAGGCTGCGATAGGCGGCCACGATAGGCTGCGGCGCTTCCGGAGCGGCGAGCAGACCCTGGATCGCCTCCCCGGCGAACCCTGCCGCCCGCTCGAGGTGATCGCGCACCGGCGCCAGCCGTCCCGGCCAGTCGAGTGCCCGCGAAGCGGCGAGGGCGGAGGCGAGATCGTCGTTGCGGCCGGCCAGGGCCTCGACGATCTGCGGCAGGGTCTGCGGCGAGAGGTGCCGGCTGGCGAACTCGATGGCGTGCAGGGCGCGCAAGGTCGCGGGGACCAGCGCGGAGAGGGCGTCGATGGCGGCCTCGTCGGCCATCAGTCCTTCAGCATCACGGCGTCGAGCGCGGGCTTGCCGCGGATCATGTCGGCCGCTTTCTCGGCGATCATCAGCACCGAGGCGTTGAGGTTGGCGGAGGGCATGGTCGGCATGATCGAGGCATCGACCACGCGCAGGCCTTCGAGACCGCGCACGCGGAGCTGGTCGTCGACGACGGCGGTCGGGTCGCCGTCCGGCGCCATGCGGCAGGATCCCATCAGGTGGAACGTCGTCGTGCCGCGTTCCTTGGCGGCCTGCATCAGGTCGGCATCCGATTGCTTTTCGGAGCCGGGGAATTCCTCGCGGTCGTAGTATTTGCTGAGCGCCTTCGAGCCCAGCAGGCGCCGCGCCAGCTTCATGCCGGCCAGCAGCACGCGGCGGTCGCTCTCGGCGCCCAGGTAGTTCGGCTGGATGATCGGATGCTCGAACGGATCGGCCGAGCGGGCCCGGACATAGCCGATCGAATCGGGCCGCTGCTGCCACGAGGCGATGGTCATGCCGGGGAAATCGTCGAGCGTCGACTGAACGCCCTCCTTGTAGCTGGCGGGCGTGAAGGTGAGCTGCAGGTCGTAATTCTCGATGGTCTCGTCGGACTTCCAGAAGACGTAGATGAGCGTCGGGTTGAGCGTCAGCAGGCCCTTGCGCGTCGTGAGGTATTTCAGGACCTCGCCCGCCAGGCGCAGTCCCTTGGAACGCTCGTTGATGCTCGTGGCGTTCTTCACGCGCGCGACGAAGCGCGGCGCATAATGATCGCGCAGGTTTTCGCCGACACCCGCCAGCTCGTGCTTCACCTCGATGCCGAGCGACTTCAGCAAGGGTCCCGGGCCGATGCCCGAGAGCTGCAGGAGCTGCGGCGAGTTCACCGCGCCGCCGCTCAGGATCACCTCCCTGGTCGCGCGGACTTCCATCGGCGTGCCGGTGCGGCCGCCCTTGCGGTAGCGCACGCCGACGGCGCGCTTGCCCTCGAGGACGATCGACGTCGCCTGCGCATGGGTGCGCACCGTTAGGTTGGGCCGCGACATGGCGGGATGCAGGTAGCCGCGGGCGGCGCTGACCCTGCGGCCGTTCTTGATGATGCGCTGGACGTAGCTCACGCCCGCCTGCTTTGTGCCGTTGTAGTCGGGGTTGCGCGGGATGCCCTGTTCCACGGCGCCTTCGATGAAGGCCTCGCACAGGGGATCGCGCCATTCGAGGTCGGTGATGGGCAGGTTGCCCTCGCCGCCGCGGAAGGTCGCGTCGGCGTCCTCGGCCATGCGGTGTTCGCTGCGGCGGAAGTAGGGAAGCACGTCGGAATAGCCCCAGCCGCGATTGCCGCGCTGCGCCCAGCCGTCGAAGTCGAGGCGCTGGCCGCGATTGTAGATGTGGCCGTTGATCGAGCTCGAGCCGCCCAGGGTCTTGCCGCGCGGCGCGGCGATGGCACGGCCGCCGGTCCATTCGCTGGGCTCGGACTTGTAGAGCCAGTTCACCTTGGGATCGACCAGCGTGTACATGAAGCCGGCCGGTATGTGGATGAAGGGATGCCAGTCGCGCGGGCCGGCTTCGAGCACGCAGACCGTGACGTTGGGGTCCTCGCTCAACCGGTTGGCCAGCACGCTGCCGGCCGAGCCGGCCCCCACGATCACGTAGTCGAAACTCTCCATCCGGTTGCTTTCTCTCTTCCTGAACAGGCCTAGGATCGCGATTGACCACCGGTTCTGGGCAGGAAGCAATGCTCCATCGCGGGAAAACGTCGGGCCCGCACATCGGCTGAATAGGCGGCCGCGGCCTCGGAGATCCTGCCGCCGAGGTCGGCGTAGCGCTTCACGAACCGCGGGGTGAAATCGCTGAACAGGCCGAACACGTCCTCCGACACCAGGATCTGGCCGTCGCAGGCCGGCGAAGCGCCGATGCCGATGGTCGGGATCGAAAGGGAGGCGGTGATGGCGGCGGCGACGGGCTCCAGCGTGCCTTCCAGCACGACCGCGAAGGCGCCGGCCTCGGCCATCGCCTCGGCATCGCGCGTCACCTGCTGCGCCTCCTCGTCGGAGCGGCCGGTCGCCTTGAAACCGCCGGCCACGTTCACGGCCTGGGGCATCAGCCCGACATGGGCGCAGACCGGGATGCCGCGCTGCACGAGGTAACGCACCGTCTCGGCCATGACCTCGCCGCCCTCGAGCTTGACCCCGCTGGCGCCGGTCTCGGACATGATGCGTGCGGCGCTGTGGAACGCCTGCTCCGGGCTCGCCTGGTAGCTGCCGAAGGGCAGGTCGACGATCACGCAGGCACGGCTCGCGCCGCGCATCACGGCCGAGCCATGGGCGATCATCATGTCGAGCGTGACGGGAAGCGTGCTGTCGAAGCCGTAGAGCACCATGCCCAGCGAATCGCCGACCAGCAGCAGGTCGACATGCGGATCGAGCCAGCGCGCCATCTGCGTGGTGTAGGCGGTAAGGCACACGATCGGCTCGCCGCCCTTGCGGGCACGGATCTGCGGCGTGCTCACTCTCTTGGCTGCGGTGACGGCACTCATGTTCTCCAGACCTTTCGAAAGCCGGCTAGTGGATGACGAACCGCGGCAGCAGCATCCTGATCGACAGGCCGCCGCCGGGACGGTTGGCGGCGCTCACCTGGCCGCCCAAAGCCTCGACGTTGCGCCGCACGATCCACAGGCCGAGGCCCGAATGCTCGACGGCACGATCGCTGCCTATGCCATCCTCGGGGCGCAAAGAGAAGTAGCGCTGGAAGACGCTGTCGATCTTGTCGGCGTCGATGCCCGGCCCCTCGTCGTCGACGGTAAGTTCCACGGTATCGGCGGAGACGCGCAGCGAAACGGCGATCTTCGAGCCGGCGGGCGAAAAGCTGATGGCGTTCTCCAGCACGTTCTGCAGAACGATCTCCATCATGCCCGCTGCGGTGCGGACGATGGCGCCGCGGTCGAGCCTCACCACGAGGCCGATCTCGCGGGCCGCGAGGATCTCCCGGAAATGCCGCGCCGCGTCCTCGACGAGCAGCGCGAGGTCGGTCGGCACGCGCGGCGCGTCGATCAGGTCGGCGGTCCCCATGTCGTGGCGCTGGGCGGCATTCACGAGGTTCAACAGGCGCGACAGCGAGGAATCGACGATCTCGAGCGCGCGGCGGGCGCGCTGGTCGTCCTCGGGTACGGCGCGGCGCACCGGACGCAGCGCCGACTGCACGGCGGCGAGCGGCGTCTTGAAGGAATGCGCATTGTCCTCGGCCGACTGACGGATCTCGCGCGACACGCGGCGCAGCTCGTGCACCAGCCGGTCGAAGTCGCGGGCGACGCCCGCCAGTTCGGGCACGGTGTTGCGCTGGACGAAGGTTGCGTCCGCCGTACGGCCCAGCGCGATCTCGTCGGCGACGTTGCGGAAGCGGCGCAGGCTGAGGCGGATGCCCAGCGCCACCAGCACCGCCAGCAGGGCGCCGACCAGGTAGATCGCCGCGGCGATGCGGACTTCGCGCGTCTGCCAGTAGGGGCGGCCGATCGACGTGTTGAGGAAATCCGAGGCGACGTGCGTGGTCGTCAGGATCCAGCAGTTGCCGCGGGCGCGGATCGGGATGATCGAGGTCAGCAGCTCGACCGTACCGTCGGCGCGGCTGTAACGCATCTCGTCGGACACGTTCCAGGTACAGGCTTCCGACAGGCGTTGCAGGATGCCGCGCTGACCGAGTTCCTCCAGCTCCGCCGTCACCGCCTCCGGCGCCAGCGGCGGCGCCGAAGCGACCAGGAAGAAACGGCTCGCCGAACGGGCCGCCGGCGGCTGGAACATCAGCTTCAGCACCGTGCCGCTGCTCGCGTACTTGGCGAGGTCGCGGTTGAGGTTCATCGGCTCCGAGGGGTCGGTCTCGCGCAGCACCGGGGCGAGCGCTTCGGCGATCAGCGCGCTGCGGTCCTGGATGGCGCGCGTCACCAGGACCTGCATCTGGCTGTCGGCGCTCTCGAACTGCCCGTAGAGGACGATGGGCAGCGCCACGAACAGGCCGATCAGCACCACCAGCTTCAGCGTGAGCGAGGCGGCGAGGCGGCGCAGCACCGGGCCCTGCGCACGTACCGGTTCACGGTTTGACACGGAAAGCCCCTGTCATCTCGACCGGAGCGCGCAGCGCGAAGTGGAGAGATCTTTTCTCCACCAAAAGCCATCAAGTGGGTGAGAGAAGGTCTCTCCACTCCGCACCTTCGGTGCTCCGGTCGAGACGACGGGGCCTGCTGCGCTCGGATGGCTTAGACCGGGTGCACCAGAATACATCCCACCCTAGTCCTTGCCCCAGCGGTAGCCGAACGACTGGTAGTTCTGGATCTCGGCGAATTCCGGATCGATGGCCCGGAACTTGTTGCGGATGCGCTTGATGCAGGAGCGGACGTTGGTTCGGTAGCCATTCTCACCGCTCCCCGCGATGAAGCCGACATAGTGCATGCAGTCGTAGACCGCGCGGTAGCTCACATAACTGCCGACATGGGCGGCGAGCGTATGCACGATCTTGAACTCCGTCACCGTCAGGTTGAGGTCGGTTTCGTCCCAGAAGGCGCGGCTGACCGCGGGCTTCAGCAGCAGGCGGCCGCAATGGAAATTGCCTTCGCCGTCCGCGGACATCGGCTTGTCGGCACGGTCGGCGATCAGGCGCAGCCGGCGGGCCAGGATCGGCACGCCGCGCGACTTGTCGACGAAGTCCACGGCGCCGCGATCCAGCGCCAGCTGCTCGTAGTTGGGCTCGCTGTGTCCCGTCAGGAAAACCACCGGCAGGTTGATGCCGGCGCGCTGCAGCCTGGGCAGCAGGTCGATGCCGGCGACGCGCGGCAGGGCCCAGTCGAGGACGATGATCTCGATGTCGCCGGCCGTCTCCAGGAACTCGACCAGCCCGGTGCCGTCGCGGAAGGCGGCGACGTCGAAGCCGTAGTCCCCGAGCTCACCGCTCGCGGCCTCGCGGAAATCGTCGTCGTCCTCCACGAAGGCGATGCGGACCCGCCGGCCGCTCTCGACCTCAGCGTCCGGCCGGTATCCGGGATCGGAGCTGGGCCAGGCAGAAGCGTCGTCCTTCGTCTGTGTCGTCATCGCTCTTCACCTTGTACGCGAGGGTTCCGTACTGCTTGGTTT